>Ga0187781_10000913_pt1 | contig 21898 bp, 23 predicted proteins | sample 0715_SJ02_MP02_2_FD_132447 | JGI IMG/M metagenome (GOLD analysis project Ga0187781, IMG submission 132447) | Tropical peat soil microbial communities from peatlands in Department of Meta, Colombia - 0715_SJ02_MP02_20_MG | ecosystem: Environmental > Terrestrial > Soil > Wetlands > Peat | place... | reverse complement strand
TGGCGGCCTCGGCCTCGATACCGCCGACCCCCCAGCCAAGCACGCCCAGGCCGTTCTGCATGGTGGTGTGCGAGTCGGTGCCCAGGCACGTGTCGGGATAGGCGACGCCATCACGGGTCATCACGACCCGGGCCAGGTACTCGATGTTGACCTGGTGCACGATGCCGGTGCCAGGCGGGACCACCTTGAACTGGCTGAACGCCTCCTGGCCCCAGCGCAGGAACCCGAACCGCTCCCGGTTGCGCTGGAACTCGATCTCAACGTTCCTGGTGAACGCGTCGGGCCGACCGAACACGTCGGCCACCACGGAATGGTCGATGACCAGTTCGGCAGGTATGAGCGGGTTGATCTTCCTCGGGTCGCCGCTCAGGGCCTGCATGGCCTCGCGCATGGCGGCCAGGTCGACGACGGCCGGGACGCCGGTGAGGTCCTGTAGGATCACCCGGGCCGGGGTGAACTGGATCTCGGTGTCGGGCTGCTTGCTGGGGTCCCAGTGCGCGAGCGCCCGGACGTGATCGGCGGTGATGTTCGTGCCGTCCTCGTTGCGGAGCAGGTTCTCCAGCAGGATCTTCAGGCTGTAGGGGAGGCTGTCAGATCCTTCCGCCGCGTCCAGCCGGTAGATCTCGTACTGCGTGCCCGCGACGTCAAGCGTCGCCCGGCTGCCGAAGCTGTTCGCGGTCATCGTTCCTGGCCTCCTCGTTGATCCCGGCTAGGCGCTCGGACGTGGCCGGTTCCCCGGCCGCGGTCCAGCCTACAGTATCTCGATATCAAGCTACTTTACCAGCGGCCGGGCCGGGTCGGCGTCCGCGGACGGCACACCCGCCCGGACTATCCAGTGCCTTATTGATCCGAACGGACCGTGGTGTTCCTTCTCGCGACCGAGATCGCGCCCCATTGGCCGGCGGCGAGGACTACGAGCACGAACGGCAGGAGGATGAGGGGCCCTTTGCGGGCGCCCCCGTCACTTGCTTTGATCACGTCCTCGGATATCAGGGCCAGCAGGGCAAAAATCGCGACCCCGGCGGCGGGCCACACGATGAGGCCGGTGGTCTTGGCGGCGAAGTTGCCGTAGCCGCCCGGTCCGAGGTGAAGGGGAATGCGGGCATCGGCCGGGAGGGTACGCGCCCCGTACCATGAGATCCCGATTATCACGCCGAGGAGCAGTCCGCTGATCACAAACGACACGATGGTCATGCCCGCTTCCCAGGGTGGGCCCGGGGGGACAAACACAGTCCCCGATCTGGTTGCTCATTAGGATAAATCCGTATCTATGAGTCTCCGGCCCGGAGAGGACGTCACCGGCATGCGCTTTGCGATCAAGACCCGGCCCGAACACCAGACGTGGGAAGAGATCCGCGACGCGTGGATCGCGGCCGACGAGATCCCGCTGTTCGAGTCGGCCTGGAACTGGGACCACTTCTACCCGCTGACCGGCGACCTGACCGGGCCCAACTTCGAGGCCTGGACGATGCTGGCCGCGATGGCCCAGGCCACCCGGCGGATCCGGCTCGGCTGCCAGGTGACCGGGATGGTCTACCGCCACCCAGCGGTACTGGCCAACATGGCCGCAACCGTCGACATCATCTCCGGCGGCCGGCTGGAACTGGGCCTCGGGGCCGCGTGGAACCAGATGGAGTGCGATGCCTACGGGATCGACCTGCCGCCGCTCCGAGAGCGGTTCGACCGGTTCGATGAGGGCGTCGAGGCCATTATCCGGCTGCTGAGCCAGACTACGACCACGTTCGCCGGCCAGTACGTCAAGCTCACCGAGGCCAGGTGCGAGCCGAAGCCGGTGCAGCAGCCGCACCCGCCGGTCACGATCGGCGGCCGCGGCAAGAAGCGCACGCTGCGCACGGTGGCACGCTGGGCCCAGCAGTGGAACGCCATCGCCCAGAGCCCGGAGGAATGGCTCGAGCTGAAGGAGGTGCTCGCCGGGCACTGCGCCGCCCTCGACCGCGACGTGAACGCAATCACCTGCTCGGTCAACGTGCGTATCGAGCCCGACGGGAACCTGGAGCCGGCGGTCGCGGCGGCGACCGCCTACCGCGATGCGGGCGCCGACCTGATCATCATGAACCTCCCGCTTCATCCGAACCCCGACTCCCTCAAGCCGCTGGCCGAGGCGCTCGCGCCGCTGGCGTAAGGGGTTCGGCGTCCCGTCCGGCGTCACCGACAGGCGCTCGTGCAGGACGCGGCTGGCGTCGGCCATCACGGGCCGGACGCCGAGTTCGATGAGCATGTCCGCGGCCGCCTCCATCTCGGCCGCCCGGCGCAGCGCGTGCCGCGCAGTGCCCTCGACGATCCGCTCCACGCTGCCTGCGTCGGCCGCGGCCAGCTCGGCGGCGATGTGCTCGCGTAGCCACTGTTCATCGCCTACGGCCCGGGCCGCCTCCAGGGCCTCCACGATGGCCGCGGCCATGCCCTTGTAGAACACGCTGCGCAGCAGTTTCTTGCTGGCCGCGGCCCCCGCAGGCCCGGCCAGTACCTCGATGTCGGCGCCCAGCGGGGTCAGCAGGCCGGCGAAGCGTTCGGCACCATCCCCGCTGGCCAGCATGGGGACGCGCAGGCCGCGCCCGGGGACGGGCGCCATCATCGCGACGTCGGCGAAGGGCACGCCGCCGGTTTCGGCGATGCTGGCGAGCTCCCGCTTGAGGCCCGGCGAGGCGGTGTTCAGGTCGGCCCAGAGGGCGTCAGGGCCCAGGCCGGGCAGCCCGGCCCGGAAGGCGTCCACCGCGGCCTTGGCGCTGTTCACGCTCAGTACCAGGTCTGCTCCGTGCGCCGCCTCTGCTTCGCCAGAGGTATCGGTGATGCCCGGACCCGCGGCGACCGCGGGGTCATGGCCTCGGACTCCCGCGCCGGCGGCCAGCAGGTCACGCGCGATCACCGAACCGGCCTCCCCCAGGCCGAGCACCGCGATAACCAGCGTGCGCCCGTCCGGGTTCACCATGCGCGCGGTGGCTCCACGGGGATGCCCGCCCCTTCCGGCAGGCCGGCCTGGCCGCCGGTGGCGCCCGGATCGTTCGGCTCGCGGTGCTCCGCACCAGCCTCAGCCGCGAGGCTGTCACGGCGGCCGGCGTCGGGGGCGGCCGCGGCGGACTGCCTGAAATACTCGCTGATCAGCTCGCGCTGCTGGGCCAGGAGCTGGTCGAAGTGCTTGTCCACGTTCTGCTCGCCGATCGCTTCCGCGGTCAGGTACAGATCCTTGAGCTGCTCGAGTTTGCGCGCCCGGGCCTGCTCGGGCGCCTCCGGGCCCTCGCCGCGGGCCGCGTCCGGCGGCCCTTGCGCCCGCTCGGTCCCGCCTGGTCCAGCCGCGCCTGGCGTTCCGCTGGAGGGCAGCAGCGGCTCGAACGGGCCGCGGGTCTCCTCATGCTGCCGGACGGGATCCTCCGCCAGCAGGTCATACCAGTAGGCGGCATCGTCGGCGGCCCTGTGCTGTCCTGATGACGTCGGTGCCGGGTCGCTGACGTCGCGGTAAATGTAGACGTCCCGGTCGGGGGGCGGGGCGGAACGCGCCGGACCGGCAGGCTGACCGGGGTTCGGTGGGACCCGGTTGGCGTGCCGACCCACGTGGTCTGCGGGTCGGATGACCTGCGCGTACTCGCCGAAGGCCCCGCCGGGTCCTGGTCCGCGCTGGGCGCCAGGGGCTCCTGGTCCCGGAGTACCGGGCGGCGCAGGCCGCCACCTGGAGGATGTGCCGTAGCCCGGTGCGGCTGACGGCCGACCTGCTCCGCGCCCTGATCCCGGGCCGATCGGCCCGGGACGTGCGGTCGGAGACCGCTGGACAGGCTCGAAAGACGGGACAGGAGCGTCGGGCCGCCACGGCTCGCGTGGGGGAACAGCCTCGCGCGCGGGGTGCCCGTAGCGCGGCGGCGGGGCCTCGCGGAACGGCGGGGCTTGGTGGGACGGGGGGGTCTGGCGGGACGGAGGCGACTGACGGGACGGAGAGGCTTGCCCGGACGGAGGCGACTGGTAGGACGGAGAGGCTTGGCCGGACGGAGGCGACTGGTAGGACGGAGAGGCTTGGCGGGACGGAGAGGCTTGGCGGGACGGAGGGGTCTGGCGGGACGGAGGGGTCTCGCGGAGCAGAGGGGACTCACGGGACGGAGAGGCCCCGCGGGACGGGGAGGCTTGGTGGGACTGGGAGGCTTGGTGGGACTGGGAGGCTTGGTGGGACTGGGGGGCTTGGTGGGCCGCCGGGGTTGCGCGGTGCGGGAACCCTTCACGCGGCGGGAATGCCTCACCCGGTCTCATCCGCCCGGGGGGTGACATAGGCTGCTGGGGCGGTCGGCCGACCGGGCCGGGCGGCACCCAGCCTGGGCCTGCCCCCGTGGCCGGGTGCGCTCCTGGCTGGTATCCGGGCCGCGGCGGCGCGGCACCCATGCGGCCAGCGGACGGACGGGCCTCGCTCGGCCCGGTGCGAGGTACACCGCCGACCGTCGGCGCCCTGAACGCCTCGCGAGCACCTTGTGGCCCAGAGGGCCGCGCAGTTCCCTGCGAGTCGTTGAACCCGGGGGACCTGGCTGCTCCCGGCGGGTCCGGCGCGCGCGCGTCGCGGGGAATGTCGATCAGGCCGCCTGGCGAATACACAGTCGTCGGATCAAGCACCCGCTTCCGCTCGCGGCCTGGTCCCGCGGGCGCCGCCGTACCGCGCCGGTGACCGGCGGGCCGGTGGCGGGCCGGACCCCCGTACCTCCCAGTCCTGGTGAACGCGAAAACCAGCAGCGCCACCAGGCCAACCACGAGACCCGCTACGCCCAGAGCCACGCCCTGGTGGGCCTTGCCGGCGACCATCAGAACCCCGCCCGCCACGACCATCACCGCGCTGACTACCGCCAGAGTGGTGACAAGCCGCGCCCTCCGGGGAGGGGCGGTATGAGAGCGCACCGCTCAACGATCGCATCGTGGTTTGCCCCCCGCAAGCCATACCGGCAGGTCCGCCTATTACGACTTGCCTTCAGGGGGTCTGGCCGGTCCGTTCCCGCAGCCTGCTGCCGTGCCCGTGTACGGCTGGCATACGTTATGAGGCATGACCACTCCGCCGGATAAGGCACGCCAGTTCCTGTCCCTGCACCGGACGGGCGAGCCCCTCCTGCTGCCGAACCCATGGGACCTCGGCTCGGCCAGGCTGCTCGCGTCCCTGGGCTTCGAGGCTCTCGCCACCACGAGCTCCGGCTTTGCCGCCTCACTGGGCCGGAATGACGGCTCGGTGAGCAGGGACGAGGCCCTGGTCCACGCGGCGGTCATCGTCGCGGCGACCGACCTGCCGGTCTCGGCCGACCTGGAGAATGCCTTCGCGGACGAGCCGACCGCCGTGGCGGAGACCATCCGGCTGGCTATCGATGTCGGCCTCGCGGGCGGCTCGGTGGAAGACTTCAGCGGCCGCGAGGACGACCCGATCTACGACCTGGATTTCGCGGTCGAGCGGATCGCCGCGGCGGCGCAGGCCGCGCACGCGGGCCCGGTTCCCTTCGTGCTCACCGCTCGCGCCGAGAACTACCTGCACGGTCGGCCGGACCTCGGCGACACGATCGCCAGGCTGCAGGCCTATCAGGAGGCCGGCGCCGACGTCCTCTACGCTCCCGGCCTGCGCGACATCGCCGACATCCGCCAGCTGATCCGCGAGGTCGACCGGCCGGTCAACGTGCTCGCCGTCGGCGGCGCGCCCCCCGTGGCCGAGCTGGCCGAGGCCGGCGCGAGCCGGATCTCGGTCGGCGGCTCGTTCGCCTTCGCCGCGCTGGGTGCCCTGGTCAGCGCCGCGACCGAACTGCGTGACCACGGCACCTACGGCTACCAGGCAACCAGCGCGGCCGGGCGGCAAGCCGCCCTGCGCGCCTTCGGCTGACCGCTAGAACTGCGGCACCACGTCTGACGCGATCAGGGCCAGATGGTCCAGGTCGCTCAGATCGAGCACCTGCAGGTAGACACGCTCCGCTCCGATTTGGGCGTACTCGGCGATCTTGGCTGCGACCTCGCCGGGGGTGCCGCCTAGGCCGTGTTCGCGCGCCTGGGCTGGCTCGCGGCCGATCGCAGCGGCCCGGCGGCGGAACTCCGCTTCGCCCTTCCCGCAGCACACCGTCTGAGCGACGGAATAGGTCATGGACGCCGGATAGCGGCCGACGGCTTCGCAGGCCTCGCGGACCCGCGCGAACCCGGCCGCCGAATCAGGCACCGATGCGAACGGCACGTTGAACTCGTCGGCGAACCTGGCCGCCAGCCGGGGCGTGCGGCGAGCGCCCCCACCGCCGAGGATCACCGGCGGGCGCGGGCGCTGAGTGGGCTTCGGCAGACCGGGCGAATCCGACACCTGGTAGTGCGCCCCGTCGAAGGAGAACGTCTCGCCCTCCGGGGTTTCCCACAGCCCAGTAATGATCGCGAGTTGCTCCTCCAGCCGCTCGAAACGCTCGCCCAGGGGCGGGAACGGTACGCCGTAGGCGGCGTGCTCAGCCTCGAACCAGCCCGCGCCGAGACCCAGTTCGATTCGGCCACCGCTCATCTGGTCCACCTCGGCCACCGTGATCGTCAGCGGCCCGGGCAGCCGGAATGTCGCCGCGCTCACCAGTGTCCCGAGCCTGATCCGGCTGGTCTCGACGGCCAGGGCCGCCAGCGTCGCCCACGAGTCGGTCGGGCCGGGCAGCCCGGAGACGGCGCCCATCTTCAGGTAGTGGTCGGACCTGAAGAATGCGTCGAACCCGAGCTCCTCCGCGGCCAGGGCCACGGTCCGCTGCGTCTGGTAGTCGGCGCCCTGCTGCGGCTCGGTGAAGATCCGGAATCTCATGAGCCCATCCTGTCAGGCCCTGGCCGGTCATCCGGATCGGCGTGGGCGAAGAACCGGTTCCACGTCACTTCGCCAGTCCCGGTGCGCTGTCCGAGCCAGCCCACCCCGGTCCGCACGTAACACGGAGCCAGTGTGCGCGGCGTCATGGCCGGCCGTACCGCCTCGATGATGACCACGACGGCCCGGCCAGAACCGAGGCTCTCCTCGCCCGCCCGCATGGCCCGGGTGCGGTCATCGGTGATGCCCATGGCAACTGGCGATCCGGAGGCGCCGCCGAGCGCCGTCCACGAGTAGAAGACCACGATCACGACCTGCCCTGGATTCTGGCTCCGCGCCGTTCGGGGGCCTGACGATTTCAGACGTTAACGCACTATTGACTCATCGTCCAATCTCGACTAGTGTCGAAGCGTTGCGATTGGCAATATTGCCAATCGAGTACGGTACGAGAGTGTCGATAAGTGACGAATCGGACCCAAGAGCCTACGTGCGCTTGGCCGCCCTGCTGCGCCGACAGATCGCCGAGGGAACCCTCGCGCCTGGCATGCCGACGCCCTCCATCACGACCCTGAGCCAGGAGTATGGCCACGCCCGGCAGACATGCGCCAAAGCGCTGCGGGTGCTGGAAGACGAGGGCCTGCTGGTTCGCATCCCGGGGCTCGGCTACTACGTTAAGGGAACCGTCGGCACCGAGACGCCCGCCTAGCCGCACCCGTCTGGAGGCACGTTGAGGCTACTGCTGGTCGGCGCGCCAGGCAGCGGTAAGGGAACACAGAGCCAGGCACTGTCCGCGCTCTACGACATTGAGCACATCTCCTCCGGGGAGGTACTGCGGGTCGAGGCCCGGGCCAACACTCCGCTGGGGCGCGAGGTCGCCGCTTTCCAGCGCCGGGGCGACCTGGTTCCGGACCAGATCGTCTTCGACCTGGTGATCCCGGTAGTGGCCGCCGCCGCCGCCCGCGGCGGGTACATCCTGGACGGGTTTCCGAGGACCGTTCCGCAGGCCAAGGAGGCCTTCGACGTCGCCAAGCGGCTCGGGATCACGCTCGATGCCGCCATCTACCTCAACGTGCCCGAGCAGGTGCTGCTGCAGCGGTTGCTGGCCCGGGCCCGCCCCGACGACTCGGCCGAGGTGATCAGGCACCGGCTCGAGGTGTTCGCCGAGACGACCAACCCGCTGATCGCCTACTACCGGCAGCAGCGGGGCATCCTGGTGGAGGTGGACGGCGACCGGCCCCCCCAAGCCATCACCGCCGAGATCCAGGCTCGCCTAGCCGACCGGTGACGCCACCGAGGACAGGGTGGCAACGCACTCGACATGGTGGGTCATGGGGAACGCGTCGAACGCTCTCAGCCCGTCCAGCGTCCAGCCCCGTCCGCCCAGCAGCCCGATGTCGCGGGCCAGCGTGGCCGGGTCGCAGGACACGTAGGCGAGGCGGGTGACCCCGTGCTCGGCCGTGCCCAGGAAGTCGATGACCTCGCGGGCCAGCCCGGACCGGGGCGGATCGGCCACCGCGAGCCGGGCGGGCGGGAGCCCGCCGCGACCCAGGACCGCCGCCACGTCGCCCTTGTGGACCCGGGCCCAGGGATAGTCCCGCAGGTTGTGCCGGGCGTCGCGGACCGCCGCATCGTCGGCTTCCACGCCGATGACCACTCCGCCGGGGCCGACCGGCGGGGCCAGCACCCCGGCGAACAGGCCCACGCCGCAGTACAGGTCGAGCACCGCGTCGCCTGGGCGGGGCTCGAGACTGGCCAGGACGGCACCGCTCAGCGCGTCAGCCGCGGCCGGATGCACCTGCCAGAACGCTCCCGCGCTGACCCTCCAGTCCCGGCCCGCCGCGTGCTGGCTGAGGTAGCCGCGGCCGCGTACCGGGGCCAGGCGGTGGCGGACGCGGCGGAGGACCGCATCCACAGCGATCTGCCCGGTTGCGGTGGCCGCACTGCGGCCCGGTGAGATGATCACGGCCGTTTCGCCCGTTCCGGCGGCCACCAGGGCCTCGACCGAAGCCTCCCCGGGCCACCGGCGGCCGGTCAGGCCCAGATCGGTGATGGCCGGGTGGGCGATCAGACACTCCCCCACGTCGATGACCTGGTGCGACCGGTGGGCGCGCAGCCCGGCCACGCCGTCTTCCCGTACCGCGAACTGCACCCGTGTGCGCCAGGCCAGGCCTGCTCCATCGTCAGTCTCCCGGTCACCCGGTAGGGCCTCCACCGTGATCGTGCGGTCGATGCCCGCCATCCGCCGCAACTGCTGGCGGACGACGGCGGCCTTGAGCGCGCGCTGCGCGGGTAGCGTGGCGTGCTGCCAGTCGCATCCGCCGCATCCGCCCGGACGCGCGTACGGGCACGGCGCCCGGACCCGGTCGGGCGAGGCGTCCAGGATCTCCACCGCCTCGGCCCGCGCGAGGCGGGCGGTGACCTCGGTGATGCGGACCAGGATCCGTTCGCCTGGTAGCGCGTGCCGCACGAACACGGCCTGCCCCCGGTCCGGCCGGGCGACACACCATCCGCCGTGCGCCACGTCCCCGGCCGTCACCTCGACAACCTGGCCGGTCTCGTAATTCATGGGGTGCCATTCTGGCATGTAAGGGCATACCTTTGGCGAGACACCCTGATCGGGACCCGGCTCAACTGGAGGGACGGCCGTGCACATCGTGATCATGGGCTGCGGACGGGTCGGATCGACGCTAGCTCACATCCTGGAGGACCGGGGCAGCAGCATCGCGATCATCGACAGGGATCCGGAAGCATTCCGCAGGCTCCGGTCGTCCTTCAAGGGCGACAAGATCACCGGCATCGGCTTCGACCGGGCCGTCCTCGGCCAGGCCGGTACCGAACGCGCGGACGCCTTCGCCGCGGTGAGCAGTGGCGACAACTCCAACATCATCTCGGCCCGGGTGGCCCGCGAGGTCTTCGGCGTCCAGCGGGTCGCAGCCCGGATCTATGACCCGCGGCGAGCCGAGGTCTACGAGCGGCTGGGCATTCCCACCGTGGCCACGGTGCGCTGGACCGCCGATCAGATGCTGCGCAAGCTGCTCCCGGAGGGCACCGAGCCGCTCTGGCGGGACCCCACGGGGAAGATCGTGCTGGCCGAGGTTGCCTTCTCGGCGTATTGGATCGGTGAGCAGGTGAAGTCGGTCGAGGCCAGCACGCTGACCCGGATAGTGTTCGTCGACCGGCTCGGCCAGGCGTTCGTGCCCGACGGCGGGACCGTGTTGCAGGAAGGGGATGTGATCCACGTCGTAGCCAGGGAAGACGATATGGACCGGATCGCCGCGGCCTTCGCGACGCGGGGAGGAGGACACTGATGCGGGTCGCGATAGCCGGCGCCGGCGCGGTCGGCCGCTCCATCGCCAGTGAACTGCTGGAGAACGGGCACGAGGTGCTGCTCATCGACCACGATCCCAAGGCGATCGCGGTCGAGAGCGTACCGCGCGCGGAATGGCTGCTCGCCGACGCGTGCGAGATCAGCTCCCTGGACGATGCTCAGCTGTACCGGTGCAACGTGGTGGTCGCGGCGACCGGCGACGACAAGGCGAACCTGGTCGTGGCCCTGCTGGCCAAGACCGAGTACGGGGTGCCCCGGGTGGTGGCGAGGGTCAATCACCCGGGCAACGAGTGGCTTTATAACGAATCGTGGGGCGTCGACGTCGCGGTCTCCACCCCGCGGCTGCTCTCCGCCCTGGTCGAGGAGGCCGTCAGCGTCGGCGACCTGGTGCGGCTGATGACGTTCGGGCAGAGCGAGGCCAGCCTGGTCGAGCTGACCATGCCGGCCGAGGCGCCGCTCGTCGGACAGCGCGTCGGCGGCATCGACTGGCCCGCGGACACCTCGCTCGTCGCCATCCTGCGTGAAGGCCGGGTCCTGGTCCCGCATTCGGATGACCCGCTCCAGGCCGGGGACGAGTTGTTCTTCGTGACCAGCGAGGACGTTGAGGAGGATCTGGCCCGGCTGCTGAGCGCTAACGAGTCTCGGTGAACTCGGGGCCGCGCTCGAAGGGATTCAGGCCGGTCCGGAACCTGTTCTCCTCGGCCGCGGCAGCCTGCTCCCCGAACTCCTTCTGAGCCTCCGGAGGCAGCCGTAGCTCCAGGATGTCCCGTGGCGGTACCGGGTACTCGCCGCGCACCACCACGACGTCCCTGAAGATCTCCTCGAGCAAGCTGGCGGACTCGCCGCCGCCCGCGGCCGGACCGGTGAGCAGCCCGCGCAGGAACCAGCGCGGCCCATCGACGCCGATGAACCGGACAAGCCGCAGCCCAGAGGCCGGCTGCCCTGGCTCGACGGGTACCTGAGCCAGGAGCTCGGTGCCGAACGGGCCAGGCGCCTCCTGGCTCTTTCCGCCGGCCTGGTCTATCTCCCCGGCGGCCTCGGCCCGCAGGTCATCCCACAGCAAGCCCCGCCGTGGGGCGGCGAACGCCTGGACCTGCATCTCGCTGTCGCCGTGCCGGATCGTCACCCATACGCCGTGCTGGTCGGCCATGACGAGCTGGATCTCGTGCTCCGGACCCATCGGCACCTGCAGGCTGCCCAGGTCAACCCGGAGCCGCGGCGGGAAGGGCTCTCCGGCGTCCCACGGGCCGCCCTCGGCCCGCGGAGCCTCCGCGGGCCGTTCCTCTTCGGCCGGCTCGTCGTAGGCCTCGTCATCGAACTCGTCATCGGCCAGTCCCTGACCGTCCTCGGGCTCGCCGGGCCAGTTCCGGCCAACGTCTGCTGCACGTCGCCGACGAAACACTTCCGTACTCTCCTTCTGTATCTCCTTGGGGGGACGACCCCCCTAGACCCCCAGCTCATGGGGGCTGCCTGCCCCCATACCCCCTCGGCCCGCATGCCCCGCATGGCCCCCTGAGGAACCGAAGCCGCCGTCGCCGCGTACCGATCCCGGGAGGACCTCTACTTCGTGGAAAGTGGCCCGCTCGACCCGCTGGATGATCAGTTGCGCAATCCGGTCCCCCCGTTTGAAGCTGACCGGCCGGTCTCGGTCCGTGTTCAGCAGCGTCACCTTGATCTCACCCCGGTAGCCCGCGTCGACTGTTCCCGGTGCGTTCACCAGCGTCACCCCGTACTTCGCGGCCAGGCCAGAACGGGGATGCACGAACGCCGCGTACCCGGCGGGCAGCGCGATGGCCAGTCCAGTTCGCACCAGCGCCCGCTGGCCCGGGGCCAGCTCGACGTCTTCGGCCGCCGCCAGGTCCGCGCCGGCAACCCCGGCATGGGCATACGACGGCAGCGGGACACCGGGATCAAGGCGTTTGATCAGCACGTCGGGCTCGGAGTGCGGCAAGGAAGACTCCCAGGGTGGGCTCGGGGGGGAAACAGGGTGGGCTCGGGGGGGAAACAGGTCCTGTACGCGGGGTGAGGATAGCGCGACATCCAGACACTATGGCCCATCCTATGGGTCGTCTGGACCCAGGTCCTCGGGTTCGCTCCGCCGCAACTCGGGCAGCGCGCGTGTGATCACGGCCACGACGGGCACGGCGACCACGGCACCAGCGATGCCGGCCAGGACGCCGCCGACAGCGAGCGAGAGGATGACGGCCAGCGGGTGCAGCCGGACCATCTTCCCTACCACCTGGGGCTGCAGAAGATGGGCTTCCAGCTGGTCCTCGACGATCAGGATCCCGAGCAGGATCACCGCGTCAACCCAGCCCTTGGTGGCCAGGGTCACCAGGATGGCCAGCGCGCCCGCTACCAGCAGGCCCACCAGCGGGACGAAGGCCGCCAGGAACACCAGCACGGCGAGCGGCACGGCCAGCGGGACGCCCATGATCCACAGGACCAGGCCGATGACGATCGCGTGGATGGCGGCCACCGCGACCGTCCCGCGCATGTAGTACACCAGCACCAGCCAGGCGGCGTGCCCCGCCCTGTCCACCCGGCGCGCGGTGTCGGTCCGCCTGCCGCCCAGGAGCCAGTTCCAGATCCGGTCCCCGTCCTTGATCAGGAAGAAGATGACGAAGAGCATGAGGACGAGGCCGCCGAAGAACTCGGAGGCGATCTTTCCTCCGGTCACCACCGTGCCCTCGACCAGCGCCTTGTGCTTGCTGAGGTAGCTGGGAATGTTGTTCAAGAACCTCTGGACATTGCTGTTCTTGACGTGAAAGGGCGGCCCGGCCAGCCACGACTGCACCTGCGCGGTAGTGTGCTTGGTCTCGGCGAGCAGGGTCGGATAGTCGGCTCGCACCCGGTTGGCGACCAGCATGACCAGGCCGGTGAGCACCACTGCAGCGATAAGCAGGGTGACCCAGGTCGCGGCCATTGCGGGCAGCCCGGCGCGCCGCAGCCGATAGGCCAGCGGCTGCAGTAGGGCGGTGAGCAGCAGGGCCGCAACGCACGGCACGACGACGATGTACAAGATGCCGAGTACGCGTGCGATCAGGTAGATGGCGATGGCGAGCAGCAGCAACCGCCAGGACCACGCGGCCGCCGTCTGCAGCCAGCTCGGCACCCGGTTCTGCTCGGGTGCGGTCACCCGGCGATCTGGCGCATCGGCCCGCTCGCGGCCAGGCTCGCTCACGCGGTTGAGGTCGCGCGTCGCCGCTCCGCCGGTGATCTGTTCCTGCGTCCCCGTGCCGCGAGCGACCCGCTCGTTCGTCGCCCCGTCGGTCATGATCGGATGACTACCACTCTCAGCATGAATTACTCCGGAGCCGCCCGGGTCCGTGCCCAGACGCCAGGCTGCCGTGAACCATCCCCTGGCTCCCTTTCCGCCCACCCTGTTACCCCACCCTCGCCCGCCCTTCACCCCACCCTCGACCCGTCGCACTCCCCCCCGCCACGACACCATCCGACCAACTACTCTCGACTGCATGAGCGATTACCGCGAACGGCTGCATGCACCGCTCGCCTGGTGGCTGCTCGCCATCCCCATCGTCCTCATTCTCGGTGGCACGCTGTACGCCGGCCTCCCCTGGCCCTGGCCCATCGTCATCATCGGCGGCCTGGCCGCGGGATGCGCGGCGCCGCTGATCGCCCTCGGCCGGGCTACGGTCGAGGTCGATGAAGCAGCGCTGCGGGCTGGCGGCGCCGTGCTGCCCTTGACGGCCATCGGCGAGGTAGTCGCCCTCGACGAAAGGCAGACCGCGCGGCTGCGCGGACCGCAGGCCGATCCGGCGGCGCGCTTTTTCTCGCGACCCTACCTCAAGGAATCCGTGTACGTGGCCATCGATCCGGCGGCCCAGCGGGACGGTCGGGTCCCCTACTGGCTGGTGGGCACCAGACACCCCGCGGATCTGGCCGCAGCCATCGAACGGTGCCGGCTTCGAGGCGGGCACGAGCCAGTGGCATGATGGCGCGGACGAGGGTAAGGGTGGGGCAATAAGGAGGCAGTGCGATGGCTGATAAGGACAATGCGATGGCTGATAAGGACAAAGAGAGCTTCGGCACCCGGATGGTGTACGGGCTTGCGACCATGTTCGCCGCCTTCGCGGCACGCAAGCTGCTCATGCTCGCCTGGACCAAGGTCACCGGCAAGGAGCCTCCCACGGATCCTGAGGATCCGCGGGTGGCCCTGGCCGAGGCGCTCGGCTGGTCCGTGCTGGTCGGCATCGCTGTCGGGGCGGCCAGGGTGCTCGCGATCCGGGCTGTGTCGCGCAAGAGCCTCAGCAGCGCGGACGACGGACCTACTACTGCCGAGGACGGCTAGGCCGCACACTCCCGGCAGACAAGCTGGCCATTGCGGTCTTCGGCAAGCTGACTCCTGTGGTGCACAAGGAAGCACCGCGAACATGTGAACTCGTCCGCCTGACGCGGTATCACCCGGAACGAGAGTTCCTCGTTCGACAGGTCTGCCCCCGGCAACTCCAAGGACTCGGCAACATCGTCGGGGTCAAGATCGATAGTGCTCGATGACTTGTCCATCCGGCGCGCCTGAAGTTCCTGGAGGCTGTCCTCGGTCAGGTCGTCGTCCGTCTTCCGCGGGCTGTCGTAATCGGTAGCCATCTGAGTGCTCCATCCCCCTTCATCCGTAAGTGCGCAGTCGCTGCGCGGTTGTAACGCTTTCGCGGCCCTAGTTGTGCCCGATTCCGGCGGGGAATTCTGTCACGTTCACGCCCGGCGTACACGCGCCACGCCGAAACTCCTGACGCGTCCTAATACGGGCTGCTCAGGCGTGTGGTTCACGGCCTCGCGGCGTGTCGCGTTCCGGGTCCAGCCTGGTCAGGAACGCGCCCAGAGGCCCGAACAATTCCGGGCCTGCCGCTACCGTCATCGAGGTGCTCTCCACCCTGCCGGAGAGCCCGCCCACCAGCGCGCCCGCCTCCCGCGCGATCAGGCCGCCCGCCGCATAGTCCCAGTAGTTCAGGCCACGCTCGAAGAAGGCGTCCATCCGGCCCGCGGCGACCGAGCACAGGTCGACGGCGGCGGATCCGCCGCGCCGGATGTCTCGTACGTGCGGCAGCAAGGCCGCTACGACCTCACCCTGGACCCGGCGGCGCGCCGAATCGTAGCCGAAGCCGGTCCCGACCAGCGCCTGGCCAAGCGGCACGCCGGAGTTGCAGCGCAGCGGGATGGCGGCCTCGGGGTCCCCGTCCCGGTGCAGCCAGGCCCCCCGGCCCGCCACCGCGGTAAACGTCTCACCGAACCTGGGCACCTCCACCACCCCGGCCAGGATCGTGCCATCGACCTCGGCGGCGATCGAGACGGCCCAGTCGGGCAGGCCGTAGAGATAATTGACGGTCCCGTCGAGGGGATCCACCACCCAGCGCACCCGGGCCTGGTCCCCCGCGGCGTCCACGTCGTGACCGCCCTGGGTCTGGCCGCCTTCTTCGCCGAGGATAGCGTCGCCGGGGCGGACAGCCCAGATACGCTCGGTGATCAGCGCCTCAGACCGGCGGTCCATCTCTGTCACCACGTCTGTCGGGCTCGACTTGGTGTCTATGACCTCGGGGCGCTCGTCACCACGCCACGAGGCCAGCAGCCGACCCGCCTCGCCCGCCGCGTCCATCGCGATCAGCAGCAGTGCCTCGGGATCGGTCACCGCGGCCCGCCGCAGCAGTCGGCCGGGCACGTCTGGCTCGGCACGCCCATGCACCCCAGGGCAGCCGATTCAGGCAGCGGATCATCCGGCCGCGCCAGGCGTTCTTGAACCAGCTCGGTGATCATCGACGCGAAACGCGGGCTGGTGCCGGGCGTGGCCGCCCGCGCGAACGCGAGGCCAAGGGCATCAGCGGTCTCAGCGGCCTCGACGTCCAGGTCGTGCCGGACCTCCATGTGGTCGGACACGAATCCTGCCGGGATCACCACCACGGCCCTGGTCCCTGACTTGGCCAGCTCGCCGAGGTGGTCGCGCACGTCAGGTTCCAGCCAGGGCTGTGACGGCGGGCCGCTCCGGCTCTGGTAGGCCATCGACCACGGATGAGTCCCGGTACCGGTCCGCTCGGCAATGAGGCGGGCGGCCTCGGTCAGCTCGGTCATGTACCGTCCCGGCTCCGCCGCGGGCCCGCTGGCCTCGGCCATCGCGAGCGGGACGCTGTGCGCGGTGAACACCAGATGGGCCTGGTCGCGCACCTCGGCAGGGAGCGTGGCCAGCGCCGCGCGTGCGTTGTCGGCGAACGGCTCGATGAAGCCCGGATGATTGAAGAACCGTCTGATCTTGTCGATCTGCGGAGCGCAGGGACCGACGGCCGCGCGGGCCCGCTCGATGTCATCCAGGTATTGCCTGCAGCCTGAGTAGGAGCTGTAGGCCGAGGTGACGAACGCGACCGCCCGCCGGACGCCGTCCTCGGCCATCTGACGCACCGTGTCCGCCAGGTAGGGCGTCCAGTTCCGGTTCCCCCAGTACAGGGGAAGGGACAGGCCGCTCGCCGCGAAATCGGCCCGTACCGCGACCAGCAGGTCCCGGCATCGCTGGTTGAGCGGGCTCACCCCACCGAACGCATGGTAATGCTCGGCCACGCTCGCGAGGCGTTCGGGTGGGACGTTCCGACCGCGGGTGACGTTGGCCAGGAACGCCATCACGTCGTCGGGGCCTTCAGGACCGCCGAACGAGACGAGCAGGAACGCGTCGTAGGACGGCATGCCTCCATCCAACCAGGGCCACCGGATGGCCATGGCCGCCGGGCGCCGAATGCGGGATCCGCGCCTCGGAAACCGGTTGAAACGGTCCGATATCGTGATGATCATGGGGCCAAGCGACTGATGACTGGGATTGACGACACCGGGAGGGCCATCGGCCGTTTCCCCGCCCGCAGGCTACCCGGCCCGCTGCGGCCTTACGCGGACATCCTCCGGATTCCCGGGGCCTGGCGTTTCTCGGCCGCGGGTGTCATCGGGCGGATGCCGATGTCGATGTTCGGGCTCGGCACCGTCTTGCTCATCTCGGCCGCCACCGGCAAATACGGCGTCGCCGGCGCGGTGTCCGCGGCAGGCTCGCTGGGGTACGCGTTCGCCACGCCGCGGATCGCCCGGCTGGTCGATTCCCGCGGTCAGCGGCGCGTGCTGCTGCCGCTGCTCACGGTGTTCGCCGCTGCGACAGCGGCGCTGATCGCGGCCGTGGACCTGCGGCTGCCGACCTGGGCGTTCTTCGTGCCGGGCGCGATCGCCGGCGCGACCATGCCGTCGCTGGGCACCATGGTCCGGGCCCGGTGGAGCGCCCTGCTGGCGGGCTCGCCCCGCTTGCACACCGCGTTCTCCTTCGAGTCGGTCGCCGACGAGTTGTGCTTCATCGTCGGGCCCGCTGCGGTGACCCTGCTGGCCACCCAGGTGTTCCCGGCGGCCGGCGTCGGCGCCGCGGCGCTGCTGTGCCTGGGAGGCACCCTCTGGTTCGCAGCCGAACACGCTACAGAACCGAAGGCAACGCGAGCCGCCGGACCCGTCCCGAAGATCGGACGAGAGCGGGGCGCCCCCGCGCCCGGCCTGGTCGTACTGGCCCCGCTGTACTTCCTGCTGGGCGCGATGTTCGTGTCCGTCGACCTGAGCACGGTCTCGTTCGCCCAGCACTTCGGGCACAAGCCGTTGGCCGGACTCATACTCGGCACGTACGCGCTCGGCAGCGCGACGGGGGGGCTCTGGTACGGATCCAGGCAGTGGCGGGCACCGATCGAGAACAGGTTCGCGCTGACCCTCACCCTGACCGTGCTCGGCGTGGCCACGTTCTGGGCCCAGCCGAACCTGGTCACGCTGACCTGCGGGATCTACCTGTGCGGGCTGACCATCGCGCCGACGCTGATCGCTGGGTTCAGCTTGCTCGAGGCGCAGGCCAAGCCGGGCCGACGCACCGAGGCCATGTCGTGGCTCAGCAGCGGCATCGGCGTCGGCCTGGCCGCGGGCTCGTCCGTGGTCGGCTTCATCCTCGACGCGCACGGTCCACGGGTGGGATACGCGTTCGCTGCCGCCTGTGGCGCAGCGAGCGTGGCGACCTGCCTGTTCGGCCTGCCCCGCCTGCGGTCAGCGGTAGTTCCGGCCTGACCGAGCGCTGCTCAGGGGCTGTTCTGGGCGTACTCGCTGGCCAAGGCGAGCACCTCATCGACGTACCAGGTCGCGTGGTTGTAGGCGAAGATTGCCCCGGCCAGCGTGGCGCTGCTCCCGCCGCCGGAAGCGCACAGCAAGCGCGCGGCCGACGGCACAGCGTCCAGCGGGTTCATGATGTCCGGCGGACCGGCTGGGCCGAACCCATCGGCCCCCCAGATCGCCCAGGTGGACGGCAGGAACTGCATGGGCCCCCGCGCTCCCGCGCTCGACGGGCCGTCGTTGGCGCCGTCACCGCTCTCGATCTCGCCGATCGCGGCCAGCACGGTCCAGGACAGGCCCGGGCAGTATTGCGCTGCCGACTCCTTGAACAGGTCTAGCCAGTTAGCCGGCACGCCCGTCGGGGCGTGCGCCTCCACCGCCAGATGACCGGCCGTGACCAGGGCATACGCCACCAGGTTCACCACTTGGCCGCGCTTGCCGATGACCGACTGGACTTGCGTCTTCAGCACGGCGAGGTTGGCCTGCGGCGCGTCGATCAGGACGGCGAAGTTCTTGGCCAGCCCGAGTTGCGCGGACCGGGTCAGGTTCACCATCGCGTCCGCGCCGGGCACGCTCAGCGCGGTGGGCCCGCCGAACGGCACCTGCTCGAGGGTCGCAGCCGAGACCGGATACGACTTCCCGGCGGTCAGGTGCAGCTTGCTGGCTGCGGCATCGGTGCTGATGAGCTGGCCTTGGCTCAGGTTCGACCAGACCGCCGCCGAGGCCGCCGTGGCCAGCGGCGTCCAGGGGCGGAAGGCCTGCGGCAAGACGCCGAGCACGTCGGCACTGTGCCCGTTGACCGTGATCTTCCCGCCGTCAACCGGCAGCACCGCCGCCACGCCGCCCAGCTTCCTGATCTTGGCCACCTGGGCGGAGCTGATGCCGCCCGGGACCGCGGCAATCAGGTCGGGCACGAAGTGCTGCCGGGAGGCGGTCCCACCGGATCCGGAGGACGCGGTGGTCGGCACGGAACCCGAGGAAACGTGAGAGGAGGGGGTGCCACCAGCCGGGGCAGCCACGGCCGCACCAGCGGCCTGGACCGCGGATCCGGCCGGGCTCACGGATATCGCGACCGCGGCGGTAGCGGTCAGGGCCACGCGACGCAGGGACGATGACAGCACGATGCTTATGACGATATAAGGCCGCCTGCGCCAACAGAAACCCTCGACCCGGCTTCTCCGAGAGAACTCCACGGCTCGGCTGGATCAGGCGATAGGGGCGAAACGGATGTGGCGAGTGACCCCGGACGCGCAGAACGCCAGCATGCGCTCGGCTTCCCGGGCCACCTGATCCCGCTCCCGGGTGGAGCCGAACAGCTCGACGGTGAGCGTGGCCGTACTCCTGGTCCTGGCCAGCCGCCATATCCCGGCCACGAACCCGTCGATCAGGACCGCACCGGGGAAGATGCCGTTGATGGTGTAGAACCGCTTCAGGTCGTCGGCGTGGACCATGCGCGACCGGTCGGCGTGGGAGAGCAGCAGGTTGTCGAACTCGGCCGCCATCCGGACCGGCGCGGGTGCCTCCTCGTCCGGGCGCGGGGCCGAGGGCAGGTCGAACAGCTCGGCGCCCTGCTCGTCGCGGAACGTGACCAGCGCGGGCCGGAGCTGGTCCATGACCGCACGCAGGCCGGTCAGCCCGGACCAGGCCGCCACGTCGCGGGCCGTCGCCGGGCCGAATGCGCCCAGATACCGCGTCACCAGCGCGGCCAGCGTCTCCCTCTCGGAGTGCGCCGGAGCTGCTGGATCTGGCTCAGCCGCCTGACCGAGCCAGTGCTCGGCGGACGTGTGGACCGATGGCCCGGCCCGGCCCCAGACGGCGCGCGGTGGCACCTGCACCAGTGGGACGAGCGCCCGCACCGCCTGGGCCAGAGCGGTCGGCGAGTGATCCGGCCAGCGTCCGGCGAGCGCCTGGCCGAGCTGGCTGAACGTCATCGGCTCGGCTTCGACCAGCTCCCGCCCGGCCGCGGCCACGACCACCGGGTCCACCCCGGCCAGCTGCCTGCCGAACGAGCCGCGCAGGCCGCGCTCGAGCACCGGCTGGACCAGCCGCCGCAGCGGCAGGCAGTCCCGGGCCGATACCAGGTGGATGGTGCCGCGCATCAGCGCGATCCTGACCACGCTCCGTTCGGTGAGCAGGGTGGCCAGGTCCTCGGGCCGGAATCCGCCCAGCCGAGACCACAGGCCGTAGTAGGGCGGGAACGGCGCCTGGGCCTGCAGCCCGATCAGATGCTCGATGGCCTGGATCACCGTGGCCCGCCGACCGCCCGCCTCGGCTGGCAGGTCGACGCGGTCGAGCAGCAGCTGCCGACTGAGCAGAGCCCGGTTGAGCGCCCGCCGACTCAGCACTGGTTGACTGCTCACCGCCGAAGATTAGCAGCGACAACGGCCGAGGGGCCCGGCCGCGTTGACCGAATGTGCGGCAGTTACGACGCGGAAGGCTACGCTCTTGCTATGCATCAGGAGGCAAGCCGCGGCCCCGCCAGCGCCGCGCCTCGCGTGACCGGGCGGCCACCGAGGAAACAGCCGGCCAGACCGTCACTGGGCGGCGGTACTCCCGCCCAGGACCGCGAGTTGCGAGCCCAGGGCCGGGAGACCGTGCGCCGACTGCTCGAGGCGGGCACGATCGAGTTCGAGGAGCGCGGCTTCCAAGGCGTGCGCGTGGACGACGTGGTGCGCCGGGCCGGCATCTCGCACGGCACGTTCTACCTGTACTTCTCGAACAAGGAAGACCTGTTCAAGGCGCTGATGCGAGACGCGCTGCACGACATGGAGATCGTGGCTGGCGACTTCCCTGTGGTCACCAGCGACGAGACCGGACTGAAGGTGCTGCGCCAGTGGGTGCGCAAGTTTTTCAAGGCCTACGCCGCACACGGAACTGTGCTCCGCACTCTCAGCTCGGCGAACGCGCCCGGGGAGATGTTCAGCGATGGCCTGCGGCTGTTCTTCAGCATCGCCGAGGCCATGACGACGGGCATGACCGCCGCCGCGCAGGCGGCCGGGCGGCATCAGGAGCGCGCGGACCTGACCGCCTTGGCCTGCCTGATGATGCTCGAGCGGGTGAACTTCCTCGTCAGCACCGAGATCCGCCTGCCGGAAGACGAGATGGCCGACCGGATCGCGGACATCATGTTCGCCGCGTTCGGGCTGAGCGTTTCATGACCGCGAGGACATTACCGCGAACCCTTCATGATCATGGGGCGCATTGCGACTGTCACAGGTGTGATGCAAGACGGGGCGCGCTGCGAGGCCTGGCTGTTGCAGCTGTGACCGGTGATGCGCGAGCGGGACGGATCAGGGCGCGTGCGCGGCTTGCATCTCGGCCACGGCGGCGAGGGCCTGGCGGGTGGCGGGGACGTTGTGGACACGGAAGACGCGGGCGCCGAGCCAGGCGCAGATGGCCAGGGTGGCGATCGTGCCCTCGGCGCGCTGGTCGACCGGCAGGGCGAGGGTCTCGCCGATGAAGTCTTTGTCCGCCACGGCGACGAGCACCGGCCAGCCGGTGCCGGTCAGGTCCCCCAGGCGCCGGGTGATCTCGAGCGATTGCCACGTGTTCTTGCCGAAGTCATGGGCGGGATCCACGAGGATGGCGGACGGACTGACACCTGATACCACGGCCCGTTCGGCATAATCCGTGACGTAGGCGGTCAGGTCGGCCACGACATCGCGGTACGCGGGCCGGTGCGG
>Ga0187781_10000912_pt1 | contig 21904 bp, 14 predicted proteins | sample 0715_SJ02_MP02_2_FD_132447 | JGI IMG/M metagenome (GOLD analysis project Ga0187781, IMG submission 132447) | Tropical peat soil microbial communities from peatlands in Department of Meta, Colombia - 0715_SJ02_MP02_20_MG | ecosystem: Environmental > Terrestrial > Soil > Wetlands > Peat | place... | reverse complement strand
TCCGGCCGCAAGGGCATTGGTCTCAAGATTTTCGAGATGAGCGGTACACCAGCCGGCCAAGCCACGGCATTTGGCCTGCTCGATTACGGTGGCTATCTTGCCGTCGTCGGCTTTACGCCGAAGCCTGTGGAGATCCGGCTCTCCAATTTGATGGCCTTTGACGCCACAGCCCGCGGCAATTGGGGATGCCCTCCGGAGCAATACCCGGCCGCCCTGCAAATGATTCTGGCGAGAAGGGTCGTGCTCTCTCCCTTTGTCGAAGTCCACGATCTCGAGGAAGCCCCCGTCGTTATGGAAGAAGTGGCAAACCATGCGCTGAGGCGGCGCGCGATCCTACGCCCGGCGCACGGTCAGAATGGTTCACACTGAGAGGCGCACCGTGAATAACCACAATCTCGTCGAATCCCTTTCGCCACGCGAGATCCTGGTCGAGCGCAGACCAATCCGCGATCGCGCCGGGAAACCGGTCGAGGGTCTCCACAACGTCTGGATCATCCTGAACAATCCGGGCGAGCTCAATAGTTACACCACGAGCATGGCCAAGGAGATCATTCTCGCCGTCCGCGAGGCGAGCAACGATCGTGCGGCGGTTGCGGTGGTGCTCACAGGGGCAGGGAACCGGGCCTTCTGCAGTGGCGGCAACACGCGCGAATATGCTGAAAAATATGCCGGCGCTCCCGCCGAGTATCGGCAGTACATGCGACTGTTCAACGACATGGTCACAGCCATTCTCCACTGCGATCGCCCCGTGATTTGCCGCGTCAATGGATTGCGCGTCGGCGGCGGCCAGGAAATCGGGATGGCCTGCGACTTTTCTATTTCCAGCGATCTGGCGGTCTTTAGCCAGGCCGGGCCCAAACATGGCTCGGCTCCCGACGGTGGAAGCACTGATTTTCTGCCGCTTTATGTGGGCATCGAACGAGGCATGTACAGCGGCACGCTTTGCGAGACCTGGAGCGCGCACCGCTTCTATTTCCAGGGCGGGCTGACACAGATTGTGCCGGCGCTCCGCATCGGCGGCCGGTGGATGGCGAACCCGCTGGTCGTCACAGAGCGCCTGTTGGACGAATTCGGACGCGTCGTTTTGGGAGATTGGAAAACGGGGCAGGCTCTGGCCGACGGCAAGGGCCTCCTCAGCACCGGGAGCGTGGAGCTTACGCTTCTTGACGAAGCGGTCGAGGATCTCTGCACCAAACTCCTCTACACCATGCCGGACTGCTTGATTAAAACCATCGAGAGTCTCCGAAAGCACAAGCTGGAGCACTGGGACAAGAACCGTGAGACCAATCGCGCCTGGCTCTCGCTCAATATGATGACGGAAGCGAACGCCGGCTTCCGCGCCTTCCACTATGGCACCAAAGAAAAGCGGGAAGTTGATTTTGTGCGTCTCCGGCAGCGGCTCGCAGAAGGCGCTCGCTGGAATGAAGAGCTGATTCATGACATTGCACCGTGGGTGCCGCAAGAAGCGCTGAGAAATGCGTAGCGCGTTGGAGCTACACCGACGGAACCGGCTAGATGAGGATCGTTTGGGAAGGACACAGCTGAGGCCGCTGGGAAAGGAGGGAAGCAATGGCCCTTCGCACCTTTGAAACTTGGCGCGGCCAGTCGCTCGAAGGGATTCTCTATGAGTGCCGCGAATTGCTTGAAGATACGTCGTATCCAACCGTCCAGCGCTGGCGCGAAGCGGGGGGCCGGGTGGTCGGCCATTTTCAGGTTTATTTCCCGGAAGAGATCGCTCATGCCGCGGGACTCCTTCCCTTCAAAGTTTGCGGCGCTCAGATCGAAACCGTGCAGGCCGATTCCCGGTTTGGCTCCTACCTTTGCTCCATCCTGAAGACTTCGCTGGAACTCGCGCTGAGCAAGCGGGTGGAGTTCGATATGTTCGTCACCCACCCCATCTGCGACGCCGCTCGCAACCTCGGCGCCGTCTGGGGCAGGAATTTTGCCTATCCTTGTCAGATCCTCTATCTGCCGCAGAATGCCAACTCCTCCGCCGCGGCGATCTACCTACGGGACGAGTACGCGCGCTTGCAACGAAGCGTCGAAGCCATTGCCGGGCGAAAGGTGGCCGGCGACGACCTGCGCCGCTCCCTTTCTGTTTACAACCGCAACCGCGCTCTCCTTCGCGAGCTCTACCGCATCAAGCGTGAAACCCCCTGGCTCGTCTCCGCCGACGAAGCCTATGTGCTCGTCGCCATTGGCGGACTCATGCCGCGCGAGGAACACAATGAAGTTCTAGAAGCCGCCCTTCCCTTGCTCGGGGCCCGCCCCGGCAGGAAGCAGGATAAGATCCGCGTCGTCTTTGAAGGAGGTTTCTGCGAGCAGCCTCCGCTCGATCTGATCCGCGCCATCTCCCGCTCCTGCTATGTAGTGGACGACGACCTCCTGATCGGCCTGCGGTGGATTCTTGAAGACGTGGCGCTCGAAGGCGATCCCCTGCTGAACCTCGCGACGGCGTACCTGGAACACAGCAGCTACAGCCCGGTGCAGCACGACCTCCGCAAACCGAAAGAAAAAATGCTGCTGGAGCGCATCCGGAAGTCCGGGGCAGAAGCCGCCATTTTGACGGCTGCCAAAATGTGTGAACCGGGACTCGAGGAGCAGGTCGCTTACGCTCACGCCTTGGAATCCGCGGGCATTCCATATTTTGTCAGCGAGTTCGAGGAAAAGATGACTACGTTCGAACACATAGAGATCCAGCTCGAAACGTTTGTCGAAAATATTCTCTTCAGCTGAAGAAAGGCCGAGCCATGAGCGATCCGAATCCAGAACAGGGAATCGTGGGCCGCGGCAATCGCGACGGCGCCGCACTTTTTCGCCAGTGGTTCTCGCAGCTGAGCCAGACGGCGGAATCCGGAGGGCGTGCCGCCTACGTTTTCGTCATGGGCAGTATGTCGGAGCTCCTGCGCACCTTTGACCTTCCCGTCGTGTTTCCTGAAATCAACTCCCTACAGATGGCGGTCCGCCACGTGGCGCACGAATATCTGAACCAGGCGGAAGACTTCGGCTACTCTCCCGACATTTGCGGTTACGTCAAGGCAGATGTGGCCGTGCAACTGCGCGGCGGCGAGCACCCCATGGGCCGCATCCCCAAGCCTTCGCTCGCCGTGCTCACCAACGCGTGCAATACCTACATCAAGTGGGCCGAAATCTGGGAGCGCATGTACGGGATGCCCATCTTTACGCTGGATATACCCGGCACACGCGCTGCCGGTACGCAGACCTGGCCCGGCCATCCCGATTTCGAAAACGACCGTCGCTACGTACAGGCACAAATTGTTGAACTCATCGCGCTGTGCGAGAAGGTCACCGGCCAGAAGTTTGATATCGACCGCTTGCGCGAATGCATGGGCTACGCCAACGAAATGTCCCGCGGATGGAAGCTTGTTCTCGAGCACAACAAGGCTCGTCCCTCGCTCTTCAACGCGCTCACCGACGGCACGATCTACCTGGGCGTTTCGAACGGGTTCCGGGGCTCGCGTGAAGGCGGCCGTTTTTTCACCGAACTTGTCGAGGAGATGGCTTACAAAGCATCCCAGGGCATCGGCACACTGACCGAGGAAAAATATCGACTCACGTTTATTGGGGTCCCCTGCTATCCGATCTTTCGGCGCTTCAATGAGCTCTTTACCGAGTGGGGCGGAACTTTTGTCCATTCCACTTATTTGTGGTTCGCCTCTGGCGGCACCAATCTCGGTTTCGAATACGATCTCGCCCGCCCGATTGAGAGTCTATCCGAAGGTGTGCTGATCAGCGTGCGCGATGCGATGGACAGCATGTTTTATCAAGACCGCGCCATCCTTGAGATGGTGGACAGCTACGATCTCGACGGTGTCGTCTACCACCCGATTAAGAGCTGCCGCACAACCTCCGCGGGCATGGCCGATAACCGCCGGGCGCTCATGGCCGCGCGGGACGTCCCGAGCCTATTCATTGAGTCCGATATGATGGACCGCCGAGTTGTCTCGGAAGCGCAGATGAAAAACCGGATTGACGCATTTTTTGAAGGTTTGGCTTCCCGCCGGCGGCAAGAACTGGCTGCTGGTTGAAGTGCCGGCGTTCCGGAGGAGGAAAAACGCATGGCGTATACCGCGGGAGTAGACGTCGGGTCGACGCAGACCAAGGCTGTGGTTGTCAGCGAATCCCGGGAGATTGTCGGACGCGCTTTGATCGACACTGGAGCCAGCGTGGTGGCCGCCGCCGAACAGGCCTTCGTCCTCGCTCTCGAGGACTGCGGCGCAGAAGAGGAAGAGGTCGAGTACGTGATCGGCACAGGGTACGGCCGCTACCGGGTGACCTTTGGCAATACCCAGGTCACCGAAATCAGCTGCCATGCCCGGGGCGCGGTGCACATGTTCCCTGGCACTCGCACGGTCATCGATATGGGCGGCCAGGACACCAAAGCCATCCGCCTCAAGCCTTCGGGGGAGATCGTGGATTTCTGCATGAACGACAAGTGCGCCGCAGGCACGGGCCGTTTTTTGGGCGCGGCTTCAAGCGCACTTAACATTCCTCTCGACGAACTCGGTCCAACGGCACTTCGGGCGGAACGTCCCGTGCGAATCAGCACTACGTGTACGGTCTTTGCCGAATCCGAAGTCCTCTCCTGGCTTGGTAGGGGCAAGAAAATTGAAGACATCTTGCAGGGTGTCCATCAGTCCATCGCCGCGCGCTCCATCGGGTTGCTCCGCCGGGTGGGCATCGAAGAAGAAATCACGTTCACCGGCGGCGTGGCGCGCAACATCGGAATGATCGAAGCCATTCAGAAGGGGCTCGGCGCGAAGCTAAACGTCAGCGATGATTCTCACTTTATTGGCGCGCTCGGAGCCGCCCTGTTCGCGCTGGATCACGTTCTCGCAGGCCGCGCGCCTGTGGGTGCCAGGAGGCCTTCATGAAATTTGCTGCGGGCATCGACGTCGGATCCACCTACACAAAGGCTGCCGTGCTGGGTGAAGACGGAACCCTCCGGGGACGGGCGCTGGAAAAGACCGGCTTTCAACTCGCTGACGTTTCGCGCAAAGTGTATGAGACCGCGTTAAAGAATGCGGGCTTGGTTCCGAGCGAAATCTCCTACGTTGTGGCCACCGGCTTTGGACGCCACACGGCATCCTTCAGCGACGCGCAGGTCACTGACCTCACCGCCGGCGCGAGAGGTGCTTCCCACTTTTTTCCGAAGACTCGCACGATTCTCGATGTGGGGGGGCAGACCATGAAGGCCACCCGGCTGGACGAGCGTTCCAAGGTCAAATCCTTCCGCCTGAACGACAAGTGCGCCGCCGGCACCGGCGCATTCCTTGAAAAGACCGCGCGCTATATGGGCTACAGCACCGAGGAGATCGGCCCCCTCATCGCCACTTCAAAACACCCGGTGCAGATCTCGGGAGTGTGCGCCGTGTTTGCCGAATCCGAGGTGATCAACCAGCTCTCCCTTGGCTGCGCGCCTGCCGATATCATGCATGGAGCGATCGCTTCACTTGTGGATCGCTCCGTCCAGCTCATGAAGCGCGTGCATATGGAGCCGGAATTTACCCTAATAGGAGGGATCTTGCGGTTTCAGACCATGGCCCGCGTGGTTCGAGAACAGCTCCAGGCAGAAGTAAACGTCCCCGCGCAAGATCTCGTCCAGTATGTCAACGCGATCGGCGCCGCGCTTCTCGCCCACCGGAGATTGGAAAAGCAGCTGCTCTCGGCTGCTGGGGGCACCGGCAATAGCTTGGCGGCTAAGGCGAATGGGTGGGAAATACATGCGGAGAGCAGCCCTTGAGCAAATTTGTCAAACTCGAATCGCTCCTGGACTCCTCGGGCCGCCGGTTCTTTTCGACTGAACAGCTGCAAGCAGATCCCCGCCTCCTCGCCGAAGGTTGGGAGCGCCGCTTTACCACCGACGAAGATCGTGCCGCGGAGGCCGTCGAGCTCTATTCCCAGCTTGGCTACGAAGTCCGAGCCGAACCGATTCTGCAAGGAGAACTGGTGGAAGACTGTACGGACTGCCATTCGGTCATGCTCTCGCGCTTTAAAACGATCTACACTCGGATGAAGCGTCCATGACCGCGGCGCACGAATCTTTATTCCCGACCCGGGCTGTGCTCGGGTCAATGGTCTTTCCACACAGGCTTGCGCTTCTCAAGGAACGCTTGGAGCCCTTCTCTTGCGTCCTCGGTCTGCATCAGTTCACGCAGGTAGATCTGTTCCGCTGCCGCGAGGCCCGCAGAGAAACTCATGTACCGTCCCATGTCCACCACTCTTTTCGTAAGCTTCAGGACCGGAGCGCTTAGCGAAGTGAGCTTTCTTAAGAACTCCTCGGACTTTTCCTGGAAGCTCTCGGTGGGAAACACCCGGTTGATCAAGCCCATGTTCCCCGCTTCCGAGGCGGTCACCGTCTCCCCCGTCACCAGAAGTTCCAGTGCGCGATTGCGCCCTACAAGCCGCGGGAAGAGCACCGCAGCTACCGGAGGGAACACCCCGACCGTAATCTCCGGCTGGCCAAACGTGGCGCGTTCCGAGGCCAGCACGAAGTCGCAAAAGATGGCGAGTTCGCAGCCGCCGCCGAGCGCCATCCCGTCCACCAGCGCAACGGTTGGAAGGCTGAGTGAATCGAGGAGCCGGAAGACTCCGTGGAATGTCTCCAGCATTTTCTCGACCCTGTCGGGCGTGTGGTCCTGGATGGAAACGCCGGCTGAAAACGCTTTGCCCTGGTGTCCGATCGCCAGAACCTTCGTCTCCTTCTGTGAGCCCCAATGCTGGACGGTGTTCTGCAGCTCCACCATCATCGGAATATCAAGGATATTCAGCGGCGGCTGGTTCAGCGTGATCCTTGCCACACCTTCCCGAATTTCAGAAACTACGTTGGTCGATGCACGGGTCATGAGCAAGCTCCTGGGAAAATTTATCCGTCTGTTCTTCTCATCTGAATTCCAAACTTTCGCGATGCAGGCGCCTTCGTTTCCGAATCCGCCAATGCAGGAGTGACCCAGTGAGCTCCCGCAATTCCCGCATGGACAATATGCGCCTAGAAATCATGAAGAGCGCTGCGGCCGCATTTCGTCGCCGCGGCTACTACGGTGCGAGCGTGGACGAGATTGCCAGCGCGCTCCATATGACCAAGGGCAATCTCTATCATTACTTCCGCGACAAGGAAGAGATCCTGTTCGCCTGCCATGAGTATGCCCTCAATCTGCTGCTGAAGATGCTCGAAAAACTTGAGCGTAGTCCTTATCCTCCCCGCGAAAAACTGCGTCGCGCCATCGTTTCCTTCGTGCACATGATGATCGATGAATTGCGCGGTACGGCACTCACGATGGATGTCCAGGCTCTCTCACCAGCCCGCAGGAAGAAAATCATCGCCAAGCGCGATCGCTTCGACCGAGGCATGAGGCGCATCATCACGGAAGGCATCCGGTCTGGCGTCTTCCGCCGGACCGATCCGAAACTCGCCACCTTCGCGATTCTCGGATCCGTGAACTGGATCCCCTACTGGTTCGATCCGCACGGCGAAGCAGACTCCGTCGAGATCGGCGAGGAATTTGCCGAGCATCTCATCTCGGGGCTCTTGGCATTCCGTTCCGAAAGAACTCCCTGAGCTTTGCCGACCAGTTTAGCGAAGAAGTTGCCGCCGATTCCCTCACGGATTTTTTCCATCGCCCAATAGGGCCCGGTCATAACCGCTCGAATTTTTTACTGAGAGACAGGTGTATTATACGAGTCCAGTTCGCTGGATTTGGAGCTTGCGCCGATGGAGCAGTCACCTTCCCAGAGACTCGAGGAATTAATTCGCGAGCGGGCACGGCTCGACATCGAACTGGAGCGTTGTAAAGAACTGGTTTCGGTGCTGTTTGTGGATATAGTGGGGTCCACTCGCTTTTACGACGAACATGGGGACGTGGAAGGCCTGGTGATGGTTCAAAAGTGTCTCGACGTGTTGATTCCCGTCGTCGAACAGCGCGGCGGCACGGTGGTCAAGACGATTGGAGATGCGGTTCTAGCGCGGTTTTGCGATGCCGAGGGCGCAGTCCGATCGGCGGTTGATATGCAACGCAACATGCTCGAACGCAATCGTGGCAGGCCCCCGGCCGATCAGATTCACATCCGCGTGGCAATCAACGTCGGCCTCGCGCTTCTGAAGGGCAACGACGTCTTCGGCGACGTGGTGAATGTGACGTCTCGCATCGAGAGCGCCGCCAGCCCCGACGAAATTGCGATCTCGCCTTCCGTATATGAAAAGATCCAGCATTTGCCGGATATCCCGGTCCGACAAAAGGCATCCGGCGTAGAGCTGAAAGGTAAATCGGGCAAGCTGGATTTGTATGCTGTGGTGTGGCGGCCGGGTGAGTCAGCAGGACCGGCGCCGCCGCGCCCCTCGAATGAACAGCTCTTCAAATCCACGGGGCTCCATTTGGGACTTGCAGAGCTGGCTCAATCGAGCCGCGTCCGCTCATCCTCCTCACGCCCTGAGCCGCTTCCCTCGTCTGCTTCGCCTAACAAGACCATGCTTTTTGGAGGACCGGAAGTGGAGGCGGCGCCTCAAGTCGGTGTCCGCTTTGCAGTCGTTCGCGTGTCTCCGGATGGATCATTGGGCGAGCGCTTCCCACTTGACCGCCCGGGGCTCGTCGCTGGGCAAAAAGGTCAAATCGTCATCGCGGATGATGCATTGGTGGCCCGGGAGCATGCGCGATTTACTCAACTTGGCGATGGCGTCTATGTGGAGGACCTGAGCAGCCTTCCGGGCGTGTACCTTTGGGTTCGAGAATCTTGCCGGTTGAAGGATGGCGATATCCTTAAAATTGGGCGCCAATGCCTGCGTTTCGTTTCCCCCGCGCAAAACGCTCCGGCCGCTCAGGGTGTATCTCCCGAACGCACCGTCGTCCTGGCGGCGGGTCCGCCAAATCCTGAACCGAAGGCCGCGGTAGTCAGGCTGGATTCCGGCGACAACGAAGTGGCGCGGTATGAACTGAACAAGCAGGAGACTGCCTTCGGCCGTTCAAAGGGAACTTACACCTTTCCGGACGACCCCTACCTTTCGACAACTCACGCGCGAATCCGGTTTGATCAAGGCCAATACATCCTGGAGGACCTTGGCAGCACGAATGGAACCTTCATGCGCATCCGCAAGCGCGTGCTGGCGCATGATGGCGACACGCTGATGATTGGAAAGCAGTTGCTTCGCGTGCTTGCAGAGTGATCCCGGACTCATCCGGCTTGGCTGGATGGGACAGTGGTAGAATGACGCAACCGCCTTGGCGCGTGCGAATTCTGTGCCTATGGGCTCGGCGAGGTGTCCCGGCCCCTCATGCTGACCAAACTTGGGAAGTATGAAATCCACAGTGAGCTCGGCAGTGGCGCCATGGGCGTCGTTTACAAGGCGGAAGACCCCCGCCTGGGCCGGCTCGTTGCTCTGAAAACCACCAACGCCGAAGTCGCCGGCAATCCCAACCTGCTGAAACGGTTCTACCGCGAAGCCCAGGCCGCAGCCCAGCTGACTCACCCCAATATCGTCACCATCTACGAAATTGACGAAGCGAGCGGCGTTCCCTTCATCGCCATGGAGTTTCTCGAAGGAGAAAATCTGCAAAAGATTATCTCCGAGCGGCGGGAATTGGCCATCCTCGAGAAACTCCAAATCATAATCGACGCCTGCAAAGGGCTGGAGTACGCCCATCGCCACGGCGTCGTTCACCGCGACGTCAAGCCCGGCAACATCGTCGTATTGAACACCGGGCAGGTGAAGATCGTAGATTTCGGGATTGCTCGGGTCGGCGTTTCCTCGATGACTCGAACGGGGGATGTCCTCGGCACTGTCATGTATATGTCCCCCGAGCAGGTGCAGGGGCAGGCGGTTGATGCGCGTTCCGACGTTTTTTCACTTGGCGTCGTGCTCTACGAGCTGCTGACTGCTCGACTTCCTTTTCCCGGGGAGGATGTCCCTGAAATCCTCAGTAAGATCCTGAATGACCCTCCCGAACCCATCACGAAGTACATCCCTCAATGTCCACCGCAATTGCAGCAAATTATCGAACGGGCTTTGGCGAAAGACCGGGAAGAGCGCTATCAGTCTGCCGAAGAAATGGCCCTCGACCTGCGCCGGATCGCCGACGGAGTACGGCGCAAGACCCTCGACGTGTATATGGAACAGGGCCAGCACTCCCTCGATGCCGGAGATTTTGCTGTCGCGAAGGAAGCCTTCCAGAAAGTTTTGGAGATTGACAGCACTCATGAACTCGCTCAGAGCCTGCTCGCCGAAGTCCGGGAGCGCCTCCAGGCTCGTCAGCGGGCTCAGAGACTGGAAAGCAGCATTCGGCTCGCAAAGGAAGCGCTCCAGGCGGAGCAATATGACGAGGCCGTCGGCCAACTAGAGGAAGCTCTTCGTCTGGATCCCAAGCACGCAGAAGCAGCGAAGCTAAAAAAACTTGCCGTCGAGCAACGAGAACGATCGGGAAAAATACGAACCCATCTGGAACGCGCGGAGAAGCTTGCCTCCGAAGCCAAATTTCCGCAGGCAAAGGCGGAGCTGGAGGCCGTTCTCGCCATCGATCCGCGAAACTCGACCGCGCTGATGATGATGGATTCGGTGGCCAAAGAATTCGCAGAGCAGGAACGGCTGCGGCAAGTGAAGCAAATTCTGGAGAATGCGCGCGCCCAACTGGCGGCGAGGAATTTCGAGAAGGCACTCGGACTCCTTGACCTCGCCCGAGAACTCGATGCGCTGAATCTCGAGGTCGAAGCACTCATCCGCCTCGTTCAGAGCAGCCGGGAAAAGGAAGAACGGAGAAAATTACTAGCCGGACGCCTGGCGGACATCGAACAAAACCTCAGCCAGGGAAAACTGAATTTGGTGCTCGAGGCGTCCGAGCAGGCAGTGCGTGAATTCCCGGATGAATCCCAGGTACTGAAGCTGCATGCGACCGTCCTCCGGCGCGTGGAGGCGGAGAAAAAGCGCAGCTACGTGGACGAGCAATTGCAGGCGGCGCGCGATTTCGTTCAAAAGAATGAGTTCACATCGGCTCTGGCTGTGCTGGAGCGGGCGACTCGGGAAGTCCCCGATGATTCCCGTTTGTCCTCATACCTCAAGACCGTACAGGAGTCCCAGGAACAAAGCGCGCGAGAAGCGTTGCGCCGGGAAACGCTACGCCGGGCAAACGACCAACTTCGCGCGCAGGATTTCGCCGCCGCCATCGAAACTTTGGAAAAGGGCTTGTCTGAGACCGGGCAGTCTGCCGAACTCTTGGATCTGCTCCAATTCGTGCGTGAGCGCCAGGCAGAGAGACAGAAGCAAGAACGCACGCGCGATATTTTGTCCCGCGCGCAAAGCCATCTGCGCGAGCTTCAGTTTGACGAGGCCATCCAGATTCTGGAACGCGCGCAGGAAGGGGCAAAAAGCACCGAGATCGAGACGGTCCTCGCCGACGCACGCGAGCAGCAGGAAAATTTTGTACGCCGACGCAAGGAAATCTTGGCCGGCGCCCTTCAATTACTCCAGTCGGGCGAAGCAGCCAAGGCCATTGCGCTGTTCGACCGCGCTCCAAAAGCCTATTTCAAGGATGAAGAGTTCCAGCGCGCCTATTCCCAGTGCCGCCAGAGCCTCGATCGGGCCAATTCGATTCGCGCTGCCGCCGAACAAATCAAGAAGTACATTGACGCGGAGGATCTGGAGTCGGCCGAATCGCTGGTGGAACAGGCGCTGCGACTCTACTCCGACGATCCATCGTTGCTCGCGCTTCGAGAACGCGTGCAGAAGGAAGCTGGGCGCTTACAGCAGGAGCGCTGGAGCAAACTTCTCGAAGAAGCGCAAGTCTCGCTCGGGCAGATGGAGTTCGGGCGCGCGAAAGAATTGCTGGACACCGAGGAGTGGGAGCGCGCCGGCCCCGAAATCGCAGCGCGGGCCAAAACGCTCCTTGAAGAAGTCGAGCGGCGGAAACGCGAAGCGGGTGTCCCGCGACTGGAGTTGGGCGGGCCAGCGAAGCGGCGAAAGGCAGCCGCGAAGACCGCTCGCGCGTCAGTTCCTACGTCAGCGACACCCAGGTGGATCGCCTTCGCGTTGCTATTGATCGTCGTGGCTCTGGTGGTCGCAGGCGTTGGCGCCTGGTATATGAAGAGTCGGAATGTCACTGGATTCGTCGAATTGACGGCCACACCTTGGGGCCAGGTGACCAATGTTGCCGATGAAAAGGGCAACCATTTGAAATTGGGAGGCGAGACCCCGCTTCAAATCGCGCTCGCGCCGGGACACTACGTCATCGAACTAAGCAATGGCCAATCCAGTTGCAAGGTCGAGGCTACGGTAGAGCATGGAAAAGTTTCAGCCTACAACTGCACGTTTCCTGGGGTAACGATTGATGACCTCGTGCAAAAGGTCTTGGCGCAATATTAGCCGCGTCGCTCGACCCCTGCTGGCGGGGATGGTGATCCTCTGTCTTTGCGTTAGAAGCCTTGCGGGGCAGGAGTCAATCGAGGACCGCTATCAAAAAGCCATTCAATTCTTCAACGAAGCGAAAATGGAGGATGCGTGCGATCTCCTAACAGCAATCAACAAGGAGAAACCAGGTTATAAGGAAACCGATACTTATCTCAACCCAGCCTGTAAATCTGCCAGCCAATCCTACGCTCTTGAAGAAAAGCTATTCAATGAAGGTGTGAGTCTGCTTCAGGGGAACCATTTCGAAGACGCTCGGCTCAAGTTCACTCAGGCAAGCAAGCTTGTGTTGCGGCACCCGAAGTATCGGACGCAAATCGATGCGTACCTCAAGCAGATTGACCAAATGGAGGCTCGGTCCCGCGAGGAGGCGCAGTTTCAGGAAGCGGTTGAGCTTTTCAACGACGACAAAGATGAGGAAGCCGCCAGGCAATTCACCAAGATCGAGCAGGCAAAAGGCACGAAGTCGGAGGATGCGCGAACCTACCTGCAGCGGATCAAAGATCGCAGGGAGGATTCGAACTGGGCTCGGGCGACCGACTCTTTCAGTAAAGGCGACTATGTGGCTGCAAAGCCTCTGTTTGACGGGTTCGTCCGCTCGAACGGAAAGCATGCCGCCGAGGCTCAGAAGTATTTAACGCAAATCAGTGCAGCCGAAATGGACCAGCAGGCATTCGAGGATGCGGTCAAAGCTTTCAATGCCAAGCGGTATCCGGATGCAAAAACTCGGTTCCAGACCCTCGTTCAGAAGGGCGGCTCCCATGCTGCCGATGCCCAATCTTATTTGCAGCGCATTGACGCTGCGATCAAGGAAGAGGCCTCGGTGCGCGAGACCGCGAAGAAGAAGGTGGCTGACGGTCAGAATCCGCAGCAGGTCGCCAAGCAACTGCTCACCGAAGCAAACGCAGACATGAATGGGCACCAATATTCCGCCGCAGTCGAGAAGCTGAAAATGGCCGAGATTCTCGATCCGGCGAATCGCGATGCGTCATCGCTGCTAAAAACGGCGCAGGAGCAGGCGGATGAACAGCCCTTGCGCCAGGGACTCGAGACCTACTTCCAGGGAAAATACGATGACGCCGAAAAGCAGCTCAGCCAGTACATAGACAGCCACGGAAGCAAGGCGGCCCTCGCTTACTTCTTCCGCGGGGCCGCTCGTGCTTCCCGGTACTACCTCTCGGGCGAGAAAGACATGCAGCAAAAGGAACTGGCACTGGACGATTTTCGTTCGTTGAAAAAGAACACGCAGCGATTCCAGCCGCCAAAGGACTGCATCCCCCCGAAAATTCTCGCTCTATACACTGAATCAATCGGCGCGCCGGGACATGCAAGCCAGCCTGTAGGCCAGCCTCCGGCCGCCAATCCGCAGGCACAGGGCCTGAAACCGTCTCCTAACTCTAGTGACGCGGCAAGGCCTGCCTCGCCGCAATGCGAAGCCCTCAAAGAGCGTCTCGAGATGGGCGAAACGCTCACACAAGAAGAACACGCCTTTCTCAAAGCGCACTGTCCATAGCAGACGACCCGAGCACGTGGTGCCAGCGGGCCCGCTGGCCTGCTTTCTAGGAAGGTTCCATTTCTTTTGAACCGTGTATATACTGCGCTGATTATATGAGGCGCTAAGAATCCCGGGATGCAACGAGCGAGCTTCCGGCCGCGCGCTGCGAGATTCCGTTCCTGAGACGCCCTGGGTCGTGTGCGGGCTCGCGCGGACGAATCCACCCAACGGCACGTTTTTCATCGACCCTCAAAAACCCGCAGAGGAGAAGCACCGAATGAACAAGAAAACGTCCCTCTCACCCATAGGCGTTACGCGCGTTTTGCGTGGCCTGCTGATCCTTTTCGCTCTCACCACCCTGGTTGCCGCCTGGACCGTCGAGCGCCCCGCCGCCATGGCGCAACCGCAGTCGAGCACTTCGTCGCAGCAGCAATCGGCCGCGCCGCAGCCCGCCGCCTCGGCCACCGGGCCGGCGCAGGCCCCGCAAGCAGCGGCGCCCAAGGCTCCTCCGCCACCGCCGCCAATCGTGCCATTCGATGAAGCGGTGGCCAAGGCCGCCCACGCGGTCTTCTCGAACGCGCCGCCGCCCACAGCCAGCGCAGCCATGGTGGTGATTGATCCGCTCGTGGACGGGATGTCTGGCTACCAGTCGAAGGCAACGCAGACGATTCAGGAACATATCGCCAGCATCGTCAAGGCCGACTTCCCACAGTATTCGGTTCAGAGCATCAGTCCCGATAGTTTGAAGCAAAATCCACGCGTCCTCGTGGGCACTTTCACGCCAGTGAACGCAGAGATGAAGACGGCCGGCGTGCGCGAAGCTTACCGCTTCTGCCTTGTCATGGGGGACCTCAGTACCGGCAAGGTCGTCGCGAAGTCTGTTGCGCGCGCTCGCCTCGAGGATGTCGACGCTACACCCACAGCGGTATTTGAAGATAGCCCAGTTTGGACGGAAGACCCGAGTGTCCAGGCTTATATCGCTACATGTCAGGCTAGCAAGGTAGGCGACCCGATCAAGCCGGAATATCTCGACGGGCTGCTGGCTGCCGCCTTGGTGAGCGACGCCGGCCAAGCCTACAACGAAGGACATTACAGTGAAGCACTAGATCTCTATAAGACAGCTCGCAAGACGCCTGCCGGTGACCAGCTTCGTGTTTACAACGGAATTTATCTCTCGTTGACTAAGCTCCGCCGCCGAGACGAAGCGACGGCGGCCTTTGGTGAACTCGTGGAATATGGCATCCAGAGGAAGCGGCTCGCTGTGAAATTCTTGTTCCGGCCTGGTTCCGTTAGGTTCGCGACGAGCAGCCGCTTGAGCAGCAACTACAGCATGTGGCTTCAACAGATTGCTTCTCAAACGGTCTCGCGCAACGCTTGTCTCCAGATCATCGGCCATACCAGCCCAACTGGCCCAGTAGCGTTCAACGATAGCTTGTCCCTATTGCGCGCCGAATATGTGCAATCCCGCTTGGAAGAGGACCAACCATCCCTCCAAAAGCGGACAGTTGCCGGAGGGGTTGGGTCGCGGGAGAACTTGGTCGGCACCGGAAAGGATGATGCGAGTGATGAACTCGATCGCCGCGTGGAAATCAAGCCGATCGACCCATGCCAGTAGCCGCCCGCTCCGCCCGCGCAACTGCCGGCGCCCGGCGCGCAGCCGGGCCGCCAACTACCCCAACCTCTTCGGACTCATGCACGACAACCCCGAGAGGGGATACGATGAACCTTTCCAATTCCACGCGCGAACTGCCCTTGACACCTGCCTGAGCCCTGAGTAGCATCCACCTTCCCCCCTGAGCTGCGGCCCACGCGAATCGCTGAACGGGAGCCAGACGGTGAAGTCGGATCGCCCCGCTATTGTCGTCGTCTTGCTTTTTATTGCTGCTCTTGTCAGTTTCGAGAGTTGGGCGGGGACTCAAAACGCTACAATCACGGGCTCGGTTTATTCTTCGGGCGTTCCCGTTCCGGACGCAACTATCCACTTGATCAATGCCGGCATCGGCTTCTCCAGAGCTCAAACCACGAGTTCCGACGGCACATACACGTTCAATAATGTGCCTCCCGCCGAAAATTACCTGATCTCGGTTGAAAAGGCCGGATTCGCCTCACAGGTTCGATCCGGAATTGTCGTTCAGGTGGACGATGAGAAACTCGTGCAACCGCCTTTCCTGCTCCAGCAGGTTGCGCCGCCCTCTCTGCCCACGCAACCGCCGGCGCATGGCGCGCAGCCCGCACCGCCGGCGGCAGCGCCCGCACCAGCTCCCACTGTCGTCGCGCCCACCGTTTCGCTCGATCTCCTCAGCACCACGCAGAGCGAAGTGATTGATAGCCAGTGGGTTCACACTCTGCCGCTCCTGAATCGCGATTTTATTGACCTGGCATTGCTGACCCCCGGCACATACCCAGTCGAGCAAGGCTCCGACCTTCAAGGCGCTTCCTTGGTGGTCAACGGCGCCCGCGCGAACATGAATAATTTTCTTTTGGATGGGGCCGACAACAACGATTACACGATCAATCAGTCGTTGCCGTTTCAGGTCGTCGAGGCGATGCAGGAATTTCGGGTACAGGCCTCCACGTCGAACGCCGATTTCGGACGCAATGGAGGCGCGCAAATCAATAGCGTGAGCCGCAGCGGCAGCAACAGCATTCATGGGAGCCTTTTCGAGTTTAATCGCAATTCGGCGCTAAGCGCGGGAAACTATTTCTCGGCCTACTCCGGCGGGACCTTCGACCGGTGGGCGCAAGAATTGCGGCTCACAGGCGCCGGGAATCCGCTCACAGATCCGACTCTGGGCCCCCTCTATAACCTGCACAACCCCGAGGTGAACCAGAACCAGTTTGGTGGGAATCTCGGCGGCCCACTCATGAAGGACAAGCTCTTCGGCTTTTTCAGTTGGGAAAGCCTTCGACTCGCGAATCCCAGGCCGCTGTTTGAGCAAGTGCCCGGGACAGCGGTGCGGTCCGCAGCCTCTTGCGAGACTTTCGTGGGATTTCCATGCAACCCGGCGGCTCTTAGTCTTTTCAACCTTTACCCGGCGCCCAACGTCCCCGCCACTCAGTTCACGAACCCCAGTGGCTTTCCTGCGGGTAACCCGCTCATTTTGCCAGAGGGTGGCGGCGCTTTCAGTGTTGCGCAAGCAGCGAACCGCACAGAAAGCGATAACTTCCTGGAGAGGATTGATTGGCGCTTAAGCGACCGCGCCAGCATGAGCTTCAAGCACAATATTCAGCTCATCCGCCAGCTTCAAGCAGGAGACGAGCCTGAGACACCCACCTATCCGGGCAATGGCACCCGCGTGAATGGCCGCAACCAAAACTTCAGCTACAACTATGTCCAGCAGTTCACTCCTCAGCTGACCAATGAATTTCGTTTCGGATGGAACCGGCTTCGGCTGAGGACCACGGCCCAAGACGACACACTGAATCCGGCGTCGTTCGGGTTTATCAATCTTGATTCCACCAACAGCGGATTGCCCACAATTACCCTAGGAGGTTTTTCCACCCTGGTACCCGACAGCTCGCTTGGGGCCAACGAAGCGACGCCCAGCAATCGAACCGACAATGTATGGTCGCTCGGAGACAACGTCAGCATGACTCGCGGGCGCCACAATTGGAAGTTCGGCGGAGAATTTCGCTACATCCGCCTGAATGTGGACAACAGCGCTTTGGGCCGCGGCCTCATCACTTTATTTTCTACTCCTATCGTGGCCCTGACTGGTAACGGTGATGTCGACACCATCCCCCGGGTCTGTTCGCCGAATTTGCCGTCGTTTTCTACCGTTTTTGCTGCACCCTGCGATGAGTTTGGAAGCGGGTTCGAGCGCAATTTCATCACCAAATCCTACGCCGCGTACATTCAGGATCAGTGGCGTCCCTGGCGCAACTTCACTTTGAATTACGGCATCCGGTATGAGGTCAATACCGCGCCGGTGGAGCTCGACAACCGTCTCGTGAACTATTATCCGGATCTGACGACGACGGAGGGGACAGGCGGTCTGGTGCGCGGCGGATCGCAAACAATCTTCGATCCCAATGGTAACGTGGTTGGAATGCTTGCGAGACCCGCCCCCCGTGCGGGCTACAACACGGATTTCAATAATTGGAGCCCCCGCTTGGGCTTCGCATGGGATCCCTGGCACACCGGGAAAACGGTTGTGCGGGGAGCTTATGCTCTGATGTTCGACCAGCAACCGCTGGAGCCTTCCGTCAACCAGCTGCTTAATCCTCCCTTCGTGCAACAAAGTCTTGGCTTTTTAACTTACCCGGCACTGAGTGACACGTTTTCCGCATGCGGGCAGGCATTTATTACAGCCAACGGATGCGTTTCACCATCCTCCAACCCCGCCTCAATTAGCTCTTGGTTTCTCTTTCCCTTTTCAATCACTGCGATCGATCCGAACAACAAAACTTCCTACATCCAGCAATTTCATTTGGGAGTGGAACAACGATTGGGGAGCAAGGCCGTGCTTGAGGTAGCGTACGTGGGGTCTGAGGGACACCGTTTGCCGCTCCTGCGAGACATCAGTCAATGTCCCACTTCGTCTCTGCTCACAAATCCCGTCTTCTGCTTTGAAACGAATCCAGCGGGGCCCACCAACTTCTTCCTCGAGACCAGCATTCTGGACCAGGAGAACGTAGCCAACTCGAATTTCAACTCCCTTCAGCTCCGGTTCGAGACAAGAAGCTTTCATGGTTTGCAACTGCGCGGCTTTTATGTCTGGGCGAAATCGATTGACGATGCGTCTTCCTCACAGCCGCAGGTATTTCTTGCCTCCCCCGGATTTGCCAGCGTCGTCGTTGCCAACTTGTTTGATAACCCCGACAACTTTGCCGGCGCGAACAATATTAGCCCTACTCTCAGCCTCCAGGGGAACCTCCCGGTGATCACAACGCGGCCGCGGCTCCCCCAAGATTCCACGAATCTCGCTGGAGAGCGGGCTCGCTCCGATTTCGACGTCCGCCACCGCTTCATTCTCGACTACATCTACGCCGTTCCGCGTTGGGCGCCCGTCATCGGTTCTGGTTGGCAGCTCACCGGAATCACCACCGTCCAATCCGGCCAGCCGTTCACTGTGTACGCGGACTTTTTCGGAACGCCTCTCCGCCCCAACGCTACCGGACCTGTGCCGCTGAACATGAACAATCCGCAAGGTGCGATCGACAACGGCATCCCCGCCGGACTTCCCGGGAGCGTATTCGATTACACTCCGACGTTTGGGCTACAGCCCGGCTCGCTTGGACGAAACGAATTTACGGGCCCGAAGCTGATCAACTTCGATTTTGCGGTGCTGAAAAATACGCCCCTGGGAAAAAGCGAAGCGAGAAACCTGCAATTTCGGGTGGAGTTATTCAACTTGTTTAATAACGTGAATTTTCGTCAGCCGTACAGCAGGACCAGCTTGATATTCACTGCCCCCCCTGCGTATGCCTCGAATTTCCCCGGTCTCTGCGAGGTTGCAAATGGTGCTGTGGTCTCAACTTGTTTCATTCCAGACCCCCTGTTTGGACAAATACTGCAAGCTTTCCCCCCGCGTCAGATTCAATTCGCCCTGAAGCTTTTCTTTTAAGGTCGCAAGCGGCGGCGGCCAGCTGCCTTCGCCCGCCTGAGTTCGCGTTTTTGAGCCCGGCGTTCTAACCCTCAGCGCCGCAGTCGGGGCGCGGTGGGTGGCTCGACGCGAATCGTTGTGGCCGAACAGCTCCACGAGAACCTTAATGATGTGGAAGCCATGCTGCGTTTTGACGAAATCGGAAATCGAGCCTTTGGGGATGCTGAAAGCCGCCTGCTGAAATTGAGGAACCCGTGCTGGCACCGCCGACGGAACCACTATTGAGGCGGGGATTGAGATAGAGCAACATCGAGCCGCAGATCAAGAGCAGGATCACACTCATGGTGATCTGCACGGAGTGGTTCCGATTCAAATGGCGCTGTTAAATCGTTTTCAGCACACCTCGGACTCGTCCTCCCCGAATGAAGAATCAGTCAATTAAAGTGGAATTCCCGCATCTGCCCCAACTGGAATCCTGGCACGTGCAAGAACGTGTTCGGTGTGGGCAAAAAGGGCGAGGGCTACAGGAGGCCGTACACGTCCAGTTCGTTGGCGGTGCCGATGTAGACTTTGCCGTTGGTGACCACGGGCACGGCGAATTTCACGTATCCCCCCGGAACGTCCCGGTTGTTGGCGGCCTGCGTAGAGTCATAGAACTCATTGGCCACATTTGTCGGGTCGTAGGCATAAAGAATCGCGGTGCTGCCGCTGTGTCCGATCGCCCAGAGGATGCCATCGATAGCGCCGTTGGACGAAATGATTGGATTGATCGAGGGGTAGCCCGCTCCCAAGGAGCCGGTGGAAACTGGAGTGCTGCTCAGGAGTCCGTTGGTGAGCGAATAGGCTTTGAGCACATCTCCCTCGCCCCAGAAGTACACCGCATTGTTCCAGTAGGTGGGGCTGCTCCACAACCCGCCGATGGCGCTTGGCAGCTCTTGCACGATTTCCGGATCGCTATCGCATCCGCTCGCGCAATAATGCGTGTTATTGGTGGTCATCTGATCCCGGTTCACGAGATAAATCGTCCCTTGTTTGCCCACCTCCACCAACAAATGCGGGAAATTCCCCGGCTGGTCCGGCAAGAGCAGCACTCCGCCGGAGCCCAGATCCGTGTCGTTGGCGCTCAGATTTGCTTGATTGTAGGGTGTGAAATAGTCCTCCAGCGCGAGGTTATTTCCGCTCAGGGCCAGCTTTAGAATCGTGTCGCCAAACATCGTGGCGGGGGTATTCGAGGTGTCGAATGTTCCGTTTCCGGAGGCAATGAAGATATTCCCGCTGGAGTCGGCGGCGATTCCCGTTCCGCTCATCCAGAATCCGCCGAGCCCGCCATTCGCGGTCGTGTTGAATACGCCTTGCTGGGCGAAAGTCGAAGCGCTATAGGCAAATAACCAGCCGTGGTAAGGAGTGTTATCACAGTGGGACGCAAACGCGATGTAAACCGTCCCGTTCATTAACAGCAGTCCGGGCCGGCTATTGTGATAGAGCGCGAGCTGGCTGAAGACAATCTGGCCTCCGGAACTTCCGTCGCCGGTGCCGCTGACCGTAGCATCAATGACCACCGGACCAGGAGCCTTTTCCGCGCCCGTGGTGATATCGAGTGAATGGAGACGCAGAACATAGCCGCCGCTCTCGGCGGATTTGGCTACCACGTACATCGTGTTCGTGGTGGGGTCAATGACCGGCGTAGCGGTGACGCCAATGATCGGACTAATGTCGTTGCAACTGACTTCGCTGTTGGTCACGACCGCGGCTCCTGCGGCGGCGCCATGAGCGGTATCGATCAAGTCGGCTTGCCAAAGCGGATTGGCATTCGAGCCGGTGTTGCTGTCTGCGTCAAAGGCGAAGACGCTATCGTTCTGAGTGGCGACGAAGATCACGTTATGAACCGCCCCATTGACCGTCAGACTCGGGATGTAGAGCGGCTGAGCATAAACCTGGCCGTCTACTTGCTGGGTGAAGAGTTTTCCAAACTGCGTGGAGTTGACATTGGAGGGCGTAAGAGTCGTTTCATTCGTGTTTTGTCCCGATCGCGAGTTGTCGTAACGGCTGGTGGTGACACTGACGGCAGTGCCCGTGCCGGTCACGGTCAGCGTCACTATGCTGCTCGGCGTCGTGCCACCCGGGTTTGTCGCCAGCACCTGGAACATCGCCCCGTCGTCTGCTGCTGTGGTTGCGGGGGTTGTATAGCTCGCTGAAGTCGCTCCCGAGATCGCCGTGCCGTTCATCTGCCACTGATAGGTCAGCGGCGCGGTCCCGCTCGCGACCACGCTGAACATCGCGGGATTCCCCACTGCTACGATCTGATTGACTGGCTGCGTCGTGATCGTTGGCGGCGCTACGTAGGTGAACCCGCTTGCGAGGCTCCCTGCTTGCCCATTCACCGTCACCGCGACCGTCACTGCTCCCGCGCTTCCCGCCGGGGTTGTCGCCGTGATCTGCGTCGCGCTCACCACTGCC
>Ga0187781_10000910_pt1 | contig 21918 bp, 17 predicted proteins | sample 0715_SJ02_MP02_2_FD_132447 | JGI IMG/M metagenome (GOLD analysis project Ga0187781, IMG submission 132447) | Tropical peat soil microbial communities from peatlands in Department of Meta, Colombia - 0715_SJ02_MP02_20_MG | ecosystem: Environmental > Terrestrial > Soil > Wetlands > Peat | place... | reverse complement strand
GATGTTTATGTCTCCGCTTCGCTGTCTGAGAGTCGCACCGAGGGAGTCGAGCAGTAAAGGGCTGGCGAGGGCGATGGCGGCTGCCACCGTGGAGGTGAGGACGGCGTAGGTGAAGAAGTGGCTCACGACGACCCTCCTCCGTCCTCCGAGGCATGCCCGACGCTGACAAGAGCGTCGGCGTCCTCCTTCGCCCGCAATCGGCCGGACGGTGTCACCGGCGGCGCCAGCGAGATGTTGCGGGCGCGACGCCGCCTGTACTCGAGCGAGACGACGAACACGACGACGATGCCTTCGAGAGCGGTCACCATGTCAGCGGGCACGCCCGTGGCGACCTGGAGGGCGTCGCCACCGGTGAGCAGCCCGCCGAAGAGGAAGGCCGAGACGATGCTCCAGAGCGGGCTCAGCCCACCGAAGAGGGCCACGACGATGCCGTTGAAGCCGTCAGAGCCGGTGAAGCCGGTGAGGCTGCCGTCGGTCACCATCCGGTGCGAGATGCTCCCGATGACGAGCATTGCCCCCCCGAGACCGCACATCGCCCCGCTGAGGGTCATCGCCAGCACCATCGTCCGCTTCACCTTGATGCCGGCGTAGTTGGAGGCGTCGCGTGAGATGCCGACGGCGCGCAGGCGGAACCCGAGGCTCGTGCGGAAGAGCAGCACGTAGACGGCTCCGGCCACGACGACGGCGATGACGACGCCGAGGTGAAGCTGGGTTCCCGGCACGAGGATGGGCAGCCAGGAGTGAGACGGGAGGAGCCTCGTCTCGGGAATGAGGCCATAGGTCGAGTTCTGCGTCGTGTCGACCATCGGTCCTGCCAGCAGATAGTTCATGACCTGGACGGCGACGAGGTTGAGCATGATCGTGCTGAGGATCTCGTTGACGTTGAAGTAGGCCTTGAACGCACCGGGAATGGCACCCCAGATGGCGCCGCCGGCCGCCCCGGCGAGGAGCACGAGGGGGATGAGGACGACGCTCGGGAGGTTCGGGAGAGCGAGAGCGGTCGCCGCGCAGGCCAAGCCGCCCATCGCCAGCTGACCTTCGCCGCCGATGTTGAGCATGCTGGCGCGAAAGGAGATACAGATGCCCACGCCGACGAGGAGGAGCGGGGCTGCCCGCACGGCCGTGGCGCCGAGGGCGTAGCTCCCGACGAAGGCCCCGTCGAAGAGGGCGTGGTAGCCCGTGAGGGGGTTGGCGCCCAGCACGGCCATCATGAGGGCCCCGAGAAGGAGCGCCGCCACCAGGGATCCGGGGAGGGCGAACCAGCTGAGGAGGAAGCGCTCCCAGCTGGCGCGCCGCTGCGCCCAGCGAGACGGCAAGCCCACAGGCGGCATTCGCGCGACTCCTCTCCCGGTCGGACGCCCCCCACATCCCGGCGATGGGGGTATGAGGCTGCTTGTAACCGAAGGGTAAAGAAGATCACCCGCCGCCTGAAGGGTCGAAGGACCCTTTAGGGTGCAGGCGAAAGCCCATCTGGGCGCCCCTAGGGCCCTTCGCCCCTAGCTCGGGCCGCCCGGCCGAGCGATCATGGGGCGAGCGCCCGTTGTCTTCGCGCCGGGGCGCGTCGCGGACCCCGACGGTGGGAGAATGAAGTCATGACCGAGTTCACCTTGAACGGCAAGCTGGTCGAGGTGGGCGAGCATCCCAATCTCCTGGCGGCGCTGCGCGAGGAGCTGGACATCACCTCGCCGAAGGATGGCTGCTCGCCCTCGGGGCAGTGCGGTTGCTGCACGGTCCTCATCGACGGCAAGGCCATGATCAGCTGCAGCACTGCGCTCGCCCGCGTCGCCGGCAAGTCGGTCACGACGCTGGAGGGTTTCGAGCCGGACGAGCGCGAGCGCTTCGCCACGGCCTTCTCGGCCATCGGTGCTCTGCAGTGCGGTTTTTGCACACCGGGGATCGTGGTGCGCCTGAAGGCACTGCTCGACAAGAAGGGCTCGGAGCTGACGCGAGAGGACGCCGCCCGCCATCTCGGCGCCCACCTGTGTCGCTGCACCGGCTACACGAAGATCCTCGACGCCGTCGAGCTCCTCGCCAGTGGCGCCGGCCCGGCGGCGGGGACGCTCGGCGCCGAGCAGGGCGCCAACGGAGCCAGGTGCGGCGTTGGTGCCCGCAGGCCCAAGTACGAGAGCCTGCAGCTCGCCCTCGGCGATCGGGCCTATGTGGACGACCTCCGCGTGCCCGGCATGCTGCATGGCGTCCTCCGTCTCGCCGAGCACGCCCGCGCCGACGTCCTCAAGATCGACACGGCGGCCGCCCTCGCCGCTCCGGGGGTGGAGGCCGTCTTCACGGCCGCCGACGTCCCGGGCAAGCTGAGAGTCGGCATCATCCACACGGACTGGCCCGTTTTCATCCCGGAGGGGGGACGCACCTCCTACCTCGGCGACGTCCTCGCCATCGTCGTCGCTCGCTCGCTGGCCGAGGCGCGCGAGGCCGCCAAGCTCGTCGAGGTCGAGTACCGGCCGCTCCGGCCTCTCACCGATGCCGTGGCGGCCATCGAGGACCCCGAGGACGCTGTCTGGGAGCTCGACGGCAACGTCTTGTCGCGCTCGGCCTATCGGCGGGGCGACGCCGAGGCCGCCCTGGCGGCTTCGGAGCATCGCATCCACGAGGTCTTCCAGACCCAGCGGGTGGAGCACGCCTTCCTCGAACCGGAGTCGACGCTCGCCGTCCCGCAGGCCGACGGCACCTTGAGGGTGTACTCAGGGGGTCAGGGGGTCTGGGACGACCGCAACCAGATCGCCTCCGTCCTCGGCATCTCCGAGACCCGGGTCGTCGTCGAGCTGGTGTCGAACGGGGGCGCCTTCGGCGGCAAAGAGGACATGTCGAACCAGGCGCAGACGGCTCTTGCCGCCTACCTGCTCGGGCGCCCGGTTAAGTGCACGCTCTCGCGGGAGGAGTCGCTCCTCGTCCATCCGAAGCGTCACCCGATCCGCCTCGAGTACTGGGCCGGCTGCGACCACGACGGGATGCTCACCTCCTTGAAGGCGCGCATGATCGGCGACTCGGGTCCGTACGCCTCCGTCGGCATGAAGGTTCTCGAACGGGCGGCGGGGCACGCGAGCGGTCCTTACGTGCTGCCCGCCATCGACGTCGAGGCCGTGGCGGTGCGGACGAACAACCCCGTCTGCGGAGCGTTTCGGGGCTTTGGGGCGAATCAGGCTCAGTTCGCCATGGAAGGGGTCATGGACCGCCTGGCCGAGCAGGTGGGCATCTCAGGCCTCGAGATGCGCCGCCGCAACGCTGTTCGTCCGGGTTGTGTCTGGGGGCCGGGCCAGGTGATGGATGACGGAGCCGGGGGCGCCCTTGCCTGTCTGGACGCCATCGAGCCGGCCTACGACGAAGCCATGGCCGCAGGCAAGGCCGTCGGCCTCGGCCTCGGCCTGAAGAACTCAGGCCTCGGCAACGGCTTCCTCGAGATCGTGCGGGCCGTCGTGCGCTTCGAGGAGAACGGCGACGTCGAGGTGCGCCACTGCTGGACCGAGATGGGGCAGGGTGTCCACACGGTCGCCCAGCAGGTCGCGGTCGAAGAGCTCGGACTGGAGCCGGGACGTGTCCGCGTCGTCGTCGACACGACCCGCGAGCTCGGAGCAGGCCAGACGACCGGCTCGCGGGGCACCTTGATGGGAGCGGGCGCGATCCAGGCCGCCTGCCGGGCGGCCATCGAGGACGGGTGCAAGCCGGGCGTCGACTACGAGGGCGAGTACCGGGTCGACTGGACGAACTCCCTCGAGGAGGGCTTGGAGCACCCCACCATCCACTCGGTCTTCTCGTACGCGGCCCAGCTCGTGACGATCGATCGCGAGACGGGCCAGATCGAGAAGGTCGTGGCGGTGCACGACGTCGGCCGCGCCGTCAACCCGCTGCTCTGCGAAGGTCAGATCGAGGGCTCCGTGCACATGGGCCTCGGCTACGCCCTGTCGGAGGAGTTCCCGGCCGACGAGGATGGGCGCCCCACTCACATGACGCTCCGGAGCCTCGGGATTCTGCGGGCGAAGGACGTCCCGCCCATCGAGGCGGTGCTCGTCGAGGTGCCCCAGCCCCGCAGCCCGTACGGGATCAAGGGGATGGGAGAGATCGGTCTCGTGCCGACGGCTGGGGCGGTGGCGGCGGCGTTGCACGATCTCGACGGAGAATGGAGAGCCACGCTCCCCATGCGGCGCCCTGCGACGGCCACCGCCGGCGCAGTTGAGGAGTGACCCCGTGAGTACCGGTTCGGAGACGCCCGGCCTGGTCTGTGCGCATCACCACTTGTACTCCGCCCTCGCCCGCGGGATGCCGGCACCACCGCGCGTGCCCACCGACTTCTCCGAGATCCTCGAGCTCGTCTGGTGGCGACTCGACCGTGCCCTCGATCTCGAGATGATCCGCTGGTCGGCCATGCTGGGGGCCCTGGAGGCGCTTGAAGCCGGTACGACCGCCATCGTCGACCATCACTCCTCTCCGAACGCCATCGAAGGCTCGCTCGACGTCATCGCCGAGGCCTGCGCCGAAGTGGGCGTGCGGGCGCTGTGCTGCTACGAGGTGACGGACCGGAACGGGCCGGACGGGATGAGAGCCGGATTGGCCGAGAACGAGCGCTTCTTGAAAGGGGGAGGGCTCGGCTACGTCGGTGCGCACGCCTGTTTCACCCTGTCGGAGTCGACACTCGAAGAGGTTGTCGGTCTCTCCTCCGCGCTCGGGGTCGGGGTACACATCCACGTGTGCGAGGGCCTGGTCGATGCTGCCGCCGGGGGACGGCTGGAACCCGTGGCCGCCGACAATTGGCTGCTCGCCCACTGCGTGCACCTCGATCGGCCATTGCGTGGAAGCGTGGCGCACAACCCGCGCTCGAACATGAACAATGCTGTCGGGTACGCCCGCCCGGCGCGGTGGCAGGGCACGGTGGCGCTCGGGACCGACGGCATCGGGGCCGACATGCTCGAGGAGTTCCGTGTCGCCTACGCCCGCCATCGCGAGGACGACGTGACGGCCAGACCTTCGGTGGCCTGGTCGTGGCTGGAAGCTGGCTATGACCTCGTGCCCGCGGCACGGGACGACCGGGTGCGCTGGAGCTATGAGCCGATCGACCCTTGGTACCTGGCGTTCACGCCCGGGGTGCGGCCGCTCGAGGTCGCCGTCGGCGGGGAGGTGGTGCTGCGCGACGGCCGGCCCACCAAGGTCGATCCCGTCGAGATCCGCGCACGCGCCCGCGAGCAGGCAGCTCGGTTGTTCGCCCGGCTCTAAGCCGGTCCCACGCCACAGGCTTCGCAGGTGGGCGTCGGAAACACCCCGCCTCCGGCCAGGCCGCGGGAGTCCTCAGGCGGTCCAGTCGGCGAAGGCGTCGATCATGGCGTGCACGTCTCGGCCGAGGGGGTAGAGGACAGGGCAGGTGCAGCCCCGCTTCACGTACTCGGCCACCTGCGCCCGGCACTCGGAGGCGGTACCAGAGGCGGTGAGCATCTGCACGACCTCGTCCGGGACGAGTTTCGAGGCGGCCTCCACCTGCTCATGCGTCGCCGGCCACGTCAAGACCTCCCCGATCTTGTCGAGGAGCGAGGGGGACACACCCGAGGCCTTCATGATGTGCGGCTGCTGGCCGAGATACTGGGTGACGAGCATCCGGGCGGCGTCGAGGGCAGCTTCGCGGTCATCGTCGAGTGAGCAGACGATGAGCTGGGGCCGGTCGAGGTCAGCGGCCGAGCGCCCGGCACGCCGGGCGCCGATCTCGAGGTGCTCGAGGGCACGGTCGTTGTAGGCGGGTGAGACGAGGTAGTTGAGCAGGACGCCGTCACCGATCTCGCCGGCGAGCTCCATCATCTGCATGCCCGTGGCCCCGATGTAGATGGGCACGTCCTTCGGCCGACGCTCCTGGTAGACGTAATCGAGCTCCACGCCGTCGAGGTGGACGAATTCGCCCTGATAGGTGACGTTCTTGTCGGCGAGCAGGGCGCGCACGACCTGCACGGTCTCGCGCATGGCCCGGAGGGGCTTCTCCCTTTTGATGCCGACCTTGCTCGCGAGGGGTTCCCACCACGCCCCGATGCCGAGGATGACGCGGCCGGGAGCGAGGTCGTCGAGCGTGGAGAAGGTCGCCGCGAGCAGGGCCGGGTTGCGGGTCCAGTTGTTGACCACGCCGGAGCCGACCTTGATGCGCTCGGTGACGGCGAGGAAGGCCGCCATGGGGACCGTCGCCTCTCTCACGAGGCGGCTCTCGGCTTGCCAGATGGCGTGGAAACCCTTCGACTCGGCGTACTGGGCGATCTCCATCCCCTGGCGGATGGGGTGGGCGTCCTGCAGGTAGACAGCGACGGGCGTTGTCATGGTGTGGCCTCCTTTGCGGGCGGGCGGGTGGCGGAGGTCCCGGAGGGACCTTGGGGGCGTGGCTCCGCGAGGGCAAGGGCGATGTCCTGCGGCCGCACCGGGGCTCGCGGCAGGTCGAGACCGGTGGCGTTGCGAATGGCTGCCACCACGGCCGCCGTGGACGAGATCGACGGGGGCTCGCCGGCTCCCTTGGCCCCGAGCGGCGAGCCCGGCTCGGCTTGCTCGATGAGTGCCTGGACGGTGACGGGGGGCATGTCGAGCGCCGTCGGGATGATGTAGTCGGTGAACGAGGGGTTGCGCACGATGCCCTTGTCGAGGACGATCTCCTCCATCACGGCGAAGCCCACGCCCTGGGAGATGCCCCCCTCGAGCTGCCCGAGGAGCTGGACGGGATTGAGGACGCGTCCGACATCCTGCGCCGTGGCAACCTCGACGACCTTGACGAGGCCCAGGTCGAGGTCCACGTCGACGACGGCTCGGTGGGCTGCGAAGGCGAACGAGACGTGCGCCTTGCCCTGCCCGTTCTCGTCGAGCTCGGCAGTTCCTTCGTGGCGGAAGACGGCCGTCTCCTCGAACGTCTCTCCGGCCGAGGCCTCGGAGAGAGTGAGATCGAACGAGCCGTCGGCCGAGACGACCCTGCCGGAGACGAGCTCGAGACCCGCCCGCGCCACCTCGAAGCGCTGGGACACCGACGAGAGCAACCGTTCGCGCACGGCTTGGCAGGCCCTGTTGACCGCACCGCCGGTCATCCAGCTCTGCCGGCTGGCCGAGGTGGAGCCGGCGGAGCCGATCCCGACGGTGGCGGCTTCACCGAGAGTGACCTCGTCGACTCCGAGCACGTCGCGGGCGATCTGCTGCATCAGCGTGACGAGGCCCTGGCCGACCTCGACGGCGGCGGAGGTGATCGTGACTCGGCCGTCCTCGAGCCGGCAGCGGGCGGTCGAGTAGTCGTCGAAGCCGGCGGAGAACATGAGGTTCTTGAACCCGACGGCAAAGCCGACGCCCCGGCGCACGCGTGCCCGCTCGGCGGTTCGCCCCGCCCCTCCGGGAAGGGCGAGCTCGGGCAGGGTGTCCGGGGTCGTGGGGGGCAGCGGAGCGGACGCGCACGCCCTGATGACCTCGGCGACGGGCGCCGTTCCGCTCAGCACCTGGCCGATGATGAGCTGGTCACCCGTGGCATAGGCGTTGCGGAGGCGGAGCTCGATCGGATCGATTTCAAGGGCGGCCGCGAGCTTGTCCATCTGCGCCTCGTGGGCGAAGCAGACCTGCACGGCACCGAACCCTCGCATGGCCCCACAGGGCGGGTTGTTCGTGCGCACCGCCGTCGCCTCGACGAAGGCATTCGGCACGTTGTAGGGCCCGTTGGCAAAGCAGGCGGCATTGAGCGTCACGGCAGGCGACGACGACAGGTAGGCACCGCCGTCGAAGACGATGCGGGCCTGCACGCTCACGAGGTGCCCGTCCGTGTCGGCGGTGTGCCGGTACCACATGCGTGCCGGGTGACGATGGACATGGCCGTGAAAGGACTCCTCGCGCGAGTAGACGATCTTCACGGGCCGCCCGGTGCGCAGTGCCAGCAAGCAGAGCTGCACCTGCATGCTGAGGTCCTCGCGGGCGCCGAAGGCACCCCCGACACCGGCGAGGTGCACCCGGACCATGTCGAGGGGGAGGTCGAGGCAGGCGGCGATCTGGTCCTGGTCGACGTGCAGCCACTGGGTGGCGACGTACAGGTCGATGCCACCGTCGGCGGCCGGCACGGCGAGACCGGACTCGGGTCCCATGAAGGCCTGGTCCTGCATCCCGGTCTCGTAGTGGCCCTCGACGGAGACGGCGCCGGCGGCGCTGGGGTCACCTCGCCGGATGACCTGGCGGAAGAGGACGTTGCCGAGGGGGTGGATGGGTTCGGCGACGAGCGTCGCCTCGGGGTCGACGAGCGGTTCGTGCACCTCGTAATCGACGACGATCGCCTCCGCGGCGAGTCGGGCCGTGACGGGATGGTCGGCGGCCACCGCCGCGAGGGGCTCGCCGGCGTACCGGACGACCTCCGATGCGAAGACCGGCTGGTCAGGGTAGTCAAGTCCGTACGTCTTGCGGCCGGGCACGTCGGAGGCTGTCAGTACGGCGACGACGCCGGGGATGCGCAAGGCGCCCGAGAGATCGATCCGCCTGATGGCGGCGGAGGCGTGCGGTGAACGCAGCAACTGGCCCCAGAGCATGCCCTCAGCCTCGAGATCGGAGGAGAAGGCGAACTGTCCCCGGGCCTTGGGGCGACCGTCCGGGCGCCGGGCGTTCCGGCCGAGGCCCTCCCGGCTCGAACGACCCGTCGTCTCCGTCTCGCCGCGCGTGTCGAGCGTCGTCACGGGCGGCCCTTCTCCTGCGCCGCCTTGACCGCCTCCAGGATACGCCCGTAACCGGTGCAGCGGCAGAGGTTGCCGGAGATGGCCTCGCGAACCTCCAGCTCGGAGGGGTCCGGGCTGCGCGTGAGGAGATCGTGCAGGCTCACGATGAGCCCTGGGGTGCAGAAGCCGCACTGCACCGCCCCGGCGGCGACGAAGGCCTCCTGCAAGTCGGAGAGACCGTCGCCCTCAGGCGTGAGACCCTCCACCGTGACGATCTCACGGCCGACGGCGCCGGCGGCGAGGACGGTGCAGGCGCATTCGAGCCTGCCGTCGATGATCACCGAGCAGGCCCCGCACTCTCCCTGCTCGCAGGCGTTCTTCGAACCGCGCAGCCCGAGTCGCTCACGCAAGACGTAGAGGAGGTTCTCGCCGAGGAGGGCGTCGTGGACGGCCTGCTCGCGGCCGTTCACGCGAAGCGAGTAGCTCAAGAGGGCGCCGTCGGTGCTCAGCTGCTCCATGCTGGCTCCTCCCGGTCGCTGCTCCGCAGGGCCCGGCGGAGCGCACGCTCGGCGCAGACCCCGACGGCGTGGAGGCGGTACTCGGCCGTCGAGCGGTGGTCGTCGATCGGGTGGGCTGCCGCCCGCACGAGGGCGACGAAGTCGCGCAGACAACCCGCTCCGGGGGCGAGGCGTCGCCCCTCCCAGTCGATGCTCGACAGGACCAGCTCCTCGGCCTGCCTTGCCCGGATCACGACCGGGCCCGCCGACCCGAGAGCGACACGCACATCGCGGCCCGCCCAGTCGACGACGACCGCCACGCTGGCGACGGCGATGACCATGGCGTTGCGAGTGCCTACTTTCAGGAACTCCTGCGTGCCCAGCTCCGCCGGCAGGCGGACTTCGAGGATGATCTCCCCCTCCTCGAGCGACGTCATCTTCGGTCCGGTCATCAGATCTCCAAAGCGGAGCGTGCGCGTCGTGCCGGCGACGTGGCCAACGAGGACGGTGGCATCGAGGGCCGCCAGCAGCGGGAGGGTGTCACCCGCGGGCGAGGCGGTGCCGAGGTTGCCGCCGATGGTGCCGGCGTCGCGGATCTGGGGGGAGCCGACGGTTCGCGCCGCTTGAGCGAGGCCCGGGACGAGGGTCGCCAACTCTCCGTCCATCATCTCGGTGTAAGTGAGGCCGGCGCCGAGCACGACGTGACCATCTTCCCGCCGCCACCCGCCGAGCTCGGGGACGCGTCCGAGGCAGAGGACGTCGGAGGGCCGCCGGCGCCCGGCGTTCACTTCCACCATGAAGTCCGTTCCGCCCGCCAAGAGCTGAGCCCCAGGCGCTCCTTCGAGCATGGTGAAGGCCTCGGGGAGCGAATGGGGCAGCAGCACCGCCACCGCTCAGCTCACCGCCGCGTCCACGAGGGAGAAGCTGTTCACGTCCACGATGCCGCGATCGGTTATGCGCAGATCGGGGAGCACCGACAGCCCGAGGAAGCTGAGCTGCATGAAGGGAGCGGCGATGTTGATGCCGAGCACCTTGGAGGATATCGCCGCCAGATGCTCGACTTCGACGGCGACAGCCGTTGCGTCCAGGTCGCTCATGAGGCCACCGATGGGGAGCGGCACCTCGGCGAGCACCTGGCCGTCGAGAACGGCGACCTGGCCGCCGCCGATCTCCGCCAGCCGTGCGACCGCGACCGACATGTCGGCAGGACCGCGGGGGCCAATTTCGCCGACGACCATGCAGTTGTGGGCGTCGTGCGCCACCGTCGAGGCGATCGCCCCGCGGACGAGACCGAAGCCGTAAACGTAACCGAGGCCGATGCGACCCGTCTGGTGATGTCGTTCGATGACGCCGATGCGGGCGACGCCCGACGCCGGGTCGGTGACGTCGAGGATGAGCTGGCGCGTCGTGAGAGAGTGCTCCTCGATACCGATCACGCGTGCCATCCCACCCTCGGGCGGCAGGCGGTCCAAGTCCGCCGGCGTTGGGGGAGGGTCGAGGTGAACCGAGCCCCGCATGAACGCGGGCGCTGGCCGGGACGGTACCGCTCCCTCGATGACGTCGCCGCTCACGGCTACGAGCCGGCCGGCTTGCCAGACGCGAGCGGGCTCGAGGCTGGCAAGATTCTCGAAGCAGAGCACGTCGGCCTGATAGCCGGGGGCCAGCCAGCCGAGATGGTCGAAGTGGTGGTAGTCGGCCGGGTTGCTCGTGGCCAGCACGAGGGCGTCTTCCATGGAGACTCCGGAGGACACCGCCAGGCGCACGCAATCGTTCACGTGGCCGTCTCTGAGAAGCGTGTCCGGCTCGCGGTCATCGGTGCAGAGAGCGACGCGCTCGGTGCCGTGCTGGATGACCATGGGGATGAGGGCCCTCAGGTTGCGCGAGGCCGAGCCCTCGCGAATGAAGATCCACATGCCCTTGCGCCGCTTCTCCTCGGCTTCGGCGAGCTCGGTGCACTCGTGATCTGATTCGACGCCGGCGGCGAGGTAGGCGTCGAGCCGGCGCCCGCTCAGACCGGGAGCGTGCCCGTCGACTCGACGGTTGCCGGCGGCGGCGATCTTGGCGAGCACCTCGGCGTCGCCGTTGATGACGCCGGGGAAGTTCATCATCTCGGCCACGCCGATGGCGCCGTGCTCGTCTAGCAGCGAGGCGAGATCGCTCGGGCCCAACTCAGCACCCGGGCTCTCGAAGTGCGATGCCGGCACGCAGCTCGAGGCGCAGATGCCGAAGGTGAACGGCAGCCCGGCGGCGGCTTCGGCCAAGGCGGCGACGCCGGGGATGCCGAAGACGTTGGCGATCTCGTGCGGGTCGGCGGCGACGGCGGTCGTCCCGTGCGGGAGCACTCTGCGGATGAACTCGTCCACCCAGAGCTTGGTGGACTCGAGGTGCATGTGGGCATCGATGAAGCCGGGCGTGAGCGACGTCCCGGACACGTCCACGACCTCGAGGGCCTCACGCCGCCCCCACCCGGCGATCACGCCGCCGTAGATGGCGAGATCGGTACTCACCCACTCGCGGGTGCCCGGGACGAAGACGCGTCCGCCCGTGAGGAGGAGATCGGCCGGAGCGTCGCCGCGAGACACGGCGAGAAGCTGAGGAGTCGCCCGGCGGGGCATGTCAACCCTCTCCCCTCAGAGGAGCAGTGTGCAGCCCGGCCACCGCGCCCCTGCGACGCCTGGCCGGGTGTGGGGACATCTTGAGCGCTGTCACGACCTCGGCTTTCTCTCGCACAACAACTACCCAGCCTTCGCTCCTCGCCGGTCCGACTGAGAGGGCCGCGTGCGGGGACCGGACGCAGGCTCGCTTCAAGACTGGACCAGGGTTGGCCGCCCGCCTAGGGTCCTTCGGCCCAATGCCCACGGGACCGGGACCCGATGTTGGTGTTCTCGTCCCGACTCGTTCCGCCCTGTGCTCACGCAGCCCCATAATGCCCCTTCTCCTCGTTGTAGCTTGGCAAGGGTGCCCCTCGAAGCGGTGTTGTTGACTCGGAGGCTACCGGCCCCGGTCATGGATCGCCTCGCCGAGAGCTGCGAGGTCTCGTGTTGGCCCGCTGACACCGCCATCCCTCGCGAGGTACTTCTCAGGCAGGCACAGGGCAAGCGAGCCATCATCACCCTGCTGACCGAGCGCGTCGACGACGAGCTGCTCGCGGCCGCCGGTGGGCAGCTGCGGATCATTGCCAACTACGCCGTGGGAGTCGACAACATCGACGTGGCTGCCTGCAGCGCCCGCTCGGTCATGGTGACGAACACGCCCGACGTGTTGACCGAGGCCACGGCTGACATGGCCTGGGCGCTCCTGATGGCGGCGGCTCGGCGGGTTGCCGAGGGAGATCGCCTCCTGCGCTCCGGCGAGCCGTGGGCCTGGGGGCCCGAGACGATGCTCGGGCGAGACGTCTACGGAGGGACGCTCGGCATCGTCGGCTTCGGGCGGATCGGGCGGGCCGTGGCGCGCAGGGCCGCGGGTTTCGGGATGCGCGTCGTCTACGTGGCCCATTCCTCGAGCGCACCGGTGGGGCTCGGCGGCATCGGTTCAGCCGAGCCGATGACGCTCGACGAGCTGCTCGCCGTTTCCGATTACGTCAGCCTTCACGTCAACCTGAGCGAAGAGACCCGTCATCTCATCACCGCCGCCCGCCTCGCCACGATGAAGCCGACGGCCGTGCTCGTGAACACCTCCCGAGGTCCGGTCGTCGACGAGGAGGCCCTGGCGGACGCTCTCGAGGAAGGCAGGATCTTCGCGGCCGGGCTCGACGTCTTCGAGCGGGAGCCGCAGGTGTCACCCCGGCTGCTCCGGCAAGCCCGGGTGGTGCTCTGCCCTCACCTCGGCAGTGCCACCGTCGACACGCGCCTGGCGATGGGCATGCTGGCAGTCGACAACGTGTTGGCGGCCCTGGGCGGAAGGCGCCCGCCCAGCTTGGTCAACGAGGACGCATGGACAACGACGACGCCCTAGGCCGGCTGAGCTCGTCGCTCAAACGGCGTCGAGCGCCCGGTCCATGAGGGCGGCGGCCAGGATGCGCCGGTACTCGCTCGACGCCCTGCCGTCGCCCCGCGGGTCGAGCGCCTCGGTTCTCCCGATCACGACAGGGACCGTGGCCACTCCGGAAAGGGCGACGCGAACCTCACCGTTCGGTCTTCGGCGAGCCACCGCTGCCACGATGGGGCGCTCGCCCGGAGCTCGGCCCACCCTTGCGCTGAAGGCGACGCCATCGGTCTCGATCGTGAGGGCTGCGGCCGTGCACCGGACGAAAGCGTCTTCATCGAGGACCTGCACGAGCGGCATGGTCCGCCAGCCGTGCCGGTCGTGGATGGTGGCCGAGGCGTCGTAGGCGAGCAGTGTGGCCAGCAGCTCGCTGTCGAAGTCGGCCGCGCTCACGCAGTCGCCCACGGTGGCGAGGCGGCGCAGCTCGGGCAGCTGGTCGCGCCGAGCCGCTTGCCGAATGACGGCAGGCACGTGCTCGTCCTCGACGAGCGCCTGCAGGGTGACGCTCGCACCGATACGGAGCCTGTGCGCGTAGAGGCGCTCGTGGAAGCGCACGCTGCCCTCCGGCGCCAAACCCGTCAGCTCGTCGTACATGGCAGTCCTCAACATCGGGCAGACCCTCCCGCCGAGCAGGCGGCAACTCGGCTCCATCAGGATTCATCGAAGGCAGCCACAACCGCTAGGGGCAAACGACTCATTCTGCGGTGCTGATCGGGACGACTGCCGGTACGGCCCGACAGGGTACCTTGCTGGCGTGTCCGACTACGTGATCCCGGAGCCAGAGCCGAAAGAGATCGACGAGAAACTGGCGATCGAACTGCGGCATCTTGCCGAGAACGCCGTCTTGAGGGGGAAGCCCTCAGGCGAGGAAAAGTGTGAGAACTGCCGCTATCTCCTGGAACCGTACAACGATTTCTCTTACTGCTGGCACCCGAAGCTCCGTATCCTCGTCGGCTCGCAGTGGTGGTGCCAGTGGTGGGAGGCCACGCCCGACCCCTAGTCGTAGGAGAGCCGGACAAAGAGACGCCCCGGAGCCGCCCCTCCCGCACGGGCTGCCCCAGGGCACCGGGCTATGGCGTTGCTCAAGCTTTAGCTACCGGAATCTTCTTCGGCTCGACCTTCTTTGCCACCGGAACAGGGATGCGGAACTCGAGGATCCCGTTCTTGTACGTGGCCTTGACGTCAGCGGCGTCACATCCTTCGGGAAGCGGCAGGTCGCGGGAGAACGAGCCGTAGCGCAGCTCCCGGTGGGCGTAGTGCTTCGTCTCCGACTTCTCCTCGGCCATGCGCTGGGCGCTGATGTGGAGCATGCCGTCGGAGACGGTGACTTCCACGTCCTTCTCGGGGTCGATGCCGGGCATCTCGGCGCGGATCACCCGAGTCCCGTTGTCCTGGTACTCGTCCACCCGGATGGTGGTGTCGCCCTCCTCCGGCCAAAAGACGAGGGGCCGGCGGAAGAACTCCGGCCATTGCCCGAAGAAGCGATCGAATGGCTCCATCTTCTTGGATTCCTGGTGTTTCATCATTGACATGACCTCTCCCTTCTGTGAGGTACTCCTGTATGGTGAAGGACGCCATGTGGGCGCGCCAGAGGCGAAGGACCTCTTTGTGGAGTCGGTGACTTCGGTTTCCATGGGCGACGGCGTTGCACGATTGGAATCACGCCTGTGACCACCCTTGGATCAGAGGAGAATGCCGCAACCGGCGACACGGCGGGGGCGGACGCAATGCTCGGGATCGTAAAAGGGCTCGTTGCCGAGCTGCACGAGTCCTCCGCCTGGGCGACGCCGGTCCGTCTCACGAGCAGGTTGGCAGCGGATCTCGGGATTGACAGCCTGGCGCTCGTGGAGCTTCGGGCCCGTGTGGAAGCAGCCTTCGGGGTTCAGCTGCCCGACGAGGTGTTTGCCACCGCCGAGACGCCTGCAGGCTGGCTCCGCGCCGCTTTGACGGCAAAGGGGCATGCCTCTCCGCCGCTGTGGTCGAGAGCGAGCGAGAGGGCCGTGGAGGCGGGCGACCGGGACGCCGGCGAGCCGTCGGAGGCTGCCACCCTGATCGACGTGCTCGCCTGGCACGAGCAACAGCACGGCGAGCGCGTCCATATGCGCCTGTTGCACCTGTCGGAGGCTGCCGGCGCTGGCACCGAGCTCACCTACGGGGAGCTCGCACGGGGGGCTCGCAAGGTGGCGAGCGGCCTGCGTCGAGAGGCCGTCAGCCCCGGGTCGACCGTCGCGATCATGTTGCCCACCGGCACGGAGTATTTCGAGGCCTTTCTTGGCATCTCGCTCTCTGGGGCCATACCGGTCCCGCTCTATCCACCGAGCCGTCCCTTGCTGCTCGAGGACCACCTCCGTCGGCAGGCTCGCATCCTGAAGGACGCCTCGGCCTGCATGCTCGTCTCCGACGAGACCGTCGCCCCGGCGGCCCGTCTGCTGAAGGCGGACGTGCCGCAGCTTGGCTCCTGTATGACCGTGGCCCAGTTGCGAGCCGAGACATCCGGTCACCTGGAGCTTCCCTCCGTGCCTGCGTCCGGCCCGGCACTCATCCAGTACTCATCGGGTAGCACGGGCAGCCCGAAGGGCGTCGTGCTCAGCCACGACCAGCTCTTGGCGAACATCCGAGCGATGGGGTCGGCCGTCGGCCTCGGGCCGCAGGACGTCTTTGTCAGCTGGCTTCCCCTCTACCACGACATGGGTCTCATCGGCGGATGGCTCGCGAGCCTCTACTACGGGTACCTCTTTGCGATCATGCCGACCCTCGCCTTCCTCGCCCGACCGTCCCGCTGGCTGCGAGCTGTCTCGGACTGGGGTGGGACGCTGTCGGCCTCGCCGAATTTCGGTTACGAGTTTGTGACTCGCCATGCCACCGACGAGGAGCTCTCCGGCATCGACCTGTCCTCGTGGCGGCTGGCTTGCAATGGCGCCGAGCCGGTGAGCGCCGACACCCTCGAGCGGTTCATCGAGCGTTTCGAGCCGTTCGGGTTCCGCCCCGGGACGATGGCACCGGTCTACGGCCTGGCGGAAGTCGGCGTCGGTCTCACGTTCCCACCACTGGGTCGGCCGCCCCTCGTGGACCTCGTGCGGCGGGACGAGCTGGCGAGAGCTGGCCGGGCGGTGCCCGCCCCGCGCGACGGCCTCAGCCGGGCGGTCGTCTCGTGTGGGACACCACTGCCGGGCTACGCCGTCCGCGTCGTCGACGACCTCGGGCACGAGCTGCCGGATCGCCGGGAAGGCCGCATTGAGTTCACCGGGCCGTCGGCGACGAGTGGTTACTTCGGCGACACCGCCGCCACCGAGGCGCTCTTCCACGGCAGCTGGCTCGACACCGGTGACGTCGGCTACCTCGTCTCGGGCGAGATCTACCTGACGGGTCGAGCCAAGGACCTCGTCATCAGGGCGGGCCGCAACGTGCATCCCGAGGACCTCGAGGAGGCGATCGGAGATCTCGCAGGCGTCCGCCGAGGGTGCGTGGCCGTCTTCGCCGTCCCCGACCCGCGCCAAGCCACCGAACGTCTGGTCGCCGTCGCCGAGACGAACGTCCCGAGCAGCGACGACCCCGCCCGTTCCGAGCTCCTGACTCGCATCCGCGCCGTCATCGTCGAAGTCGCGGGCACCCCGCCCGACGACGTCGTGCTGGCGCCTCCCGGCAGCGTCCTCAAGACGCCGAGCGGGAAGATCCGGCGGAGCGCCACACGCGAACGCTATGAGCGCCACGAGATCGGGCGGCGCCCGCTCAGACCGCAGTTACAGGCGTTTCGTTTTGCCCTCTCGGCCGCCAGCCCGAGGTTCCACCGCCTGAAGGTCGGGGTCGGCTCGTTGGCCTTTGCGGTCTATGGCTGGGCGGCCGTGCTCCTCGTGGGCATCCCGGTCTGGGTCAGCGTCGCCCTGCTGCCGTCACTGCAGCTTCGATGGTCGCTCGTCCGAGCGGCCGGCCGCGGGCTCTGCGCCCTCCTCGGCGTGCGCCTGATGGTGCGCGGGAGTCCCCCCGAGGGTGCCAGCCATTACGTCGCCGTCAGCAATCATATGAGCTTCATCGACGGTCTTGTTCTCATCGAGTGCTTGCCCGAGCCGGCCACGTTCGTGGCGGGAGACGTTCTCGAGACACAGCGGATCGCCGGGCCGTTCCTGCGGAGGCTCGGATGCGAGTTCGTCGCGCGGGACGCCGTCAGCGACGAGATCAGGGCTGCGCAGAAGCTCGTCGAGGTGCTCGGCTCCGGACGCCGCCTGGCGGTGTTTCCCGAGGGCGCCCTCGACAGAGCCGTGGGCGTGCGCCCCTTCCACCTGGGAGCATTCGCCGCTGCCACCGAAACGGCCACGCCCGTGCTGCCGATCGGCATCCGCGGCAGCCGGGACGTCGTGCGCCCCGGCGGGAAGTTCCTGCGCCGTGCCCGAATCGAGGCAGTCATCGGAGACCTCGTGCCGCCGGTCGCAGCCGGCTGGGAGTCGACCCTGCAGCTCGCCCACGAGGTGCGAAGGACCGTCTCGGAGCTGTCGGGCGAGCCGCTGGTCGGCTGAAGACGCGGGAGATGTGATCGTGGGGCTTCGCAAAGCAACGTCGCCAACTCCGCGCCTGCGCTGATGAGTCGTTACACCATCGACCCGGGCAGGACCACCGTGTGGATCGAGGCACGTTCGAGCCTGCATCCGATTCACTCGGAGTCCCGCGGCATGGAGGGCTATTTCGACGGTGAAGTCGGGGCGGACGGGCTCCTCGACCTCTCGTCGCCTCTCGGAGCGCACCTGGAGCTGTCCATCGCGAAGATGTCATCGGGTAACGGGCTCTACGACCGGGAGATGATGCGCCGCGTGGAGGCCAGGCACTTCCCGGTGATCACCGCCGAACTGCGCCAGCTGACGGCGGCCGAGGCGATGGGGAGCTACGTGGCAGAGGGGGACATCACGTTTCGGGGCGTCACTCAGCGCGTCCGTGACGAAGTCACCTTCTCGAGGCCTGAAGTCGGAACCGTGGTCTTCGAGGGAAAGCACGTCTTCAGCCTCCGTGACTTCAAGATGGAGCCTCCGAAGATCATGATGCTGAGGGTGTACCCGGACGTCACCGTCCGCGTCCGGATCGTCGCCAGGGCGGAGGGGTGATGGGCCAGCTCGGGTTGTGCGAGGCCGTCGTCGATATCGTCGAGAGGCGGTGCGAGTGGCCCGAGGTCTCGGAGAGCGGTGGAGACGAACTGAGGCTCGAGCTGATCAGCCACCGGGCCTGACGAAGGAGGAGCCGATGTGCCTCGGCATTCCAGGTGAGGTGGTGGAGATCGTCGACCCGGTGCGCCAGCTGGCGAAGGTCGATGTCGCCGGTGTGCGGCGCAACATCAACTACGGGCTCCTCGCGGAGGAGGGGATCGTGCCGGGCGACTGGGTGCTGATACACGTCGGCTTTGCCATGTCCAAGATCGACGAAGAGGAGGCCGCGCAGGAGATAGAGGGGTTGAAACGGATGGGTCAGGCCTATGAGGACGAGGTTCGCGCCGTCGCCGACTCGAAGATCACGTGAGCGGGACGCGAATCACCCCTCGGCCACGGGAGAACCGCAGGCCATCTGAAGAGCGGTCACGGCCGCAGAGCATGCCGGCGGTTATCTAGGTCATGCGCTACGTCGAGGAGTACCGCGACCCGTCAGCGGCACGCGCCCTCGTGTCGCGGATCGGTGAGCTCGCCCGACACGACCACTTCAAATTCATGGAGGTCTGCGGCGGGCACACCCACACGATCTACCGCCACGGGATCGAGCACGTCCTCCCGGACTCGGTCGAGCTCGTGCACGGCCCCGGCTGTCCCGTGTGCGTCATCCCGATGGGCCGCATCGACGATGCCATCTCGGTGGCCGTGCAGCCCGGCGTCATCTTCACGTCGTTCGGGGACATGATGCGCGTGCCCGGCTCGGCCGGGAACCTCTTGTCGGCCAAAGCTCGTGGGGCCGACGTGCGCTTCGTCTACTCGCCCCTCGACGCCTTGCGGGTGGCGGTGGAGAACCCCGACCGCGACGTCGTGTTCTTCGCCGTCGGGTTCGAGACCACGGCCCCCTCCACGGCGGTGACCTTGCTGCGCGCCCGGGACGAAGGGGTGAAGAATTTCACGGTCTTCTCCAACCACGTCACGATCGTGCCGCCGATCAAGGCGATCCTCGAGTCCCCTGATCTGCGGCTCGACGGGTTTCTCGGACCGGGGCACGTGTCCACCGTGGTGGGGCAGCGGCCCTATCGCTTCGTGCCCGAGGTCTACCGCAAGCCCCTCGTGACGGCGGGCTTCGAGCCGCTCGACATCCTCCAGGCGATCGAGATGCTGCTGCTGCAGATCCGGCAAGGACGCTGCTGCGTCGAGAATCAGTACACGCGCTGCGTGCGCGAGGAGGGCAACGCCCGCGCCCTCGAGATCCTGGCGGAGGTCTTCGAGCTCAGGCCTCACTTCGAGTGGCGCGGACTCGGGTTCATCTCCCAGAGCGCCCTCAAGCTCCGCCCGGAGTGGGCGGATTTCGATGCCGAGCTCCGCTACAGTCTGCCCGGCGTCCGCGTGGCCGATCCGAAGGCCTGCCAGTGCGGCGAAGTCCTGAAGGGCGTCATCAAGCCGTGGGAGTGCAAGGTGTTCGGCACAGCCTGCACGCCGGAGACGCCCATCGGCACCTGCATGGTCTCCTCCGAGGGGGCATGCGCCGCCTACTACAACTTCGGTCGCCTCCACCGGGAAGTCGCCAGCGGGATGGCGCCAGGGAAGAGTGAGGCCTCAGGCTGAACGAGGAGACGTCGGCGGCCGTCCGAGGTGGCTCGCGGTCGCCCCGATGGCAGCCTGACCCACGCTGATGCCACCGTCGTTGGGCGGTACGAGCTCGTGCACGAGCACCCCGAGGCCGCGGCGCCGCAGCTCGTCTGCGATGACGGCGCTGAGGCGAACGTTCTGAAAGACGCCGCCGCTCAGCGCCACGGTGTCCAGGCGGCGAGCGGCCGCCAGGCGGGCGGCAAGCACGGCCGCCCCGAGGCCGAGGCCCTTGTGGAAGCCGGCGGCGACGACGGCCGGCGGGGTGCCCCGCTGCAGCTCCTCGACGACGGCACCGATCAAGGGCGCCGGATCGAGCAGCGCCATCGATTCGTCCTCGCGCACCTCCACCGGGTAGGCCGTTGCCTCGGTGTCGGGGACGCCGGCCGCGAGCGCCTCGAGCTCGATGGCGGCCTGCCCCTCGTAGGTGACTTTCGTGCGGATGCCGAGGAGAGCCGCCACGGCATCGAAGAGCCGGCCGACGCTCGTCGTCCGCGGGAGGTCGTGGTCGCGCTCGACGAGTTGGAGGACGAGCCGCCAGCGTTCGTCAAGCCCGGGGCCGAGGCGTGCGGCCGCGCCTGGCCCAAGGGTCGCCGCCACCCACGAGAGCGCCATCCGCCATGGCTCTCTGACGGCGGCCGTCCCTCCCGGCATGGCGACGTCAGCGAGATGCCCGAGCCGCTCGAAACCCTCGAGGTCGGCCACGAGGAACTCGCCTCCCCAGAGCACGCCGTCGAGCCCGAGCCCGAGGCCGTCGAAGGCCACGCCGAGCACCGCCTCCGTCCTGCCGTGCTCGGCCAGGCAGGACGCCACGTGGGCATGGTGGTGCTGGACACCGCAGGTCTCGAGGTCGAGATCGAGGGCGTATTTCGTGGAGAGGTACTCCGGGTGGAGGTCGTGCACGACGACGTCCGCTTCGACGCCGTAGAGCGCAGGAAGGTGGGTGGTCGCCTGCAGGAAGGCCTCGTAGGTGGCGAGGTGCTCGAGGTCGCCGATGTGATGGCTCGTGACGAGGGAGGTGCCCTTGGCGACCGAGACGGTGTTCTTCAGCTCCGCTCCGACTGCGAGCACCTGTCGTCTTGCCTCCACGGTGAGGGTGAGCGCCTCGGGGGCAAACCCGCGGGAGCGGCGCACCGCCTGCACTCGTCCCCCCGCCGAGCGCACGACGGAGTCGTCGCAGCGGACGTGGATCGGCCGGTCGTGCGAGAGCAGCCCGTCCACGAGGGGGCCGAGTCGCCCGATGGCGTCGTCGTCCAAATGAGCGATCGGATCGTCGGAGAGATTGCCGCTCGTCATCACGAGCGGTCGCCCGACGGCCGCCATGAGGAGGTGATGCAGGGGCGTGTAGGGGAGGATGAGGCCGAGCTCCCGCAGGCCGGGAGCGACCCCTGGGGAGAGCGGGGCGGCGGTGCGCGGCGCCAGCACGATCGGCCGGCGTGGGGAGGCGAGCGTCGCCGCCGCCAGCGCGTCGAGCTCGCAGAGGCTTCTCGCCGTCGCGAGATCGGCCACCATGACGGCGAAGGGCTTGTCGTCGCGCGCCTTCCGGCGCCGGAGCGTCCTCACGGCGGCGTCGTTCGTGGCGTCGACGGCGAGGTGGTAGCCGCCGAGGCCTTTGACGGCAACGACCCCGCCCTCCAGGAGCCTCTGCACGGCCAGACCGAGGGCCCGCTCCGACTCGGCCACGACGGTGCCGTCCGGCTCGCGGTAGGACAAGCGCGGGCCGCATCGCGGGCATGAATTCGGCTGAGCATGAAAGCGCCGGTCGCCAGGGTCGTCGTACTCCGCCTGGCACAGATCGCACATGGCAAAACCTGCCATGGTCGTCGCCGGGCGGTCGTAGGGGACGGAGACCACGATCGTGTAGCGGGGGCCGCAGTTGGTGCAGTTCGTGAACGGGTAGCCGTGACGACGGTCGCGCGGGTCATCCACCTCAGCAAGGCACTCTCCGCAGGCGGCCGTGTCAATGGCCACCGGCGCGGACGGTGACCCGTGGGAGGCGCTCTCGAGGATGTGGAAGCCCTCCGGCGAGCCGGCCACCTCGAG
>Ga0187781_10000909_pt1 | contig 21920 bp, 15 predicted proteins | sample 0715_SJ02_MP02_2_FD_132447 | JGI IMG/M metagenome (GOLD analysis project Ga0187781, IMG submission 132447) | Tropical peat soil microbial communities from peatlands in Department of Meta, Colombia - 0715_SJ02_MP02_20_MG | ecosystem: Environmental > Terrestrial > Soil > Wetlands > Peat | place... | reverse complement strand
TCCTCCGCGGGACCATCCGCGACGCCAAAACGATTTCCTCGGTGTTATGGCTGGATCACAGGCTGCGCAGCCGGCGAAGCCGTCGGCAGGCCTGAGAATTATTGAGGAATGCAGAATATAGTGACGATTCGATGGCAAACGAAGCAGTCTGGAGGAGCCGATTTTTTCGCGACCTTGGCGGCCTTTCTTTGCGATCTTTGCGGTTAGAAGCCTTTGACCGCGAAGGACGCAAAGGATTCGCTAAGGTCGCCAGGGAAACGGAGTACGTCACTATATTGTGCAAGACTCACTAGGCGGGAGCCCGAGCCAGGTGTCCACTCTCTTGACAGTCTACCCTCGCCGCCCCACAATGCATCCTAAGGGGACTGTGGTGCACGTCCTTCATCCCCAAAAGGACGTGCAGAAAGAGGGGGTTCAGTGGAACGTCTGAAAGGAACCGTCAAGTGGTTCAATAACGCCAAGGGGTACGGGTTCATCGGCCGCGCGGATGGTCCCGACGTTTTCGTTCACTACAGCGCGATTACCTCCGAAGGGTACAAGAGCCTGCAGGAAGGCGACCCGGTGGAATTCGAAATCACCGAAGGCCAGAAAGGACCGCAGGCGGCGAACGTAACCAAGGCTTCGTAGAGGGCTGTTCTCCATTCTTTGGCCGCGGCGAGGTGTTCGTGTATCTGGCGCGAGCGCAGGGTTCTGGCGTGTTTTCGACCGCCGTCGGCCCTGCCTTGTCCCGACAGGGCCTGTTTTGACGCCGGATCCGATAGGCACAACTGAGTGCAGTCCCCCGCTGGCTCTCGCTTCCAATCTTGTTTATCTTTAACCGGTGGACAACAAGGCCATCGCCAACATCCTCTACGAGACGGCTGACCTGCTCGAAATTGACGGGCAGGATTCGTTCCGCATCCGTTCTTACCGCAACGCCGCGCAGGCCATCGAAAATCATTCCGAGCAGATCAAAGACATCATCTCCGATCCCAAGAAAGTTCTCGCCATCCCCGGCATCGGCAAAGGCATGCTGGCTAACCTGCAGGAACTGTTCAAAGACGGCAAGCTCGCCGTGCAGACCGAACTGCTCGAGAAATATCACCCGTCGATGCTGCAGTTGCTGAAGATTCAGGGCCTGGGGCCGAAGACGATCGCGTTGATCTGGAGCGCCTACAAAGTCTCGGACGTGGATGGCGTCGAAAAACTGGCGCGCGAAGGGAAAATCCGCGAACTGCCGCGCATGGGCGAGAAGCATGAAGCCAAGCTGCTGAAAGCCATCGAAGATTACCGCCGCATCAGCGGCCGCTTCCTGATTGACGCCGCCGAAGAAGAAGCCGAAAAGCTGACGGAATATTTGAAGAAGTTTCCCGGCATCGAAAAGATCACGCCTGCCGGATCGCTGCGCCGCGGCCGCGAAACCGTGGGTGATCTCGATATCCTCGTCACCGGCAAAGCTTGCACCTCGGAAGAAGGACGCCAGAAAGCGATTGCTTACGTGGCGAAATATCCGCCGCTCATGGATGTGATCGCCAGCGGCGACAATAAGATCAGCTTCCGCGTGCGCAGCGGCATGCAGGTCGACGTGCGCTTGCTTCCGCCCGAGTCGTTCGGCGCCGCCATGCAGTACTTCACCGGATCGAAAGCCCACAACGTGGCCTTGCGCCAGCGCGCGCTGAAAATGGGATACACGCTGAACGAGTACAGCCTGGCCGATCTGAAAACCGAGAAGCCGGTGGCGGGAAAAACCGAAGAAGAAATTTACGCGAAGCTCGCGCTCGACTACATTCCGCCTGAAATGCGCGAAAATCTCGGCGAGATTGATCTCGCCGAAAAGCACGCCCTGCCCAGGCTGATCGCGCAGGCAGACCTGCAGGGCGACGTGCACATGCACACTGTCGAAACCGACGGCAAGAACACGATCGCGGAAATGGCCGAGGCGGCCCTTGCGCGCGGCTACAAATACATCGCCATCACCGACCACTCCAAAAATCTGGCCTTCGCCAACGGATTGGACGACAAGCGCGCGGTCGAGCACATCCGGCGTATTCGCGACACGGGCAAGCAGATCGACGGCATTACCATCTTCGCCGGCATTGAAGTCGACATCCTGGCCGACGGCGATCTCGATCTCTCCGACGACGTGCTGGCGCAAATGGACGTCGTCATCGCCAGCGTGCATTCGGTTTTCAACCAGGAACCGGAAAAGATGACCGACCGTCTGCTCGAAGCGGTCACGAATGCCAACACGTCAATTCTCGGACATCCTACCGGCCGGCTCCTCCTGCGCCGCGATGCCTACAAGTTCGACATGGCGGCTGTGCTGGCCACAGCGGCGAAAAACAAAGTTGCCATGGAGCTGAATTCATACCCCGACCGGCTTGATCTGAACGACGTTCATCTACGGCAGGCAAAGCAGCAAGGCGTGAAAATCGTCATCAATACCGATTCCCACCACATTTCGCACATGGAAAAAATCCGCTACGGCATTCTGCAGGCGCGCCGCGCCGGGCTCACCAAAGGAGACGTGCTGAACACATTGCCGGCCCAGAAGTTCGCCCAGACGATGAAACACGCGTGGTAAGAGTCCGATGGGAAAGGCCGATTCGTGGCCATTACGACTGTCATCCTGAGCGAAGATGCCGTCCGCGAAGCGGACGGCATCACAGTCGAAGAGCCTGCCCCGAGCGAAGTCGAAGGGACCTCGTGTTTGCCGCCACCACCGGCGGCCCGTCCAGGAGTTCTCCCGATGCTCTCGGCAGCATCGGGCAAACTCCTATCTGTTCTCGTTTCGCGGTACGCGAGCAAGGGGTCCTTCGACTCCGCAGGGCTTCACTCCGTAAAGCCCTTGCTCCGCTCAGGATGACAGCTCCCAGATTGGGCATGGCGTAGAATCAGGGCTATCAGGAATCCACAATGCCCGACGAGACCACCAGCAAGCCCGCTGCTCAGCCGCCTTCGGTTCAAACTCAGCCCGCAACTCCGGCCGGTCCCACCATCAACATTGGCGAAGAATACGGAACGGCGAAAAAGAATCTGCCGCCCGCCAAGATTGTTGTGATTGCGGTCGCGGGCGTGCTGGTCATCATTTTGATTGCGTCGTTTCTGAAGCGCGCCAAGCCGCAGGCCAGCGGCTCTCTCGATAACGTGAACGCCGTGGAAATTCCCGGTCAAGGTTCCACCATGGTCGCGCTGACCTTTACCCTGACCAATACCAGCGAAAAGATTCTCTATGTTCACTCCCTGTCGGCGAAGCTCAAGACCGCCTCGGGAGAATTGACTGCCGAAGCCGTTTCCGCCATTGACTTCAACCGCTACTTCCAGGCCTTCCCCTCGTTGAAGAACGGCATCCAGCCCGCGCTCATGCCCGAGACCAAGATTCAGCCCGGCGAGAAAGTTATTGGCAGCATGATCGTGGCCTTCCCCGTAACCCTGGACGCATTCAACTCGCGCCAGACCATCAGTGCCGTCATCTGGCCTTATGACCAGCAGGTGCCGGTGGTGCTGACGAAATAATGCGCTGGGCGCCGGTGTCCGTGAAATTTCTGAAAGTCGAGTAGATGCGCGGTTCACCACGGGGACACGGAGAAAATCCATTGTTGAATTCTGATTGTTGATTGTTGAATGAAAACCAAACCGCGCCGAGCGTGTGCTTTTCAATCGACAATCAAGAAATCAACAATCCTGTTCCCAGAGTCTCCGTGGTGAGCCGATTGCCTCAGGGAATGGCCATTGCTGAGGATTGTGCGGCGACGCTGGGCTGGAGAGGGCACAGGTAAGGGTTCGGGATGGGTCTGCACCAGCCTCGCTGCAGCCGCTTATTAAATCGGTTTAACTTGCGAATTTAAGTCATTGATTATAAATGCTTTATTCGATTTATTTTGCACAGGCAATGAGTCACGTAACCCTGTGGAAAATCAGGCAGTTATTGCCTCGCTGCACAAGGATTGGTGCAGTCAAGAGGAAAGTTGTGCGATTGACCTAAGCCCTGACGCCGGCGGCGCACATGCGGCTGGGCATTCCTCAGCGTAGCAAGTGTGCTCTATCTCTGACAGCACTTTCTCACTCCACCACGCCTGTCATTCCGAGCGGTTTTGCCTGAGCCCGAAAGGCGAAGCCCCGAGCGCAGTCGAGGGGGAGGGACCTGCTTTCGTGTGCTGCCCCTGCCGCTGCCCAAGAGCAGCAGGTTCCTCACGGCTGAAGCCGTTCGGAATGACATCGCCTACTGTGCTTCTTCTCCGCCCTTACTGCTTCTTCTGAATGAATCTTCGCCGCGCCAGATGGGTGTTCGCGTCGGGCTTGATCTCGTCGTATTTCAGGCAACTGATCGAGCCATCTACTTCGAGCACCGCCAGCGCGACCTGGTCACAGCTGCTGATGCCGTGTTCGCGCAGCGCACGATTCAGTTCGTCCATGCTGACGCGCTCGCGCGCCATGTGCGTTTCGATCACCTTGCCGTCATGAACGAGTAAGGAAGGCTGGCCCTGGATCAACCGCCGCATCCGGCGGTTCGATCCGGAAATATTGGCCACCACGAAGTTCATGATGAGCACCGTCGCGGCTGCGACCGCGCCGCCGGCCAGCGACGTGTCCGGCCCAGTCATGGCATTCTGCACGGAATTGGACAACAGGAGCAGCAGCGTGAGGTCGAAGGGAGTCATCTGTCCGACCTCACGTTTGCCGCTTAAGCGTACGCCGATCAGAACCAGCAGGTAGATCACGCCGGTGCGCAGCACGATCTCGAGCAGAACGCGACCGGCGGGATAGAGCGCTCCGTTCATCGTCAACCTTCAAACGGCATGGGCTGCGATCATCACCCCGATCGCGATTCTCCAATCGGCAATCGCAAATCGGAAATCGGCAATCTAGTTGGCAGTCACCGGCACGGGCGCGTTCTTAGGCGTGCTCAGGTATCCCGTAGCTTTGTTCTTGTCGATCGTCCAAACGACCAGCTCAAACAGCAGATGGTCGCGGCCGCAGTAGAACTGGATCGGCTCGGCGATATTGCGGTCCTTCTTTTCGATAGTCTTGTCGTCGGCCGTGACGTTCATGGTGAACTTGCCCTTCTTGGCGTCGGTCTTCTTCAGCTCCAGACTGACGGTGGCAACCGGCTGCGGCTTGGCGCCTTTCAGCAGGGTGAACTCGTAGTAGTTGCGGTCGCCCTTGTGCTTGAGGACTTCCAGGTCAGAGCGGGTTGCAGCGATGAGCTCGCTCTGGCCGGTGAGATCGCCCACCGCGGTCTGCAGCTTGGCTTTGGTGGCTTCGAGATCGGCCTTGGTCGAAGCTACGTCGGTCTTAACTCCGCCGACGTCGGTCTTCACGCCGGCGATTTCACCGGTAACCTGGCCCATCTGCTCCGTCTGTTGCGCTTCGAGGCGGCTTTGAGCGGCGCGCTCCTGAACCTGTTCGGCCTGCAGTTCGGCGGTCTTTTGCACCAGGTCCTTCTTGGTCATGCCGGCCTGGTGCGCCAGGGTCTCTTCCTGCGCTTCTGCCGTCTGCATGCGATCCCCGAGTTCTTTGACCTGGGCCTGGCTGGTCGCGAGTTGGTCGGTCAGCTGGTTGATCTTGGCGTGGGTAACGTATTGCACGTAACCGAAAGCGGCGACAGCAATCACCGCCAGCAGCAGCAGGAGCCATTTGCCTGCATTCGAGTGATGTTCCATTAAGACTTGATTGCCTTCATCGGCCATAAGTTCTTCCTCCTCGGAAGCTACAACGAATGAAATGCACGGGTAAGGATATCGTTATTGTTGAGCAGCGATATCACAGTGTCAATTAGCGGTAGTGGTGCAGTACTTGGGCCCCAGCGATGTCCCGCTACGGATGCAGGGCCAGAGCTTCGTTCAATAGCGGCTCGGGATCGCGACGGACAGCAGCGGCCGCGGCCCCTAACCGCCGCTCCAGTTGCTTTTTTGCTTCGGTCAAAGATTCCGGAACTGCGGTGTTGGGAAGCGACTGCGTGATCTGCCGCGACTTCACCAGGCAGGCGTAAGCCAGGCGCGGCGAAAATCCAGCTTCGTCCAGAAAACGGCTGAAACTGAACCAGTCTTGCGCGCTGGCGCTGGAGTCGTGGATGGCGTCGTCCAGTTTCAGCGCGTGCTGGTAAAGCAGCATCGCGTCCCTGAACCGGCCAGCTTTCACCTGCAGCGCAGCCTCATCCACGTCCGCGACACTCGCCAGTTTGGCTTGTCCGGTCTGGGCCGCGAGTTTTTCCGCCAGCTGGTAGGACCTCACCGCCCGATCGATTTGCGACAAGCGGGTCTGGCAATCCGCCATACGCAATATCACGGCGATGACCTGGGCGGGCGCGGGGCGATCTTCCGGCCGTCCCTGCGCGACTTTTTCGAGATAACTTCTGTAGTGGGCGGCAGCGGCTTGTGCTTTGTCCTCGCGATCCAGTTCACTCGCCAGGTAAAAATGGGCGTTAATCTGGTCGGGATCTGCGGTAATGGCCCGGTCAAAGTCGGCGACAGCTTCGTCGGCATGGCCAAGCTTCAAGGCCAGCAGGCCGCGGTCGACCAGAAGATTTGGATCCTTGGGCCTGTACTTGAGCGAGGCCGCGGTCAGGACGTAGGCTTCGTCGTAACGATTCTGGTCGATAAGGAACTGCAGCAACTGCTGGCGGGGAGCGGGATCGGACGGGTTGATCCGTATCGCCCGTCTCCAGGCAGCTTCGGCCTCCGGCAGCTGGCCCTCTTCCATCGCCCGGTGTCCCAGCCGTGTTTCGACCAGACTGTCGTAAGCATTGAGCGCCGCTGCGCGCTGGAGATCGCGCAAATCATCGCCGCGCAGCGCGAGATAATAGCGGGCCTGATCAATCGTTCCCCACGCCAGCAGCAGCAGAGCGGCGCTCACGCGCAGGAAACGCGCGCCGGCGGTACTGCCCACCAGCCATCGTCCGGCAGCGGCGAAGCGCACGCCGGTTTCCACCGCCGCGTCGGAAATCCGTACGCGCGAATTGACGAGCAGCGCCCCAATGCTGCTGTCGCGCAGCTTCCAGATGGCGCCATCCAGAATGAAGTGGTGGATGTTCACCAGCGCGGTAAAGATCAGGAAGCTCGAGGTAAAGTCGTGATGGAAGGCGCGGCTGGCCAGCCACGGTCCGGGAACAAACAAGGCAATGCCGCCGATGATCAGCGCGCCGAAATAAGCCAGCGGACGCCAGTTGTGCATCTGGCCGCCAGCGCTCGAGTCTTCTCTGGCAGCTTCACGCCGGGCATAGTAACTCGTGATCCAGAGATATTGCGCCGAATGCATGACCGCGAGCACGCCGGTGCTGTAGCGGTTCTGCGGAATCTCCAGGCCCCTCGCCAGCGAGATCGCCGCCGGCAGCAGGAACCACAGGAATTGTGAAGAGAACAGGGTGAGCGATGGCGTCAGCTTCTTCCACCCGGTCTCGCGTGCCAGCCGCGAAAGGCCCACTGAGGAAAGCACCATGAAAACGACGCCCAGCGCAATTTGCTCCCAGCGGCTGACCACGGCCGGAATGCCCAGCGAGACGAAGAGCGGATCGGACGACGGCCCGGTGTGGAATCCGAGAAACAGAATCAGGTACGAGGCAATGAAAGCGCCATACAACGAGCGCTGCGTAATCTTGTCGGGCGCGGCGCCGGCGCGGCGGGCGAACATCATGAACAGCCCGTAGTTCTGCCCGCTGTAATGCCACGGGCTCCAGGTCAGGTAGAGGGTGAATATCCAGGGCAGAATGCGCAGCCAGAAGTGCGACGCGACCAGCGTCAGCAGCACCAGCGCCGTAATGTGGACGGTAAAGACGCGATACTTGTGAAAGTCTTCGGCGCGATGGTAGGCGCGATAAAGCGTCGCCATGTAGTGGGGATAATTGAAGAACAACGCCAGCGCGTAGAAGGCCAGCGACCAGACCCGCGTGCTCGAGGCCAGCGAAAAATAAGCGAGCGCCAGCAGCGGCGCCGACCACGCGCCACAGCCCACGATCAGGTCGAGCCACGGATTGTAGATCCATAGCTTGTTGGAGCCTGGAGTGGCCTGGTCTTGCGGATTGTGCCGGAATTTTCCCATGATGGGGCTTGACTACCCTAAGGCCACAAGGCTTGCCCTGAGCGGCTTGCAGCCGTCTGGCGCGTAACTAGTCTGTATGGCTTGAAAAGATTATAGGTGGGTGAGTCGCAGGTGCAGGTTACTGGGAGAGTGCAGGAGGGGTAACGAAGGTAATAGGGAAAAGGTTCTACAGAACAAGCAGGGATTGTCATCCTGAGCGAAGCGAAGGACCCCATGCCTGCCGCCATTGCCCGCGGCCCGTCGGGGAGTTCTTACCGGGAGCCGCCGGCGGCATCGTGCGAACCCCTCATCAACGTCATGTTCACTGCAAGGTGATGTGGGATCCTTCGACTGCGCGTGCGCTTCACTCGTGAAGCGCCCACTCCGCTCAGGATGACACCGCGCTGATTCAACTACCGCACTCCAGCCAGCGACGGCTCTTCCTTCCTCACGGGCTGCTTCTTCTTGACCGCCATTAGCTCCACGGCTTTATGCGCAATGTGCTCGGCGCTGACTTCAAATTCCTTGATCAGTTCCCACGGTGCGCCCGAGTCGCCAAAGCGATCTTTCACGCCAATGGCGCTGGTAATTACCGGCACGCCGTAAAGTTGCAGACTTTCGGTCAGGACACTGCTCACGCGCCAGGCCAGCGCCCCGATCTGGTGCTCCTCGGCGGTAATGACGACGCCCGTCTCCTGCGCCGCGCGAATCAGGGCGTCGGTGTCGACCGGCTTCAGGGTGTGCAGGTTGAGCACGCGGGTTTCATAACCAAATTCTTTCTTCAGGATGTAGGCGGCACGCATGGCCTCGGGCACCATGGGCCCGCAGGCGACGATGCTCAGGTCTTCGTGCTCGTTCCTGTAGGCCGCAGCCAGCTCGGTTTCGAAAGCTTCCAGAAAACTGGGCCCTTCGCGGCGCAGGCGGATCACATTCGCCCGGCCGAACACGAAGGGAGTTTTTTCATCACTGACGATCGGCGTCGCCTCGCGGGCAAAGCGGATATACTTCGGCCCTCTGTGCTCCAGCAGGAGATAGTGAGTCGCCTTGCGCGTTTCCACCACATCGCACGGAACGACGACGGACATATTGGGCAGGCCTTGCATGGCAAAAAGATCTTCCAGCGCCTGATGGGTGGCGCCGTCGGGTCCAACCGAGACTCCGCCGTGGGCGCCGGCGATCATCACATTGAAATTGCCGTAGCAGACCGAAGTGCGGATCTGGTCGAGATTGCGCGCCGCGGCGAAGGTGGCGTAGGTGCCGAGCACGGGCAGCTTCCCTTCCCGAGCCAGTCCGGCAGCGGCCGAGGTGGCCGATTGCTCGGCGATCCCCATGCTGATCCAGCGCCGCTTGCGCTCGGGCTTGCCGGAATAAAAATCGCTGATGGTGATCGATCCGGAAATGTCGAGGCCGAGGCAAACCACGCGCTCGTCGCCGCCATTTTCCTGGAGCGACTGGCCGAAGCCCTTGCGGGTGGGCTCCATTTTCACTTTCATCGCCTCGCCAGCATTCCACCAATAGTCGCGGGTGAACTTGGGCATCTTGGCGTCGAGCTTGCGCTCGACTTCAGCCTGGTAGAGCTTCGATCGCTCGAGCAGCAGCTCGACGGGAATGCGCTGGCTCACGCCCAGCTCGGCCAGACCCTTGGTCAGCTCCTCGTAATTCGGAGTCTTGCCGTGCCACCCGGCCTGATTCTCCATGAAGCTGACGCCTTTGCCCTTCACCGTGTCGGCCAGAATCACGACCGGCCGCCCCTTGACCGTCCTGGCGTTCTCGAGCGCGCCCACGACCTCGTTCATGTTGTGGCCATCAATGCGCATCGCGTCCCAGCCAAAGCTCGAGTATTTCGCGGCCAGCGGCTCGACTCCCATGACATCTTTGACCCAGCCGTCGATCTGCAGGCGATTGCAGTCCACGATGGCGATTATGTTGTCCAGCTGGAAATGTCCTGCCTCCATGGCTGCTTCCCAAACCTGGCCCTCCTGCTGCTCGCCGTCGCCCATGATGCAGAAGATCTTGTGGTTCTGCTCATTCAATCGGGCAGCCAGCGCCATCCCGACCGAGATACTCAGCCCCTGTCCCAGCGATCCGGTCGACACCTCGACGCCCGGCAGCTTCAGCCAATGGGGATGTCCCTGATACGGCGAACTCAATTTCCGCAGGGTGACGACGTCGTCCAGCTGGCAGAATCCCGCGAACGCCAGGCCCAGATACAGGCTGGGAGCCTTGTGTCCGGTGGACCAGATGATGCGGTCGCGGCCGGCCCAATTGGGATTTCTGGGATCGTGATTGGCGACCTTGAGGTACAGGGCGGCGGTGATGTCCATGATGGAGAGCGTTCCGCCGGCGTGTCCCGAACCGGCGGCATAGAGCGCCAGCAAGTCATAGCCGCGCATCAGGCGGGCGGCATCTTTGAGTTCTTCGATGGAATACTCGCGGAGGACGTTTCCGCGGTTGGAATCGATAAGGGCCATAGCTTTCCCCCTGGCGGCTGTGGGCAAAAAGGCGGTCGAAACGTGCTATTTGAGGGTACGCGGGGAGGATCGGGGTGACCGTGATTACAGTCACAGGAGGCGGTGATGGGGGGCGGGAGGGGTTTGGGCCAGACGGCTGGTGGCGTTAGTCGAGGCTCAACACCTTGGGCCTCCAATCTAATTCGCGGCGGCGAAGCAGTCAGTAGTTCGCTTGTCTTCACCAAAGGACAGATCATGCAGGGCATTTGCCGCATCTTCAAGGTCTTGAGGCAATTCTGCGGCTGCCCATGCGACCACTGCATAGCCTCGATACCAAGTCGTAAACAGCGCAAGGTCCCTGTTACCTTGGCGCAGATCGCTTCGGTAAAAACTCCGGCCTGCAACGGTCACGGGGTATGCGTTTCGCGTGATTTTGTTTTTCGAAGAGTCCAAATGAACCAATGAGAGCGCCAGCAAGATCGTGAACCGCTCCATGTTCGGATGCTGGAGAGGCGGGGCCATTACATCCAATTCTAGCGATTCGGCAGAGCCTGCGGCAGACCGCCGTCCTGCTGTGAACAGCATCATCGGCTTGCTGGACTGATAGCTCGTACTCGCTTTGCTAATTTTTCCAAACGCCCATCCATCCGGTAGCCGATACGTTAGCGCAAGACACTCGTTAGAGTAGGCACCGTTTGCGGCATTGGGTCTCGGGGGGACGGCATCCTGTCCTGCCGCACAAACAGCAGAAAGGACAATACCAGTGAGAAGTTTCCTCATGATCAGGGTGAGTATAAACCCGGGAGGGCAGTCCGCCGTCGCCCCGGCCCTTTGTGATGTCATTCCGAACCGAGCCGGAGACTCGGTGAGGAACCCTTCGACGAGCTCAGGGCAGGCTCTGCTGTTTGCCCACCTCCGGAGAAAAACAGGTTCCTCACCGGGCCAGTAGCCCGGTTCGGAATGACATCGTTGATGACATGCCTGAGGTTTTGCCCACCTCCGGAGAAAAGCATGTTCCTCACCGGCCTTCGGCCGGTTCGGAATGACATCCTGAATGACATCCTTGAGGTTTCGTAGTGGCGTGGGACGGGCTGAGTGAAAAGAGCCGCAACTGGTGAAGACAGATGTCCCCTGTTCACTCGGCGTCGATTGAAGGGCTATCCTTGTGCGCGGGTATCGCCCTCATGAAAAACCTGACTCTGCTCTTTTTGGTATTCGCAACCGCGTATGTGCCCGTCGTAAACGCCCAACCGGATCACCAATCCACGCTGTGGAAAGCTCAATGGATACGTTCTGGGAGCGCCCCACACCGCGATCTTGCCATCCTCCACTTCCGCAAGACCATCGAACTTCCGCTGCAGCCGGCGCACTTCATGGTCAATGCAAGCGCCGACAACCAGTTCCTACTTTACGTGAACGGCCAGCGCGTGGGCAGCGGACCAAGCCGCGCCGATTTGGCTCACTGGCGATACGAGACTTACGATCTGGCTCCATTTCTGCATGCGGGTGGTAACGTCCTCGCTGCGACCGTCTGGAATTTCGCCACGCACGCCGCGATCGCGCAGATGAGTGACCGCATCGGTTTCCTGCTGCGGGGAAACTCCGAAGAGGAACGCATCGCGGACACCGATTCCAGCTGGGAGGTGGAAAGGGAAACGGGCATCCGTATCCTTGCCGCCGACGTGCCGGGCTACTTTGCCGCCGAACCAGGAATCATCCTGGATGCCTCCAAATTCGACTGGTCCTGGAACACGCCGTCAGTGGAACGAAAGGAATCATGGAGCAAAGCTGTTGCCATGAGCCGCGCGGCGACTCGCGGTCAGACCGACGCTCCCAACAACTGGCAGCTCGTCGCTGACCCGCTTCCGCCCATGGAAATGACGGTGGAACCTGCCGGCACGGCGGTCCGCGCGGCAGAAATCCCGAAACCAACGGAATTCCCCAACGGCCCACTCACGGTTCCGGCACACACCCACGCCAGCATTCTTCTGGACCGAGGCCACCTGACCACCGCCTATCCAGCTCTGATTGCGAGCGGGGCGGGCGCGAGCATCCGGCTCACGTACGCGGAGGCGCTGGTGGATAGCCAAGGCCAAAAAGGAAACCGCAACGAAATCGAAGGCAAACATATCGTCGGCGTGGTCGACCAATTTCTGCCCGCCTCGACGGCTCATGAATTCATGCCGCTGGGCTGGAGGACCTGGCGCTATGTCGAACTCGACGTTCAGACCAAAGATCAGCCTGTGACCATAGAAGGCATGCGCAGCTGGTTTACCGCCTATCCGTTCACGGAAAAAGCGTCGTTTCAGTCCGACGATCCTTCGCTGGCTGCCATCTGGCAAATCGGCTGGCGCACGGCTCGCCTGGACGCGCATGACACTTACATGGACACGCCCTACTGGGAGCGGCTGCAGTACGTGGGCGACACGCGCCTGCAGGCGCTTATTTCCTACGCCGTCGGCGGCGATGATCGTCTGGGCCGCGAGGCGATTGCAGCGTTCGATGACTCGCGCATTCCCGACGGCCTCACGCAGAGCCGCTACCCCTCTTCGCTGGTGCAGATGATTCCCACTTTTTCTCTTCTCTGGGTGGGCATGGTTCACGATTTCTATATGTACCGCGACGATCCGGATTTCGTCCGCCGTCAGATGCCGGGCACGCGTACGGTTCTCGACTGGTTCCTGCGCCGCCAGCGTCCCGACGGTCTGCTGGGAAAAATCGAGTGGTGGCCTTTCGTGGACTGGGGCAAGGACTTCAGCTCTGGCATGCCGCCTCAGGACGAAAACGGCGGTTCGTCGGTTCTTAGCTTGCAGTTCATCGAGGCCTTGCGCTACGCCGCCGAACTCGAAGACGCCCACGGCGATCCTCATGTCGCACAGGATTACCGTCGGGCCGCGGACCGAGCCGCCGAGGCAGTGCGTCAACTCTGCTGGAATCCGCAGTATGGGCTTTTGGCGGACACGCCGGCACAGCGGCATTTCAGCCAGCACGCCAACATTCTGGGTGTTTGGCTCGACGTCATTCCTGCCGACCAGCACAAAAACGTACTCACGAAAATTCTCTCCACCACCGACTCAGGATTTACGGCGGCGGGTCCGGTTCCGGCCATGACCGCGGCTACTTATTATTTTCGCTATTATCTGGCGCGCGCTCTGGAGCACGCAGGAATGGCGGACGACTATTTGCGCCTGCTCAAGCCCTGGCACGATATGGTTGCTCTCGGCCTCACGACCTGGGCCGAAAGTCCTGAACCCACACGATCCGACTCGCACGCCTGGAGCGCTCACCCCAACTATGATTTGCTCACCCTCGTGGCCGGGATTCGCCCCGGGTCGCCTGGTTTCGAAAGCGTCCTCATCGAGCCGCATCTCGGCGGCCTCCAGCAGGTTCATGCGGCGCTACCGATCGGCAAAGGAGTGGTCGAGGTTCAGTACGCAAAAGCCGCCAGCGGTGTGGCGGCAGAGATCACTCTGCCCGCGGGAGTCTCCGGAGAACTGGTCTGGAACGGCCGCAAAACGGCTCTACATCCCGGCGAGCAGAACCTCAACCTGCCCTGAAAGATTTGTGACGGGCAAGCTGGCTACTCGAATTTCCAGCGCGTGGATTTCGACTGGAAGTGCTTCTCCCACAGCGCGAAGACGACGCGCGGGCGGACGGCGAAGACCGGCTCTTTCATCGAGAGCATGTCGTCTTTCATCGTGGACAGGTCCCACTCGTATTTCTTCTCGTAGACGGGAATCAGTTTGCGGCGGGCGACGACGTCGGCGATTTCAGCGGTGCCCTCGACGATCACGGCTTCGTGAGCGTCTTCGGTGCAGACGATGCAGTTCGCGTTGGCCGCCAGGTTGCGCGCTTTGCGCGACTGGCTGCCGGTCGAGAACAGGAATCGTCCGTCCTGCCATAGTCCCCAGACGACCATGGTGTGCGGCTTGTGTTCTGGCGTGACGGTCGTGATCCAGTAATTGTGCGATTTTTTCAGCCGCTTCTCCGCCCACGACCAAGGCAGCAGTCCCTTCTTGCCTCTAGGAAAGCCATAGCCGGGCGCGTGCGGGCGGGAGGACGAAGTGGGTGCCTTGGATCGACTCTTTTTTGCGGACATGAATGCTCCGTGGGGCGATCGAGCTGCACGAGCGAACCGGACCACAGAGGTCACAGGGGATCACAGGGAAAACTCTGTGCACTCTGTGTCCTCTGTGGTTCAGGTCCGAGCCGCCTAAAGGTTCTTCTTGGTCCACTGACCAATGCGGTTCAGCCAGTTACGCGTGCCATCGTTTGCGTTTTCTTGGGGTGATCGATCCGGGGCCGTGGAGATCGTGCTTGGCCTCGTGCACTTTCTCCTCCGAATCAACCGAAAACAGCATGTAGTGGTCGAAACTGTGCCGTCGATAATAGCGGCGACGTCGGAGTTCGAGGTAGATCTCGGCGTTCTTGGGCAGCCAAAGGTCCACATTTTTCTTCTCGAAATGAACCGGCCCGTATTCGGCAATCGAATGTTGAGCCAGGGATAGAATTTCCCGTATCGGGCTCGACAATTCGGACTCGAGACGCACAATCTGAAGCGTGTCTGCGGTAATCCAAACGCGTCCTTTGAGCTTGAATGGGTACCAGTCGTTGCCGACCTTGAAGGTTCCAATACGACTAGGCCGGTCTTCTCTCTGTCGGAAGTGCATCACCCAGGTAGCTTGCCCGCGCCATTCGCCCAAGCCTTCGCAAGTGATCTCATAGTTGTCCCGCATACTGGGATGAAATATGAGCGCCAGCCCGTAAAAACCGGAAGTGGCAATTCCGTCGGGCAGGTCAACCGGTCCATACCGCTCTGTCCGATATTCATCAATATCCAAGAAGCCCGGCTTGGGTTGGGAAATGTTGGCGGCATAGTCGAACTTCCGCGTTTCCCTGCTGGTCACGTTGCCCAGGCTATCGAGTCTTTCGTGTAGCAGATCTTCGATGGCGGCAAACCGCCCGACATTGTCCGCCAGCTGTTGCACGTGTTCCCCGACACCTTCGACCACCTTTTGGTACGGGCAGGGCACGTCAGCAGCTACGGTCGGTTTTGCCTCATCCACTCCAGGCGGCTGCCAGGCTACGGATAATTTCGGTTGGGAGGCGTCCAACACCGGGTCCGGGGCTCCGGAAGAGGCAGGGATCGACAGTGCTGGCACCGCAGCGGCGGTCGTACTGGAGGCGTGTTGCTCCAGGTCAGAGATGAAAGTTCGCACCTGAGCGGCTGACGGACTTGCCGGTGTCGCCTGCAGGAAAGCCTGGAGCGCCTTGATGGCTTCGGGGATATGGCCGAGGTTGGCTTCCGCTTGACCCAAAGTCAGTTGGCTGGAGGATGCATCTGCCTTGCCTTTGTCGAGAGCCAACTGAGCATGTTCCTGCGCCTTTTCGTATTTCTTCTGCTTTAGATATACGTCGCCCAAGAAACTGTGAGACAACCAGTCATCCGGGTTAGCATCCACCGCCCGCTCCAGCGCCACCGCAGCCTGATCGAACTGTCCGCGGAGAAGGTCCAGGCGGCCGAGCAGAGCGAGTGCCTGCTCGTTATGTGGATCGAGGGCAGTGGATCGCTCCAGGTAGGCCTCTGCCTGTTCGAACCTTTTTTGCTGGAACAATCCGTATCCCAAAAGGAAATTCACTCGCGAGTTGGAGGGGACGAGCTTGTAGGCCGACTCCAGGTGCTTCTGGGCTTCGTTAAAATTACCTGCCTTGAACGCTCTGACGGCATGGCGAGTTTCCTTGCTGGCCTTGGCGGGCATCAAGGCGTCCGCCGTGCCGCTGGCGTCAAAATTGACAGCCGTCGGGTCTCGCTGCAGAACAACCTCCAACTTCAGGTTGTCGGCGAAACCTGTGACTTCGATTTCCTTGTGAGCGCTCAGATACCCAACTGCGCTTATCTCCACATCGTACTTCCCAACCAGCAAGCCGAGGAATACGGTCCCGGAGTCGTTCCCGGTGGTTTGGTACACCGTGCGCAGCGGGTAGTCACAATGCAGTCTTGCCACTGCCTGGCGGTCCAGGCGCGCTTTATTCTCGGTCAATACGGAAACCTCGAGCGCCGCCCCTTGATGAAGGCTGTCCAGCACACTCGGAATACCTCCGGGAGCGGACGGCGGACTGCCGGCCGCTGACTGGCCCTCGGCTCCTGCCGTGAAACCCAGGCAAAGCATGGTAACGACAGCCATCGGCCAGAATCCGTTAACTCCTCGTTTTTGTCGTTGGCGGGACATAGAGGTGCCGATTCTGTCATTAGTCGATCAGGAGGTCAAGCCAATTTCGTAGTGCCCAAGCCATCGGGCACCGATCGCTGCCTACAGGTTCTTCTTCGTCCACTGGTCGATGCGGTCGAGCGCTTTCTGCAAGTTCTCCAGCGAATTGGCCACGCTGAAGCGCAGGTAGCCTTCACCGAACGCGCCGAAGGCGGTGCCGGAAAGCGCGGCTACGCCGGCCTGCTGCAGCAGCGCTTCCTCCAGTGGCTTCGACTTCCATCCCGTCCGGGTGATATTCGGGAAGACGTAGAAGGCGCCTTTGGGCATGCGGCAGGAGAAGCCCTTGATCTGGTTCAATCCGGCGACGAAGACATCGCGGCGGCGCTGGAATTCGTCGCGCATCACGTCTACCGAACTCTGGTCGCCGCGAATGGCCTCGATGCCCGCCCGCTGGGTGAAGCTGGCGGTGCAGGAATTGGAGTTGGTCATCAGCCGCGTCATGTGCGCGGCCAGATCGGCGCGCATCACGCCCCACCCCATGCGCCAGCCGGTCATGGCATAGGTTTTCGAGAAGCCGTCGAGCAGGATGGTGCGCTCCTGCATCCCGGGCAGCGACATGATGGAGAAATGCTGCGCGCCATCGAACAGCAGGCGGCTGTAGATTTCATCCGACAGCACCATGATGTTGCGGTCGCCGATGGCCCTGGCAATCTGCTCGATATCGCGTCTTTCCAGGATTCCACCAGTCGGATTTTGGGGTGAGTTAATAATGATCAGCTTGGTGCGGTCGGTGATCAGCGCGGCCAACTCGTTCACGTCGAGCGAGAAGTCGCGTTCCTCACGGAGTTGAATCGGCACCGCCCGCCCGCCCACGTAGTCGATCATGGACTCGTAAATGGGGAAGCCGGGATTGGGATAGATGACCTCGTCGCCTTCGTCAATGAATGCCAGGATGGTGAAAAACATGATCGGCTTGCCGCCGGGCACAACCACGACCTGATCGCTCGAAACTTTCAGGTTGCGGGTGCGGCTGACGTAGTCGGCGATGGTCTCGCGCAACTCCGGCAGGCCGGCCGATGGCCCGTAATGCGTCCATCCCTTGCGCAGCGCGTCAACGCCCGCCTCGACTACGTTGGCGGGTGTGTTGAAATCGGGTTCGCCGATTTCCAGGTGAATGATGCTCCTGCCCTGGCGCTCCAGCGCCCGAGCTTTGTTCAGGACTTCAAACGCGGTTTCGGTGCCGAGCCGCGACATGCGGCGGGCGAGCAGCAGCTCGTATTGCGTGGCTCTTTCCATGGGGAAACTCCTCGACGAAGGAAGCGGAAGATGGCAAACCGCACATTATACGCCCGGCGCGGAACTGCCTTGCGCTCTCGGCGGTCTTGGCGGTCTCGGCGGTTACGATTTTCACCGCCGAGTACGCAGAGAAAGCCGAGGAAATCAACGGCCTGTACAGGTCACACGCTGGTCGGAGTAAACTCTTCCGGTCAATATGGAGGACTCATGAAGTCCTATCTCGACGAACTCTATGCCCACCAGGAGTGGGCCGATGCCGAGCATTGGTGCGCGTTTGAGGCGCACGCGCCGGCGCTGGCCGACAAGGCGATCCGGGAGCGGCTGCTGCACATCCATCAGGTGCAGTACGCTTATGTGTGGATCGCGGGCACCAGAGCCGCACAGTTTGAGTTTAAGAAGATCGAGGACTTCCCAGCCATGGCGGACCTGAAGCAATATGCGCGGCAAGGCCATGCGCAGATGATCGCCATGGTGAAGGCGGCGACTGACAAGCAGTTGGACGAAACGCTGGAAATACCCTGGTTCAGGCCGCCGCTGAAAGTCAGCGTGCGCCATGCGCTGCTGCAAGCTGCCATGCACAGCCACTATCATCGTGGTCAGAATGCGACGCGGCTGCGCGAGCTGGGCGGCGTGCCGCCGATGACGGACTTCATCGTGTGGTTGCGGGACGGGAAGCCGAAGGCGAAGTGGGAGTGAAAACCGGAACGTTCTCTTGGATTGTCATCCCGACCAAGGGCATCGATTCGACGTTGGTCGAATCGATGCCCGCGTGGAGGGACCTTGGGTTCCACTCCCACCGTCAAAATCAGGCCCAAGGTCCCTCGACTCGAAGATCGTCCGCCACGCGGACGATCTTCTTCGCTCGGGATGACAACCTGTAGTGGGCCGTCACAGGCGCGGCTCGAAGCCGCGCCCTTTCAAGCGCTTCGCAATGAGGGGTATTCCGAGACGCTATGCTCTTCGTTCTGCGAGCGCAGAACGCGCTCCACGGAATAGGGCGCGCGGCGGCCGGGTCGCTGGCCGCGCTAGAATCTGAGACGGAGACGAAACTGCCATGATTCTCTTTCCGTTGTTGTTTCTGCTGCTTGCAGCTTCGCCGGTGACACCCCTCGCTTCCCCTGCAAAGGTGCATGTTTGCAAGTTCGAACCAAGCGAAGGAGCATGGAAGGGCTCCTGCGGTCAGATGGACAACGAGTCTCCGACTGTGACCATCAGCAGGGCGAAGGGGATCACGACTGGAAGGTGGCGCAAAGATTCAGAGCCTACTGCGGTGTGGGCGGGAAACATAATGTACGCCGATGATGTCGTCCCGATTGAAATCGAGGTCTATACCGACGGCAAAGGGGTTCTGAGAAGTGAAGACGACGGTTGGTTCCCTATCTATCAATCCACAATCTCCAATAGGGCGTTGCAGTTTGAGATTGATTTCGGCACCGAAGTCGCACCTTCCGATCTGGATCGCGAAATCGTGAAGCGGGCCGCTGCGATTCTCTCGTCCGAAGCGGTGTGGAACCGCGCGGATACCCGGGAATGCAGCCCCTCGGATAAGACGTGGAGCATCTACTGTGCCATGGAGAAGGCCACGATCGAGGTGACGGGCGGGTTCCATCATCGAAGGCCTGCGCTCCAGGTGGTGCGGAAGATTGTCGAGGAGAGGTCTGCCAACAAGCCCTACAAACATCGGCTAATGGATTACAACAACGATCCAGCGACGCAATTCGCGGATGTACAAACGCTGTTCGCGGAAGGGCTGCGCCGCATGCCGTGAGCGGCAGCGGATTATTCCGAGACGGTGTGTTCTTCGTTCTGCGAGCGCAGAACGCGGTCCACGGAGTAGGGCGCGCGGCGGCTGGGTTCGTGATAATGGCGGACCTGCATTTCGCCCAGCAGTCCGATCGCCAGCAGGTTCAATCCGCCGAGCAGCAGGCCGAGAGCGGCCATCATGAGAGGGCCGTGCGAGGCCATGACCGGCACGTGGCGCAGAAATTTCTCCACCCCCAGCCAGACTACGATTCCGCTGCCGGTGAAAATGCTCATCATCCCGAAGCCGCCGAAAAAGTGCAGCGGCCGCGACAAATAGCGCAGCAGGAAACGAATCGTGAGCAGATCGAAAAACACGCGGAAGGTGCGGGTGATGCCGTAGTGCGAAACGCCCCGTTCCCGGTTCACGTTCCGGATGGGCACCTCGCAGATGGTCGCGCCATGCCAGGAGGCCAGAGCAGGAATGAAGCGGTGCAATTCGCCATAGAGCGGCACCTGCTCCAGGATGTCGCGGCGGTAAGCCTTGAAGGTGGTGCCGAAATCGTGAATGTCGACGCCCGAGATCCTGGCCATCATCCAGTTGGCGACGCGCGAAGGGATGCGGCGCAACCAGAAATTATCCACCCGCGTCTTGCGCCATCCGCTGACGATTTCATAGCCGGCGGCGATTTTTTCGAGGAACAGCGGGATGTCGCTGGGATCGTGCTGCAGATCGCCGTCCATGGCGATGATATATTCCCCGCGGGCATGGTCGAATCCGGCGGCCAATCCGGCGGTCTGGCCGAAGTTGCGGCGCAGCTTGACCACGGTCACGCGGCTGTCCACGTGCGCGATCTCGCGCAGCATGGCGAAAGTCTGATCACTCGAACCGTCGTCCACAAACACCAGTTCGAAGCTTTCGCCACTGGCCTCCATGACCGCTTTCAGCTGGTCGTAGAGGTCGGTGACGTTCTCCTGCTCGTTGTGCAGGGGGACGACGATGGAGTACTTAGGCACAGCCTTTTTATTATAGCGTGAAAGCATCCGCCGACAGCGTATACTGTTGGCCGTTTTGGGGACCCCAGGGTGAGCATTCCGGCACATTTCAGGAGCGTGTGCCTTTGACAGCACCGTCGCTTCCATTCGGTTCCGTCCGCCAGGAAATTGGCAGTGATCTGGTTCATTTACCGCCGGAGCGCCGCATTACGATATCGGCCCTGGCGTGCCTGATTTTTTTCACCACCTGCGGCGGCGCCTTCGGTCTGGAGCCGCTGATCGGCGCGGTGGGGCCGACTTGGGCGGTGGTATTCATCGTGGTCACGCCGCTGGTCTGGAGCCTGCCAACATCGCTGATGGTGGCCGAGCTCGCGACCCTGATGCCCGAGGAGGGCGGCTATTATGTCTGGGTTCGCGAAACGTTTGGACGGTTCTGGGCGGTGCAGCAGGGCTGCTGGGCGATGGCCGCTTCGGTGGTTTGGCTGGCCATGTTTCCCGTCTTGTTCGTCACGTATCTCACATTTCTGGTTCCGGAAATCGTAACTTACAGCGCGGCGCACCCCGGTATGGGGGCTTTCCTGCGCTGGCTGATTGCGCTTCTCGTCATATCAGGCGGCATGTGGCTGAACCTGCGCGGAGCCCGGGAGGTGGGCGGGTGGGCCAAGGTCAGCATTTATCTCGTGCTGGGCGCGTTTGCCGTGATGCTGATGGTGTGGCTGAAACGTTTCGGTGCGCCAGGGGTGGCGCTTGAGGTCATGCGCCGTGACCTTGCCACCAGTCACAAAGCCGCTCTGCTGGCGGGACTGTCTTACGTCATTTTCAACTATTCCGGTTGGGATAACGTTTCCACCTACGCCGGAGAAGTGGACCGGCCGCAGCGCAATTACCCGCGGGCGATTGGCATCGCGCTGCTGCTGGCGGTCCTCTGCTATGTGCTCCCCGTGCTGGCGGGGATCGTGGTAACGACACAGCCTGCGGTCTGGAGCGCCGACGCCGGCTGGCCCGTCATCGCTCAGATGGTGGGCGGGAGCTGGCTGGGAAATGTGATCGCAGCGGCGGGGCTGATCTCGACGTGGAATCTGTTCAACGCGCAACTGCTTTATGTTTCGCGCCTGCCGTATGTGATGGCCTGCGACGGCTGGCTGCCGAAAGCGTTGGCAAAAGTATCTTCCGGAACCGCCGTGCCGAAGCTCGCCATCTTGTGCTTCAGCGCGATTGCGGCCGTGTTTGCGGC
>Ga0187781_10000908_pt1 | contig 21927 bp, 19 predicted proteins | sample 0715_SJ02_MP02_2_FD_132447 | JGI IMG/M metagenome (GOLD analysis project Ga0187781, IMG submission 132447) | Tropical peat soil microbial communities from peatlands in Department of Meta, Colombia - 0715_SJ02_MP02_20_MG | ecosystem: Environmental > Terrestrial > Soil > Wetlands > Peat | place... | reverse complement strand
CGAAAATCGACAATCTACAATCGCTTTGTGGGTGGGCTGATCGAACCATCTCCGCTAGGCCAGCCGGAGTCTGAATCCAACTTACGCCCGGTTTTGATCGGGGTAGTGATAATAGTCGTGGTGGTCGGCGTCATCGTTCTATTGTCACGCGGTGGAAGCGAAAAAAATGCAACCACCCCTCCCCCTTATGCCGCCAGGTTGAAACTTGCTGATCTGAAAATGAGCCAGGCGGAAAACTTCGTGGGCTCGAGCGTAACCTACATCGATGGAACGGTCACTAATACCGGCGACAAGACGGTGACGCATGCCACCGTGCACGTAGAGTTTAAGAATTCCCTGGATCAGGTGGCGCAAGTAGAAGACCTTCCGTTACGGGTCCTGCAGACCGGTGGGCCGTACCCTGACGCGGTCGATCTAAGCACGACGCCACTTGGTCCGGAACAGAGCAAGCCGTTTCGGCTCACGTTTGAGCACATTACGGCGGATTGGAATCAGGCGTATCCCGAGCTGCGGGTCACGGATGTCAATGTGAAGTGAGAGGATGCGGGTTTACACGTCGCTGTTCTTAACTCCAGCCAGAATTTGTCAGCTCTTCTTGGTTACGTCCAGTTTCTGGCGGAACATTTTGGTGGCCAGCTTGCGGACGGTGTCGCAAACCTCTTTGTTGCCAGCCAGGCTGCGGAGATCCTGGATCAGCAGATTCTTAAGAAGTCCCAAAGAAACGTCGATGGGTGTGCGGGGATTGAAGACAAGATTGCGAACGATGGGATACTGTTTCACGAAGCGGCGTTTCATGGATATTTCCCGCAGTACCGCTTCCAGAACGTTCTTTTGAGTGGCGAACCTTTCGACCTCGGAGTCGGTTACCTTAGGCGAGTCCAGCACTGCCAAGGCAACGATTTTTGTGCCATCGCGGATGAGCAGGGAACGCTCTTCTTTGGTTCCTTTTATCGCTAACAGAACGCGGCCCTTGGTATCGAGCTTGGCGATTTTCTGAAGGGCACTGCCGCGCTGCTCTTCGACGCTGAGAATCCATTTTTTCTGCGGGGCCCTGTGCGGAGCGGGAGTTGCTGGGGAGGCGCCCGCAGAAGCATCCGCCGCAGCCGCTTTCGCCTTTGCCGGCGCTTCGGCCGGTAACGCTTCGTGTACGCCGCTGATCGGCTCGAAAGCCTTTTCAGCCTCGGCAGCAATCTCGGCCGCATGCTCGGAAAGGAAGGCATTGACTGTCTCGTCTGAAACGTCTGCGGAACTTTCTTCCTGCACGGGCGCGGGAGCGCTCGCGGCCTCGGGCGCACTTGCCGGAGCCGGCTCTGCCATTTCGGCGACTACCGGCGCGTTGCCGTAGGGGGTGCCCAAGGCTGCCAACTTTTCACGGATTTTGGCAGCAACCGCTTCGGTCACGCTTGCGTTGGCCGCCAAAGCCTGCAATACGGCTTTCGAGCTGGTGACTCGCGGACTGTTTACCAGGACTTCCACCTGCTCACGGCTGGCAGTAGTCGCCAAGCGAATAGGAAAATTTTCCCCCACCGATGGATTTTCGAGTAGGGCGGGCAACAAAGCGGGCCTTAAATTTTCTGGATCAATGAAATAATCGAGGACTTCCTTCGGAGTTTGGGGGTTGGATGCTGCTGCCCGCGAGGAAGCCTCGTCCCAACCAGCCAAGGTTAGCCGGGCCTGTTGACTAAACACTTTGTTGTGGTTCGCCAGATAGACAAGGATCTCGATCATTTCCTCGGGAGGAACCAGAAGCGCACCCTTGGCGGCAAACTGCATCATGTTGGAAGGCAGTGCTGACTTACGGATGCTGTCGATCATTCGCGGCATAGCGATGGGATCTCGATTAACAGTGGAAATTACAGAATTATCTGGAAGCAGGAGGTTTTGCCAGTAATTTCGCGGCAAGTAACGTTACGAAGGGCACTGCGTGCGTCTAGGACGGGAAGTTATGGAGGTACTCAAAGTATGCGCTAAGGACGACCGTCACAACCCGTTTTGCTACGTGATGCTTGCTTCGGTATAGGTGCCGTACACGGTTTTGAGAGCTTCGCAAATCTCTCCAACCGTGGCGTAGGCCCGGACGGCATCGATGATGTAAGGCATGGTGTTGGCGGAGGAGACGTTGCCATCGGATTCAGCTTTGGGTTCGTGGGAAGCGGCCTTTTTTAAGGCATCGAGGCAACGGCGAACTTCCTCGTTCGAGCGGCGGCTGCGCAAGGCTTGCAGCTTTACAGATTGTTGCTTGGCGACGGTTTCGTCGATGTAGAGGATATTGGGTGGTTCCTCTTCGATGGTGAAGTCGTTAACTCCCACGATAATCTTTTCTTTGGCTTCGGCGGCTCGCTGATACTGGTAAGCCGCCTCGGCAATTTCTTTTTGTGGGTAGCCGCGCTCAATTGCCTTCACCATACCGCCCATCGAATCGAGCTTGCCGAAATAGTCGAATGCGCCCTTTTCCATGTCCAACGTGAGCCGTTCCAGGAAATAGGATCCACCGAGCGGATCGATGGTCTGCGTGACTCCAGATTCGTAGGCGATGATCTGTTGCGTGCGTAGGGCAATGCGTGCTGCTTCTTCAGTTGGAAGAGCCAGTGCTTCGTCGTACGAATCGGTGTGCAGTGATTGTGTTCCACCCAAGACGGCGGCCAGCGCCTGGATGGCTGCTCGAGCGATATTATTCATGGGCTGCTGCGCCGGCAGCGAAACGCCCGCAGTCTGGGTGTGAAAGCGCAAGAGCCAAGTACGCTGATTTTTCGCGTGGAAACGGTCGCGCATCACTAGAGGCCAGATTTTTCGCGCCGCGCGATATTTGGCGATCTCCTCGAAGAAATCGTTGTGGGCATTGAAGAAAAAGCTGAGGCGAGGCCCGAACTCGTCCACGTCAAGACCGCGCCGGCGCGCCCATTCGACGTACTCAACGCCATCGTAAAGAGTGAACGCCAGCTCCTGCAACGCAGTCGAACCGGCTTCGCGGATGTGGTAGCCGCTGATGGAAATGGTGTTAAAGCGGGGAGTGAACTTCGAACCAAATTCAAAGGTGTCCACTACCAGCCGCATGGAGGGCGCGGGCGGATAGATGTACTCCTTCTGCGCGATGTATTCCTTAAGAATGTCGTTCTGGATGGTGCCCGAGACCTTCTTCCAATCGGCGCCTTGTTTCTCCGCAACCACAAGATACATCGCCCACAGAACTGAAGCCGGTGAGTTGATGGTCATCGAGACTGTAGTCTTCTCGAGGTCGATGCCACTAAACAGGATCTCCACGTCTTCCAGGGAATCGATGGCGACGCCGCACTTTCCGACTTCACCTTCACTCGCGGGATGATCGGAGTCATAGCCCATGAGCGTAGGGAGGTCGAAAGCAACCGACAATCCCCCACCACCATGCTCCAGTAGATACTTGTAGCGCTGGTTGGTTTCCTCGGGAGAAGCGAACCCCGAGAACTGGCGCATGGTGAAAAGCTTACCGCGATATCCGCTGGAGTGTATGCCGCGAGTAAAGGGGGGCTGGCCGGGATAGCCCAGATACTGTTCGTAATTCCAGTTTTCAGGAAGATCCGCCTGAGTGTACAGACGGCGGACGGGAACGCCGGAGATAGTGGTGAAACGCGCGTTTCCAGCTTCATCGCGGTTTACCCCCGTGGGGGCGCCAATCGGACGTTCGGGAGCCTTTTCCAGGGTTGGGGCAAGAGTCTTTTCTGCCCATTGCTTCTCGGAGTCGGAAGGATGGCGTCCGTCGAAAACGTCAGCGACAGGGCTTTCTGCGGTTGGCGGCTTGGAAGCTTTCTTACCCACGTTGTCATTGATGATAGAGGAGTGAGCGATGCAGCAGCAAGGCCGCTACTTTAGGGGGCTTTTAGCGCTTTGCGACCGGCCTAACTCCCACGCCTTGGCGTACTTCCAGGAAACGTAGACTGAGTGGTACAGGTGCAGCAGCAGACCTTCGCGGCCATCGAGAAATCCCAGCCGGAAAAAGTAGTTGTAGATAAAAGTAAGCAGCGGGCGAACGACGATATTCAGAAGACTAAATTCCTGGTGGCCTTTTTCTCGGGCAACTTCCGCGCCCGAGGAGGAGTAAGTGTTCATGTGATCGATATAGCCGCGGAGGGTGGGATAGGCGTCGTGCAGCATCGCGTTCTTGAGCTTGCCTGTAGGACCATTCACTTTGATAGTGGGATGCGCGCCATATTCCTCGAAACGCCCGGCCCCACGGCGAATCAGCCGCAACTTGGGGTCGGGATAGAAGCCTCCGTGCCGAATCCAGCGGCCGAGAAAGAAATTCTTGCGTGGGATCCAAAATCCTTCCTGCTTTGGACCTGTTGTCAAGACATCATTGATTTCCGTTGCTAAGGCTGGCTCCAAGGTTTCGTCCGCATCCAACTGCAATACCCAGTCTCCGCTGGCTTTGTCCATGGCAGAATTCTTCTGAGCCGCGAAACCTTTCCACGGTTCACTAAAAATCTTCGCGCCGAATGAGCGAGCGATTTCGAGGGTGCGATCGGTTGAACCGGAATCCACCACGATGATTTCACCGCAGCCGTCGCGCAATAGCGGTAGCACGCTTTGCAGCGTGCGCGGAAGGTTGGCTTCTTCGTTCTGCGTGATCAGGGCAATGGAGAGCATCACGGGCAAAGAATAAGCTGGCGAGCCTTCCGTTTGAAATGATGCTCAGTATACGCAAAAGCACGTCTCTCGACTTTGCATGCCAGCTCAAAATGAACTGGCATGCTGCGCTCGAGATGACAAGGATAATGAAGCCAGGCTAGTACCCAGTTGCTTGCGGCGGGCTATGGAGTGGTCGCCGAAGTTCCGACTGGGGCCGCGGCATGACCGACTGCACGTCTTTACGTGGCGCCACGAAGGGCACGTTGGGCATGTGAGTGACTTGTCCGCTCTCGGCGTCTGCCATTACGATCCCGGCTCGTTCCAGCAAAAGGCCGGTTGCCCGGTCCATCTCAATCTCGGCTTTTTCATAAGCTGCCATCGCCGACACCAGGTTCGACTCAGCCGAGGTCAAGGCAGTCTGATCCTGCAGAATGGCGGTTGGAGTGCCTACTCCGGCCGCCAATTTCTTCTGATCCGAATCCAGGGTTTCCCGCTGGAAATTGACGGCGGCCTGGGCAGCGTCCACGGCGGCCCGGTTTTGCTGCACGTCGAATTGCGCGTTGCGCACCTCGATGCGGATCTGATTCTCAAGTTGCTGAAGCCGGACCTGCGCCTGACGATATTCGAGCTCGGCGCGAACCTGATCGGCGACGGCTGTGCGGTTACGTATCGGAATGGTTAAAGTAACGCCAACTCCCTTATCCGGCGCCACGGACGTGAACATCTGCTGCAAAGTGCTGCCGTAACTTACAGGCTTGCCGGAGCGAAACGGGGGGGCGGCGGTAGCAGGGTCAAAACAAAAGGTGGTGCTGGCTCCAGGAGTGCAAACCGGAACCAAGGGGTTAATATCGCCGCCAATGCCGGAGCCGCCGTAGTAGGCATACAAGGCGAGCGTGGGCAGCATCGCGTTGCGAACTGCTTTATTGTTGATTTGCCGGCTGTTCAAGTCAATACGCGATTCGGCCAGTTCAGCGCGGTGGCTAAGACCATCGTTGATGAGATCCTCGGTGGGAACGACTGGCTCTTGAGCGGGTAACTGCATAGTAGAAGTGGGAATGACCTCCGCGCCAGCCAGGATGGGGTCGACAAGATTGCGGCTGAGAGCGTTTTTCATGAGCAGTTCCTGTAACTCCAGATTGGTTTGCGCCAAAATCACATTTTGCTGATCCGTCGAAACGACGCTCTCTCCGCTGACCACCTGGATCGGAGGCAAAGTGCCGAACTGTACCTCCTTCTTGTAGTCCTCCAGAGTGTGCTGAGCAGAAGTGAGGGCCTCCTGCTGAACTTTGACATTCTCATAGGCATAGACCAGGTTCCAGTAGAGATTTTCGATTTGGTCCACGGTCGTAATCACCTGCAAACGGAAGGCAACATCAGAAATTTCGCGGTTATTTTTGGCGATGCGGATAAAACGGGTGTTCGGCAACAATCCGAACCCTTGCAGCAGGTTTTGCGTCAGGCGAAATTGGAAGCCGGAGCTGAGGGCAGGAGTGTAGGTGACGGTCTTGTTATTGCTAGTAACGTGTGAATTGTTGAAGGCCAGCGATAAGTTGGTGCCCCAATGAAAACCCTGCAGATAGGAGAAGTTGCCAGTCCCGGTATTGGTGTTGGCCACACCGTTTGGTACCTGGGTGAAGATGCTGGTGGACTCGACGAAATCGCGATCCATTTGGAGAGTGCCGCTCAGAACGGGATCGAAGCTGGTAATCGGAGCACCGATGCCCAAAGTGGAGCTGACCAAACCATTCGTGCCAGTGCCTACACCTCCCGCGGCAACGCTGGTGCCTCCGGTGCCCGAACCCACAGGTCCACTAAGACCGCCAACCCCGCCGCCGGGTGTGTTTTGGATGATGCCGGTGTTCACGCCCAGAATCGTAGAGCCGGCGTTGGCGCGGAGGACGTCGGTGTCGGCGATGTTCAAGTTGTAGCGCGCCAACACGATGTCGAGGTTGTTCTCCAGCGCGAGCGCAACTGCGTCGTTGATGGAGAGCATGATTTTGCCATTGCGGATCAAGCCGTCGATCCGGGCGCTGTTGCTCAGGTTCGGCGCAGGTACGGTTTGCGGGTAGTAAGGCGCGAGCACATTGGGAAATTGCGCGGGCGCCTTCGAGTAATCCTCGCTCACGTGTTGACTGGCCGGCGCTGGCGGCAGCTCAGATGAACTGGTCGTTGGCGAAGAAGTTTGCGCCTGCAGGGCGGCTGCGAAGACACCAGAAAAAAAAATCGCAGCCAATTTAATCTTGGTTCCATTCACGCGATCAAAAAACATTTGACTTGTCTCCTTGGACATGTGACCTGGGGAAATCGTGCTGCTCATTATCGGAATTGGATGCAATGCGAATCGGGAAACATCCAAATTCCAGTGATCGGAATCGAGGAAGATTATAGGGCGGGAGATTGTAAAGTTTTATCAACGAGAAGGGCGATCATCTTGGCGATTTAACGAAGGAGCCTGCCAAAGAGCGTGAGGGCAGCTCAGCCATGGCTGGCGCTGCCCTCAACTGAGTTCTTATTGTGACTGAGGCGATGGTTGCAAAGTCTGGCTGGGCGGCATGACAGATTCAGGGTTTGTGCGCGGCGCCACATACGGCACATTTGGCATATGGGTGACTTCGCCACGCTCCGCATCGGCCATAATGATGCCGGCGTGGTCGAGGAGGAGCCCGGTGGCGCGGTCGAGCTCCAGGCGTGACTTCTCATAACTCGCCATCGCTGAGACCAGCGTGGATTCGGCGGTAGCGAGTGCTGATTCATTCTGTAAGACGAGGGTACTGGTGGAAGCCCCAAGGTTTAGTTTTTTCTGCTCGGCTTCCAGCGATTGCCGGCCCAGTTCAACGGCAGCCCGGGCGGCATTCACCGCGGCGCGGTTCTGCGTCACCGAGAACTGCGCATTGCGCACCTCGATGCGAATTTGGTTCTCAATCTGCTGCAGCCGCATTTGGGCCTGGCGGTATTCCAACTCGGCGCGGACCTGATTGGCTTGTGCATTGCGGTTGCGAATGGGGATGTTCAGGGTCAATCCCAGTCCTTTGTCGGGGGCGGTTGAACTCACGAGGTCATTCAAGGCGCTGCCGTAGCTCAAAGTTGAGGACGGGGGAATGGTTTCTGAACCGGGCGGTGCGCTCGGGTTGGGCCCAGAGCAGAAACCCAGGGCGCGGATGTCAGCCCGCTGGTTCACGCAAAGATTCGCTGGATTCTGCGCTCCTCCCAGGCCTGATCCGCCGTAGTAGGCAAACGCGTCCAAGGTTGGAAGCTGAGCGTTGCGAACTGCTTTATTGTTGATTTCACGATTTTGCAAGTCGATGCGCGACTCGGCCAACTCAGGGCGGTGACTCAGGGCGTCGTTCACTAGATCTTCCGTGGGAATAACCGGCTCCTGCTCAGGAAGCTTCATGGTGGAGGTAGGAATCACGTCGGCGTCGGCCAGCACGGGATCGTGCAAATTTCGGCTGAGCGCGTTCTTCATCAACAGCTGCTGCAACTGCAGGTTGTTTTCCGCAGTGATAAGACTTTGCTGGTCAGCGGCCACGGTGCTTTGCGCGCGAACTACCTCGATGGGCGCCAGGCTACCAATCTGTACCTGTTTTTGCGTGTCGGACAGCGTTTTCTGGGCGAAGGCCAGCGATTCCCTTTGCACTCGTACATTTTCGTAAGCAAACACCAGATCCCAGTACATATTTTCGATCTGATCGACGGTTGTGATGGTTTGCAACCGGAAGGCTATATCGGAAATCTCGCGGTTGTTCTTGGCAATGCGGATGAAACGGGTGTTGGGCAGGAAACCGAAGCCCTGTATCAAATGCTGCGTCAATCGGAATTGGAAGAGCGAATTAATCAATGGACTGTAATTGGTGAAGGGTCCGTTGGTGGTAATCCGCGTGTTGTTAAAGCCAACGAACACGTTAGTGCCCGACTGCAGTTCCTGGTTGAAGCCAAAGTTATAAGTTTGGGTGTTCTGGGACAGCACGGGAACGCCGGTGAAGAGGCTGGTAGCGATGGCATTGGCGTGATCCCATTGCAGGTTCCCGGTAAAGATGGGATCAAAGCTGGTAATCGGTACGCCGATGCCGAGGGTGGAAGTGACTATTCCGGCAGTGCCGGCACCAATCCCTCCGGCGGCGACGCTCGTTCCTCCGGTGCCGGAGCCGACGGTTGCTCCAAGTCCGCCCACGCCGCCGCCCGGCGTATTCTGCACAACCCCGAAGGGAACACCGAGAATGCTTGCACCAGACTTGGCGCGCAGAACGTCCGTGTCGGCGATATTCAGGGTGTAGCGGGCGATCCCCATGTCGAGATTGTTTTCCAGCGCCAGCGCAACCGCATCATCAATCGAGAGCATGATTTTTCCCTCATGCATCAACTGATCTATGCGGGGAGTGTTGCTGAGGCTGGGAGGGGGGACGTGTTGGGGAGCATATGGCCTCAGCGGGCTGGGGAAATATCCGCGAGGCTTGGAGTAATCTACCGACTGATAATTTTGTGGCTGCGGGGCCTGGATGGGCGTAGCTTGCGATGGCGCCGCGGACGCAGCACTTTGAGTTGAATCTTGCGCCCAACTGGCGCTGGCAAGCATGACCCCAATTGCGATGGCGAGCAAAGGCAAAGCAAACTTCCGACGAGAAAAAAGCATTTCGTTTATCTCCAATTTAACAAACTGCGGTTGAACAAAAAGACGCTGCTGAACAGGCGTAATTACGCAAAACACCGCTTACCGGTTTCAAATTTGTGGTCTCGGGCGGCTTTCCTGACCACATGAAGCTCAATGAAATGCAATAGTATAGCTGACTGCGATAGCGCCGATTTGGCTGCAAAATAACTCACGTAGGGCATTGGCATCGAGGTCTGGCGCCCGAATGACCACCGGGAAAAGCACACTGCGGAACATCAAGCTGGTACTGGCTTATGACGGGTCGGAGTTCTGCGGGTGGCAAGTGCAGCCGAACTCGCCCACCATTCAAGGCGCATTGGCCTCAGCTATTGGACGAATCACGGGCGAAAAAGTACTGCCGCAGGGTTCGGGGAGGACCGACGCCGGAGTCCATGCCTTGGCTCAGGTGGCGACGTTCGCGACGGAGTCGCCGATTCCAGGCGAAAATTTCGCTAAAGCCTTGAACGATATTTTGCCGGCCTCCATTCGGGTTCTGGAAGCGAGCGATGCGCCGGCGGAGTTCCATGCCCGCAAATCAGCGCAGGGCAAGGTGTATCGCTATCGCATCTACCGCGGGACGATTTGTCCTCCGTTTCTGGCACGCTATGTCTGGCACTATCCTTACCCACTCGACGAAAGGGCGATGCAACGGGCAGCTGCGCTGGTGATTGGCGAGCACGATTTCACCTCATTCGCGGCGGTGGATCCGGAGCGCGGGTGTGATGAGGAGGAGGTTTCGAACGTACGCCGGATTTCCGAATCACTCTGGGAGAAGCAGGTGGATGAATTGACGTATACGGTTCGCGGCAATGGGTTCCTGCACCACATGGTGCGAAATCTGGTGGGCACTTTTGTTCTTGTGGGAAAGGGCACTCTTCAGCCGCAAGACATCACGCATATTCTCGAGGCGCGTAAGCGTTCGGCGGCAGGAGCTACAGCTCCGGCGAATGGGTTGTTTCTGGTCCAAGTTGAATATTGAGCCGGTCACTGTGCCCTACGCATTCTGTGTGGTTAAATCATTTGCTGCTTGCCATGGCGACAAATGTTGAAATCGCGGACCGCAAATTCGCTTCGGTAAATCCGGCCAACGGCGAAATCTTGCATGAATTTGAGTCTGGCACAGATGAAGATGTGCGCCAGGCGGTAGCGCACGCGCGATCCGCACAACCGGCGTGGAATGAAATCGGTGTGGAGCCCCGGATTGCCATTCTGCGCGCTTTTCAGCGGCGTTTGCACGAAAAAAAGACCGAAGTTGCACGGGTGATCACACGGGAGGCGGGCAAGCCGCTGGCCGAAGCTTTGCTCACGGAAGTGCTGGTAGTGCTGGACGCGGCGCGGTTTTGCATCGAAAAAGCGCCCGCTTTTTTGCGCCAACAGCCGGTACCGCACGGCAATCTCGCGATGAAAACCAAGGTGGGCCGCATCCTGCGCCAACCGTATGGGGTGGTCGGGATTATCTCGCCGTGGAATTATCCATTCTCCATTCCCGCGACCGAGGCTTTGGGCGCGCTTGTGACCGGCAATGCGGTGGTGTTGAAGCCTTCGGAGTTTACCTCATTAGTTGCGCTTGAGCTGGCTGGATTGCTCTACGAAGCAGGTGTGCCACAAGACATTCTGCAGGTGATTGTCGGCGATGGCAGCACCGGCTCGGCGCTGATCAACGCGGAGATCGATAAGTTGGTTTTCACCGGGAGTGCGGCGACGGGCAAGCGCATTGCCCAGGCTGCGGCGGCCAGACTGCTTCCTGTGGTGTTGGAGTTGGGCGGGAAAGATCCAATGCTGGTGCTGGATGACGCCGACGTGGAAGTTGCGTCCAGCGGCGCAGTCTGGGGCGCGTTCATGAACGCCGGGCAGGCCTGCCTTTCGGTTGAGCGCTGCTATGTGCAACGCAGCTTGTACGAGCGATTCGTCGATGCGTGCGTAGGCAAGACCAGGCAGTTGCGCATCGGTAATGGATTGGATCGGGAAACTGACGTCGGGCCTATGATCCACGAGCGGCAGTTGAGAATCGTTGAATCGCAAGTCGAGGATGCGATCTCGAATGGGGCACGAGCCTTAACCGGAGGTGTGCGCCTTAAGGCTTTGGGGCCGAATTTTTATGCGCCGACTGTATTGGTCGACCTGACCCATGACATGAAAATCATGCGCGAGGAAACCTTTGGACCGGTACTGCCGATTATGCCGTTTGATAACGACGATGAGGCGATCCGGCTGGCCAATGATTCGGATTACGGGCTCGGTGCCAGCGTGTGGACGCGTAATCGCGCTCGGGGCGAGGCGGTGGCAAGTAGAATCCAGGCGGGCACCGTAATGGTGAATGACTGCGTCTCCTGCTTTGGCATCAGCGAAGCTTTGCATGGCGGAGTGAAAGCCAGCGGGCTGGGAAGAACCCACGGACATTTCGGGTTAGAAGAGATGGTTCGGGTCAAATATCTGGACGTCGACCTCCTGGGCGGCATGAAGAAATCGTGGTGGTATGGTTACGGCGAGAAGTTCACGCGCCAGATGGAAGGTGTGATCGATCTGATGTTTGCCCGCAAATGGGGGCAACGCTTGCGAGGCGCATTGTTTACCGCAGGAACATTCCGGACAAAAAGGAAGCTCTAATGGCAACTACAGACCAGAAGCGTGAGTTGTTGAGGCATACGGTGGCCACGCTCGCCTACCGAGGCGCCAAGGCGGTGCGTGGCGCGCCGGTCGAATTCGGAGATTTCAACGGCACCGGGAAAACTCCAGGGAAAATTCTGGCGCATGTCGGGGATCTGATGGATTGGGCGCTTTCGATGGCTAACGGCACGCGCCAATGGCAGGATTCGACGCCGCTGCCCTGGGATCAGGAAGTGCAGCGATTTTTCAAGGCGCTGAAGGCCTTTGACGATTATCTGGCCTCCGCGCAGCCGCTCCAAGCCCCGGCGGAGAAGTTATTTCAAGGCCCGGTTGCCGATGCGTTAACCCACGTCGGCCAGATCGCGATGCTGCGCCGGCTGGCCGGCGCCGCGATTAAGGGAGAGAACTATTTTGGTGCAGACATCGTGATGGGGCGAGTGGGACCGCAGCAAACGCCGCCCAAGCGAGAGTTTTGACACGGACACCGGAAGACGATTCGGATCGGCCGACCCTGGTTTTGAGTGAAATCGCCTGGTTTCAACACTTACCTGACAATTCCGCACGTCAAATGGTAGCTTGCCCCGTGCCATTACAAAGACCACTAAACACTCACTTTGTTTTGGATCGCGATGAGTTCAGCAATGCATCGAAGCTCGTGCTCCGCAATCTGCCTCCAAAGATAAGATGGGCCGGATATGTGCAATGCGGACTGTTGATCGCTCTGATGTTGACGGGGGCTGCGTTCAGACCAGGCGGCGAATTGCAACCCGTTTCTCTCGTTATTCTCATTCTGGTCTGGCTTGTATTCTTGACCGCTCAGATTGCACATCGAGCCAGTACAAAACTTCGATTCGCTCCGATGGAAGGAAAAGAGATTTGGTACGAATTCCACGAGACGGGCTTCCGTTGTGGTCTGCCAAACGCGGAATCGCAACTCAGCTGGCCTACAATTTCTAGCTTTATCGAAACGGGCGCACTATTCGTCGTTGTGGAATCAGGAGTTCTGTTTTATACGATTCCAAAGCGAGCGCTTGCTGCGGATGACATCAGTTCCCCACGGCAGTTGCTGGTCGAGAAGGTGACTGCTCGGGCTTAATTGGCGAAATATCTCCATATCACTCATCGACCTCCGGAGGGGTTTTGAGTGCTAACGCCTGACAGCAGAAGTTTAGCCGGGCCGGGCAAGTAAACCCCTTCGGCTCCCGACAGCACCCCTTGAGGACAAGCACTTTTGTTTGACTCGAAGAAGCTCGACATGACCTCGGTAATTAACCTCAGTTCCGAGTCCGTGGTGGAATTACCGGTAGTTGTGGGGCAAATAGGAGGGGCAATGGGGGTTGCAACAGCAACGGCAAGAGTCTACGTTGGTCGGCTGACGGATCACTACAAGAATGCCTACCGCATAGCCGCAGCTACTGTTAGATTAGGAAATTTGGTAAAGCAGGGGGCACTCGTTCTGGCTGGGGCAGTGATGCTTGGCGGTATGGTCGTGAGCACCCCGAATGACCCAATTCAGAATGGTTCGTTCAATTGGCTTTACTTGCTCGGCGGCTTGTTCGGCGCGGTGGTCATACTGGCAGCTGGCTATATCAGCGGAGCGTTCTTGACCGCACAAGGCCAATTCCTGAGCGCACTTCTCGACACAGCAGTTAACACATCACCTCATCTCCAAGATTTGGAGAAAGTGTCCATCATGTCGCTCTAGCGCATGGGGAGAGCCTAAGCGTAGACCGAGTGGGTACGGTCGGCAATCCGGAAACCATCGTTGGCGAAACATCCCTATTACGCTCATAATCCTAATCCAGGCGAAGACCCGTAATCTGGCAACCCGCAGAACGCTTCGCGTAAAATACAGATTTGCCGCTGAATTCGGCGGCATCTGACCGCTTCAACGAGGGACGCCCTTTGGCCACAACGACCGCTCCCGGAATGCAAACTGCACCACAATTACCGAATCATAAAGTCAAAATCAAGAAGCTGGGACAGCGCTCCTGCAACGAAAAGGACGCCAAGGGCAAGTTTTGCGGCGGGCATCTGAAGCGCTGGTTTTATGTGACGGATGTTTTGGAGCAGGAATGTGGGGACGTGGAAAAGGCCTGGGGACGCGATGCCGAGGTGTATCGCTGCGAGCATTGCAAGACGCTCTATTTGCCGAATCCCGACGAATCGCGAACGAGTGTGGCGGGTGAGGGGCAGACGTCAGTGTTCGGGCTGACCATCCCTGGCAAGGAAAGGTGAAAGCTTGTGTAGGGACGGGCGCCCCGCCCGTCCGGGCCGAGCGAGGCTCGGCAGCGCTTGGCATGAAAGCTGAACTCATCTACGACTGGAACCGGATTCATCCCGCCTCGATGCGGCCCACGCACCATGTGCTACTGAACGACGAGACGTTGCGGGATGGCTTGCAGTCGCCATCGGTACGCGATCCATCCATTCAAGAAAAAATCGCGATTCTTCATTTGATGGAAGCGTTGGGAATCAATTCGCTCGATCTCGGCTTACCAGGTGCGGGAACGCGGGCTAGGGAACATACGGAAGCGTTGGCGCGGGAGATCGTTGAGCACAGGATGAAGATTCACGCTAACTGCGCGGCGCGAACTGTTCAGAATGACATTCGGCCGATTGCTGAAATCGTGCAGCGGACGGGCTTGAAGATTGAAGCGGCTACATTTCTCGGTTCCAGCCCGATCCGCCGCTATACCGAAGGCTGGACTGACGATTTCCTGCTACAGACCACTGAAACTGCGGTCAAGTACGCCATTTCGCTGGGGCTTGATGTGATGTATGTGACTGAGGATACGACGCGCTGTGATCCCGAGATGGTGCGGCGGCTCTACACGGCGGCGATTAATTGCGGCGCACGGGCGATTGTAATCTGCGATACGGCCGGTCATGCCACGCCGATGGGCACATTTGCACTGGTCCGGTTTGTGGTTGATGAGGTGGTCAAACCATCTGGGGAAAAGATTCGCGTGGACTGGCACGGGCACTGTGACCGCGGATTGGCGATTGCCAATTCGATGGCAGCGTTGGTTGCCGGGGCCGATTGCGTTCACGCGACCGCGTTGGGAATCGGTGAGCGCGTCGGCAATACGCAGATGGACCAGATGCTGGTGAATCTGAGACTGATGGGCATTCCGCCGTGGGCGGATCAGGACCTTACGAAACTGAAGGACTATTGCCAGGCGGTTTCCCGCGCGACCGGAGTACCAATTCCGATAAATTACCCGGTGGTGGGGGAAGACGCGTTCCGCACCGCGACCGGCGTGCACGCCGCGGCCGTTATTAAGGCTTACAAGAAGAACGATGTGGAACTGGCGAACACAGTGTACTCGGGTGTGCCCGCGCACGTGTTCGGGCTGGAGCAGGTGATTGACATTGGCCCCATGAGCGGCAAGTCGAACATTCATTTCTGGCTGGAGCGGCATGGAATGCCGGATTCGGATGAGTTGGTGGAAAAAATCTATCAGCGCGCCAAAGCATCCGATCACACGCTGAGTGAAGCCGAAATTTTGGAGTGTGTAAACGGCGCGAAGGCGCACTAAGGCGATAAGGAAGGGAGCCAAACGCACGACTGTGCCGTCGCTCGTGAAACTTGCGACCGTTCGCGCGGCTGCCCCAGATCCTTCGCTGCACGGAAGACGTTTGCTCGGGATGACAATCTGACCAAGATATGCCAGAAAAACCACCAACTCCGGATGAGCAACTGCAGCTCGAGTTCAATCGTTGGGCGGCGGAAGGTGAAGGCGAAAAGATGGAGCGCCACCACCTTCATATTACGGAGAAAACAATCCAACTCATGGAGCTGCGTCCGGGCGAGCGGGTTCTGGATCTGGGGTGCGGAGCGGGCTGGGCAACCCGGCTTTTAGCGCGTCTGGTGGCGGACGGTCCGGAGGGCTTTGGCCAGGCGGTCGGGGTCGATGTTTCGGACGAAATGATTCGGCGGGCGCGGGCAGCTTCGAGTGACTTCGAAAACATTCTTTACGTCTGGGGGTCGGCCGAGCGGATTCCCTGGGAAGAGAATTTTTTCGATAAGGTGCTTTCGGTCGAGTCGTTCTATTACTACCCAGACCAGGAACATGCTTTAGCGGAGCTTTTTCGTGTGATGGCGCCGCACGGACGCCTGTTTATTCTGATCAACCTTTACAAGGATAATCCGTATTCGCTGCAATGGGTGGACAAGCTGAAAGTCCCGGTACATGTGAGATCTGAGGCGGAATATATCGATCTGCTGAAGAAGCACGCATTCAAGAACGTGGAAGCGCGCCGGATTCCCGACGAGACACCCACACCTGATGACTATCAAACCAAGTCGTTCCACAGCCTGGAGGATCTGCGGGCGTTCAAGCGCATGGGTGCGCTGCTGCTGATGGCCTCGAAGCCGGATGTGCGCAATCCTGCGCCGGGATACACAATCTACTAGTACAGTCCAAGCGGTTTTCAAGGGTACAAAAGGTTCGTTTCGCGATTACCGTCAGGTCCTGGTTCACAGCAGAAGGCCTAAATCTGGGAGTCGAGCAGCCGATATCTACGCCGAGGTGTGCTTGCTCCTCCCATTGTTATTTCGCGGCACAACGCTGATTACATCCTTCCTGGCTCACCACGTCGTTCAGCTCGCGTGGTGGGCAGTTTGGCTCGTGCCTTTTTTCATGATTTCCCAGCGCCTACGGATGGAACACCTGAAAGGGCGACTACGGCGGCGGGAAGAGCTCTTCACCCTGATCAGCGAAAATGCCGCCGACATGATCGCGGTGGTGGACGTAAATGGCCGGCGGTTGTACAACAGCACGGCGTACAAGAAGGTGCTGGGATACTCGTCGAGAGAGTTAGGAGCGACCTCTGCATATCAGCAGATTCATCCGGAAGACATAGAGAAAGTGAAGGCTGCCACGGAAGAGGCGCGGCGCACTGGAGTCGGGAAACGGCTGGAATACCGAGTGCGGCACAAGAATGGAAGTTGGCTGGTTCTGGAATCGACGGCGAGTGCGATTCGGAACGCGAAGGGTGAAGTTGAGAAACTGGTCATCGTGAACCGCGACATCACAGAACGAAAGCGGGTCGAGGAGAAGCTGGAGCACAACGCACTGCATGATGGATTAACGGATTTGCCCAATCGCACGCTGTTTCTGGAGCGGTTGCAACGGGCATTTGAACGGGCGCGGAAAAATCCCGCCTATCAATTCGCGGTATTGTTTGTGGACATTGACGGCTTCAAAGTGTTCAACGACACGATGGGACACAGCGTGGGCGATGAGCTGATCATCGAAATCGGCTGCCGTTTGGCCGATTGCCTGCGATTCGAGGATACGCTATGCCGTCCAATCAGTAAGGCTGGCAGCGGCTTTCATCATGCAGACGAGGTTCTCGCAAGACTGGGCGGCGACGAGTTCACGATTCTTGTCGGATCGATTCACGACCCGAGCGACGCTATGCGAGTGGCGAACCGTATCCAAGATGCTTTAGGCACCTTTTCCGTCGCCGGGCGGGAGGTATTTATCTCCGCAAGCATTGGCGTAGCGCTTAGCACAATGCGGCGGCGGAGCGCTGAAGAGCTACTCCGAGATGCGGACATGGCCATGTATCGGGCGAAGACTCTGGGCAAGGCGCGTTGCGAGTTTTTCGACCAGGAAATGCGCATCAAAGCCGTCAGGCAGCTTGACCTTGAGACGGATTTGCGCCGGGCCATTGACGAAGGTGAATTTCGTCTTCACTTTCAGCCAATCGTGCGTTTGGAGGCGGGACGGATTACTGGCGTTGAAGCTTTACTGCGATGGCAGCGCCAGGACTGCCTGGTGTTTCCTGACAGCTTTATTGGCACCGCCGAGAGCAGCGGCTTGATAGTTCCTCTTGGAAAATGGATTTTGCGCGAGGCCTGCCGCCACGCCCAGCTTTGGCAGCCGACGGAGTCTCAGGATGCAGGCTTGAGTGTGACCGTGAATGTTTCCCCCAAGCAGTTTGCTCACCCTCACTTGGTGAGTGACGTGGAAGAAGCGCTGATTCAGACGGGCATTGATCCACGCCGGTTGCACCTGGAAATCACCGAGAGTGTGGCTATGGCCGACTCGGAAAAAACGAAGCAGGTCCTGTCGCAACTGAAGAACCTCGGGGTCGGAATATGTCTGGACGACTTTGGAACCGGACAATCTTCGCTCGGCAGGCTGCGCCGTTTTCCGGTGGATATCATTAAGATAGACCGTTCTTTCATATCGCACATGGATAGCGACGCCGAGGCCCGCCAAATTGCCCGTTTGATTGTGGAATTTGCTCACACCCTGAATCTGCAAGTCATCGCAGAAGGAATTGAGACCAGCGCTCAGGTCGATTACTTGAAAACCTGGACCTGTGAATTTGGCCAGGGATATTTCTTTTCAAAACCTTTAGATCAGCATGGTATCGAGCGCTGGCTTGCGGCCGCGCATGGAACTGCGGATTTCCAAAATGGCAGCGCGCGGAGCCATTCTGCGGGCGCGGAGTGAACTCAATATTCCTCCGGCAGGAATCACTGTGCGAGCCGGTTGTACTTCTTTAACACTTCTCGCAGCCGATCGTGGGGCAGCGCGGGCACGGTGTGGTTATCGATGCCGGTCATCGTCTCTGCGGCTACCATGGCGTTGACGACCGCCTCTTCGCTGGCTTGAACCGTGGCCAAAAAGATTGAATCGAGTTGCTCATTGGGCAGCATGGTGATTTGGCGCAGGTCCTTGGAGGTTGCGGCGCCTGAATTGGCGGTCGAGAACGCGATGAAAATATCGCCGGAACCATCGCCGGAGTAGCTGCCATCGCGGCCCAAACCAAGAGACACTCGCCGCGCCACGCGTTTGAGCTGAGTTGGGATCAGAGGAGCATCGGTAGCAACCACGACAATAATTGAGCCGGTGTCGTCATCATAAACGTGGCCCGGAATCTCGTGTCCGACGGGCACACCTGCAATCCGAAGTTGGTCGCGGCGGCCGTAGTTGCATTGCACGAGCACACCGACGGTGTAGCCGCCATGTTTGGCATGGAGCACGCGGGAAGAGGTGCCGATTCCGCCTTTGAATTCGTTGCAGATCATCCCGGTACCACCGCCTACGTTGCCTTCCTGGACCGGTCCGCTGGTGGCGGAATCCAGCGCATGGAAAGCGTCTTCAGGTTTCACGTGGAAACCATTAATGTCATTCAAATATCCGTCCCAGGTTTCTGCGACTACAGGAAGCGACCACCAATAGCCTTCCATATCGGGGCACCCATGCTTCACCTTCCAGGCGATCACTGCATCCCGCACGACCCCAACGCTGTGAGTGTTTGTGATCATCACCGGGCCCTCGAGAAATCCGGAATCTTCGACCCAGGTCGTACCGGTCATCTCACCATTGCCGTTTAGCGTGAACCAAGCGGAAAACACTGCGTCGGAGGAATCCTTGCCGCGAGGCAAAACGGCGGTGACTCCGGTACGAACCGGGCCGACACCGACTTTCAGGGGTCCCTCGCCGGAAATGAGCGTGGTGTGGCCGACTTCCACCCCCTTGACATCAGTAATGGCATTGAGCGGGCCGGGAGTTCCGTCAAAGGGGACGCCCAGATCGCGCGCACGCGGCTTGCTCTGTCCACTGGTGGAGCAAACACAGAGCGACAAAAACAGAGCAGAAATACCAATCGCATTGCAGTTTTTCAGCATCAAATCTCTCCGGGAAAGAGTATAAGGTACCTAACAGCGAACTCGTGAGGATGGGAGGGTGCGGTGGAAAACTGGAAGCGTGTGCTGTTGGCTGGCTCGGCGGGAGGGGCAGTGATCATGTTCCTGAAAGGGAAGACGGCAGCGGGGATAATCCTGACGGGCGTGGGATTGGCGACGCTCGCGTCCGAGTATCCCGACAAATTCGCCGAATTTCGCGAGAGGCTGCCGGAATACATTGAAAGAGGAAGCAGCTTTCTTGCTGTAGTTTCACGGGTTGGGGAGCGGCTGGCGGAAGTGGCGGAAACTCGCAGCTCGACCTGGTACGAGGCGCTTTTGCACAGCTGATCCGGGCCTACTCCAGACGATGAGCCCTGACACTAAAGGGAAGGTTCAACTCGTACTCGCGATTCTGATCCTGATCGCCGGTACTCGCACGGCGTACATCTTCTATGAACGTCACACCGCCAGGATTGACGAGGCTCGTAAGCAGGCTCCGCCACTAAACCCTGACTATTACGTCGTCCCCAAGAAGCTGTACCCGTACGATCTGAAATCGGCCCTGCAATTAACCAAGCAGCCGGTTTGGGTGAAGGAAGGCTATCGCTACACCTACTATCCCTATGCAAACCACCACACCGATTTTTCCCACGAAGCGGGACAACTCCTGCCACTGGAGAAGCTGCAGGTCAGGGATGTTGTCCTGGATCGGACGCCGGGAACGCCTGATGAGCGGCAGGTACTAGCGATTTTCGAAAAGGACGGCAAGGACGATGCCGTTCCGATTGGCTCAGTGAAGAACGGCAATTATCAGATCTATTCGGACGAAATGCTCTACATTCAGGATCCGCACGAGCTTTACAGGCATTGGTCCGCTGATGTCTGGCAGGCGATTGACCAGCACCAGGTGACACCCGGAATGAGCGAACTGCAGGCGGACTTCGCTATCGGCATGGGGATTCCCGAGCGCTCCAGCGATGCCGAAGTGAAGACAGTAAATTATCCAAACGGAGGCAAGCCGCTGAGCATCACGTTTCGCGAAGGAAAAGCGGCGGAGATCCGGCAGGGATCATAAGCACAGCGTTATTTGATCTTGGGTGAGTTTTCGTCTGCGGTTTTCGCTTCATCGGCGTGAATCACGCCATCCTCATTGGCATAGAACGAACGATGATCGGCATCCTGCTGTTTGGGAACGAGCGTCAGCTCGTATCCATCTTTGCGCGTTTGAAACTGAACGGTATAGTCGCCGCGGTCGGTGTTCGCCATGCGACGGGTGAAGCTGCCGGTGTGAACCAGATCGAGCAACGAGGAAGCGTATTTGTTGTTCTTTTTGTTGTAGAGCTTCTGTGCCCGGATCACAGTTCGCATATAGCCCAAAGCATTCGCCTCGGATTCAGAGCGCGCGGGATCGCCGGGAAATTTTGGCTGGTAGTTGCTCTGGGTTGGTTGCGTGTTTTGGGTGGGAGTGCTCTGGTTCTGCGCTGCAGCGAGGAATAAAGGGACGTTCACCAGGGCTATCGCGGCAAACAGCTGTAACCGGCGCATTTGCATCGGCTTCGATCCTTTCTGACTTAGATGTTTTTCGATGTTACTCCCGTAATTTTATGACGCGTTACGCGCTTTGTGGCGAGTTCGGATGCAGCTATGCTAAAGCCATGAAATCTGCGTCAGCCACAAAAACTGCATTGGCAAAGAAAAACCCGATCCGCATTGCAGTTGTGGAAAGCGACCCTTTGCGCTTTGTGGGATTCAGGGCGTTATTCGACAACGAGCCGGATTTTGAGCTGATTGCCGCTACCCTCCCGGAAATCAGCCTGCTGCAAAACATCGACCTGATCCTGCTGGGGAATCGCAACGGTCATAATTTGTTTGACGTGATGGCCAGCCTGAAAGCAACACGGCCGGATCTGCGCATCATCGTGACTGGATCCGGTATCGATGAGGAGACGATTCTGAAAGCCGTTGCTGCGGGTGCCAAGGGCTATGTTGATGAGGCGGCCGCGCCAGCAGAGTTTGTGCAGGCCATCCGTGTGGTAAATGATGGGTCCGTCTGGGCGCCACGGCGCGTGCTTTCCATGTTCATTGAGCGGGTCTCTTCGGCTCCCGGGCGCATTTTCCCTGCCGGACGAGTGAGCTTTACAGATCGCGAGAAGGAAGTGCTGGATATGCTGGTGGCCGGCCGGTCGAACAAGGAGATCGGGGCGGCGCTGGGCATTGAAGAGCGCACCGTAAAAGCACACGTCGCCAAGCTGATGCGCAAAGTCGGGGTGCAGAACCGCATTGCGCTCTCGGTACACGCCATCACGCACTCGCTGGTATCCGCGAAATAGCTTAAGGGCGACCTGTCTACCAGGACAGTCCGCTAGCAGACAGATCACCACCGCGCTCAGGCAGGCGGGCTTTGAATGCTAACGCCTGT
>Ga0187781_10000907_pt1 | contig 21946 bp, 16 predicted proteins | sample 0715_SJ02_MP02_2_FD_132447 | JGI IMG/M metagenome (GOLD analysis project Ga0187781, IMG submission 132447) | Tropical peat soil microbial communities from peatlands in Department of Meta, Colombia - 0715_SJ02_MP02_20_MG | ecosystem: Environmental > Terrestrial > Soil > Wetlands > Peat | place... | reverse complement strand
GGAGGCGGTTGAGCGGCTGCGGGCCGGCCGCTGAGGGCTGCGGGCAGGGTGCGGCAGAAGCCCCGGTGGCACCGGCCGCACGGGCCGGCCGCACGGAACTGGCCGCACGGGCCGGCCGCACGGGCCGGCCGCACAGAACTGGCCGCACAGAACTGGCCGCACAGAACTGGAGTGGGTTTGGGACAAATACGTCCCTTCCACTCTCCAGAACGCCGGCGCGAGCCCGCCCTGACGGGGCGTAGGCCTGTGCGCCCTCCATTAGAACCGGGCATGTATGGCTCGCGTGAGACGACCAGGGAGGCAGCCATGACCACACGACCCACAGCGACGGCGGCTGGCACGATCGACCTCGGTGGTGACCTCACCGTCAACCGGATCGGCTTTGGAGCCATGCGGATCACCGGTGAGGGCGTCTGGGGTTGGCCTCCGGACCCTGAGGCTGCCAAGGCGGCGCTGCGACGGGCGGTCGAGATGGACGTGAATTTCATCGATACGGCCGACTCCTACGGGCCGGACGTGAGCGAGGCCCTCATCGCCGAGACCCTCCATCCCTACCCCAATGACCTCGTGATCGCCACCAAAGGAGGCCTCGTACGTCCGGGGCTGGGGCGCTGGGAGCCGGACGGCCGGCCGGAGCACCTTCGGGAGGCATGCGAAGGCAGCCTGCGCAGGCTCCAGCTCGACGAGATTCCCCTCTACCAACTCCACCGGCCCGATCCGAAAGTGCCCTTGGCAGAGTCGATCGGGGCGCTCGTGCAGCTGAAAGCCGAAGGCAAGATTCGCCACATCGGCCTCTCCAACGTCACTGAGCCCCAGCTGCGGGAGGCCGAGAGGCTGACGCCCATCGTGTCGGTGCAGAACCGCTACAACGCCAGCGACAGGTCATCGGAGTCCATGGTCGATCTCTGCGAGCAGGAGGAGCTCGTCTTCCTTCCCTGGGCTCCGATCCAGCAAGCCGCGAGGAACAAGGCGGTAAGCGCTGCCGCCGACCGCCTGGGCGCGAGCGAGCGCCAGATCGTGCTGGCATGGATGCTGGCGAGGTCGCCGGAGATCCTGCCGATCCCCGGTTCTGGCTCGGCCGATCACGTCGAAGCGAACGTCGCTGCCGCCTCCCTCGATCTCACTTGGGAGGAGATTGCCGATATCACAGCGGGAAGCTGAGCCCACCTGCGAGGCCGGTGCCGCCCCAGCCCGGCCCTCCGAGCGCTGGCATCTCGCCGTCCGAACCGACACAGCCTTCTGAGAAACTATTGCCATGCGCGTCCTCGTCGCTCTCTCGGGTGGAGTCGACTCCTCCGTCGCCGCTGCCTTGCTGCGCGACGAGGGGCATGACGTCGTGGGCGCCACGATGAAGCTCTGGGGCGGCGCATCTGACTCCGGCTGTTGCTCGGTCGCCGACGTGGAGGATGCCCGACGGGTGGCAGACCGGCTGGGAATCGACCATCACGTGTTCAACTTCACTGCAGAGTTCGAGGCACACGTCGTCGGCCCCTACGTGAGTGCGCATGCTTCGGGCTTGACACCCAACCCCTGCATCGAATGCAACCGGCACCTCAAGTTCCGGAGCTTTCTCGATCGGGCGATGAGGCTCGGGTACGACGCCGTGGCCACGGGTCATCACGCCCGCGTCGATCGAAGGAGCGGGCGGCCCCGGCTGTGGCGCGGAGCCGACGCCGCCAAGGACCAGTCGTATGTGCTCTCGTGCCTGACCGAACGCGAGCTCGATCGCCTTGTGCTCCCCGTCGGTGCGATCACGAAGGCCGAGGTGCGCTCGGTCGCCTCCTCCCTCGGGCTGGCGACCGCCTCCAAGCCGGACAGCCAAGATGTGTGTTTCGTGCTCGGGGGCTCGGGCTCGGCGGCCCGTGAGCGTTTCCTCTCCGGCCGCTTGACCCTCCACAGCGGCGAGGTGATCGACGCCGCGACGGGAGAGGCAGTCGGGACCGTGCCCGCTGTCGAGCTCGTGACTGTCGGCCAGCGCCGCGGCCTCGGCAGCGGCGGCGGCCGGCGGCACTTTGCCCTCAGCGTCGACGTCGGGCGCCGCCGAGTCGAGGTGGGCCCGGAGGCGGCTCTTCTCCGCACTTCGGTGGCGCTCACGCACTGGACCTGGGTCCGTTCCCCCCTCGGGGCGGGCACCGAGGTGCTCGCGCAGGCGAGCGCTCACGGCAGCGCGTTCGAGGCTGTCGTGACCGCGGACGGACTGGGTTATGCGACCCCACGCCGGCAGGTCGCTCCCGGCCAGACGGTCGCCCTCTATCTCGGTGACGAGGTCGTCGGCTCGGGCATCGCCCAGAGTGAAGCAGCATGAGCGAACCGGCCGCGCCGTTCAGCCCCGACCCCTCGCTCGATGTGGCGGAGCGCGTGCGCGAGCTGAGGGACACCGTCCGCTTCTACGCCGAGCGCTACTACAACGAGCCGACCGCCCCGGGAATTCCCGACGCCGACTACGACGCTCTCGTCGACGAGCTCGCCCGCCTGGAGTCGGAGCACCCTGAGCTCGAAGTCGAGGACTCCCCGACGGAGGTGGTCGGAGCCGCGCCCTCAGGGCTGTTCCCGCCGGCGCCCCACGCCGTGCCCATGATGAGCCTCGACAAGGTCGTGAGCTTCGACGAGCTCGTCGCCTGGGGCAACCGGACCGAACGGCTGCTCGGCCTGGATCCGCAGGAGTCGGCGGTGCTCGCCTTCGTCTGCGAGCCGAAGATCGACGGTCTCTCGATCTCCATCACCTACCGGGGCGGCAAGCTGGCACGTGCAGCCACGCGAGGCGACGGGCGCGTCGGCGAGGACGTCACGGCCAACGTCCGCACGATCAGGGATGTTCCTCACGAGCTCGCCGTCGATCCGTCCGAGCTCCCGGAGGAGATCGAGGTCCGGGGGGAGGTCTACCTGCCCATCGCCGCCTTCGAGGAGATGAACGCCCGGCAGGCAGCGGCGGGGCTGCGCCCGTACTCGAACCCGCGCAACACCGCCGCCGGTTCCCTCCGTCAGCGCGACCCGGAGGTCACTGCCAGCAGGGCACTGTCGCTCTGGGCGTACCAGCTCGTGATCGTCGAGGCTACGACGGCGGACACGGCCGACGGCGCTGTATCTGCGCCGGCGCATCACAGCGACTCACTCGACGTCCTTCGGCGACTGGGTCTGCCCGTCAACCCGGAGACGAGGCTCGTGACGGGATTGCAAGCGGTCTACGAGTTCTGCACGCATCTGCAGGACCGTCGCCACTTGCTCGGTTACGAGATCGACGGCGTCGTCGTGAAGATCGACGACATCTCTCTCCACCAGCGCCTCGGGGCCACGTCGCATGCCCCTCGCTGGGCCGTGGCCTACAAGTTCCCCCCGGAGGAACGGTCCACGCTGCTGGAGGACATCATGGTCTCGATCGGGCGCACCGGTCGGGCCACCCCCTTCGCCAAGCTGAGGCCGGTGTCGGTGGGAGGCTCCACGGTCGGCCTCGCGAGCCTGCACAATGAGGACCAGGTGGCGCTCAAAGACGTCCGTCCCGGCGACACCGTCATCGTTCGGAAGGCCGGCGACGTCATTCCCGAGGTCGTCGGTCCGGTCCTCTCGGCTCGCCCAGCTGGGTTGCCGCCCTGGCGCTTCCCGAGCCACTGCCCCGCCTGCGGGCGTGAACTCGTCCGCCTCGAAGGGGAATCGGACACGTATTGCCTGAACAGCGACTGCCCGGCCCAACGGGTGCAGCGAGCAGCTCACTTCGCTTCGCGCGGCGCCATGGACATCGAGGGGCTCGGGGAGCAGCGTGTCAGCCAGCTCATCGACGCCGGGCTCATCAACGACGCCGCCGACTACTGCCGGCTCACGGCCGAGCAGTTGCAGGACCTCGAGGGTTTCGCGACCGTCTCGGCCCGCAACCTCGTCGCGGCGATCGACGCCTCCCGCTCGAGGCCCCTCGCCAATCTGCTCGTCGCCCTCGGCATCCGACATGTCGGCGGCACCGTGGCGCAGTCACTCTCGTCGGGTTTCGGAGATCTCGACGGGATCATGGAGGCGGACGAGGAGGACCTGGCCGCCGTCGAGGGGATCGGGCCGACCATCGCCGCCAGCGTGGCCCGTTTCTTCGCCCTCGAAGCGAACCGGAGCTTCGTCGAGCGCCTCCGCCAAGGCGGCGTCTCCTTTGGCACGCACGTGACCTCCGATCTGCCGCAGGTGCTCGCGGGCAAGTCCGTCGTCGTCACGGGGACGCTCGATGGCTGGTCGCGTGAGGAGGCGGAGGAAGCCATCATCGCCCGGGGCGGCAAGTCGCCCGGGTCGGTCTCTGCCCGTACGACGGCTGTCGTCGTAGGGGCCTCGCCCGGTGCCTCCAAGCTCACGAAAGCTGAGCAGCTCGGGGTGCCCCTCTTAGACGAGGAGGGGTTTCGCGTGCTGCTCGACACCGGCGAGCTGGCGTGATCGCAGGCGCCGCTGCCACCGCCAGGTCGCGACGGCGCCGCGTCGCCCTCATGGTCGGCCTCCTCGTGCTCGCCTCCGGCGCCTTCGGGGCCACCGCCATCATCGTCTCGTCCCAACCTACGCCTCAACTGCACGTCAACGCCGGCCCGGGCGGCGGAGGTGATGACGGTGCCGGCCCTCTCGCTCGAGGCGCCCTCGTGCCGGCCGCCGACCTCGTGTCGGATCCGGTCTTCGTGAATTCGAGTGTCGGCTTCGCCCTGGAGACGAGCCAGCCGGGCAACCTGGCGATCGAACGCCTCGCGCGCAGCAATGACGGCGGGCGAAGCTGGCGAGTGACCGGATCCCCGTTCCCGGTCGACTGGGGCTTCTCCACCCTGCAGTTCATCTCGCCCGAGCAGGGCTACATCTTCGGCAACTCCGGGCTGCTCGCCACCTCAGACGGCGGTCGGTCCTGGCACCAGGTGACCGGCCTCAACGGCACGCTGCAGCGGGCCATCCCCATCGGGAGCAACGTGTGGGCGACGTACACCACCTGTCCCGCCCCGGGCGTACCCGGCCCGTGCGCGGTGGGAGTGGCCATCTCCACCGATGACGGCAACCACTGGGAGGACGTCAGGGCGCCGGGCATCAGCGAAGCCTCCGATGGGGGTGACGTCCTCGCCCGATGGAGTCCGAACGCCGCCTACGTGCTCTCCTACGGGAGCACGGGCGGTGGGCTCGTCTACACGGGCGACGACGGGCGGACATGGAGGCACCTGGCCGACCCCTGCTCGGGGCCTTTCCTGCGCGAGGACCTCGCCACCCCGCCACCTCCACCAGGCGTCCCGTCCGCTCTCTGGTTGATCTGCGGCGCCCTCACACAGCCCGGCGAGGAGGGCGAGCCGAAGCTCGTCTATCGCTCTTACGACGACGCCCGGCACTGGGCACTCGTGGCCTCCACCGGCTTTACGAGCCCGGGGGCAGCTCCGGTCGGTCAGATCCCTCTGTCGGGCTGGATCGCCCAGCTGGCCACGATCGACTCCACGCAGGCCTGGCTCGGCATTCGTGATGTCGGCGTCATCGTGACCTCGGACTCCGGCGGAACCTGGCTCCCGGTTCAGGGCATCCCCGAAGTGGAGCCGAACACCGACGTGGGCGTCACGTTCAACTCGAGTGAGCTCGGTTGGGCCATCGTCTTCCGGCAGGGCGTGTGGCGCACCAACGATGGCGTCCGCTGGCAGCTCATGGACGGCCACTGACCTCGGTGGGTCGCCCGGTAGCACCCTCCACCGCTTCGGCGCAGTGAGCCGGTACCGTAAGGGCGAGTTTCATGACGAGCATCGCAGAACAGGTCGGCCGCGTGGTAGGCGGCCGGTACCGGCTGCTCGCCCCGGTCGGTGCCGGCGCGTCCTCCCAGGTCTATGCCGCGAGTGACACGCGACTAGCCCGTCGCGTCGCCGTGAAGGTCCTGCATCCGATGCTGGCGGCCGATGGCGCCTTCCTGCGGCGCTTCCGTGCCGAAGCCCGGCTTGCCGCCTCCTTAGACCACCCGCACATCATGCGAGTCTTCGACTGGGGCGAGGAAGCTGAAGGTCCGTACCTGGTGCTCGAATACCTGGGCGGCGGCAGCCTGCGGGCGCTCCTCGACACCGGCGCCCGTCTGAGCCACGCCCAGGTGGCGGCCGTCGGTGCCGAGGCGGCCGCCGGCCTCGCGTACGCCCACCGCCGCGGAATCGTGCACCGGGACATCAAGCCGAGCAACCTTCTCTTCGATGACGAGGGCCACTTGCGCATCGCCGACTTCGGCGTGGCGCGGGCCCTGGCCGAGTCCGCTCTCACCGAACCGTTCGGCGCCATCTTCGGCACGGCCCGCTACGCCTCGCCCGAACAGGCCGAGGCGAGACCTCTCGACGACCGTACCGACGTCTACTCCCTCGCCCTTGTCGTCTACGAAACCCTCACCGGCCGCGTCCCCTTCGCCGGTGACACCATCGCGGCGGTGCTGATGGCTCGTGTCGGGGCCGTCTTGCCCTCGGCCCCGGAGCTCGGCCCGCTGGCGCCGATCCTCGCCCAGGCGGCCATCTCCGAACCGCTCGCCCGCCTGGATGCCGCCGCCCTCTACTCGGATCTCGAGCTTCTCGGGCGCGAATTGCCGCCGGCGGCACCGCTTCCGCTCGCCCGCAGGTCGGCCGCTCCGGGCGCGGTCACCTGGTCGGACCGCGATCCGACGGTCATCGACGACGCCGCCCTCGAGGGCATGCTCTCCGAGTCGAGGGCTGGCCACGCAAGCCCCGCCGGAGCCGGGCGAGGCGTTGCCACGAGCGGCCATCCCGAGTCCGCCGTCGACCTCGAGCAGGAGATCGACGAGCTCACGCTGCTCGGTCTTGGCGCCGAATCGGACCATCTCGATGCCGCGACGGCGAGCCCGGCCCGGCCGGCGGACCCCGCGCCGGAGAGGGCCGGTCCGACCGGCGAGCCGCAGGCGCTTTCCCTCGATCAGGAATCGGTCGACGGCGGCAGGCGTTCCCAGCCAGGGCGGCGCAGGCGCTTGGGCTGGGTGAAATGGGTGGTGGCGGCCGTCATCCTTCTCGGCGCTGCCGCCGGCGCGGCAGTGCTCGAGATCCACAACTCCGTGTACGGCCACGTCGTACCGAGCCTGAAGTCCTTGACGCTTGCCAGAGCCGAAAAGGCTGCCGCCCGCGTCGGCCTCGTGGCTAAGGAGACGTCGACGGCGTACTCGGCGAGGGTGCCGGCCGGGGTGGTGATCGCCCAGTCCGTCCCCGCCGGCCGTCACGAGCGCATCCACAGCGTGATCGGCCTCGAGGTGTCGAGAGGCGTCGAGCCGGTCCCGGTGCCGAGCTTGACGGGGGACGACTCCGTCACCGCAGAGCGGACACTCACGGCCGGGCACCTGCGTCACAAGCTGGGACCGAGCGAGTACAGCGCCACCGTCCCAGCCGGCTACGTGATCAGCTGGAGCCCGAACACCGGAACCGTCCCGCCCGATACGGTCATCACGATCACGGTCTCGAAAGGCCCTCCCCCGAGGGCTGTCCCTGCGGTGCCGACCACAGACACCTTCGTGCAAGCTCAGCAGCTGCTGGCGTCCGACGGTTTCAAGGCGGTGAGGGCGATGGCCTACAGCCGTACCATCGGCGCCGGCTTTGTCATCGCGACGTCGCCGAGCGCGTCGTCCGGCCTGCAGCCGTACGGCACGACGGTCCGGGTCACGATCTCGCGGGGGCCCGAGTACTTCCAGATCCCTGGCTACATCGTGGGTGACTCGGTGGCGCAGGCCACACACGTGCTCCAGGGTCTGGGCTTCTCGGTGATCGCCGAAGGCGGGGGCACCGTCATCGACACGTTCCCGAGAATCGGCAGTTTCGAGCCGCAGGGTACGACGGTGTACCTCTTCGCCGTCTGAGGGCGGGCGGGCTGGCGCGGCGCCGTCCGGCGGGCGTCCTCTCGCCGTTTGACCTGCCGGTGCAATCCTGACAACGTGGCGGCCAAGGCTTCGCCGGGTCGCTACCGCAACACCTTCGCTTTTTAGATGTCGAGGAGGACACCACCGTCATGGGTGCGCTGGAAGGGAAAGTCGCCATCATCACCGGCTCTGGTCGTGGCATCGGGCGGGAGCACGCCCTGCTCTTCGCCAGCGAGGGTGCCAAGGTCGTCGTCAACGACCTCGGTGGCGCCGTGGACGGGTCCGGCGACGACCGCTCGCCGGCCGAACAGGTCGTCGAAGAGATCAAGAAGATGGGCGGTGAAGCCATCGCCAACGCCGACGACGTTGCCGACTGGGAGGGTGGCCAGCGACTGGTCAACTCTGCCGTCGAGGCCTTCGGCGACCTCCACATCCTCGTCAACAACGCCGGCATCCTTCGCGACCGCGTGCTCGTGAACATGACGGAGGAGGAGTGGGATGCCGTCATCCATGTTCATCTGAAGGGTCATTTCGTGCCCACGCGGTGGGCGGCCGCCTACTGGCGGGAGCAGTCGAAGGCGGGCAAGGACGTGAAGGCGGCCGTCGTGAACACGTCCTCGACCTCCGGTCTGCTCGGCAACCCCGGCCAGTCGAACTACGGCACGGCCAAGGCCGGCCTGGCGGCGTTCACCATCATCACCGCCCAAGAGCTGTCTCGCTACGGCGTGCGGGTGAACGCCATCTCCCCGGCAGCCCGTACGAGGATGACGGAGTCCACGCCGGGCCTCTCCGACATCGTGCAGCCGCCGCCCGACCCGGGGGCCTTCGACGCCTGGGATCCGGCCAACATCTCGCCGCTCGTCGGCTACCTCTCGAGCGACCTGTGCCCGTTCACGGGCAAGGTCTTCTTCGTGCAGGGCAGCAAGGTGCAGTACTTCCAGCCCTGGACGCTCACCCACGAGATCGACAAGGGTGATCGCTGGACCGTCGCCGAGCTGGCCGAGCAAGTGCCCGCCATCGTGGACGGCTCCGCCGCCCGCGCCTGACGGCTCCGCCGCCCGCGCCTGACGGCTCCGCCGCCCGCGCCTGACGGCTCCGCCGCCCGCGCCTGACGGCTCCGCCGCCCGCGCCTGACGGCCGGCGCGGGCCGAGGCGCCCTATTCGGTGATCTCCCGCATCCGGTGGGCCATCTCGACATGCAGCGGGTCGGTCGGGGCGCCCTGGAGCGCCAGCAGCTTCGTCATGTCGCCCTCGACCCTGATACGACCGGCCATGAACGCCTGCATGGCCGCTTGGGGGTTGCCCTCGATGAAGATGGCCTTGGCGGTCTCGTAGTCGATCGTGACCTTCAGGTCCGCCGGTTCGAGGTGACCGCTCTCGAGCACGAATTCACCGTCGGAGGTGTCGAGGTGAGCGTCGATCGAGCCCTCGCCGAAGGGGGTGTCGTTCACGACGAGGTTCATCCGCACCGGCGCCGGCAGGGAAGGCACCCGATCGGCGTACTCGGCCCGTAGCCTGCGGGCCTCTTCGGTCCACTCAGGGCTCAAGAATTGATACGCAACCATCGGGCAACTCCCTCTGTCTCCGGGCGAGTGCCTCGGGAGACTATCGGTTCCGCGCCCGAGCAGACATGCGCAAGGCCCCTTTTGGGCGACGACGACCCCGCATTACGATGGGCGGGTGACCGCCGACTCTTCAACTTCTGACCCCATCGTGCCCGCCGAGAAGGCCCCGCCGATCATGCCGGGAGCGGAGCCCTTCTCGGCCGTCAGCGGACCCAACGGTGCCCTCGTGCTGCACGGGTTCACCGGTAACCCTGGCTCCATGCGCCCGCTGGCAGAGGCGTTCGCCGACGTGGGTTTCTCCGTCGAGCTGCCGCTCCTCCCGGGTCACGGCACCGCTGTGGAGGACCTCCTGTCCACCCGCTGGCGGGACTGGTCGGAGGCGGCCGAGCAGGCGTACACGGCCCTGGCGGCGCAGTCTGACCGAACGGTCGTGGCCGGCTTGTCGATGGGGGGCACCCTGGCGCTCTGGCTCGCCAGCCGGCACCCCGAGCTGAGCGGCCTCGTCCTTGTCAACCCGCTCGTCGAACCACCCGCCGAATCCTTCATCGACATGCTCCGCGCCACCGTCGAGGGAGGTACGGACCGGATCCCGGGCATCGGCTCGGACATCGCCAAGCCGGACACGACCGAAGGCGCCTACCCCGAGACCCCGATCGAGCCCCTCCTCTCGCTCTTCGAAGGCGTGCGCGATCTCGTCCCCACCCTCGGCCACATCGGAGTCCCGCTGCTGCTGCTGTCGAGCCGCGCCGACCACGTCGTGCCGACGAGCTCAGGCGACCTGCTCGCCGAGCGCTATGGCGGCCCCGTCGAGCGAGTCTTCCTCGAGAACAGCTACCACGTGGCCACACTGGACATCGACGCCCACGAGATCGAGGAGCGCGCCGTCAGCTTCGCCCTGAAGGTGGTTTCGATCTAGATGGCTGCGAGCGTTGAACTCATCTCGCTCGAGGAGGTCCGGCACGTCGCCAAGCTGGCACGCCTCGAGTTGACCGACGGCGAGATCGCCACATTGCAGGGCGAGCTGTCCGCCCTGCTGGACCATGTCGACAAGGTGCGCCGGCTGGACACGGCCGACATCCCCCCGACGGCCCATCCCCTCCCGCTCGAGAACGTCCTCCGCCCCGACGAGGTGCGCCCCTGCCTGGATCGGGAGATCGTGCTGGCGGCGGCTCCGGCCGTGGAGAGCGACCGATTCCTCGTCCCGTCCATCCTCGGTGACTCCCCGTGAGCGAGGGCACCGAGGGGCATCTGCTCGACCGGGGCGTGCGGGCGATCGCCCACGCCGTCCGCTCCGGCGAGGCGACAGCCGTGAACGTGCTCGAAGAGGCGCTTGGCCGCATACACGAGCAGGACAGATCGCTCCACTGCTTCAACCTCCTCACCGAAGAGGCCGCCCTGGCGGCTGCCGTCCGCGTGGACGACTCGGTTGCCCGTGGCGTCGATCCCGGCCCGCTCGCCGGCGTCCCGGTGGCGCTCAAGGACAACCTGTGCACGCAGGGCATCGAGACGACGTGCTCGTCGAGGATCCTTCAAGGCTGGAGGCCTCCTTACGACGCCACCGTCGTCTCCCGCCTGCGACAGGCGGGCGCCATCGCCGTCGGCAAGACGAACCTCGACGAATTTGCCATGGGATCGTCGACGGAGAACTCTGCCTTCGGTCCCACCTACAACCCCTGGGACCTCACCAGGGTGCCAGGTGGTTCCTCGGGCGGATCGGCGGCGGCGGTGGCCGCCGGCTTCGTGGCCACGAGCCTCGGCTCGGACACGGGAGGTTCCATCCGCCAGCCGGCCTCCCTCTGCGGCGTCGTCGGCATCAAGCCCACTTACGGGCTCGTCTCCCGCTACGGCCTCATCGCCTTTGCCAGCTCTCTCGACCAGATCGGGACCTTCGCCGTCGAGGTGGGAGATGCTGCCGCCGCCCTCGAGGTCATCGCCGGGCACGACCCGGCCGACTCGACGTCGCTCGGCCAGCCGGCGCCGTCTCTTCTCGAAGGGCTCTACGACGGGGTCGACGGTTTGCGCGTCGGCCTCATCTCCGACTTTCTCGCCGACGTGGCCGAGTCCTGTTCGAAGGCGGCCGACGATGCCGGTGAGGCGCTGGCGCGGGCCGGGGCCAAGGTCGAGCAGGTCTCGATCCCCGAGATGCTCCTCGGCCTGCCCGCTTACTACATCATCGCCCCGGCGGAAGCCTCCTCCAACCTGGCGCGCTACGACGGCGTTCGCTACGGGCTCCGCGTCGACGGCCCGGATGTGGAGACGATGAACGCGAGGACGCGGGCGGAGGGTTTCGGGGCAGAGGTGCGCCGGCGGGTGATGATCGGCACCTACGCCCTCTCGTCCGGCTACTACGACGCCTACTACGGGCAGGCCCAAAAAGCCCGCACGCTTCTGATCCGGGCCTTCGAGGCGGCCTACGAGCGCTTCGACGTGCTCTTGGCACCGACGACGCCGTCGGCCGCCTTCAGGCTCGGGGCCAAGACGGCGAACCCCATCGAGATGTACCTGTCGGACCTGTGCACGATCCCGTCGAACCTCTCCGGTCATCCGGCCGTGTCGGTGCCTTTCGCCCTCGACCTCGATGGGCTGCCGATCGGCGTACAGGTGCTGGCGCCGGCGCTCGGCGAAGCCGTCATGCTGCGGGTGGGGGCCGCCCTCGAGGCGGCCGCCTCGCCGTCGGTGCGTGGCCCGGCTCGAGTGCGGCGGGCCGGTGGTGAGGCGGTGCCCGGTGAGTGAAACCGCTTACGAAACCGTCATCGGCCTCGAAGTCCACTGCGAGCTCTCCACGGCCACGAAGCTGTTCTGCTCGTGCGCCAACCAGTTCGGCTCCGAGCCGAACACGAACATCTGCCCCGTCTGCCTCGGCCTGCCCGGCTCCCTTCCGGTCCTCAACCGTCGGGCCGTCGAGCTCGCCATGCGCATCGGAGAGGCGCTCTCGTGCCGGATCGAGCCGTCGATCTTCCACCGGAAGAACTACTTCTACCCGGACATGCCGAAGGACTATCAGATCAGCCAGTACGACGCCCCCATCAACGTCGACGGCCACCTCGAGCTGCCGGACGGCTCACGTGTCGGCATCGTGCGGGCGCACATCGAGGAGGACACGGGCAAGACGACCCACGTCGGCGGCGGTGGCGGGCGCATCCACGGCGCCAGCTACGCCCTCGTCGACTACAACCGCGCCGGCGTGCCCCTCGTGGAGATCGTGTCCGCCCCCGACATCTCCTCGGCCGCGCAGGCGCGGGCGTACGTCACCGAGCTGCGAGCGATCGTCGTGGCTGCGGGCGCCTCGGATGGCCGCATGGAGGAGGGCTCGCTGCGAGTGGACGCCAACGTCTCGGTCCGCCCCGTGGGGAGCACGGAGTACGGCACACGCTGCGAGGTGAAGAACCTGAACTCGTTGCGCTCGCTCGTGCGAGCGATCGAGCACGAGGCCGAGCGCCAGATCGCTCTCGTCTCGGCGGGCGAGGCCGTCGCCCAAGAAACCCGCCACTTCGACGAGAGCACCGGCCTGACCCACTCGCTGCGCTCGAAGGAAGAGGCCTACGACTACCGCTACTTTCCCGAGCCCGACCTCGTGCCCGTCGTGCCGGACGAGGAACTCCTGGCGGCGGCCCGCGCCGGCCTCGGCGTCATGCCGGCGGAGCGGCGCCGCCGCCTGGCAGAGCTCGTGGGCAGCGACGGTACGGTCGAGCAGATCCAGACCGTCATCGAGCTCGACCTCGACGGCCTCGTGCTCGCCGCCGTCGCCGCCGGCGCCGATGCCAGGCTGACGCTGGCGCGCACCGCCAACGAGGCGGCCGCCAGGGCCGAAGGTGCGCGATCGCTCGACCCGGGTCGCTTCGCCGCCCTCCTCGAGATGGAGGCTGCCGGCAAGCTCTCGGCGACGCAGGCGAAGACGGTGCTGGCCGAGATGATCGACTCGGGCGGCGAGCCGGCGGAGATCGCCGCCAGGCTGGGTTTCGGGGCGATGGCGTCGTCGGAGATCGACGCCCTCGTCGACGCGCTCATCGCCGCCCACCCGGCCGAGTGGGAGCGCTACCGCGCCGGCGACCCCAAGGTCGCCCAGTTCCTCATGGGCCAGGTGATGAGGGAGACGAAGGGCCGTGCCAACCCGAAGGTCGTGACGGCGGCGCTCGAAGCCCGCAAAGGCTGAGGGGATGCTGGTCGGGGGTTGGCGGGCGGGTCTTCAGCGCATCTGTGCGCCCACATCGAGCAAGCCGGCAGGTGTCCGGTCGCGCCAGGCAACCGGATCGCTCGGAGGCGCCCGGCGGCCGGCCGAAGCGGTGCGCACATCGCGTAGCCTTCGTCCATGGCCGAACCGACACCGACGCCCGTGAAGATCCATAGCCAGGACGTGACCGAGGGAGCGAGGCGGGCGCCCGCACGAGCGATGCTCCGAGCCGTCGGCCTCCGGGACGAGGACTTCGCCAAGCCGCAGGTCGGCATCGCCTCCACGTGGAACGAGGTGACTCCGTGCAACATGCCACTCGCCCGTCTGGCGCAACGTGCGAAGGCAGGCGTGCGGGAGGCGGGCGGCTACCCGTTCGAGTTCGTCACCATCGCCGTCTCCGACGGGATCTCGATGGGCCACGAAGGGATGCGGGCCTCCCTCGTGAGCCGGGAGGTGATCACCGACTCGGTCGAGGTGGTCATGCACGCCGAGCGCTTCGATGCCTTCGTCGGCCTGGCCGGCTGTGACAAGTCGTTGCCGGCCATGATGATGGCAGCCGGCCGCCTGGATCTGCCGATGGTCTTCGTCTATGCCGGATCCATCCTGCCTGGGCACCTCGGAGATCGCGCCCTCGACGTCGTCTCGGTCTTCGAGGCGGTGGGAGCCTACGCCGCCGGTGAGTGCTCAGCCGAGGAGCTCGAGGCCATCGAGCGGAACGCCTGCCCGGGTGAGGGCGCCTGCGCCGGCATGTTCACGGCCAACACGATGGCCTCGATCTCGGAGGCGATCGGGTTGGCGCTGCCCGGCAGCGCCTCGGTCCCGGCCGTCGACCCCCGCCGCGACGACATCGCCACCGAGAGCGGCCGCGCCGTCATGGGTCTGCTCGCAGCCGGCATCCGGCCGCGCCAGATCCTCACGAAGGAAGCTTTCGAGAACGCCATCGCCGTCACGATGGCTCTCGGCGGCTCGACGAACGCCGTGCTGCACCTGCTGGCCATCGCGAACGAGGCCCGCGTCGAGCTCTCCATCGACGACTTCTCCCGTATTGGCAAGCGAGTCCCGCACATCGCCGACATGAAACCCCACGGCCGCTTCCACATGGTCGACCTCGACCGCGTGGGTGGAGTGCCCATGGTCATGCGCGCCCTCCTCGAGGCCGGCCTCCTGCACGGCGACTGCCTGACGGTGACCGGCCGCACCGTTGCGGAGAACCTGGAAAGGCTGGCGCCTCCTGCCCCGGACGGCACGGTGGCGCGTCCGGTGAGCGATCCGATCCATCTCGACGGCGGCTTGGCCATCCTGCGCGGCTCCCTCGCACCCGAAGGCGCCGTCGTGAAGATCGCCGGGCTCGATGCCCCGAGCTTCGAGGGCACGGCCCGTGTCTTCGACGGCGAGAGCGCCGCCATGGACGCCATCCTCGCCGGCTCCATCCCGCCGGGCACCGTCGCCGTCATCCGCTACGAAGGACCGAAGGGCGGTCCCGGCATGCGAGAGATGCTGGCCGTGACCGGCGCCATGAAGGGCGCCGGCCGGGGAGCGGACTGCGCCCTAGTGACCGATGGCCGCTTCAGCGGGGGCACGCACGGATTCTGCGTCGGCCACGTCGCCCCAGAGGCCGCCGTCGGCGGGCCGATCGCCCTCGTCGTCGACGGCGACCGCATCGTGCTCGACACCGTGACGGGTCGCCTCGACCTGCTCGTCGAGGCCGAGGAGCTCGACCGGCGCCGTGCCGGTTGGAAACCGCTCGCACCCCGCTACACGACCGGTGCCCTCGCCAAGTACGCCCGCCTCGTCACCGGCGCGGAGCGGGGTGCCGTCACCGAGCCCTGAGGACCACCCTCACCGCTGGCGGCCGGCCCGAGGTTGCGACCCTCGGCAACCTCGGTCATACTTGCTCCGTGAGCACGTCCGTCCGCGTCCTCGTACTTATTCGCTAGCGCACGACGCCCGCCTGCGTCCGTGCGCCTCGACCTCCCCAGAAGGGGAGGTCGTTTTGTTTTCCGGGGCGGCCCAGAACAGCCTGCAACACCGCACCGCTCCGAGAAATCCCGACCAGAACAGCCGACACCCAAGGAGACCCACGGCCATGCAGTTGACCGGAGCACAAGCCCTCGTCAAGAGCCTCGAAACCCAAGGCGTCGAGGTGATGTTCGGCCTCCCGGGCGGTTGCATCCTCCCGGTGTACGACCCGATCATCGACTCACCCATCCGCCACATCCTTGTTCGCCACGAGCAGGGCGCCGGGCACATGGCAGAGGGCTATGCCCATGTCACCGGCCGCCCGGGCGTCGCCATCGTCACGAGCGGGCCCGGCGCCACGAACATCGTCACGCCGCTGTGCGACGCCTACATGGACTCGATCCCGATCGTGGTCATCACCGGCCAGGTCCCGACCGCTGCCATCGGCACCGACGCCTTCCAGGAAGCGGACACGACCGGCATCACGATGGGCGTGACGAAGCACAACTGGCTCGTGACCGATGCCGCCGACATCCCCCGCGTGATCGCCGAGGCGTTCCATGTCGCCACCACCGGCCGGCCCGGTCCCGTGCTCGTGGACGTGCCGAAGGACGTCTCCCTGCAGACGATGGAGTGGTACTGGCCCGAGAGCTTGGACCTGCCCGGCTACCGGCCGCCCTCGCAGCCGGCGGCGAAGCTCATCGCGGCGGCGGCCGAGCTCATGGCGGCCGCTCGCCGTCCGGTGATCTACGCCGGGGGCGGTGTCCTCAAGTCGCGCGCCTCGGCGGCGCTGGTCGAGCTGGCCGAGCTGACCGGCATACCTGTCGTCACGACGTTGATGGCCCGGGGCGCCTTCCCCGACAGCCACCCCCTCTGCCTCGGGATGCCGGGCATGCACGGCAACTACACGGCCGTGACGGCCATGCAACAGGCGGACCTGCTCGTGGCGCTCGGGAGCCGCTTCGACGACCGGGTCACGGGCAAGGTCTCGGCGTTTGCCCCGCATGCCAAAGTGATCCACGTCGACATCGACAAGGCCGAGCTCGGCAAGGTTCGCCGACCCGAGGTCGGCATCGTCGCCGACTGCCGGCTGGCCACCGAGGCGCTCGTTTCGGCCTTGACGCCCCGGGCAGCCGCCGGGGAGCTCGAGCCCGCTCGCCTGGCGGGCTGGATCGGGCAGCTGCGCACGTGGCAGGAGCAATTCCCCCTCACCTACGAAGGGCCCGCCGAGACGGAGACGACGAGCGCCGGAACCGGTGCCGCCGGCCGCCCGCCGTTGCTGAAGCCCCAGTTCGTCCTCGAAGTCCTCCGCGACAACACCCCGGCCGGCACGATCCTCGCCTCGGGGGTCGGCCAGCATCAGATGTGGGCGTCGCAGTACTGGCGTTTCGAGCAGCCGAACACGTGGGTCAACTCGGGAGGGCTCGGAACGATGGGCTTCGCCGTGCCGGCTGCCATCGGTGCCAAGGTGGGCCGCCCCGACGCCATGGTGTGGGCAGTCGACGGAGACGGCTGTTTCCAGATGACCGCCCAGGAGCTCGTCACGGCGAGCGCCGAGCGCATCCCGGTGAAGATCGCCATCCTCAACAATGCCTACCTCGGCATGGTCCGTCAGTGGCAGCACATGTTCTACGAGGAGCGCTACTCCGAGGTGTACCTCTCCCCGGACCTGCCGGACTACGTCGGCTGGGCAGAGTCGATGGGTTGTGTCGGACTGCGCGTGGAGACGCCCGAGGAGGTGCTGCCGGCGATCGACAAGGCGAACCAGATCGACGACCGGCCGGTCGTCGTCGACTTCCGCACGGACTCGATGGAACAAGTCTTCCCGATGGTGCCGGCCGGAGCATCCAACGACGACATCGTCGTGCACCCGTCCCAGCGGCACCGCCAGGCGGCCTCATGAGCACGGCTCGTCACCACCTGCTCTCTGTGCTCGTCGAGAACAAGGCCGGCGTGCTCACGCGCGTCGCCAGCCTGTTCGCCCGGCGCGGCTACAACATCTTCTCGCTGGCGGTTGCCCCCACTGACGATGCTCGCTTCTCGCGCATCTCGATCGTCGTCGACGTCGAGTCCGCCCCCCTCGAGCAGGTGATCGCCCAGCTGGACAAGCTCATCAACGTTGTCGAGATCTCAGAGCTGCATCCCGACGAGGCCCGCGAGGCCGAGTTGCTGCTCGTCACCATCTCCGCCAACGCCGACGAGCGTGCCCAGGTGATCCAGCTCGTCGGCGTCTTCGGCGGTCAGATCGTCGACGTCGGCCTCGACGCCGTCACGGTGATGCTGGCGGGCGCCCCCGATGCCCTGGACGACTTCGAGGAGCTCATGCGGTCCTACGGCATCATCGAGCTCCAACGGACCGGTCGCGTGGCACTCCCTAAGCTGGGTGCCACCAGCACCGCCTCGGAGGCTGATCAGAGTCTGGAAAGCGCCTGAGGCCCTCAGACATCGTCCACCGCTGACATCGTCCACCGCCGGGGCACCGGCACTCGGCCCTGCCAGAGACACAGGAGAGGAAACCCAAACCGTGGCACAGCTTTTCTATGAGAAGGACGCCGATCAGGCGCTCGTTCGCGCCCGCAAGGTGGCGATCATCGGGTACGGCTCCCAGGGCCATGCGCATGCTCTCAACCTGAGTGATTCAGGGGTCGACGTCCGCGTCGGCTTGCGGGAAGGATCGGCCTCGCGGGCCAAGGCGGAGGCGGCGGGGCTTCGTGTCGTGCCGGTGGCGCAGGCGGCTGCCGAGTCCGACCTCGTCATGATGCTGCTGCCCGACACCGAGCAGGCGGCCGTTTACGAGGCAGAGATCGCACCTCACCTCGGGGACGGTGACGCCTTGTTCTTCGCTCACGGCTTCAACATCCGTTTCGGGCTCATCAACCCGCCGGCGGGGGTGGACGTCGGCATGGTTGCCCCGAAGGGCCCCGGCCACCTCGTGCGGCGCACCTACACCGAAGGCGGGGGCGTGCCCTCGCTCATCGCCGTCTCCGCCGACGAGTCCGGCAAGGCGATGCAGCTGGCGCTGTCCTATGCCGATGCCCTCGGCGCCACTCGCGCCGGCGTCCTCGAGACCACGTTCGAGGAAGAGACCGAGACCGACCTGTTCGGCGAGCAGGTCGTGCTCTGCGGTGGGGTGACGGCCCTCGTAACGGCCGCATTCGAGACCCTCGTGGAGGCCGGCTACCAGCCGGAGTCCGCCTACTTCGAATGCCTGCACGAGCTCAAACTCATCGTCGACCTCATCTACGAACAGGGCATCTCCGGCATGCGGTTCTCCGTCTCGGACACGGCCGAGTACGGGGACATGACGAGAGGGCCGAGGATCATCGACGATCACGTCCGAGCCGCCATGGGGGCGATCCTGCAGGAGATCCGAGACGGACGCTTCGCGGCCGAGTGGGTGGCCGAGAACGCCAACGGACGGCCCCTCTACAACGAGCTCCGCGAGAAGGGCCGCCAGCACCAGATCGAGCAGGTGGGCGCGCAGCTGCGGGCGATGATGCCGTTCGTCTCCGCCGGGCGCCAGCGGCTCGAGGACATCTCCGGAGGCTGACGGGCCCGCCCGCCCGGTCAGGCGAGGGCGGGCGGCAATCACCGGAGGAGCAGCGGCCACGTGTAGCCTCGACGGATGAGTCGGAGATGACGATTCCGGAGATGACACGCCGCCAGGAGCTCGCCCCGGAGCACGCGGCACCCGTGCTCGTCGTCGACTTCGGCGCCCAGTACGCCCAGCTGATCGCCCGGCGCGTGCGGGAGGCCCGTGTCTACAGCGAGATCGTCCCCCATTCGATGCCCGTCGAAGAGATGCTGGCCAAGCAACCGGCGGCGATCATCCTGTCGGGCGGACCTGCGAGCATCTACGAGGAAGGGGCTCCCCGCGTCGATCGGGCTCTGCTCGAGTCCGGCGTCCCGGTGCTCGGGGTCTGTTACGGCTTCCACGCCATGGCTGACGCCCTCGGAGGCACCGTCGCCCGCACCGACACGGCCGAGTTCGGCCGGACCGAGGTCACCGTCTCGCCGGAAGCGTGCTTGTTCGCCGGCCAGCCGGGCACACAGCTCGTGTGGATGTCGCACCGGGACGTCGTCTTGGCGGCGCCGCCCGGCTTCGAGGTGACGGCCGCCTCGCCGTCGGCGAGGGTGACGGCCTTCGAACGACCCGACGCCCACCTCTTCGGCGTCCAGTGGCACCCCGAGGTGGTGCACACGGTCTATGGGCAGGAGGTGCTGGAGCGCTTCCTCTATGCGGGGGCGGGCATCGAGCCCTCGTGGACCCCAGCCTCCATCATCCGCGAGACGGTGGCCGCCATCCGCGACGAGGTCGGCGATCACCACGTCATCTGCGGCCTCTCGGGAGGCGTCGACTCGGCCGTGGCGGCTGCGCTCGTACACGAGGCCGTGGGCGATCAGCTCACCTGCGTGTTCGTCGACCACGGGCTGTTGCGCGAGGGCGAGCGCGAGCAGGTGGAACAGGACTACGTCGCCGCCACGGGGATCCGCCTCAAGACCCTCGATGCCCGCGCTCGCTTCCTCGAAGCCCTTGCCGGCGTGAGCGATCCAGAGGCGAAGCGCAAGATCGTCGGTCGCGAGTTCATCGCCGCCTTCGAGGAGGCCGCCGCCGAAGTCGTGGTGGAACAGGGAAGCGACTCGGTCGAGTTCCTCGTGCAGGGCACGCTCTACCCCGATGTGGTCGAGTCCGGGGGAGGGTCGGGGACGGCGGTCATCAAGAGCCACCACAACGTGGGCGGCCTGCCCGCGGATCTGCGCTTCGCCCTCATCGAACCGCTCAGATCGCTCTTCAAGGACGAGGTTCGCCAGTTAGGCCTCGAGCTCGGCTTGCCCGAGGCCATCGTCTGGCGACACCCGTTCCCAGGTCCCGGGCTGGCGATCCGCATCCTCGGCGAGGTGACGGCGGAGCGCCTCACCATCCTGCGCCGAGCCGACGCCATCGTGAGAGAGGAGATGGCTTCTGCCGGCCTCGAGCGCAGCGTCTGGCAGTTCCCCGTCATCCTGCTGGCCGACGTGCGCTCGGTCGGCGTGCAGGGCGACGGCCGCACGTACGGCCACCCGGTCGTGCTTCGCCCCGTGAGCAGCGAGGACGCCATGACGGCCGACTGGTACCGGCTGCCGGAGGAGGTGCTCGCCCGCATCTCGACCCGGATCACGAACGAGGTGGAGGAGGTCAACCGGGTCGTGCTGGACGTGACGAGCAAGCCGCCCGGCTCGATCGAGTGGGAGTAGGCGCTTTATTCAGGCGAGCGAGGCGACGACGTAGTCGATGCAGGCCGTGAGCGCCTCGACGTCCTCGGGGTCGATCGCCGGGAACATGGCGATACGCAACTGGTTGCGGCCGAGTTTGCGGTAGGGCTCGGTGTCGACGATGCCGTTGGCGCGAAGGATCCTCGCCACGCCGAGGGCGTCGATCGTCTCGTCGAAGTCGATCGTGCCCACGACCCGAGAGCGGTCGGCGGGCCTGGTCACAAAGGGGGTTGCAAAGGCGGATCGGTCGGCCCAGCCGTAGAGGATCTCCGCCGAGCGGTCGCAGCGAGAGGCGGCGAACTCGAGGCCTCCGTTCTCGTTCATCCACTCGAGCTGGGTAGCCAGGAGATGCAGCGTGGCGAGGGCGGGAGTGTTGTAGGTCTGCTCGAGGCGGGAGTTGTCGAGGGCTATCTGGAGATCGAGGGAGCTCGGGACCCAGCGTTCGGCCGTCGTCTTGCCGATGCGGTCGACGGCCGCCGGCGAGACGGCAGCGCACCAGAGCCCGCCATCGGAGCCAAAGCACTTTTGCGGGGCGAAGTAGTAGCAGTCGAATTGCGCCGGATCGACCCGCAGCCCGCCGGCAGCCGAGGTGGCGTCCACGAGCACGAGGCCGGCGGCGGCCGTGCCATCTGAGGCGAGGGGGCGCCGGATGGGCATTTGCACTCCGGTGGAGGTCTCGTTGTGGGTGAGGGCGTAGGCATCGATCGCCGCGCTGGCTCTTGCCTCCGGGTGCGTTCCCGGCTCGCTGAGGATCACCTCGGGCTCGGCGAGGAAGGGAGCCGACCGCGTGCAGCTGGCGAATTTGGAGGAGAATTCGCCGAAGGCGAGGTGCTGGCTCTGGCGCTCGATCAGGCAGAACGCCGCGGCGTCCCAGTACATGGTCGTGCCACCGTTGCCGAGGATGATCTCGTAGCCGTCGGGCAGCGAGAGCAGGGCGGAGAGCCCCGCCCGGACGTCCCCGACGACCGCCTTCACCGTCGCCCGGCGGTGGCTCGTGCCGAGGAAGGCGGGAGCCGCCGAGGCGAGGCGGGCGACGGCTTCCGGACGCACTTTGGACGGTCCCGAGCCGAAACGACCATCTCTCGGCTTCAAGTCATGCGGGATCGTGATGTCGGGCATCCCCCAGCATGGCAGGCAGCTCCGCCCGGGCTCACATCGGGCAGCTCGCGCCGTGTGCTCGCGCGGGCGGAT
>Ga0187781_10000904_pt1 | contig 21972 bp, 19 predicted proteins | sample 0715_SJ02_MP02_2_FD_132447 | JGI IMG/M metagenome (GOLD analysis project Ga0187781, IMG submission 132447) | Tropical peat soil microbial communities from peatlands in Department of Meta, Colombia - 0715_SJ02_MP02_20_MG | ecosystem: Environmental > Terrestrial > Soil > Wetlands > Peat | place... | reverse complement strand
GCCGGGAAGATGACGAGATCGGCGAGCGTATGGATGCGGGCCGTTCTGCCCTGCTGCGCCGTGGCGATGACCAGTTCGGCCCGTACCAAAGCCCGATGGAAGACGGCATGCAGCATTTCCACGAGTGGTACCTCTCGCGCATGGGAGGGGTCTGACGTCAGGGCGCTCGCGCCCTTTAGCGCACGAATATGTGCTGTCTTCGTCTGAATGGACGATGGGAGCAGGGCCCCGAAATGACAACAATGCATGCGACGCAAACGGTCGATTGCATGTGAGGGCGGAGGGATGGCGCAGACGCTGGTGTTGGGCGGTTTCGGGAGCCGCGTATGGGGCTCTATTGCGCTGCCCCGCGACCAACAAGATTCGCAAAGAAGGCCGCCACGGACCATCAATGCCTGGATGACGGCCGAGGAAGTCGCCCACGTTCTACTGAGCGGTGAATTCTTGGAGGTTGGGGTTCCCGTCCCGGCGACATTTGCGCCCTTGGCGCTGGAGTCGGCCGTCAGTTCCGTTAAGCGCTGGGAACAAGAAGGCAGGATTTTCGCGATCCACGATTTGTATCCGCGCTACCAGTTTGACAGCCGCGGCCGGCCGTATCCGGCCATCGAACGCGCCTTGGCGGTTTTGGGCTCCTCGGATCTGTTACGGGTCGGCAATTGGTTCGCCTCGCCCAATGCGCACCTGCAAGGCCGGCGTCCACGAGAGTTGCTGGGCACCGCATCGGCCGAAGTTCTGCGGGCCCTAAAGCAGGCCTGAAGTTTCAGACGAAAACTTCTCGGGTGCACCGGCCTATCGGCTGATCCCAGCGCACGGCGCAGTCAGGGGCCGCTGCGCCCCGCGGCCTTGGCCGCCTCGCGTTCTTCGCGAACCAGTGCGGTTAGCTGGCGCAGCCGCGCGTCAACCTCGGTCATCGTGTAAAAGTCGGCGTCGGCGACTTTGCGTGCGATCTGCAACTGTTCGACCGCAGCCGGTGCCGAACCCAGCAATAGATACATCTCCGCCGTCGCCTGGTGCTGCAGGGTCTTGTGATCGAGCGCCGCATAGCTCGTGGCCAGGAAGTTATAAAAGTCCGGGTCGTTGTGTGACAACGCCAGCTGCTCGCGCAGATAGGTGATTGCCTGGGCGTGGTGGTTGGCCCGCTGCAGCAAGTCCGTGTATTGCATCGCCACCGGGCGCGAGAGCGGAAAACGAATGGCCGTTTCCTGGGCTGCCTGCAAGACCGTGTCGCGTTCGGCATCGCTTTTTGCCGCGTCAAAGCGCGCCAGCAGCACGATGTTATCCAGAATCGCCGAGGGCACGTTGGTCGACCGGCGCGCCGCCTGGGCCGCTTCCAGTGCCGGGCCCGGCCGTTTGAGCTTCACGTTGGAAAGTGCGATTCCATAGTACGCGGCAGCCTCAGACACCGATGCGCGGTGCACGATTTGATCGGTGAAACCGGCGAGCCGATCGCGCAGGCCCTGAGTTGATTCATCCTGCAAAATGCGCAGGCGGGCGCGTACGAGCTGAAAGTCCAAACTGTCCGCGTGCTGATGCGTGTGCGCGGTACGGATCCGCGCCTGCATGTCGGCGATTCGCTCCTCGGTCATGGGGTGGGTCTGCAAATAGGCTGGCGCTACGCTGGCATAGGCGCGCGTTCCTTGCTGCATACGCGCAAAAAAATCAGCCATCGCCTGCGGGTCAAATCCAGCGTCGACCAGTATCTGGAAGCCGACTCGATCGGCCTCCCGCTCGTCGTTGCGCGAGAAGCTCAATTTGCGCGCCATTGCGGCAGCCTGTCCGACTACCAGTGCCGCCTCGCTACCTTGGTTGCTGCGGGCAGCGAGCAAGGCCGCCAGAACCGATCCTAACGTGATCATGGCGGAGTCGCGCTCGCGCGCCAGGGAGCGCGCTAAATGGCGCTGTTGCACGTGGCCGATTTCGTGGCCAAGAACCGATGCCAGTTCCGATTCGCTTTGCGCCGTGAGTATCAGACCGGTATGAACGCCGATGAATCCGCCCGGCAACGCAAAGGCGTTGATCGTCGGGTCCCGCAAAACAAAGAATTCGAAATTGATGTGGCGCGCAGCACTGACGGCAACGAGCTCAAATCCGAGGCGATTGATGTAATCGGTGGTTTCGGGATCGTCCAGATACTCCGGACTGCGGCGAACGTACTGCTGCATTATCTCTTCGCCGTAATGCCGCTCTTCCAGGGGCGACAGTTCCTCGCCACCGGCCTCACCAAGGGTCGGTAGTTCTTGCGCCATCAGCGCCGGCTCGATGATCAGCAACGCACTAAGGGCAAACACCAGCCAGCGAACAACACGGTTTGTCACACGCACAACGGGACGCCAGGGTCCAGGGACAGCCCATTACGGGCGACGCTTTGTATGATATCCGTCCGGCAAAATGGTTCCGGGCGGCCCCGCGCCCCCGGGCGGTTTCACCGAGGCTCAGGCGGCCGGATCCGGGCGGTGTTCGTTTTAGGGCTCCGATGGCTAAGTCAGGCGACAAGCTCACGCACTTTGATCGCTCCGGGCAGGCGCAAATGGTCGATGTGGGCGCAAAACCCGCAACCACGCGCCTGGCCCGAGCAAGCGGCTGTATTGTCATGGCTCCGGCGACCGTGGCCGCTATTCAGGCCGGTTCTTCCAGCAAGGGCGATGTCTTGGGGGTGGCGAGGGTTGCCGCGATCCAAGCGGCAAAGCGTACGTCCGAGCTCATTCCGCTTTGCCATCCGCTGCCTATTACGAGCGTTCGGATCGATTTTGCGGTCGAGCCGCAACGCGAGCGCGTGGTCTGTACCGCAGAAGTCCAAACGCACGCGTCGACCGGGGTCGAGATGGAAGCTTTGACCGCCGTGCAAATTGGCCTACTGACAATTTACGACATGTGCAAGGCCATCGACCGGGGCATGGTCATCGGCGATGTGCGACTGTTGGAAAAACGCGGTGGGGCCAGCGGCACTTGGACCGCAGCGCCCCGGCCGATGCCCTGATTCGGTGTTGCTGCCGTACGGCGCCCGGGGCTGGACGCCTAAGCCTGCGACGGCGCGCCAATCAGTATGCGGGCGGTGCAGTATCCAGAAAGCTTGGCCGCGTGGCCAGCTTCTCGTAGTAGCGGCTCAGATTGGGATGGTCAGGCCGCCAACCGATTTCAGGAAAGCGAAAGTCCAGGTAGCCCAGCGCCACGCCCAGCGCGATATCGGCAAGCGTGAAGCGCTCTTCGTGGCACCAAGGCTTGTCCGCCAGTGCCGTCGAGGCAGCCTGTAAGCCCGCTGCTGCCTTGCCCATGTGCCGATCGATCCAGGGCTGCGAGCGCCCGTATTCGGCACGCTGCGTGTGCTCCAGACGCACCATCACCAGCGCGTCGATAATGCCATCGGCCAGCGCTTCCCAGGTCCGAACCTCCACTCGCTGTCGACCGCTGGGCGGGATGAGGTGACCTACGGGCGTGAGCGTGTCAAGGTACTCGACGATCACCCGAGAGTCGAACACCGCGCCGCCGTCGTCCATGATCAAGCAAGGGACTTTTCCTAGCGGGTTAAAGCGCGAAATATAGGTATCGGGCGACCAGACGTCCGTCATGTCCACTTCGCAATCGATGCGCTTTTCGGCCATGACGATGCGCACCTTGCGAGCGTAAGGACTCGTTGGCGATGCGATCAGGCGCAAATTTTTCAGCATGGGGTCTTGTTTCTTGCCAAGATCAGTTCGCCTGCTGTTGCCACTTGGCCGCGATCGCAGCCAAGCAATCCCCTCCAGGCTCGGCAGTCGGTCCAATCGGCGTTTGGTGGCTTTTGTTGACAGTATATCGTGACGTATACAGGGCTCCGCGGCTTGCAACCGTCCCGATGCTAAACTGCAACGGTCCTGGTGCTGCAACTTCTCGGTGCATAAGCCGGCGGTTCGATCCCGATTTTCCGCCTCCGCGGCGTCTGTTCGTGCGCTCGGCTTCGTTACGTGACTACTGAACGCCCGACATTGCTTGCCCTATCCCCGTTAACGGCTATCTCGCCGCTGGACGGCCGCTATGAGCGCGCTGCCCAGGGTTTGCGGCCCGTGTTTTCCGAGTTCGCTTTTATGCGCGCGCGCGTGCGCGTGGAGATTGAATGGCTCATCGCCCTGGGCGGCCTGGGGCTACCCGAGCTGTCGGCGTTCGACGCACAAACCACCGCTGCCTTACGCGCGCTGGCAAACGATTTTTCGCTTGCCGACTGTACAAAAATCAAGCAGATCGAGGCGCGGACCAATCATGACGTAAAGGCGGTCGAGTACTGGATCCGCGAGCACAGCACGCAATTGCCCGCATTGCAGCGCTGCGGGGAGTTCATCCATTTTGGCTGCACTTCGGAGGACATCAATAACGTCGCGTACGCGCTGATGGTGCGCGAGGGCCGCGAGTTGCTGGTGGGCAGCTTGCGCACCGTTCATGCGCGGCTGCGGGCCCTGGCGCACGCCCACGCTGCTACAGCAATGCTCTCGCGCACCCACGGCCAGCCCGCGACCCCAACCACTGTGGGTAAGGAATTTGCAAACTTTGCCCAGCGGCTGGCCAAGACGGTCGAGGCCATCGGCAAGGTACCGATCCGGGCCAAGATAAATGGTGCGGTGGGCAACTTCAACGCCCATCTGGTGGCTGCCCCGCAAACGGACTGGGAAGCATTTGCGCGCAGTGTTGTCGAGGGCCTGGGCTTGCAATTTAACGCCTACACGATCCAGATCGAGCCGCACGACTGGATGGCCGAGCTCTTTGATGCGATCGGGCGCGCCAACACCGTCATACTCGACTTGGACAGGGACCTCTGGGGTTACATCTCGTTGGGTTATTTTCGCCAGCGACTGCGGCAGGGCGAAGTTGGCTCCTCCACCATGCCGCACAAGGTCAATCCGATCGACTTCGAGAACTCCGAAGGCAATCTAGGGATCGCCAATGCGCTGCTGCGGCATTTTTCCGAAAAGCTTCCCGTGTCACGTTGGCAGCGTGATCTGAGCGATTCGACCGTGTTGCGCAATCTGGGCGTGGCGTTTGGGCACAGTCTCGTCGCCTACCAGGCGTGCCTGCGCGGACTCGACAAGATTGAGGTCGATTCCGCTGCGTTGGTCGCAGACCTGGAGGCCTCCTGGGAAGTGCTGGCCGAGGCCGTCCAGACAGTCATGCGTCGCTACGGCGTTGCCGAGCCGTACGAGAAGCTCAAGGCTCTGACTCGCGGCCAGCGAATCGATCGAGAGCGTTTGCACGAGTTCGTGCGCGGTCTGCCGATTCCCGAGTCGGCGCGGCAGGCGCTGCTCGAGTTGACGCCGGCTACGTACCTGGGTAAAGCCGCAGAGCTGGCGCGGCGCTGCTAAGCGAGCGGGCGAGTTGCCGGTGCCGCGCCTGTTGGTTCTTGCATTGGTTTTGGCGCTAGGGGCCGCCAGTGCTTGGGCGCAGTTCAACAAACCCGAGACCGCGGTCCAGTACCGGCGCTCCGCGCTATTTTTGATGGGCAACCATATGCAGCGAATCAAGGCGGAGCTCGACTTTAGTAAGCCAAATCTCGAGATCATCCGCACCAGCGCTGCGCTGATTGATGTTCTAAAGTCGGTTCCTTTCGAGGCCTTTGTCGAAGGCACGCTCGATATAGCCGATACCGCGGCAAAACCCGAAATCTGGACGGAGCCCGAGCGCTTCAAAAAGCTTGCCAATCAGATGCAAGATCGGGTAAGCGAGCTTAACGACACCGCTCGCCGTGGCGACGTCGCTGCGATCCGGGCCGCCTTTGGCGAGGCGGGCAAGGCTTGCAAAGCCTGTCATGACGACTATCGAAGGAAAAGGTAAAAGCCTTGTAGACGAAACCGCCTTGGGCAAGAGTTTATCGGGCGTCGGCGTTAGAGTTGCACAACGTAGGTTACGAAGGCGCTGCTCAATGCAAAGAGCAGCAGCGCCCGCAGGTTCCAAACCGCAGCGTCGGGCGCCAGGCTATCGCTGCAGTCCGCGCGCCCAAGCAAAGGCGCGGCCTGGTTTCGTGCCGCGGCGCTCTGAGCCTGCACCGATTTGCTGCCCGTAAGCATTGGACTTAGCAGATCCTGGCCGCGCGCAAACCGGTAAAACGCAATTGCGATCACGTGCAGGGCCACCAAGAAGTACAAAATCGGCTCGCCCCAAGCGTGCAACGTCGAGCAGCGATCGACCATGCTCTCGGAGGCAAGACGCGCCAACGGGCCTTCACTGGCGATGTAGTCCTTGGCGTATAAACCGCTGATTGCGAGCACCGCGCAAGTGGCTAGCAGCGCAAGTACGGAAAGTGCCCCAAGGGGGTTGTGTCCGACATGGCGGGCGCGGCCATCCGCTTTGCCGTGCAGAAGGAACAGGGCATAACGCGCTGTAGCGACGGGGCCGCGAATGAATTGAGCAAAGCGTGCGCATCGCGGCCCAGCAAAACCCCAAAACAGGCGAAAGCAAAGCAGCGTCAGGACAGCGTAACCGCTATAAAAGTGCAGGCGCAGCGCCTGCTCGCCCAAGCTATTTGCGCTGATGCACGCAGCGCCAACGCATATCGCTAATGCCCAGTGAAATAGCCTCGTGGGAAGGTCCCAAAGGCGCATGGATACCGGCAAAAGCTCGCGCCCCGTATTGTCGTTGAAGCCCTGGGTTGCGACCAAATCGGCGCGTTGCCGCTGCCGCGTTGGGCCTACTGCAGGACCGCGCGCTCGTCCTTGACCGGACGAACCAAATCAGCGCGTTGAACGCCCAGGTACTTGGCAATTGCCGCCGCGACGAAAACCGAGGAGTAGACGCCGAACATGATGCCCAGCGTCAGCGCCAAGGCAAAATTGTGCAAAGCCGGGCCACCAAAGAGCAGCATTGTCACGGTCATGGTGAGTGTGGCGCCGTGGGTGATGATGGTGCGCGAGATCGTCGCCGTAATGGCCGAATCGATGACCTCTACAACGCTGGCCTTGCGCATGGTGCGAAAGTGCTCCCGAACCCGGTCAAAAATGATGACTGATTCGTTGACCGAGTACCCCAGCACGGCCAGTACCGCTGCCAGCACGGGAAGGGAAAACTCCCACCGAAAGATCGCGAACATTCCGATCACCAATACGACATCGTGCAAATTCGCAATGATCGCTGCAGCGGAAAACTTCTTCTCGAAGCGGATCGCCAGGTACAGCGCAATGCCCAGCACCACCATCAGCAGCGCTACCGCGCCATCTTGAGCCAGTTCGGTGCCAACCTGCGGACCCACGTACTCCACCCGGCGCAATTCCGTGCACTGGCCAGCGAGTTGGCGCTGCGCAGCGAGTAACTCGGCGGAGGCCTCGGGCGGGCGTTCGCTTGGGGCGAGCTGCGTGAACTTCGCGTACTGGGCGTGCAGTGCCTCGCAGGCGGGGGCTTCTGCCGCAGCCGCAGTCGCGGTAAGAGCGGCAAACACTTGTTCGGCCTGCTGACCCGAAGTAAATCCGGCGCGTGCCGGCAGCCGGATCAGCACATCGTCGGCGGACCCGAAGCTTTGTACTTGGAATTCGCCCTTTTCGGTCGCGCCGATTGCTGCGCGGATGCCCTCCAGATTGGCGGGAGCGCGAAAGGCGACCTCCATCACCGTTCCGCCGGTGAATTCGATCGAAAGGTTCAGTCCGCGAAAGGCAAGAAATCCGACGGCCGTCAAAAACGTGATGAGGGAGATCACGTTAAAGATCAGCGCATATCGCATGAACGGAATCGTCCGGTGAATGCGAAAAAATTCCATGCGGTCTACTACTCCCTTTTAAGGCTGCCGTTCCAATCAGCTGCGCGCTGCGCCGCCACCCGCGGCGCTTGGACGCCAGATCTGCCCAATGGACACCGTACGCAAGCGCCGGCGCGATCCGTACAGCAAGTTCACTACACCGCGAGAGATGAAAACGGCCGAAAAAATCGAGGTCAAAATGCCGAGCACGTGTACCACGGCGAAGCCACGCACGGGTCCGGAGCCCAACATGAACAGGAAGATGCCGGCGATCAGTGTCGTCACGTTCGAATCCAGAATCGTCGCAAAAGCGCGTTCGTAGCCTTGTGCGATCGCTTGCTGCGCCGCGGTTCCCTTGCGCAGCTCTTCGCGGATCCGCTCGTTGATCAGTACGTTGGCATCAATCGCCATGCCCAGAGTAAACGCGATGGCCGCAATACCGGGCAACGTGAGCGTCGCCTGCAGTAGCGACAAGAGCGCTACCAGCAACAGCAAGTTGATGGCCAGCGCCAGCACGGAGACTGCACCGAAGACCACGTAATACAGGATCATGAACAGTGAAATGGCGGCAAAACCAAATTCGGTGGAGCGGAACCCCGATTCGATATTGGCCGCGCCAAGGCTCGGTCCGATGAGGCGCTCTTCGATGATCTGCATCGGCGCGGCCAGCGCTCCGGCACGCAGAAGCAGCGCCAGGTCGTTGGCGGTCTGGGTGTTGCCCAGCCCGGTTATTTGAAAGCGCGAACCGAACTCGGACTGGATCGTCGCAACGGTGAGCACTTCGCCGCGGCCGCGCTCGAACAATACGACCGCCATCGGTTTTTTGAGGTTCTCGCGCGTTACCTGGCGCATGATGCGACCGGCCGATTCGTTCAGTTCCACCGCAACGGCGGGCTGCTGGCGCTCGTCAAATGTCGCCTGCGCCCCTTGCAGTTGCTGGCCGGAAAAAATCACATCCTTTTTCAACACCACCGGCGTGCCACGGCCGATGGTGAAGCGTTCGGAACCAAAGGGCGGGGGAACCGAGCCGTTGACCGCCGCCAAGCCGTCGGGGCTGACATCGACCAAGCGCGCTTCGAGCGTGGCGGTGCGGCCGATGATGTTCTTGGCGCGCGCCGTGTCCTGCACCCCAGGCAGTTCGACCACCACACGGTCGGCACCTTGCTGCTGAATCACGGGCTCGGCGACGCCCAGTTCATTGATCCGGTTTTTCAAGGTCGTAATGTTCTGCTTCAGGGCGTTGTCCTGAACCGATGTGCGCGTGGCGGGCGTGAGCGCGGCGATGAGCAAGGGGTCGGCCTCGGTGCCACCTTCCTGCAACGTCAGGTCGCTCATCGCATCATGGATGATGGACTGCGCCTGGCTTCGGCTGTCGCGATCGCGAAAGCGGATTTCCAGACGCTCGCCATCGCGATGTATGCCCGCGTGTCGCACGTCCTTTTCCCGCAACAGCGTGCGCAAGTCCGCCTCCACTGCCTGCAGGCGCTTGTTTACGGCTTCATCGATATCGACCTGCATCAAAAAGTGCACGCCGCCGCGCAAATCCAGTCCCAAGTACATCGGCAACGCGTGCATGCGCTGCAACCAACCCGGTGTGCTCGAAATCAGGTTTGGCGCGATGATGTATGCGGGATCGGAGCTGTCGGGATTTAACGTGCGATCGAGCAAATCACGTGCTCGTCCTTGCGTGTCCGTGTCGGCAAATCGCACCCGTATCGTCGCGTTTTGACCGATCGTGTCCAGCGAAATGCCAAGCTGCGCGATTCCCGCACGCTGCAATATCTGCTCGACCTGGCTAAGCAACCCGGTGTCCGCGTGTACGGTTGCCTTAATGGAGGCGATCTGCACCGCCGGCGCCTCGCCGTAAAAATTGGGCACCGTGTACAGCACGCCAAATACCAGGGCCGCGCCGATCAGCAGATACTTCCAGAGGGGATAGCGATTCATTGTCGATACGCCCGCAAAGCGCCCATGACCGAATCTGGCGCGCGGTGACCGTGCGTGCCTATAGCGATTTCATCGTTCCCTTGGGCAGCAGCGTCTGGATTGCGCTGCGCTGCACGGACAACGAGATGGGCTTGTCCCCGACGCTTGCGACTTGCAGCGTCACATATTGCTCGGACAGGTCAGAAATGCGACCCACCAGACCTCCACTGGTAACGACCTCATCGCCCTTAGAGAGTGCATCGATCATCGCCTTTTGTTCTTTTTGCCGCTTCGCCTGCGGGCGGATCAGCAGAAAGTAAAAGACCACCATCATGAGCGTGATGACGATCAGCGGCATCCAGCTGGGCTCGGCACCGGGTGCGCCCTGCGCATATGCGTCGGAAAGAAACAACATAAGCAGTCTCCATCGGCTCGGAGCGCAAACAGCGTCCGCGGTATGTGCCCCACGATCTGTCCGCCGGCGGGCCCCCGCGGATTCGGTTGCGCCGCAAGTGCCCCAGTTCCAGCCGATGACCGTTGCAGGACGGGAAAGCCGGCAATTATAGCGGTCCGCGAGTTGCGCAGCGGCTTGCGCGCTCGGCACGCGCAAATTCGGCGAACTGATGACGCTCGATGGCGGCGCGCGCGCGCTGCAACAGATCCAGGTAGTAATGCAGGTTGTGGATCGTATTTAGACGCGCGCCGAGGATTTCGTTGGTGCGCTGCAGATGGTGCAGGTATGCGCGCGAGAAGTTGCAGCAGCTCGCGCAAGTGCACTCTGGATCCAGCGCACGAGTGTCATCGCGATGAACCGCATTGCGGATCTTGACATCCCCGTGACGCGTGAACAGCCATCCATTTCGCGCATTTCGGGTGGGCAAGACACAGTCAAACATATCGAGGCCGGCGCCAATCGCGGTCAGCAGATCCTCCGGCGTTCCCACGCCCATGAGGTAGCGCGGGCGCTCTTCGGGAAGTCGGGCAGACGTGTGCTGGAGCATTTGCAACATCTGCTCTTTTGGTTCGCCGACCGACAAACCGCCGATCGCGTACCCATCAAAACCGATGCGCACGAGTTCGGCACAGGAGCGATCGCGCAGATCGGCAAACATCCCCCCTTGCACGATGCCAAACAGCGCATTGCGATTTGCCAGACGATCAAATTCTTCGCGACTGCGCTGCGCCCAACGCAGCGACAATTCCATCGAGGCTTTGGCCTCGTCGTGGCTGGCAGGCCGTCCCGCTGCCCGGCTTTGGATCGCCTCTGCTGCGCTTTTGCTTGCCGAGCGCTCGCGCCGTGCCGGCGCGATGGCGCTGGGGCGCGCGCAAGCTGGCCCCTGCTCCATCCAATAGGGCGTGCATTCGTCAAATATCATGGCGATGTCCGAGTCCAGGACGCTTTGTATCCGCATCGATTCCTCCGGCGTCAGTAGCAGCGCCGTGCCATCGATGGGCGAACGAAAGCGCACGCCTTCTTCGGAGACCTTGCGCAGCGCCCCGAGCGAGAAGACCTGAAAACCGCCGGAATCGGTAAGGATGGGGCGCTGCCACCCCATAAAGCGGTGCAGACCGCCGTGCTTGCGCAGAACTTCGACGCCCGGACGAAGCCACAGATGAAAGGTGTTTCCCAGTACGATCTGGGCCCCGAGCGCGCCAAGCTCGTCAGGCATCATTGCTTTGACCGTCCCATAGGTACCTACGGGCATGAACGCCGGGGTGTCGACAGTCCCGTGGGTCAGATGCAATCGCCCGCGACGGGCTAGACCGTCTTGCGCGAGATGCTCAAAGACGGCCCTCATGGGGCGGCGCCGCCAGGAGCAACCGACGACGCGATCGACATGTTGGTCCGCTCGACCAGCATCGCGTCACCGTAGCTAAAAAACCGGTAGCGCGCCGATACTGCGTGACGATATGCCTGCAGCACACGCTGCGTTCCGCCAAAGGCGGCAACGAGCATCAAAAGCGTCGAGCGGGGCAGATGAAAGTTCGTGAGCAACCGATCGACGCATTGAAAGCGAAAACCCGGAACGATGAAAAGCCCCGTCTCACCACAGCCAGGATGCAGTCGCCCCTCGCGCATGCTCGACTCGAGCGCGCGCACGCTGGTGGTTCCGACCGCGATGACCTGTCTGCCACGCGCTCGCGCATCGTTGACGAGCAAGGCCGTTGCCTGCGGCACCTCAAAGCGTTCGGCATGCATGCGGTGCTCGCTCAGGCGTTCGCTGCGCACGGGCTGAAAGGTGCCGGCGCCCACGTGCAAGGTAACAAACGCAATCCGAACGCCTCGCGCCTCGCACTTTTCCAGTAAGGCTTCGGTCAGGTGCAGGCCGGCGGTTGGTGCGGCGACCGCGCCGGGTCTGCGCGCATACACGGTCTGGTAGCGCTCGCGATCTTGCTCCGAGGGTGCGTGACGAATGTAAGGTGGCAAGGGAACCTGGCCGATCGTCTGCAACACCTCATCGAGCGGCACGTCAAATTCGAGCTCGAACAAATCATCTTTTCGCCCCAGCACTCGAGCGCCGACGCTGGCGCGCGGCGCCTGCGCGTTCCCCCCGCTAGCGCCAAAGCGAAGAAGCAAACCCGGTTGCGGTGTGTGGCTCGTGCGCAGCAAGACATGGGCACGATACGTCGAAAGTGCACGCTCGACCAAGGCTTCCACGCGCCCGCCGCTTTGCTTTTGACCGACCAAGCGCGCCTTGATTACGCGCGTGTCGTTAAGAACCAGCACGTCACCATCGTGAAGATGGTCGAGCAAATCGGGAACGTGCCCATCGTTGCAGCCACCCGGCCCCAGGTGAAGCAGCCGAGCGGCCTGCCGTTGTTCGGTTGGGTGCTGGGCGATCAGCTCCTGCGGCAGCGGAAAATCAAAATCCGACCGGCAAAGTTCATGCGGCTGCGGCGTGGTGGCACCGCGCTCGGTGGTAGGTGGGATGCAGGCGCGGGCAGCGCCCGCAGCGATGGCTTGACTGGCCATTGTGAGGCGATGATTTCGGGGCGAAGCTTATGGTCGCATGCCCCAATGAATGCTAAGTACCGGTCCAAATACCAAAAACGCCGCCGTTTGCAATTCGCGCTTGCTCAGCTTGGCGCGCGCAACAAAACCGCGACCACGCAAAACCGGCCTGCTCGCCAGCAAATTGCGCGTTTTCAACGTGCCGCCCCAGGCAAACGGCGCTCAAGTATACCGTTGGCCCGAGGTAGCATCGGCCCGGCGCGGGCAATGGCAGCTGGCAATTGCAGCGTGCCGCCGCAGCTTGATCCGCGACGGTTGCAACATTTCGCTTCAAGACTTGCTCGCCGATCGGCGTGCCAAGAAGGCACCGGTGCTTCATGAAACGCAGTCAAGAAGCAATGAACGGCCGGCTTTGGTTGGAATGCGCGTGTGTTGCAAGGTACCGATCGATCCAGTGTTCAGAAAACTCGTAACGCTTTGGCCGCACCACTGCAAAAGTGGCTTGTTGGGTCGCGTAGCACCCATGAGCGTGATGTGGTCGGGGCAGGCGCCTCGGGAAGCCGCTAGCGCGGGGGATCGGGTAAAAAAATTGCGCTCTGCTTGGATGGACACGCCTAGCACTGCGCACGTCGCCTGTCGATCGCCTTTTTGACGAAGGTTAATCGTTTGATTTCTAAATGCATTGCGCTTTGTATGAGAATGATTATCATTCGCGTCTCTGCTTCTCCTATCCACCCGCGCGGCTATCGTGTCAAAGAACAAGCAAATCCAAATGCGCGTTTGCGCGGCAACTTTGGCCGTGCTGGTTCTTCCCGCTTCGGCAGATCAGCCGGGGCCGCAGGCGCCCTCGGAGCAGTCCGCGCCGCAGACCCAGTCACAGGAGCCGCCCGCGGAGACCACGCTGCCACAGATCAACATCGTGGGCGACAGCCCCCGGACGGCGCTGCGCGAAAAAAACCAGACCTTAGATGAGGCCCGCGACAAGCAGCTGCTGCCCAAGTTTGGTGCCTCGTCCTATGACTTGGATCAGGAGGCCATTGACATCCTGCCCCAGGGCAAGAACACGCCAATTGATAAGGTGCTGCTGCAGGCGCCGGGGGTCTCGTACGACTCGGCGGTAAGCAACCCCGACTTTCACGTCCGCAACGAGTACGCAAATGTCCAGTATCGGATTAACGGAATTCAGCTTCCCGACGGCGTTTCGGGACTGGGACCGGTACTCGAGACGGGCTTCATCGGTAAGCTGGACCTTCTCGATGGCGCTTTACCCGCCCAGTACGGACTGCGAACAGCTGGCGTGATTGATATCGCCACGCGCAGCCAGTTCACCCCCGGGGGCAGCGTCGATCTGTACGGCGGAAGCCATGGCACCTTTTCACCAAGTATTGAAGCCGGCGGTAGCGAGGGTGCGACGCAGTTTTTCCTTACCGCCCGCCACTTTCAAAGCGAGCAGGGGCTGGAGAGCGCTACGCCCGGCATCGATCCGATACACGATCGCACGGCGCAGGCCAAATTCTTTGGTTATGGCGCTACGCTCCTGGACGCTTCGACCCGCTTGACCTACATGGGTGGAATCTCCGAAGGTCGCTTCCAGATTCCCGACGTCCCCGGTCTCATGCCTTTGGGCGATTACGGTCCGCAGAGCCTTTCTTCGGCAGGCCTGGACGAGCACGAGATCGACCGCTTCGCCTTTGGCATCGTTGCTTTGCAGACGCATCGCGACGGCGTGGATGCGCAGTTTTCGGTTTTCAGCCGCTATGCCTCGATCGAGTTCATGCCGGACCTCACTGGTGACCTCGTCTTTAACAATGTCGCGTCGCAAGTGCAGCGGCGCAGCTTGCTCAATGGCGTGCAATACGACGGAGCGTTGCGGGTAGCCCCCGCGCACACGCTGCGCATCGGTGCGATTGCGAGCGCCGAGCACACTTGTGTGGACGACCTTGCGACCGTTTTGCCCGTCACTGCCGATGGGCAGGTGCTGCCACAACCACTTACCTTGGACGACCAGAACTGCCACCTCGGGTGGAACCTTGGAGGCTACCTGCAGGACGAGTGGCGTCTTGGGGAGGCGACCACGATCAACGCGGGCCTGCGCTTTGATCAGATGAGCCAGTTCGTCTCGGCTACTCAATGGAGCCCACGCCTCGCCCTCGTGTGGCGACCGGCCCAGAGCCTTTCGTTTCATGCCGGCTATGCACGCTACTTCACCCCGCCCATGCAGGCCCAGGCGACGCCAACGAACCTGGCATTGTTCCGCAACACGACACAGCAGCCTTCGATCGACTTGGACAGTGCCTTGCAGCCCGAGCGGGCCGACTACGTCGACGTGGGGGTGGACGCGAACCCGCTGCGGAGCCTCACGCTGGGTGCGGACGTTTACGCCAAACGAGCCAACGAGCAGCTTGACGACGGCCAGTTCGGCCAGGCGGTTGTACTAACCCAATTTAACTACGCGCACGGCTTTAGCCGAGGCCTCGAATCGAAGATCCGCTATCAGGGCGAACATTTGCGCGCATACGCCAACGCATCACTCAATGCGACGCGTGCCAAGGACGTGGTCAGCAATCAGTACCTTTTCACCGATCCTATCGAGTTCGCATATCTGTCTAGCCATTACATTTACACGGACGATGACCAGCAAACGAGCGCCTCGTTAGGCGTTTCCTACCGAGGTGACGAAGGCACGACGGTCAGCCTCGACGGCATGGTCGGCAGCGGGCTGCGCATGGGATTCGCAAACCTCCAACACGTGCCCGGCTATACGCAATGGAATGCAGCGCTGGCGCGCGAGCTCCTCCCATGGGGCGCCGCGCGACCTTTCACCGTGCGCGCGAGCGTGATCAACTTGTTTGACCGGACGTATCTGCTTCGCAGCGGAACGGGAATCGGCGAATTTGCTCCCCAATACGGGCCGCGTCGCGCGTTTTTTTTGGGTCTTACACAGGTGTTTTAAGACGCTCGTTGCGGGTGGCGACCCTCGCCACGGTAGCGTTTGCGCGCATCGTGCCGCCAGATCAGATAAACCCCACAATGAGCTGGCAGAAGCAGATTTTCATAGTATTTCGCGACCGATTCCAAGTGCGGTTTGCGTTTCACACGCCCGTCTCGGAGCCTTGCACGTTCGGTGCACGAAATGGTGTTGCGTTTGCGGTGCAGGGCCCGATGTCCGCACGCAGCTCGAGGACAATGACCTACGCAAGCTCACCCCGGCGCGTCCAGCCGCCTCGAAGGATGCGCACTCCCAAGGGCCGGCGCCCTTAACTCGGCACCCGAGCGCTGACGACCGGAACCAGCCACACGGCGTAGCGTCGCGGGTCACGCAGGTGCTCGATCATTTGCGCAAAATAGGCGAGCGCCTGACTGTGCGTAATCGGCGTGAACTCCGCGATCGATTCGACGTAGCCGTCGCGCCATGCCTCGAAGATGGTTGCCATCGTTTCGCGCGGCACGCGCAGCGTGTCGACGACCACGTACTCGATACGAATGTCCTGCATGCGCATCGCCGCGAGGATGCCGTAGATGTGCCGGCCGATAAAAAGGTCCGTCCCCGTGGCGGCGCCAAAGCGCTCGGAAACAACGTGCCAAAACTCGCGCGGATCCAGCGCCGCGCGTTCGAAATGCAGCATGCCGTAGTCCTCGGCGATCAGATGCAGGTAGCCTCCGGCGCGCGTCACGCGGGCCAATTGCGCGACGACCCGGTCAGCGTGTGGGATCGACTGGATCACATGGCGGCAGACCGTCAGGTCAAAGTGGCCATCGGGTAGCTGCAGGTCGTAGATACTGCGGTGTTCGAAGGCGAGGCGCGGCGCAAAGCGGGTGGCGCGCTGGCGGGCAAGCTCCAGGTGCGCATCGATGATGTCCACGCCCAACACCTGCGCATGCGCAAAGCGCTCGGCCAGGCGCCAGGTCCCCTCGCCCGTGCCGCAGCCGGCATCCAGGATGCGAGGCGCTTGCGGCAAGGCATAGCGGTCAAAGAGCGCGCACTCCTGCGGCCAGATCGCACGTGCCTGCGCATCGAGGTTGCGCACCATCGATTCATCGGCCATTTGCCGGGCCTGCGGATTAAGGTTGGTCACGGCCGGTGCGTCTCCTGTTTGTGCACAAACCAACGCCGCCGCGGTGAGCGGCTCATCACGGCGTGCTCAGCCGATAGATCATGGCTGGCATGGCGGCGAGCGCTGCGAGCAGGTTCGGCAACTATGTTAGTACGGCATGAAGAAGAAGGTGCCCATCAGCGGGAACAACATGGCCGCGCTGCGCGCGACGATCGCGCGCAGCGTGCGCAGCAACGCAAGGATGACGACGGTCGTGATGGCCATGGATCCGACCAGGGGCACGATGATTTCGTGCACCGAGCTGTGCACGAACTGGGCCTCGTCGCACACGCTCTTGCTCACGAGACCTGCGCGCCGCTGCCCGGTGGTCGGCAAGAACTTGCGCACAGCTTTGGCGGCCTCGAGAAAGTTCACCTCGGAGGCAACCTTATCCCGACGAAGGCCAAGCTGCGAGCGCTGAAAGCAACCCTCGGATCTTCGCCTTTTGCTCACACGTTATTTGTTAGTCGTGCGATTGGTCGCGAAGGCCAAGGTGTGCGCCACGCAGCTGTCCGGGTTCGGCCGTAGCGGCAAAGCACAGGTCCAGGCGCGATCAATCTTTCGGAGTGGTTTCAGGTGCCATCGATCGGGAAGTTGCGCGAGAAATAGGAGCTGAAGGCCACCATCCGCGGGACGCAAAAGCAAGAATTCAAGTCGGTTACGAGGCCGCTTTGTAGCGAAGTGAACGCGTGGCCACCGCGAGAGCGGACGAAATTTTTGTGACGGGCGGGGGAATCGACCCCACACGTCTTGCGACACCTGATCTTGAGAACAGTGCGTGCGTCGTTTCGCAGGAATTTCAACAAGTTACAAGGCGCGAACGCAACGGTACAGGGACTTTGCAAACGAGCACCAGGTCACAGCCCAAACGATAGACCACGAGCGGGCCTATGTTTAGAAGTGCAGCGCTCGCGGATTGGCGACCTCGCGAAAAACTCTAATGCGCGCCCCATCGCAAGTCATTGCGTGGTCGGATAACATGCAAAGAACGTCCGCCGGTTCGAGCCAGAAGCAGATGTGGAAATTGAAAGCATGAATTTGCCGAACCTGGGCCTTTCGGCGATTTTGGATGCCAAGACTCCAATTCGCCATCCAGTGGCAAGACTGTCAAATCGATTTTGATTCGCTCGCAAATGGCACCGTGATTGTCCTCTAGCCGAGGAGTGAACAATGGTGGCGGCAACGAAGAAGATCGCAAAAAAGAAGTCTATGCGGCGCGTTGCCGCAGCTGCGACGCGCTCCAAAGCAAGGCCCTCGTCAAGGCAGGGATCCAGAGTCGTGGTTTTGATTGCGACGCGAAAGGGCGCCTGGCTTTACCACGGCGATTCGACTCGAAAGAACTGGCGCCCTGACGGGCCGCATTTTCTCGGCCACATCATCAATCATTTGGTACTGGATCCGCGCGACGGGCGAACGCTGTTGGCGGCGGCGAAAACCGGTCACCTTGGGCCCACGATCTTCCGCTCGACCGACTACGGTCGCAGCTGGAAGGAGGCCGCACGGCCTCCCGCGTTTCCCAAGGCGCCCAGCGGGGAGACGGGCCGCGCAGTGGACCACACGTTTTGGCTCACGCCCGGCCACGCGAGCGAGCCTGGTGTTTGGTATGCCGGGACTTCACCTCAGGGGCTGTTTCGGTCGGACGACAGTGGCGTCACTTGGGAGCCGTTTTTTAGCATCAACGAGGATCCGCAGTTCCGGGAGTGGATGGGCACGGTCCAGGACGGAACACCGGACGGGCCGAAATTGCACTCGATACTGGTCGACCCGCGCGATCCTGCACATATCTACTTTGGAATGTCGGGGGGCGGCGTGCACGAGTCGATAGACCGAGGGCGAACCTGGAAATCCATCGTTGCAGGCCTCGAAGTCGTCGAGGGTTTGGATGCTTCCAAGCTCGCATTTCACGACCCGCACTGCGTGCGCCTGTGTCCCAGCAACCCGGATCGGCTTTATCAGCAGAATCATTGCGGCATATACCGCATTGATCGGCCGTCGAACCAATGGGTGCGCATCGGGCGAAACATGCCAAAGCGCGTCGGAGACGTCGGATTTCCGATGGCAGTGCACCCGCGCGACGCGGATTCGGCGTGGGTGTTTCCGATGGACGGCTCCTCGGTCTGGCCGCGCACCTGCGTGGGTGGCGTGCCCGCGGTCTACGTCACACGCAATGGGGGAAAATCCTGGTCGCGTACCGCAGGCGGCCTGCCAGAACGCGACGTGTGGTGGACGGTGAAGCGCCAGGCGATGGCCGTAGATGGCAACGATCCGGTAGGACTGTACTTCGGTACAACGAGCGGGGAGCTGTGGTCGAGCCGCAACGAGGGCCGACAATGGGCATGCATCGCAAGGCACCTGCCAGAAATCTACGCCGTGGAGACGGGCGAGCCGGGCTAGCGTAACGTCTTGCTGCACTAGTGATGAACGTCCTGATCCCGGCCCCGCTGCGTTCGTATTCTGGGCACCGCCGTGTCGAAGCGGCGGGCTCCTCGCTGGCCGAAGTGCTCGCGGATCTGGACCGGCAATTTCCCGGAATCCGATTCCGCATGATCAATGAGCAAGAGAGGATGCGGCCGCACATCCGTTTTTTTGTCAATGGCGCTCAAACGTTTGATCTATCGCTGCCTTTGCGCGCCACTGATGAACTAGTGATCGTACAGGCGCTGAGCGGCGGCTGATGCGTCCTATGGCGGATTGTTTGCGGAACCGGGCGATGGTGACATTAGCGTGATTTTCCCCGGTTGCAGGAGGCCGCGATGAAAGCGAGGGAACGGCTCGTCGCCGAGCTCAGGACGCGGATCAGCGAAGTCTCTCCGAAAGAAGCGCTCGCGCTGCAGGCGCGGGGCGCGGCGTTGATCGATGTGCGCGAAGCAGACGAGATCGCAGGGGGCACGGTGCCTGGCGCGCTGGTGCTCGGTCGGGGGTTTCTTGAGTTGCGCATCGAGGAGGCGGTGCCTGATGCTGGTCGTGCGATCGTTGCCATGTGCAGCACCGGCCTGCGATCGCTTTTTGCCGCCGAAAATTTGATGCGGCTCGGATATGAAACGGTGTACTCGATGGCCGGCGGCTTTTCGCGCTGGAAGGTCGATGGCCTGCCGGTCGAGGTCCCCTTGGCGCTCGGCGGGCCGGCGCGAGAGCGTTACGCGCGGCATTTGGTAATGGCCGAGGTCGGAGAGGGCGGGCAGGCAAAACTCCTGCGCTCGAAGGTGCTGCTCGTAGGCGCGGGCGGGCTTGGCTCGCCAGCCGCCTACTACCTCACCGCCGCGGGTGTAGGTACGCTCGGCCTGGTCGATCACGACGTGGTAGAACGCAGCAACCTTCAGCGGCAGATCTTGCACACCGATGCACGCGTGGGCGCTTCGAAGGTCGCCTCGGCGCGCCAGGCGCTGGAGGCGTTAAATCCAACCGTCAAGATCGTCGGATACGAGACGCGCCTTTCGAGCACGAACGTCGAGCAGATCCTTTCGGGCTACGACGTGGTAGTTGACGGATCCGATAACTTCCCGACCCGGTACCTGGTCAACGACGCCTGCGTGAAAATGGGTGTCCCAAATGTGCACGGCGCGGTATATCGCTTTGAGGGCCAGGTGAGTGTGTTTTGGCCTGCCAGGTCGCCAGGACCCGGTCCATGCTATCGCTGCCTTTTTCCCCAGCCTCCATCGATGCAGGATGCCCCTTCTTGTGCCGAGGCCGGCGTGCTCGGCGTATTGCCCGGCGTGATCGGCCTGCTGCAGGCAACCGAAACGATAAAGCTGCTCCTGGGCATCGGCGACCCGCTGGTGGGAAGAATGTTGTACTTTGACGCGTTGCAAGGCAGTTTTTCCGAACTCGCGCTGGAGCGCGACCCGGGTTGCCGCTATTGCGGCGACGGGTGCTCGTTTCCTGGCTACATCGACTACGAGCAATTTTGTGCCAGTCCCGCCGGCTGAGCCTGGAACGACAGACGCGTTCTGGCTGGTGGCGCACTACCGCCGATGAACAGATCGGAGCGCACTGATGGACAGCTAACGATCGGTGCGAGGATCTCACCCATGTCTCAGGTCCATTCCATTACCGATGTCTGCGGTCCGTACCCAGGCACAAGTTGGTGCCGGTAAAAAGAATCGAACCCACGCTCTTTTGCCAGAACCGGTTTTTGAGAGCAAGGCGCCAGGAAGTTTCGTTATCTTTCAACGCATTAGAGTGGCAACAGCGTGCGTTGCAAGATCGTTGCAAACGCGCATCGAAAGCTCAGCTTTCCCCAGACCGAGGCCGCTGGCAGGCGTATCGGTCCTGCCCAATGGACAGTTCCCGTGTTCGCGCCTCGGTCGATCGGCCGAACGCCCACATCGCCCGGCCATTTTTTCGCAGGCAGCGATAAATTTGCTTTCGACAAGCACGATCCGGGAGATCGCAATCAAGCATATGGTGGCCAAAAGCAGCACGCCAATTTTCAGGCCGTCCGGCATTAGAGGGAACGGGGACGCCGGTCCGTTTGACGGGATACTGCGTGTGAGCTTCGAAGCGGGGCCGTGGCTGCTTCGAGCACAGGAAGCACATTGGCAGCAGTGTCCCAGCTTGGTCCCTGGCTGGCTTTGGTGACCATGGCTAGGTCCACCGTCTCAGCGGATTTTGCACGGGCGCTGCTGGAACTCGCCGTGTCGAAGGGGGCGAGCCAAACGGCGCTGGTTGAGCGATCAAAAATCGATCTGCGGCGATTGCAAGATCCGGACAGCCGCATCCCAATGGCGAAGTGCGTTGCGCTGATGCGGGCCAGTGAGGAACTTTGCAACGATCCAGCTCTCGCGCTTCACCTTGGAGAATCGCTCGGCAGCGCGGAGTTGTCGATCGTCGCCCTGATAGGGAACGCTTGCCAGACACTTGCCGACGCGTTCGTACAGCTGAATCGGTACGGTCGGCTGGTGGCTGAAATCAACGGTGCGGCCAGCGCCGAGCGCTTTGTGCTTCGGCACGAGGACGGCCAGTTTTGGCTGATCGATACGCGCAAGAATCCCAACGACTTTCCTGAACTCACGGAATATTTCCTTGCTCGCATGGTGTGCTGGTCGCGCCGGGGTGCGGCGGAACAATTTGCCAAAGCGGTGCATTTCACCCACGCGGCGCCGGTCTATCGCGCGGAGTACGACCGAATTTTTCAAGCGCCCCTGGTTTTCGGCAGCGACAAGAACGCGCTGCTGGCCGATGAGGAATGGCTCACTTTAAGATCTCCGCTGCCGTTGCGCTACTTTTTTGGCATTTTGAGCGATCGCGCGGACGATCTACTCAAAAGCCTGCAAAGCTCCAAGTCGACACGGGGCCGCGTCCAGACCTTGCTG
>Ga0187781_10000902_pt1 | contig 21985 bp, 21 predicted proteins | sample 0715_SJ02_MP02_2_FD_132447 | JGI IMG/M metagenome (GOLD analysis project Ga0187781, IMG submission 132447) | Tropical peat soil microbial communities from peatlands in Department of Meta, Colombia - 0715_SJ02_MP02_20_MG | ecosystem: Environmental > Terrestrial > Soil > Wetlands > Peat | place... | reverse complement strand
GCGCCCGGGCGAAGCGGCGCACGTAGTCGCGATCGATGACCGGCCCGCGGGAGCGCCGGATCTCGGATTGGTCGCGGGTGCTGATCATGCCGATGAACTCAACGGGCACGGGACCGTCCTTCCTGAGGGGCTTTACGGGTTTGCGGATGGGGCGAGTGCGCCCCACTCCTCGTGACGGTGGCAGGCCACGCTCCACCGCTCGCTCACCGGAGTCAGCGGCGGCTGGGCCGCGCAGACGTCGGCGGCGAACGGGCAGCGGGCCGCGAACACGCAGGCGCCCGGGCCGTCCTGCGGCACCGGGCCGGGGCCGCTGCGGCGCAGCTGGTGCGGGGCCAGCGGCCGGTCGTCCCGGACACTCGGCGCGGACGCCATGAGCAGGGCCGTGTACGGGTGCCGGGGCGTGGCGAATACCCGCTCGACGGGTCCGTCCTCGACGATCCGGCCCCGGTAGAGCACCACGACGCGGTCGGCGATGCCGGCCAGCGAGCTGAGGTCGTGGGAGATGACGACGATCGGCAGCCCGAGAGAGTCCCGCAGCTCGCGGAGGAGGCGAAGGACATGGTTCCGGCTGCTCGCGTCCAGGGCGCTCACCGGCTCGTCGCAGATCAGCAGGCGGGGCTCGACGGCCAGCGCCCGCGCGATCGACACCCGCTGGCGCTGGCCGCCGGAGATCTGGCCCGGCGTACGCTGCAGCACCGTGGCGTCGAGACCGACCTTCGCCAGGGCAGCTGTCGCCCGCCGCCGGATCTGGTCGCCGTCGTCCTCGCCGCGGATCCTGAGCCCTTCGGCCACGATCTCGGCGACGGTCAGGTCCGGGTCCAGCGACCGGAGCGGGTCCTGGAACACCAGCTGCACGTGCCCGCGGCGCCGCTCGGCCCGCCGGGCGCGCCGGCGCAGGGCCGAGATGGGCTGGCCTTCGAAGACGATCCGGCCCCGCGTCGGGTCCACCAGCCCGACCACGGTGCGGGCCAGCGTCGTCTTCCCCGAGCCGGTCTCGCCGACCAGGCCGACGATCTCGCCGGGCCAGATGTCGAGGTCGACGCCGGACAGGACCTGGTTCGCCCGCCAGCCGCGGCCGAGGGTCACATCGACCGACTCGACCGTCAGCAGGGGCGGCGCTCCCGCCGGGGCGGCGGTCATAACGCCACGACCGAACGGGCGGCGTGCACGCAGCGGACATGATGCTGGTCGCCGACCGGCACGGAACGGACCTGGCCGGATCCGCATTCCGGGACAGCGACCGGGCAGCGCGCCGCGAACCGGCATCCGGTGATGTCCGCGCCCACCCGCGGTGGCTGCCCGGCGATGATCTCCAGCTCGCGCCGCCGGAAGTCACCGACCGACGCCACCCGCAGCAGCGCCTCGGTGTAGGGATGCCGCGGCCGCTGGGTGATCTCCGCTGCGGGCCCGGACTCCACGATCTCCCCGGCGTAGAACACCGCGATCCGGTCGCACAGCTGGGTGATCACGGCCAGGTCGTGCGACACGAACAGCACGGCCAGTCCCCGATCGTCCCGCAGCTGGCGCAGTAGCTCGAGGACCTCGGCCTGGATCGTCACGTCGAGCGCCGTCGTCGGCTCGTCGGCCACAAGCAGCTCCGGGTCGCACGAGATGGCGATCGCGATCATGACCCGCTGCAGCATGCCGCCCGACAGCTCGGCCGGGATCTGGTCGAAGACCCGCTCAGGCTGGCGCAGGCCGACCGACTCGAACAGCTCGATCGCGCGCTGCCGCGCCGCGCGCCGTCTCATGCCCAGTTTCACGCGCAGGACCTCGGCGAGCTGACGCCCGACGGTGATCACCGGGTTCAGGTAGGACGCCGGGTCCTGGAACACCGCGCCCATGCGGCTGCCGTGCAGGCGCTCCCAGTCGCGCCGCGACAGTGCGGTCACCTCGAACCCGGCGAACGACACCGAACCGCGCTCGACCGCGCAGCCGGCCGGCAGCACGCCGAGCGCGGCCCGGCAGGTCAGGGTCTTGCCGCTGCCGGACTCTCCGACCAGGCCGACGATCTCGCCGGCCTGGACCCGCAAACAGACGCCGCGTACCGCGGTGGCCGCGCCGTTGTGCACGCTGACGTGCAGGTCGTCCAGGCGCAGGACCTCATCGGCGCCCCCCTCATGCCGCTCGGCGCCGACGAGGTCAGGCCACGGCTTGCGATTGTCGATCGCCATCGGCACGCTCCAGGTCGGTGTGGACGATCGGGTCGGCGATCACCAGCGTCCCCGCGGTGCTGCGGTCGCGGAATGCGTCGGCCAGGGCGTTCAGCGCGCCGACCGTGACGGCGATCAGTACCCCGGGGATGAAGGGCGCCCAGGGCGCCTGGGCGAGGTAGTCGAGGTCGGAGGACATGACGCCGCCCCAGGTGGGCGTCGGCGGCTGCACACCGATGCCGAGGAAGGTCAGGAACGACACGGCCAGCAGCGCCGCCGCGGTCATCGACGCTGTTGTCACCACGATGTTCGGCAGCACCTTGCGCAGCACGTGCACCCGGATGACGTGCAGCTTTGAGGCGCCGAGCAGCTCAGCGGCTTCCACGTACTGGGCTCGGGCGTGCTCGAGAGTGGCCGCGCGGGTCACCCGGAAAAAGAGGGGGGCGAGCAGGATCCCCACGGCGATCATTGCCTGCGGCAAGCCGTTGCCGAGCGCGGCGGTGACCGCCACGGCGAAGAAGATATAAGGAAGGGTCATCAGCGCGTCGCTGACGCGGTTGATGGCGAAGTCGAACGACCGGCCGACGAACACGGTGGCGATGCCGGGAATCGCACCGAGCACGAGCCCGATCCCGACCGCCTCCACAGCGGTGAGCACCGACAGGCGGGTCCCCACCATGAGTCGGCTGAGTACGTCGCGGCCGAGGTAGTCGGTGCCGAGCAGGTGATGGAGGCTCGGCCCCTGGAACAGCGCGTTCGCGTTGATGGCCAGCGGGCTCTGCGGCGCCAGCACCGAGCCGAAGGCGGCCAGGAACGCGATCGCGGCCAGAATGCCGACCGCGATCCTGGCCGAGGGCAACCGCAGCACCGACCCCGACCCCTTGGCCCCGTTGTGCCCGATAAGCCTGCGTCGGCCGCTCATGTGCCCATCCCGTCGTCGGTGCGGTATAGCCAGTTGAGCGTGGTGTTGACCACCAGGTTGACTACGATGACGAAGACGCTGACCACCAGCAGCAGGCCCTGCACCACCGGGATGTCCCGGGTCTGCGCGCTCTCCAGCAGCAGCTGCCCGAGCCCGGGCAGGGAGAACACGACCTCCGCCGCCACCGCGCCGGCCAGCATCTGCGGGAAGTCGTTGCCGAGGACGACCAGCGCCGGCCCGGCCGCGTTCCGCAGCGCGTGCCGGACCAGGATGCGCCGGTATGGCAGCCCCCGGACCCTGGCGCCGACGATGTAGTTCTGCTCCAGCACCTGGACCAGGGAGGTGCGCAGCTGCCGGGCGACGTCCGCGGACACCGCCAGGCTGAGGGCCAGGCTCGGCAGGAAGATATGGCTGAGCCAGTCGCCGAGGCCGGCCGATGGCCCGACGTAGCCGTTGGCCGGGAACACGTGCACCGTCACCGCGAACAGGACCACCAGGATGATCCCGACCACGAAGGCCGGCAGCGTCGAGACCGCCGAGCACGCCGCGGTGATGCCGCGGTCGAGCCAGCCGCCGCGGCGGATGGCGGCGACGATGCCGGCCGTCCCGCCGATGACGACCGCGAGGATGAGTGCCAGGATCGCGATCGACAGGTCGACGGGCAGGCGCTGGGCGATGCTCACCGAGACCGGGATCTGGGTGAAGTACGACCGGCCGAGGTTACCGTGGACCGCCTGCACCAGCCAGTTCCAGTACTGCACGATCAGGGGGTGATCCAGGCCCAGGTAGTTGTCGAGGCGGGCCACGGCGGCCGGGGTGGCCGCGTCCTGGCCCAGGATCGTGGCCGCCGGATTGCTGTTCGACAGCGCCCCCAGGCAGAACGTGATGAACGTGCTGAGAAACACGATCGGCACCAGGACGGCGAGCCCGCCGCCGATCCGGGCTAGGGCGACACGGCCGCGGCGCCGCCGGGGCGGCGGGGCCCCGGCGGCGCCCGCGGCGCCGCCGCGGGTCAGGCTGAGAACGGTCATCAGATCGGCTCAGCCCGTCACCCGGACGCCCTCCCAGCGCTGCTGCACCAGGTCGAAGGGGATGCCGGTGACCGTGGGGCTGTAGGCGAAGATGCGCGGGTTGGTGTAGAGCCAGATGTGGATGGGGTCGTCCTGCACCGCCGTGGTCACGGCGTTCTGCAGGGCGCTCGGGTAGCTGGCCGAGTCGATCGGGACGGTGAGCACCTGCGACAGCGCCTGGGACACCGCGGGCGACGTCGTAGCCGTCTTGCCGTCGACGTTCATCAGGCCCTGCTGGCTGTACAGCACGTCGAGCATCTCGACCGGCGAGGCGCGTCCCGCCGTGCCGTCGACCGCGAACGGGATCGTCTTCTGGAGGTACAGGAACTGGGTCGAGGTGTCGGACGGGATGTCCTTGATTGTGGCGGTGATGCCGACCTGCGCCAGCTGACCCTGGATCTGCTCGGCCAGGGAGGTACTGGCGGGGCTGTCGTTGGTCAGGGTGACGGTCAGGCCGTGGGCGTAGCCCGCCTCCGCCAGCAGTTGCTTGGCCTTGGCCGGATCATAGGGGTAAAGGTTGGCCAGCTGCGCGCTGTAGCCGACGAACCCCTGCGGGAACGGCTGGTAGGCCACCGACCCGTAACCCGACGCCTGGACCTGGACGATCGCCTGGCGGTCGATGGCGTAGTTGATCGCCTCCACCACCTTCGGGTTGTTGAACGGCGCCGTCGTGGTCTGGACGTCGAGCTCGTTCACCACCTCGGACGGGATCACGGCGATCTTGAAGCCGGCGGCCTTGGCCGCCGCCACCTGGTTGCCCGCGATGTAGGCCACGTTGACCTGGCCCGACTGCAGGGCGGCCAGGATCTGCTCGGGCTGGGTGATGTCCTGCACGGTGAAGCTGGCGATGTGGATCTGGCTGGCGTCCCAGTAGCCGGGGTTGCGCACCAGGTCGGCGTGCGAGTCTGGGACGTAGCTGGTCAGCTTGAACGGGCCCGCGCCCACCGGCTGGGTGGGCAGGCTGCTCACGCCCGCCGCGGTGGCGAACGCCTTCGGGCTCACCATCATGCCGTCCTTGCCGGCCAGCAGATACGGCAGCTGGTAGTCGACCTGGCTCAGGTCCAGCGTGAAGCTCGTCGGGCTGTTCACGACCACTTTGGAGATGACAGCCAGCTCCGCGCCGATATTGGAGTTCTGCTGGGTCTGACCGCGTTCGATGTTCTCCTTCACCGCCTGCGCGTCCAGCGGCGTCCCGTCGGTGAACGTCAGGCCCGGCCGTAGCGTGAACGTCACGCTCTTGCCCGAGGGGGCGTATGTCCATGACGTGGCCAGGCCGGGCCCGGGGTTCCCGGCCGGGTCGAGCGTGGTGATCGAGGCGTAGACCAGGCCGAGGACATGCATGTCCCAGCCCGCGCTCGAGGTGACCGGGTCCCAGGACGTGGGAAGCTCCCACTCCCAGTTGAGGGTGCCGCTGGCTCCGGCGTTGGCCAGCGCCGCGGACGACGTGGTGGGCGGCGAGCTGCTGCAGGCGGCCGCGGCCAGCGACATGGCGAGGGCGGCGGTGAGCATGACACTGCTGCGGGCAGCGCGCAAACGACTGCGCATGAGCGGACTCCTGTCGAGGGGGGCGCACCGCCACGTCGTCGTAGCTGCGTGCATCTGCCGCGTTCAGGCTAATTCAGATAAAATCGATTGGTCAAGTAGACTTTGTCTCCCGCCGGCCGTCGGCTCCCCGGCGGGCGATCGTCGCGGGCAGCCCACCGCGGGCCGGGGTGCCCAGCTCCGGCTCCACACGCAGCGTGTTGATCAGCACGGGCCGCGATGCGGATTCCGCGATCACCTCCGCGTACAACGCGGCCGGCCAGGTCTCCTGGCGTGCCTGCGCAGCGTGCTGGAACAGCGTCATCGCGGTGATCAGGGCGACCGACGGGTCGCCGCGTCCCAGTGCGTGCAAGATGGCCACGGTCTGGGCCAGTCCCGCGCCGGGACCGCCGTAGCGCTCGGCCACGGTCACCGTCAGCAGCCCGGCGGCGTGCACGGTACCGATCCCGTCGGCGGGAAAAGGACCCGTCCCGGTCATGTACCCCGGCACGCCCGGCCAGTGCCTCGGTTACCTCCGGTAGGCGGCCGAGATCGGGTACCGGAGGGTCATGCCGACAGGGCTGCGGCCTCGGTCCCGACCGGCGTGATCTTGGCCTGCTCGCGCAGCAGCGGCACCAGTTCCGTGCCCCAGTCGACCACGTCGTCCAGCGGGTCGAAGCCGCGGATGAGCACGGTGTCGACGCCTACCCGCCGGTAGGCCATCAGGGCGTCGGCCACCTGCCGCGGCGTGCCGACCAGCGCGGTGGAATTCCCGCCGGGCCCGGTCAGCGTCGTCACGCCGTACCACAGCCGCTCGTCGTGGACGTCGCGTTCCGTGGCCTGCCGGTGCAGCCGTTCCGATCCGACCGAGGAGGATTCGCGGAAGCCGAACAGGCGGCCGCCGCGGGCGGGTACCTGGACGCCCTGCACCTGCGCGGTCTCCGCGTCGGCGGCCCGGCGGGCGGTGGCCGACCTGATGTCCTCTGCGCGCTGCCAGGCAGCCTCCTCGGTATCGGCCACGATCGGCCGGACGGAGACCTCCTTGGTCCTCACCATGCCGATGATCTCGATGGACACTTCCGATATCCCTCCGGTTCCGATGCTCCTGCGCTCCTGGCGGCCCACTCCTCAGGTCCGGCCGCCCTGGCTCCTCCGGCCTGGGCGGCCGTTTCCTGCCGACAGGTCTTGTCAATTAAATCTATCGATATTATAGGATTAGTCCATGCCTGCCGCCATCCCCTCCGTGTCGGCTTCAGCCGTCCGGCGCGCGCTGCGGGACCGGGCCGAGATCGGGCTCCTCGACGTGCGCCCGGAGGGACGCTTCGCCACAGGGCATCCCCTGTTCGCGGCCTCGTTCCCGCTGGGCCGCCTGGAGGCCGAGGTCTTCGACCGGATTCCCAGGCGCTCGGTCCCGCTCGTGGTCTACGGGGACGGCCCGGGGGCCGGAGGCGACGACGTTGACACGGCGGTGCGCAGGCTCCGGAGCCTCGGCTACCGCGATGTGTCGCTGCTGGCTGGCGGCCTGGCCGGGTGGACGGCGGCAGGTGGAGAGCTGTTCGCTGACGTCAACGCCCCGAGCAAGGCATTCGGGGAGCTGGTCGCGGCAACGGCGGGCACGCCGGACGTGGCGGCACACGACCTGCAGTCGATGCTTCGTGACCGGGAGGACGTCGTCGTGGTCGACGCCCGGCGGTTCGAGGAGTACCAGACGATGAGTATCCCGACCGCTACCAGCGTGCCCGGGGCCGAACTGGTCCTGCGCGTCGGCGCGCTCGCCCCGGACCCGGCTACCACGGTGGTGGTGAACTGCGCCGGGCGGACCCGCAGCATCATCGGCGCCCAGTCGCTGATCAACGCCGGCCGGGCGAACCGGGTGCTGGCTCTGCGCAACGGCACGATCGGCTGGACTCTGGCCGGGCTTACGCTGGACCATGGCCAGGCCCGCCGGGCGCCGGAGGTGCCCGCGGCGTCGGCCCGGCGAGCCAAGGCCGCGGCCTGGGCCGTGGCCCAGAAGGCCGGCCTGCACCGGATCGGCTCCGGTGAGCTGTGGTCACTGGAGGACGGCGGGCGGCGCACCGTCTACCGGTTCGACGTCCGCACGCCAGAGGAGTACGAGGCCGGGCACCTGCCCGGGTTCCGCCCGGCCCCCGGCGGGCAGCTCGTGCAGGAGACCGACTGGTTCGCCCCGGTCCGCGGTGCACTGGTGGTCCTGGCCGACGACGACGGCGGGCGAGCGGCGATGACCGGATCGTGGCTGGCCCAGATGGGCTGGGACGTCGCCCTCTGGCCGCCAGATCCGGCAGGACCGGTCGAGGCGGGGCCGTGGCGGCCGGCCCTGCCGCCGCTACCGGAGGTGACGCTGGCCGAGCCGGCTCAGGTGGATGGCTGGCTGCGCGCCGGGGAGGCGCTCCTCGTCGACGTCGACACCAGCCGGCGGTTCCTGGGCGGCCACGTGCCCGGAGCGGTGTGGGTCCTGCGCACCGACCTGTCCGGCAGCGTGATGTCCAGCCTGCTCGGCAGGGTCGCCCGGCTGATCCTGACCAGCGCAGACGGGGTCCTGGCCGCCTTCGCCGCGGCCGACGTGCCCCCGCGGGCCGACACCGCGGTGATGGTACTGGACGGCGGCACTGCGGGCTGGGCTGGGTCGGGGCGGGCGCTGCAGGCCGGACCGGAGGAGATGCTGTCAGCACCCGTCGACGTCTACCGTCGGCCGTACGAGGGAACAGACGTGGACCCCGCGGCCATGCAGGCCTACCTGGATTGGGAGCACGGGCTCGTCGCGCAGCTGGAACGGGACGGCACGCACGGCTTCACCGTGCTGACGGGCCTGGCAGACGAACGACAACCACCACCGAGTGGCCGCAGCCTTGTATGAAACCGAAAATCGGAAGGAGATCCTGCGCCCGTCCAGTTCATCGGCATCGTCCGCACCGCGGACCGATCCGAGAAGCCCGCGGCCGTTGACGCGCAGATGGGTGACTCCTAATATCTATTATATCGACCGATTTAATTGATTTTAGGAGAAGCCGATGACCACCCTGGCCGGTCCGGACGTTCAGCCGGGCACCGTATCCAGCACCAGCGCCATCACCGTCCGGCCGCTCCAGCCCACGATCGGCGCCGAGATCGGGGGTGTCGACCTGAGGCATCCGCTCAGCACGGCGGCGCGCGACGAGATCAAGGCCGCCATCCTGCAGTACAAGGTCGTGTTCTTCCACGACCAGGACCTGGACCGCGACCAGCACGCCGCGTTCGCCCGGCAGTTCGGCCCGCTGTACGTCCACCCCAGCGTGACCAAGCCCGACGCCGACCAGGTGCCGGCCGCCCACCAGATCGCCGCGGCGGACGCCAAGAAGTACGCGGACCTCTTCGCGCAGCAGCAGGCCGAGGGCTGGGACCCCTACCACAGCGACACCAGCTGGCGGCTGGTCCCGACCTGGGGCGCCGTGCTCCGGGCGGTCACGCTCCCCGAGGTCGGCGGCGACACCATCTGGGTCGACGCCGGGCAGGCCTACGGCGGGCTGCCCGCCGAGGCCAAGGAACGGCTCGAGGGCCTGCACGTCACCCATGACTACCGGTCCGCGCTGCTCCGCTCCGGGCACGACTACCCGATCGTGGCCCACCCGATCGTGCGCACACACCGCGAGACCGGCAGGAAGATCCTCTGGGTGAACTTCAGCCAGCACCCGTGGATCGTCGGGCTCGACCGGCAGGAGAGCCGCGAGCTCCTGTCGATCGTCCACGACCAGTACCGCAAGCCGGAGTACCAGGTGCGCTTCAGCTGGCGGCCCGGTTCGGTCGCGTTCTGGGACAACCGGGCGGCGGTCCACTACGCGGTGCGCAACTACGGTGATTTCCCCCGGCTGCTGGAGCGCATCCTGATCGCCGACGAGCCCCAGTACGCGGACCTCTGAGCGCGTCCCTCAGTGAGCCGGGCCCCCGTCGTCAGGCCAGAGGCTGTCCGCGGTCTGGCCGGTGTCGGCGCGAAGCTCCTGGCCACCTACGCGGACGAGGGGCTGGTGCCAGCGTCGGCGGTCATCACCCATTAACCTATTAAACCTAGCGATAATATATAAGTTGCCGTTGACGCGACGCGTGACCCAGAACCACCCGCGGCCGCTTCGGGCCGGTCCACCAAGCCCCGGGCCCAGGCACGGTCGCTGGCGTCCAGCAGCGCCGCTGACTGACGTCAAAATCCTATTTACATATCGATATGATAGGATTTAGGCGATGACAGCTGTTGAAGAATCGTCCGCCGAGTTCAGCGCCTCCGAGTTCCGGCAGGCGATGGGCCACTTCGCCACGGGCGTGACGGTGGTGACGTCGGTAGGCGATGACGGCGAGCCCGTCGGCACCACCGCCAGCGCCGTCACTTCGCTCTCGCTGGATCCGCCGCTCGTGCTGGTCTGCTTCGACCGCGCGAGCATGACGCTACGGGCGATCCGCGCGCACGGCGCGTTCGTGGTCAACGTGCTCGCAGCACCCCAGCAGCACCTGTCCGCCAACTTCGCCCGCCGCGGCCTGGCCGCGGCCTGGGACGGCGTCGGGCACCGGCCCGGGCCGACCGGCAGCCCGCGGCTCGACGGTGTCCTGGCCGCGCTGGAGTGCACGGTCGAAAACAGGCTGCCGGGTGGCGATCACGAGATCGTCGTCGGCCGCGTGCATCACGTCGAGATCAGCGCTGACGGCGCCGCCCCGCTGGTGTACTGGCGCGGGACCTACCTGTCGCTAGCAGGGACCTAAATAACGCACCTGGCCCTGACCGTCCCGCCCCGCGAGTTCGCCCGGGAGCACAGGCGCGGCCCGCTGACGCGGATGTTCTGGCACCGCCCCTGACCCCGGACCAGGTCCTCCAGGACCGGGGCAACACAGCCCCTCCACCGAACCCGCCGGCTCAGATCATCCCGGAGCGCGTTCATCACCCCGGTGTCGTTGTCGATGACGAACAGGACGCGAGGTGACATCCACTTCGGTCCAGCTGCCGAGTCAGCGCCCGGCCTGGAGGCTAGGCCCGGTCCTCAACGACCTCCGGGTCGTAGAACACTGGCGGCCCGTCGGACATCTTCGCGTACTGCCGTGCCGCTGCCTGGGTTTCACGCAGCCCGGAGTTCTCCATCGCCGACTCAAACGAGTCGAAGAACGCCACAGCGAAGCAGTGGCCGGGGTCCGAGCGATCGCGGGCAAGCAGTTCCCGGCGCACGGTGCGCTTGCCTTCGGTGGCACGCCACCACTCATCGTTCACCTGGCGGGCCCTGTCGACGTCGGATGTGCGGAACTCGATGATCTGAACGAACGCCATGCTGGAATCTCCCTCTCGGTCAGCCTGATTTCCCTCATGGCACCAGAACAGATTGACTGGCCCGCGCAGTAGCCGTGGAGAGCGGATGGAGATGCGCACTGCGTCTGGACCCGCGCATCCCCGCTGCACGGCTGACCTGCCAGTGGATACCCGGAACCGGCCAAAATGGTGTCGTCGCTCTCAGGACTTCTCGTCGTACCAGGTCCAGCCGGTTTCGGCGTCGGAATGCTGCTCGCACGGCTCGTGGGGAGCCCGGGTACAGACCACCGGGCGGCCCGCGAAGGTGGCCGGGCACCACGCCCCGCAGCGTTTACCGGGATCCAGCAGGTCGAGGATGCGCTGCCGGCGTGCCGCCTCGCCCGCCTGCGTGTCCGGGGCGACCCCCACGTGGTATTGCCCGCCGCGTCCGTGCCCGCCCGGTGCGAGACGAGCACTCACTGGTCGGGCGCTCGTCGCGCCGTCGGCACGGGGCACGGTGGCGATCGCCGTGAGCGTGCTGGCCATGATGTGTCCTCCTTGAACGCTGATGCTGGCGGTCCCGGTCACTGGCGCTCTCATTTCATCGGGGATTTGTGGATCTGCGATGCGTCGACGATGGAGACGGCATGGACATGACCGGGCCCGGACGACGACGTGCTGCGCTACCTGGACGGCCAGAACGTCTTCATCCGGGCTTCACAGCGTCGCCGTCGTGCCTCCACATGAGCGCCGTGTGCTGGTCGTCCGGGGTCAGTTCCCGCATCCGCCGTGTCGTTCTGACCCGTGGCTTAGCGCTGAACGAAACGAGGCGATCGCATCATGAAGACCCTCGGCCCCGTCGTCTTTTCCACCTTGGCCGGGCCGACCGTCTCGGTTATCGCTCAGGTTCCCTGGTGACCGGCCTGTACGCCCTGGAGGTCGGCTCTGCGCTCTCCTACGTCATAGCGGTGCTGGTGCCGGCTCTGGACGCGCTGGTCCCGGTGCTGCCCAGCGAGACCGTGGTGATCGCGTTCGGAGTCGCGACAGCCGGCAGCGCCGACCCCCGGATCGCGCTGCTCGTCGCGCTGGCCGCCTTCGGCGCCTTCCTCGGCGACAACGTCGCCTACCTGGCCGGCAGGCGGTTCGGGCCGACCGTGGACCGCCGGCTGTTCGCCGGGGAGCGCGGCGCACACCGGCGCGCCTGGGCCCAGCGGTCACTCGGCCGGTTCGGCATCCGGATCATCATCGCATGCCGGTTCATCCCGGGCGGACGTACCGCGGTCACCCTCAGTTGCGGCCTGATCGGCTACCCCCGGTACAGGTTCGCCGCCGCGACCGCGTGCGCCGGGATCATATGGGCCAGCTACGCGTTCCTCCTCGGGCGGCTCGGCGGCAAGGTCTTCGAACACCAGCCATGGATCGGCCTGCTGCTCGCCCTGGGGCTCGCGCTGGCCGTCAGCGTGCTCGTCGAGGCAGCGCGGCGCGCCCGGCGATGGCACGTCAACGAGCGCCATCGCAACCGGCGCGCGCTGCCCGGAAGGCCGGCCGCGGCAGGCCGACCGCCAGGCCGCTCGGGACGACCCGCCCGCTGCTGACGGCCTCAGCCCGGTCGGCGCCGGGCCGATGACCGCGCACGGAGCTCATCGCGGCGACCGCGGCCGCGCTCGGCCTGCTGGGCCCGATCCTCGGCATGGCCGGCGCGGGAATTGCCAGGCTGGCATGGGCGCACAGTAGCCTGTCCGGCACGTTCGGCGACCTGCCGCCGAGTGACGTGCTCGTCCTGCTGATCGGGCTGCCGCTGGTCGCCGCGGCCGGCGGCTGGTTGCTGGCCGGCCGCGAGCCGGAGGTTATCGCGAGGCAGCCGCTGGACTGACGCGCGCCTAGGAATCCCGGACGCCGCGTTGATGTCGCCGTTCAGGCGATGCGGCCTGCGTAGCGACGACGGAAGCCGTCGGAGGCGTTGGCGGTTATCACCACGTCGTAGTAGCCGTACTGATCGGTCGGCCAGCTGATGGCCGAGGAGCCGCCGGCCTTCACCGTCACCGCCTGGGTGCGGCCCTCGTAGTCGTTCGGGGTCAGGGTGTAGATGATCGCCCGCTGGCCCTGGTTGGCCAGCGCGAGCTCGACGACCGCCCCGCCTGGCCCGGACTGCAGGGTGGAGGTGACGACCGGGACCGCGCCGTTGTACTCGTCGGCCGGCACAACCTGCCCAGCGAAGCTGGTCAGGAACCCGTCAGGACCGTAGACCGAGAAGGCGTACTTTCCGGCGGTCAGCGTTGCGTCCCAGACGTAGGAGCGCGGGGCGGACGGAAGCACCGTGAACGGCGCGCCGCTGAAGGTCAGGTAGTTATCCGGGTAGACGGCGAAGGAAGCGCCGACCGTGCCGGTGTTGGTCAGCGTGGCGGTGACCTGGCCGGTCGTGCGGTTCACGGTCACATCGGCGTGCAGCTGGTAGTTGCTTGGGCGGTGCGGTCGGGTGCCAGGCTCCTGGGTCGGCATCTTCTGGGCGCCGTGGGCCGGAGGTTCCGTCGACCCGCCCGTCAGCTGGGTCAGCGCCCAGGTCTGGTCGAGCGTGGGGATGTTCTTCGGGATCGAGAAGTCCGGGTGCCCGAAGTCGAACGCTGTGGTCAGGTCGCCGGTCACGGACGCCCGCCACGAGGTGACGTTGGCCGGCTTCACCCCGGTCCAGGCGGCCAGAAACCGGAGCATCGAGGTGTGGTCATAAACGTTGGAGTCGACGTAGCCGCCGCGGGTCCACGGCGAGCAGATGAGCATCGGGACCCGGGTCCCGGGGCCGATCGGCAGGCCCCCGACGTGCTCGTCGATGACGCTCACCTCGGGGGCGGGCGGGAGCTGGTGATCGAAGAACCCGTCGTGCTCGTCGTAGGTGATAAACAGCGCCGTGGTCTTCCACAGGTCGGGGTTGGAGAACAGAGTCTGCAGCACGGTGTTCACGTAGTGCGCCCCGTAATCGGGGGTGTAGGACGGGTGCTCGCAGTAGCCGGCCGGGGCGACGATCCACGACACCTGCGGGAGCTTGCCGTTCTTGGCGTCCTTGATGAATGACGACAGCACGTACGCGGCGTGGGTCTTGCTCATCGGTGGCGCCCCCGCGTCGGTCTGCCACGGGGTGACCGCCCCGCGGACCGCGAGCACGCCGGTCCCCCCATTGCGGCTGTTGGAGGTGTTGTACTGCGGGTAGAACCAGAGCGGGTTGTCCCCGTAGTCGCCGAGGAAGTAGTCGGGGTAGCCGCCGCTGTCGCCGACCTGGTCGTTTGTGTAGACCTGCCAGCTGATCCCGGCCTTCTGCAGTAGCTCGGGATAGGTTATAACCTCGGCCGTGCCGGCCTCCGCTCCGAAGTCGACCGTATAGTCATCCGGGTTGCTGGTCCAGCCGCTCGACGTCCCCGTCCAGAAGTACATCCGGTTGGGGCTGGTGGGGGCCATGATCGCCTGATGGTAACCGTCGCAGACGGTGAAGGCGTCGGCCACCGCGTACTGGAACGGGATCTCGTCCCGGGTGAAGTAGCCCATCGTCTCTTCGGTCTTGGCCGGAACCCAGTTGTTCCACAGCCCGCCGTTCCGGGCCTCGTGGTCGCCGGCCCAGCTGTGGTCGAGGTCACCGTCGACCTGGTCGGTCAGGTTGTACGGGAGTAGGTACCCGAGGTCACTGCGAGCCTTGTCGGGCTGCTGGAAGATGTTGGTCCCGTTCGGGTAGGTGAGGATCTGCTTGTCGCCGAAGCCGCGCACGCCCCGGAGCGTCCCGAAGTAGTGGTCGAAGGACCGGTTTTCCTGCATGAGGATCACCACGTGCTTAACATCGGCGATGGTCCCGCTCCAGCTCTCCGGCAGCGCCTTGGACGCCGCCGACCTGACGGCTGCAGCGGCCCGTGGTCCGCCGCTGCAGCCGGCCGTCACGGCCGCCGCAGCGCCGAGCCCTGTGTAGTGCAGGAACCGGCGTCGACTGAGACTCGGCGCGAACCTCCGGCCGGGCTGCCGCGGTGATCCGGTTGCGTCATGCACATGCTCACGTCGCTCCTCCGAGTTAGTCATTCTGGGTTTATCCCCCGGTTCATGTTCGTGTCCCACGCTTGCAGCGGCGCCAAGCCGGCCACTGACCACATGCGTCCATCCCGCATCGGCGTACTTGCTATCGCAAGTTCTCAACGTCACGTCGGTACTTAGCGTGGGCAGACAGATGTTCCGCTGATCGGTGAGCGGACGAATGCGCTGAACATGTGATCTTCACATGATCGGCAGATGGCTTTCATAGGGGCCTGGTCGGCTGAGGCTCGCGGCCACCGCCGCCGTTCTGCTGGGCCAGGCACGGGCCGCCCGCCGGGCCTACCGCGTCATGACCCACCCCATTGTGCGTCGGGCCGTATCCGTGGGATAGCCGCCAGGACATGGTGCCCTGGTCTACTGCCGCCCGGCAGGCGAACCGGAGAAGCCCGTTATGGATTACTGCCAGCCCACGCCCAGGAGAAGCCATGACCACGAATCCGGACCCCAGTCGGGAGGCCGGCCGCGGCCACAATGACGCAGTGGTCACCGCCCTGGTGACCCGGGCCAGGAACGGCGAGCGACAGGCCTGGGACGCCCTGGTGGACCGGTATGCCCCGCTGATCTGGTCCATCTGCCGTAGGAACCGGCTCGACGCCGCCGGCGCACGGGACGCCGCCCAGAATGTCTGGCTGAAGCTGATAGACCACCTGGACAGCCTGCCCGACCCGGCCGCGCTTCCCGGCTGGCTGGCCACCACGACCTGGCGCGAGTGCGGCCGCATCCTGCTCACGGCGCGGCGACCACACGACGCCGGGACCATCCCCGACGATCACGCCCGAGCGGCCGAGCAGGACCTGCTCGCGGCCGAACGCCATACGGCCCTGTGGGAGGCGTTCGGGCAACTGCCTCCGGGCTGCCGGCAGTTGCTCGCCCTGCTCATCCACGATCCTGCGCCGCCGGATGCGGAGATCAGCGCCAGGCTGGGCATCCCGGTCGGCGGCATCGGGCTGAGACGCCATCACTGCCTGGACAAGCTGCGCCGCCACCCGGCCATCACCGCGCTGATCAGCGCCGACACCTAAACCGCTGCCAGCGCCGTTCGGCACTAGGCGGCGGACCGCGATGCGATCTGCGTGGCGCGGACGGGAACGCTCTCGAAGCCGCGCAGCACGAGCAGTGGGCGCCGGGTCGGCGGGGCGGCCAGTTCAAGCGCCGGGTACCGCTGGGTCAGCTCCTCGATGGCGATGCGGCCCTCTAGCCGGGCCAGCGAGGCGCCGAGGCAGTGGTGCATGCCGAGCGAGAAGGACAGGTGCCGGGCTGGATCCGGGCGGTCAATCCGGAACTCGTCGGGCTGCTCGAAGACCTCCGGGTCGCGGTTGGCGCCGCCGATGGACACGATGGCGGGTTGGCCCGCCGCGATCACGCTGCCGCCGACCTCGACGTCCTCGGTGGCTATCCGGGCGGTCAGCTGGACTGGGCTGTCGTAGCGGAGCATTTCCTCAATCGCCGCCGGTACCAGGGCCGGATCCTGGCGCAGCCGGTTCCAGCTGTCCGGGTCGCCCAGCAGAGCGACCGTGCCGTTCCCGATCAGGTTCACGGTGGTCTCGAACCCGGCGACCAGCAGCAGCAGGGCCGTGCTCACCACCTCACCGGAACTCAGCCGGTCGCCCTCCTCCTCGGCCGCGATGAGCGCGGACAGGATGGTGCCGTCGGGATCGGCCCGGCGCTCGCGCACCAGGTCCTGGAGGTAGCCAGTCAGCGCTAGCTCCGCGGCGCGGGTCTGCGCCTGCGCGGCCGCCGCCGTCTGGGGGTCCAGCGTGGCGGCCACGTCATGACCCCAGGCCCGGAACCGGGCCTGGTCCTCAGCTGGCACGCCGAGCAGATGGCAGATGACCGCGATCGGCAGCGGGAAAGCCAGCCCGTCGATCAGGTCGAAGCCGGCTGCGCCGTCCGTGGCCGTCAGCAGCCGGACCGTGACGTCGCGGATCCACGGTTCGAGTCCGGCGATGGCCCTCGGAGTGAACGCGCCGGCCACGAGCCGGCGCAGCCGGGTGTGGTCGGGCGGGTCCATCGTGAGCAGGTCTGCGGCGGGCAGCCCGGCCCGCGGGTCGCCCGGCGGGTAGGACGGCCGCCGGTAGCCGCGCTGGTGCACCGGCGAGCTGCTGAACCGCCGGTCCCGCAGGATGCTCGCCACCGTCGCGTGGTCCGCTGCGGCGAACACGCCGAGCGGGCTGCGCACCAGGCCGCGCTGCCGCAGCTGCGCGTACAGCGGGTACGGGTCAGCCTTCGTCGCCGGGAGCATCAGCCGGGCGACCGGATCGCCGCGCCACTGGCACAGCCGCAGCGCGGCCGGCTCGACGACGCGGCTCTTGACTCGCTCTCCCAGGCCCATCTCGAACTCCTTCGCCGCGCGGCCGGGCCAGCCGCTTCCGGCCAGGCCATCACGAGTTCATATACCAGCGGTACCTGTATTCTGACGGTACTCTGTATGCCGTTGGTATGTCAATGTGACATCATGAGAGCGTGGCCAGAGTGACCAGAGCGGAGTCCAAGGAGCGCACGCGGCTGCGGCTGCTGGCTGAGGCGCAGCGGCTGTTCCGCGAGCGCGGCTACGCCGCGACGTCGCTGGAGCAGATCGCGGAGGCGGCGGAGGTAACCAAGGGCGCCATCTACGGGCACTTCGCCAGCAAGGAGGACCTCATGCTCAGCGCGATCGAAGCAGCCCCGACCCCCGATTACTCGACCACGCTGAACGACGAGTCGCGGCCACTGCGCGAGCGGCTGGCCGAGTTCGGCCGCGCCGTCGCCGCGGAAGACCCCGGGGACGCCGAGGAGCTGGCGATGTACCTGGAGTTTTATGCCGCGCTGCTGCGCGCCCCGGACGTGCTGCAGCGTTACAGCGGCAGAGTCGAACGCCGGCTCCAGGAGCTAGCCGACGCCGATACTGACGAGCTGCCCACCGGGGCCACGCCCGTCCAGGCCTGGGCCATCGGCCAGGCGCTGCTGGCCGGCCTGCAGATCTACAAGCGCCTGGCCCCCGGCCTGGTCACGCCGGAGGTGTTCGAGCGCGCATTCGGCTTGCTGGCCGACCTCTACCAGGAGCAGTAAGCACGACGCGTAGCTGCCGGGTCGCGGGCTGCGGCGGCGGCATCCCCAGGCATCCGCCGTCGCCGGCCATCGGGTCAGCGCCGCACGCGCGTACCTGCGCGCCGCGGACTACTTCGCGGTCGCCGTCAACTCGATCGACGGTCTCGACGGCGACACCACCAAGCTGCTTCCCGCCTTCCGTGCTCACCGCGCCGCCTGGGATGGCTTCGTGGCGAACAGCCGCTGGCCCGTGGAGCGGATCGACATCCCCTACGAGGGGTCAAGCATGCCGGGGTGGTTCTTCCGCCCCGACGAATCCGGCGTGAAGCGCCCGACCCTCGTCATGAACAACGGCAGCGACGGCTCGGTCAGTGGCTGCTGGTGCGAGGGCGCCGAAGGAGGCCTCGAGCGCGGCTACAACGTGCTGCTGTTCGACGGCCCCGGGCAGCAGTCGATGCTGTTCGACCGGGACATCCCGTTTCGCTACGACTGGGAGAAGGTACTGACGCCGGTCATCGACTTCCTCATCAAGCGAGACGACGTCGACGCCGCGCGGCTCGCGCTGTCCGGCGTGAGCCAGGTCGGCTACTGGGTCGCGCGCGCTCGCCTTCGAGCACCGCTTTGCGGCGGCCATCGCCGACGGCGGCGTGGTCAACGTGGGCCTTACCTGCTTCAGCCACCTCCCGCCGCAGCTGCTCGATCTCTACCGCGCCGGAGACAAGGCCGCCTTCGACCAGTACATGCGCCAGGCCATGGCCGCACCCGGGGCGGAGGCCGAGCGCGAGACCTGGGCGTTCCGGGCCCGTCCCTACGGCGTGGCGGGCTACTCGGCCGTGCTCGACGAGGTTGCCAAGTACGACGTGACCGACGTCGCGGGGCAGATCAGGACACCGCTGTACATCGCCGACCCGGACGGCGAGCAGTTTTTCTGCGGTCAGCCCGCCGCGCTCGCCGCGCTCGTACCCGGCTCGACGCTCGCGCGCTTCACGCAGGAGGAAGGCGCGAGCTACCACTGCCAGCCGATGGCGCGCGAACTCACCGAGCAGCGCATGTTCGACTGGCTCGACGAGCACATCGCCTGACGCCGCCGCGTCGCCCGCGTTTGCCGGCCAGGGCTACCTTCCGTGATGCGCCCGCCGGATGCCGGCCTGCCGCCTCAATGTACTTCCGGCACTTCGGCACGGCCGCGTCCCACGCCACGTTGGCGACACGGAACTGACAAATTTCGGTGCCATTTATCGGATACTGACCGACTGTCGTGACGGCCTGTGGGATAAGGAGTCAGGTGCGTGGCGCCGACATCCCCGGACCGCGCCGAGTTCGCGCACCTCCTCGTGTGCGCCCTGCTTACCCCGTGGGGGCGCTTGGCCTCGTGGAAGGAGTGGAATGCCCGTATTCTCCCGGAAGTCGGCGCACAGCGCCGCATCGCCGACCGGCCCCGCCGTGTGGCATGGCCGATCCGCGGTCATGAGAGTTACCGCCCGAACCGTTCTGCCGTTGGCTGCCGTCGGCGGACTGGCCGCGCTGTCGCTGGCGGTTCCGGCCGCGACGGTGGCGGCACCCGCCGCCAGGACGGCCGCCCACGTGGCCTCGGTGCGCCCGATTCCCGACGTGACCGGGCCGATCCTCGGCAGCACGCAGCTCCCGGCTCCGCTCACCACCTCGGAGTGCCAGACCGAGATCGGCATCAACTGCTATACGCCGGTGCAGTACCGGGTCGCGTACGACCTCAATTCGCTGTACAGCGGCCAGGCCACCGGCCGTCCGATCACCGGCGCCGGCGAGACGATCGTGATCGTGGACTCCTACGGCTCGCCGACCATCCGGAGCGACCTGCAAACCTTCGACGCGGAGTTCGGCTTCCCCAATCCCAACCTCACCATCGACCAGTTCGGGACCATTCCCCCGTTCGACCCGACCAACGCGACCATGGTCGGCTGGGCGGAGGAGACCACGCTCGACGTGGAGTATGCGCACTCCATCGCGCCCGGCGCGAACATCGTCCTCGCCGAAACCCCGGTCGCCGAGACCGAGGGCGTGACCGGCTTCCCGGAGATGATGAACGCGGAGGAGTCGCTGATCAATCAGGGCGTCGGCGACGTGATTTCGCAGAGCTTCGGCGCCACCGAGAACACGTTCCCCGGTTTCAGCAGCGGTAACTACTCCAGCCTGCTCGACCTCCGGTACGCGTTCAAGGATGCGTTCGCGCATCACGTGACCGTGCTCGCGGCAGCGGGCGACACGGGAGCGACCAACTACGAGTTGGACGGGCAGACCCTGTACCCGTACCGGGTGAACTCCTGGCCATCGTCGGACCCGCTGGTGACCTCGGTCGGCGGCACGATGCTCGACCTGAACGACGCTGGTAACAAGCTGGCGCCCGACACCGTGTGGAACGACGGGTTCGGAGCCGGCGGCGGCGGCTACTCGGCCGTCTTCCCCCGCCCGCTGTACCAGATCGGCGTCGCCGGAGTGGTCGGCGGTCACCGGGGAACCCCGGACATCTCCATGAGCGCGGCGGTCAACGGCGGCTGCTGGCTCTACCTGTCCTTCGGCGGGGTCGACGGTGCCGGCTGGTACATCTTCGGCGGGACCAGCGAGGCCACGCCGATCATGGCCGGGATCGTCGCGCTCGCTGACCAGCAGGCCGGTCACCGGCTCGGCCTGATCAACCCCGCGCTGTACACGCTGGGCGCGCTCCAGCAGGTCGGAATCCCTGGCACCGGCATCGTGAGCGTCACCTCTGGCAACAACACATTCGGAGGGGTCACCGGCTTCAACGCCGCGCCCGGCTACAACCTGGCCGCCGGCTGGGGCACGATCGACGCGGCGAAGTTCGTGCCCGCGCTCGCGCGCCTCGGCTAGCGCCAGCACCGCAACGCCGTGGGCCCGGGCTGCTTCGGCGCCCGGGCCTACGGCGCACCGCGCCGACACCGCCGCTGGACATAGCACGGCTCCGATCGGCAAATGGTTCATTTGGTGCCTTCATGAGCGTTGCCGAACAAACCTGGACAACGTCTGTCAGATGCGCTCACGATGAGGTAGCACACAGGCTAGTCCTGCGGAAGGAGAGGGCAATGAAGATCTCTTTGCGTACCCTGGCGATCGGCGGCTCCGTCCTGGCGGCCCTGGTCGTGACCGGCACTGCCGCCGCCGTCAGCGCCCAGACCACCACGGCGGTCCACCCGGTCGCGGCCGCCTCCCCGATACTCTTCCATCCCTTCACCATCGTCAGCCCGGACTTCCAGCAGGACGCCTTCCTGCCGGTCAGCGCCGAGTTCGGCGGACCGGGATCGGCGGGCTCGGGGTGCAGCGGCCAGAACCTGGCCCCGACACTGAACTGGTTCAACGTGCCGGCCGGGACCAAGAGCTTCGCGTTCACGATCACCGACGTGGACGCCCCGGTGGCGGACGGCTTCCACCACTGGATCGTGTACAACATCCCCCGTCAGGTGACCACCCTGCAGGGGCACGGCAGCAACCCGTTCAGCGAGGGGACCAACGACTACGGCACCGTCGGGTACGGCGGTCCGTGCCCGCCGCCGGACGGCCAGGTCCACCACTACGTCTTCACCGTGTACGCCCTGTCGGTGGCGCACATAGCCGGCACGCACATCACGTTCGGCAAGCTCATCGCCGAGATCGCCCCGCACGTGGTCGGCGCGACCAGCACGATCGGCAAGTTCCGGCTCCCGCTCGGCAGTTAATGAGCTGCCATACCGCGGGACGCCTTTCGGCGATCACCATGCAGAACCACGGTCCGTTCATTTTCCTGCCGAACGGGCCGTGGTTCGTGCCCCCGCCACCAGAATCCGGTCAGCGATGCTCGTAAACCAATACGGCTCCTCTGGCTGGCTGGCTGGCTCTGGTGCTTTATATTAATGACCTCGCAGGTTGTGACGCGCACGATCAGCATTTCGCGTCCGCTATGAGGGTTTCCAGGTCGGCGACAATTTCCTGTCCTCCGGTT
>Ga0187781_10000901_pt1 | contig 22005 bp, 12 predicted proteins | sample 0715_SJ02_MP02_2_FD_132447 | JGI IMG/M metagenome (GOLD analysis project Ga0187781, IMG submission 132447) | Tropical peat soil microbial communities from peatlands in Department of Meta, Colombia - 0715_SJ02_MP02_20_MG | ecosystem: Environmental > Terrestrial > Soil > Wetlands > Peat | place... | reverse complement strand
CTCCAGAAGATCGGCCAAATATTGTTCCAAGCGCTCTCGACATTTCTCGATTTCGCTCTCGGTCATGGACCGGAGCTTACCACCTCTCTTGCGGGAGGTCAATAACTTAACGTAGTAGTACTAATCCCTAACCCCTAATCCCTAATCCCTAGTAGGAGGACGCCTTGGGAAGCACAAAAACCAGCGTAAGTTATCTGAGCGATTTGAGGCCTGATTTCAGGCCCTTCGAAATCGATTGCGGGAAAATCCCGGGCTATCGCTTCCGCGGCAATCTGCGGACCGAGCTCGAGGCCGGGCGCCTTGATGCGCACACGGCTGTCGGTCTGCTCGAGGATATGCTGATGATCCGCGAGATGGAAGAGATGATCGTGAAGCTGCGCTCCGGAGCTTACGAGCCCATCCGCGATTTCAATTACCGGGGGCCCACGCACGTTTCGATCGGCCAGGAAGGCGCTTCTGTCGGGGCGTGCAGCGCTTTGGTTCTGAAGGACTATATCACCAGCACGCATCGCGGCCACGGCGACAGCCTGGCGCGCGGCTGCCAAGCCATTCGCGCCCTGAGCGACGAGCAGCTACGCCGGCGTGTCCCCGAATCGAAAGCCGCCACGCACGCGGAACTGCTCGAGGACGCTCTCGAAGAGCACGTTTATCGCACCCTGGCCGAGCTTTTCGGAAAGGAAGACGGTTACTGCAAAGGGCGCGGCGGAAGCATGCACATTGCGGACTTCACGGTGGGCCACCTGGGCGCCAACGCCATCGTAGGCGGCAGCGTGCCCATCGCGACCGGGGCGGCGGTGGGAAGCCGGTATCTGCGCAACGGCGGCGTGGTGTGCTGTTTCGCGGGCGACGGCGCATATGCCAACGGTGTGGTGCTCGAGTCATTGAACTTCGCCTCGCAGGTTCAGTTCACCAACGAACTCGCCGGCGATCACCCCTTCGGCGTGCCCATGGTATTCTTCGTGCTCAACAACCATTACGGCATGACCGGGCGCGCCGACAACGAAGTGATGGGCGTGGCGCACCTGGCGCGGCGGGCGGCGGGCTTTTCCGACTCCAACATGCACGCCGAGGTCGTGAACGGGATGGACGTGCTGGCCGTGCGCGACGCCATGCTGCGAGCCACGAAGCTGTGCCGCAGCGGCTCGGGACCGGTTTTCCTGGATGTGAATACGTATCGCTATTACGGCCACTCCCTGAGCGATCCGCGCAACGAGTACCGGACGCGCGAGGAAGAGGCGGCCTGGAAGGCGGTTGATCCCATCGCGTCCTTCGCAGCCGAGCTGCGGGAGTGCGGCGCGCTGGACGAAGCAGGCGTGGCGGAGGTCGAGGCCAGGGTTCGCGAGCGCAATGCGCGCGCCGCCCGGCGCGCCGCCGCTGCCGACGATCCCCTCCCCGAGGATGTGATCAAGTACATGTACACCAACACCTCGGTGGAAGTGGTCCCGCCCGAATTTCGCAAAGTAAAGATCTTCGAAGCGCCCGCCCCGATCAAACGGACCAACGGCGATATTACCTATCGGGACGCCATCAAGGAAGCGTTGATCGAGGAGATGAAACGCGATTCGCGGGTGATCTTCTACGGCGAAGACGTAGCGGAATATGGGGGAGCGTTCAAGCTCAGCAAAGGGCTGCTCGAAACTTTTGGGCGCGAGCGCGTTTTCAACACTCCGATTTCGGAAGCCACAATTTGCGGGACGGCCGTGGGCGCCGCGATGATCGGCCTGCGTCCCGTCGCCGAGCTCATGTACATGGATTTCCTACTGATGGCCGGTGATCAGGTGTGCAACCAGGCGGCCAAGTGGCACTACATGTCGGGTGCGCAGGTTGAAGTCCCGCTGGTGATCCGCGCTTCGATCGGAGGCGGCAAGGGTTACGGCGGCCAGCATTCGCAGACGCTCGAGTCGAGCGTGGCGAACATTCCCGGCATGTATGTGGTTTATCCGGCCACGCCGTACGACGCCAAAGGAATGATGAAATCGGCGATTCGCGACAATAACCCTGTCCTGTTCCTGGAGTCGCAACTTCTGTACGGGGTGAAGGGTGTGGTGCCGGAAGAGGAGTATTTGGTACCGCTGGGCGTCGCGGAGGTTAAGCGGGCGGGCAATGACATCACGCTGGTGGGTTGGGGCCCCGCGATTCCCGATGCGCTCAAAGCGGCCGAAAAGCTGAAGGCGGAATTGGGCGTGAGCGCGGAGGTGGTGGACATTCGCAGCCTCATCCCGCTCGACAAGGAAACCATCTTCGCTTCCGTGCAAAAAACGGGGCGCTGCGTGGTGGTCAGCCAGTCGGTCACCATCGGCAGCTTCATGGGCGAGATTATTTCCACGCTCCAGGAGAACGTCTTCGACTATCTCGACGCGCCCATCATGCGCGTGGGAGCGAAGGACGGCATCGCGCCGCAATCGCACGTGCTCGAGGCCGTTTTCCTTCCCAATGCCAACGACATTTTCCTGGCCGCAAAGGCCATACTGTAGGCGCGACGCTTGGAGTGCGGCAGCGGAGCTTGCGGAGCTGCCGCCTTCCCGGTTCGTTTGCTTCAAGGCGGCAGCTTCGCAAGCTCCGCTGCCGCACTCCAAGAAGGGATTACGATCATGGTTCGACCAATCACCATGCCCAAGCTGGGGCAATCCGAGGAAGTGGGGACGCTGGTTCGTTGGCGCAAAAAGGTGGGCGACACCGTCAGCAAGGGTGACATCCTATTCGAGATTGAAACGGACAAGGCCCTTTTGGAAGTCGAGAGCTTCTTCGAAGGCACGCTGCTGAAGATCGCGGTGCCGGAGGGCAGCACCGTGCCCATCAACACCACGGTCGGATTTGTAGGTGATCCCGGAGAAGCAATTCCGGAGGTCGCTGCGGCCTTCCCGGAGGCGCCAAAACCTCAGCCGGCTCGCATCAGCGAAGTGGGTGCGCCTCGTGCGGCCGCGCACGGGCAACCACAGCGGCTGCCTCTGCAGGCGACGGTGAGACAGGCTGGTGGGTCCGTTGCGGCCGCGCACGGGCAACCACAAGTGTTGCCCCCGCAGGCCCCGGAAGTGTTCCGAATCAGCCCTCGCGCTGCCAGGCTTGCCCGGGAGTCTGCCATTGATCCCACGCCGATCGTGGGTACAGGTCCCTCCGGCCGAATCATCGAGCGTGATGTTCAGAATTATCTCGAGTCGAAGGGGTACAACCGATTGCGCATCACGGGGGCGGCGAAGCGCGTGGCGGCGCGGGAAGGCATCGACATTTTGTCGCTGGACGGCGCCTGCCCTCGCATCACGCTCGCTCGGATTGAACGAGCTATCTCGGAAAAGCCCCAACCCATGTCCCGCATGCGCCAGGTGATCGCCTCCCGCCTCACCGAGAGCTTCACCACCACTCCCCACTTCTTCGTGACCGTGGCCGCGGATATGACCGAGCTGGTTAGTCTCCGCTCCGAGCTCAAGGCCCAGGGTGCGCCTTACACCGTCACCGATTTCATCTTGAAAGCCGTGGCGCTGTGCCTGATCGAGTTTCCCATCGTGAACAGCGCTACGGACGGGAAGACTATTCGTTGGCACAGCAATGTTCACCTGGGCTTGGCCGTGAATCTCGAGCAGGGGCTTGTGGTGCCGGTGATTCGCAACTGCGAGGAGTTGAGCTTGGCGGAGTTGCACGACTGCGCTTCCGACCTGGTGGCCAAGGCGCGCGCCGGCAAGTTGACTTCCGATGAAATGGGCGGCAGCACGTTTACTATTTCTAATATGGGCATGATGGATATTGAGAACTTCACCGCCATCATCAACCCCGGCGAGAGCGCCATTCTCGCCGTGTCGAGCACGCTCCGGCAGCCGGTGGTCAAGGACGGCCAGATCGTTGTGCGAGACATCATGAAGATGACGCTCTCGTCCGACCACCGTATTATCGATGGCGCCACGGCTGCCAGATTCGCGAACGCGGTCAAACAAAAACTCGAGGAGATACCCCTGTGGAGACGTATGGCGTAGTAGTGATCGGCGCGGGGCCGGGCGGCTATCCGGCCGCCATCCGAGCCGCGCAATTGGGCGCTTCCGTGGCTTTGGTGGAGCGCGAGTTCCTGGGCGGGACTTGTCTCAACTATGGCTGCATTCCATCCAAGGCATTGATTCACACCTCCGACCTTTACGCGCAAATGCGCTCGTCCGGCAAATTGGGCCTCAAGATCGATAACGCCGCGTGCGATTACGCCGCCATGACCGAGCGCAAAGACCAGGTGGTCCGCGGACTGCGCGGCGGCGTTAAACAACTGCTGGCGGCGAACGGCGTGAAAGTCTACGAAGGAACTGCAGGGTTCGAGACCCGCAAGCGCCTCGTGGTGAATTCGCCGTCGGGAAACGAGGCGATCGGAGCCGAGAAGGTCATCGTCGCGACCGGGGCCGCATCCTCCATGCCTGGATTCTTGCCGCGGCATGAGCGGGTGGTGGAGAGCCGCGCCTTCCTGGATTTGAAATCCGCTCCCGCACGCGCGCTGGTTCTGGGCGGAGGAGTCATCGGCTGCGAATTTGCCTGCATGCTGGCGCAACTGGGCGTTCAGGTCACCGTCGTGGAGATTCTCGAAGATATCGTCGCGTTCCTCGATGCGGATGTCCGGCGCGAACTGCGCCGTCAGATGGAGAAAACTCTGGGCATCCGCATCCTGACCGGCACGAGCTTCGAGAACATCACGGCCGACGCGGGTGCGGTGCGGGGAACCGCAGGCGGGGAAACGCTCGAGGCAGATTTGCTCCTCGCGGCTTTAGGCCGCAAGCCGGTAACGAAGGAACTGCAGCTCGAGAACGCCGGGCTGAAAACCAATCCGCACGGCTTCATCGAGGTCGATGAGTTCGGCACAACTCAGTTGTCAAACATCTATGCGATCGGCGATGTTACCGGAGGGCCCCAATTGGCTCACGCCGCCACCTCGCAGGGCCTTGTGTCGGCCCAAAACGCCTGCACGCGCAGTCGCCGCAAGAACGAGAAACTAATACCCTATTGCATCTTTACCTCGCCCGAGGTGGCCGCCGTGGGGCTGACGGAGGATGCTGCCAGGCAACAAGGCCGGGAAGTGAAAACCGGGAGATTCAATTTTGGCGCGCTGGGTAAGGCCCAGGCCATCGGCCATCCGAACGGGTTCGTAAAATGGGTTGCCGATGCCCAGACGGAGCAGTTGCTGGGCGCGCAGGTGATTGGCCTCCAAGCCACCGACCTGATCGCCGAAGCCACCGCCGCCATTCGCGGCGAGTTCACCGCCACCGAACTCGCGCAAACCATCCACTGCCATCCCACCCTCGCCGAGGCCTGGATGGAGGCCGCCGACGTGCTGCTCGGCGAACCCATCCACACGATCGTCAAGAAGAAGGGGCTGGGAACTGGGGGCTAAGGGCTGGGGACGGGCGATTGACCATGGTCGAGTACGACAGCGGCAAATGTCCCTGCCATTGAGGAAGCGCAGACCTGCCAAAGACCGGCACATCCGCGACGCACAAGTCTGCCAACTTACCTATTTGACGCGGTTCGCAATTCGCGCTATTTTGCACACTGGCAAGGTCCGAAATGCCGGGTCGTCTGGCCAAGACTCTTCTATGTCCTTCACCATTCGGAATCTGAAAATTCGCAATCAAATCCTTTTGATCACCCTGCCTCCGCTCTTGCTCTTGCTTTGCGCGGTGGGGCTGGCCTTCTTCGCGTACTGGAGCGTCATCAGCAGCGAGCGCGCGGCGTCGCGGGCCAGGGAACGAGTGACGCGCAACGACTCGTTCCGGCAGCATGCGGCACAAGCTTGGGGCTCTGTGCGGTCTTACGTTCTCCAGCACCAGGAGAATTCGCCTGGCAAATACGAAACGGAGGTGACCGATGGTCTGGCGGAACTCGACGCGCTGGCTGACCTGGAAGCGGCCGATCCCGAGCAACTCCAACAACTGGCGCGAATCCGCATGGAATTTGACGGCTTTCGGAACTCCTGGGCTCAACCCGCTATTGATGCGGTCCGTGCCGGCGGCCATTACAATGCGAACGCTCTCATCATGGACGGCCAACAACACTTGATGGCCGTCCAAACTGAGGCCGCCAAGCTACGGCGGGCGGACGAAGGGCAGAACATCAGCGAGATGCTGGGCGCGGAAAACATGATCCGCCAAATGCTGGTTGCCGCCGTCAGTCTTGCCGCGCTCCTGGCCGTCATCCTGCTCCTCTTGCGAGGGGTGGTAACGCGCTTGATTGTGGACCCGGTGCAGCAACTCATCCGGGCTTCCGAGCAAGTGGGGCGAGGCGATTATGCGCCGGCACTGCCCCCGATGGCCGATAATGAATTCGGCATCCTCACCCGCAGCTTTTCCCGCATGACGGCCGCGCTGCGGCGTGAACGAGAGGAGATGGCTGCCTTAAACCGGTTTTCTGAAGACGTCGCCCGGTGCACCTCCGAAGCCGAGGTTTACGATCTCGTCCTGCATTCTCTGAAAGAGCGATTCCAGCCTGCGCAGATCGTCATCTTCAAATTGCAATCTCCGGAGAACTACCTCGAGGCGGTAGCCACGCTGACGCCACTCCCCAAGGAGTCTGGAGCCCGGCCGATCATCGAAGAACCGCACAATTGCAAAGCGGTACGGGCCGGGCGCTCCTTCGTGGTGAACGACGTACGGGTGCAGGCGCTCTGCCCATCCAAATTCGCTTTGCCCTCGGAGGGAAGCTATTTTTGCGGACCCTTGATCACCGGCGGCGTCATCATTGGCTCAGTTCGCATGCAGGCAGCCCCTGACCTATGGACTCCCGAGCGCCAGCGCCTGCTGGAGAGTTATCTGAGCGGCGCGGCGTCAGCCCTTTCCAATCTGCGCCTGCGCGACACCATGCAGGCGCAAGCTAATTTCGACATACTGACCGGGCTCTACAACCGGCGTTTTGCGGAGGAGTACGCGCGAAAGCAATTTGCCATGGCGCGGCGCAGTGAGCAGCCTCTGGGTGTGCTCATGCTCGACCTCGATCATTTCAAAAGTTTCAATGACGTCTATGGGCACGAAATGGGCGATTATATTCTCCGCCACTTCGCCAAGACGGTGACCAAAATGATCCGCGAGGCAAATGTCGTTGCTCGATACGGCGGTGAAGAGTTTGTGGTGATACTACCCAATACCAGCTTGCAGTCCTGCCTTCTGGTGGCGGAACGGATCCGCGAAACGGTCAGGTCGATGGTGGTGCCTTCCGGCACGGAGAAACCGCTGCCCCCGGTGACCGTCAGCATTGGAGTTGCGGCTTTCCCCGACCACGGCGCGACGCTCGAGCAGGTCGTGCAAGCCACCGACAAAGCTCTCTATGAGTCCAAACGGTGCGGGCGCAATCGCGTAACGGTTGCAACTGCGCTGGATTCTGCGGCCGCCTGACGACGCTGCTTCACAATTCTGCTCGCCTGCGCGATGCTTTCAATTTGCGGGCCCTGCCAGGCGTAGGGTTGTATCGACAATCCCAATTTCAACTCGCCGGTTCGTGGCATGCGCCGTGGCGCTGTCGCCGGGCACCCTCGGGTCGGATTTGCCATAACCCTTGGTGGTGACGATCTTCGCGTCGATCCCCGACTGGACGAGATAATCGCGCACTGCTTGCGCGCGCCTTTCCGAAAGCTTTAAGTTGTATTCCGCCGTGCCGACGTCATCGGTATACCCGAAAACGTTGATCGCATAACCTTGCACGCTCATCAGGACGCCCGCGATGCGGCTCAAGGTCTCGCGATAGGGCGGCTTGATATCGGCCTTGTCGAAATCGAATCGAATCGAGTTACTGCTGAGTGTCACAACCAAGCCATTAGCGGTGCGACGCGTGTCAGCGATGTGGCTCAGGACTTGTTGTAAGTGGGCGAGTTCCTGTTCGCGCTGTTGCCGGTACTGTTCCGCTTTCTGCTCGGCTTGGCTTGCTTCCTGCCGGGCAACGGCTGCCTGCTGTTGCGCCTTCTGGGCCTCGTTTTGCGATTCGGCTCGAGCCGCGTCGGCTTGATCCCTTTGCTGAGCAGCGGCCTGGGCACTTTGCGCTGCCTGCGCCGCCTGCTGAGCCTCGGTTTGCGAACGCTGTTCGACCGCTCCCAGCCTCCGGTTCATTTCTTCCGTTTGCCGCGCCAGTTCCGCGACCTCGATCCGCACCTGCCTGAGAGCGCGCGCGAAGAAAAACACTACTGCCGCCATCAACACCCACAGCAGCCAGCCCCAAATATGGGATCGGCCTTCTGTCCGCCTGGGTTCCACCGGGGACGGCGGTTCGCGCGTTATGTCCGGATCTAGATTGAACAAAGCCATACAACTCAATTGTACCTGTCTGTTGGTTCGAGCGCGAGACCCGTTTGTCAAACCCCAAGGCTCATCCCCTGCTTTGAAAATGCTTGCGCGAAGCGCCTTGGAGTGCGGCGGCTTGACGCCGCCTTTCCGCTCCGCGTGCGTACTCGGCGGGCCGTGCCGATCCCAAGGCGCTTCGCGCATTTTCATGGTTTCTGGCTGCCCGTCAGCCGACGGGCATGAGTGATAGCTCAGAAAGGGAATCAATTGTCTTTCCTGGCAAGCGGGCCCATACCGAGGTCTTATTCAGGGGCTCTGCAAGACGGGTCTTCCCAAGTTGCACTTTCACCTGAGCGTGGAACTAGCGGGGAAAAAGGCGGTTACGACCCTTATTTAGGAGCGAGGCATGGTTTTCAGGGTGATGACTTTATGGGGTGTGTTATACTAAGCGCAAGCTGAAGACTCGGCGCTTTCATTTCGAGCGCTTGCGTTTGGTTACGGGTCGGAGTTCCAGACAGTCAGGATTTCACCAAGAGTGTGCGCAAGATCAGAGAAAAGTGTACCTGCTGCGACCGGATAGGTCGCCAAGCAAACGCGTCCGAAACGGAGGTAATTAAGATGCGCGCTCTGCACGGGCTTTCAAGTCGTCTTGTACTACCCGGGTTTTTCATTAGCTTCGTGATTCTTTCCTCCCTCACGCTGTTTGGCCAGGTTGACAGTGGCGCAATCTACGGGACGGTCAAGGACCAATCGGGGGCAGTGGTGCCCGGAGCGAAAGTCACGGCGACCAGCCAGGACACAGGCTTCGCGGTTTCGACGGTCACGGCGTCGGACGGCAACTTCGCCTTCACCCCCATCAAGATCGGCACGTACACTCTGACCGCCGAGTTCACCGGCTTCCAAAAGCTGGTCCAGAAGGATGTCACGGTGGAGGTGCAACAGCGCGTGGCGGTGGACTTGGTCCTCCAGCCCGGCATGCTGAACCAGACAGTCGAAGTTTCTGCGGCGCCTCCTTCGCTTCAAACTCAAGATGCATCGGTGGGACAGGTGATCGGCTCGCGCGAGGTGAACGATTTACCTCTGAATGGCCGGAACTTCACGTTTCTTGCCCAACTCACCGCCGGGGTGACCCAGGATCAAGAGGACACGCGCGGGCTGGGGGCGTCGGGCAGTTTCGCGGCTAACGGAACGCGCCCCGCACAGAACAACTACGTGCTGGACGGCATTGACGATAACGCTGACCTCGTGGACTTCCTCAACGGCACGGCGTACGTCGTCCGCCCGCCCGTCGACGCCATCGCCGAGTTCAAGGTTCAAACGAGCGATTACAGCGCCGAGATGGGACGCGCCTCCGGGGCCGTGCTGAACGCCACTATTAAGTCCGGAACCAACCAATGGCACGGGAATGCTTGGGAGTTCGTCCGCAACGATATCTTCGATGCGGCTAACTTTTTCGAGAATTCGCCCAGCCCCACCCCGAAGGGCGAGTATCGGCAGAACCAATTCGGCGCCACCATCGGCGGTCCGCTGCGTAAAGACAAGACATTTATCTTTGGCGACTACGAGGGCACGCGCATCCGCCAGGCAACCCCTTGGACTGCCACCGTCCCAACGGCCTTGGAGCAATCGAGCGGCTTCACCAACCTTTCGGAATTGCTTACCCAAGGGGGCACACAGACCGACGCGCTGAACCGCAATTTCCCCGTAGGGCAGGTTTTTGATCCCGCCACCACGCGCGCCGTCTACTGCGGCGTTGCGGACCCCGTGTCAGGCATCACAGTCCCTTGCACCACTGGCACGGCGCCCGGAACGCAAATCCCCGGAGCATTTGTGCGCGAGCCATTCCAGGGAAACATCTTGCCCGCCAACCGGCTCGATCCTAACGCCATCAAACTGCTTCAACTGTTCCCGCTACCGAACTCCTCCGGTCTGTTCACTAACTATTCAAGCGACCCCATCCTGCGCAACACGACGAACCAGTTTGATGTGCGAGGGGACCAGAACTTCAGCGACGCCGACCAGATGTTCGCACGCTTCAGCTACTCGAACGTCCCGGAGATAATCCCCGGACCTTTCACTGGGATCGCCGACGGGGGCGCATTCCAGGATGGGATTCAGACGGCCAACTCCATCAACATCGCGCTGAGCGAAACCCACTCCTTTTCACCCACAGTCGTGAATGAAGCGCGGCTCGGCTTCAGCCGCATCGGGAGCTCGCGCGTGCAGCCCTATTACAATCAAATGGGCATCCCGGCGCAGTTCGGGATTCAGGGGGTCCCGCAAGTTCCTCTGAACGGCGGCTTGGGATCGATTTATTTCACGGGCCTCAATACACTAGGCAGCAATGACTTTCTGCCTTCCGCCGAATACAATTCCACGTTCCAGTTTACTGACAATGGAACCAAAGTTAGCGGAAAGCAGACCCTGAAAGCAGGTATTGAATTCCAACATCTCAAATTCGCGATCTTTCAGCCGCCCGAAAGCCGCGGGAACTGGTCCTTTAATGGCGTCTATACGGAAGTGCCTGGTTACGCCAACGGCAACACGGGATTGGCACAGATGCTGTTGACCCCGATCAACGGCACTGTTGCCGGGGCCTTCAACATGGTAGGAGGCGCCAACAACGTTTCCGCCTCAAATATTGCGAATACGGATATGGGGCGCAACTACTACGGGCTCTACTTTCAGGACGACTGGAAGGCGACCAGCAAGCTGACTCTGAACCTCGGCGTGCGCTGGGAGTACTTCGGGCAGATCGTGGAGAACTTCGGGGCGCAGTCCAACTTCCTCCCGTCTTTCACCAGCGCGCCGTCGCAATTCCTGCTCACCCAGCAGCGTTGCAACACGCCGCTTTCGGCCGACTTCAAGACGGCTGCGGCGACAGACAACATTAACATAGCTTGCTCCAGTGTTCCGGGCCTCGGCCACTCGCAATTAACGAACTTCTCCCCGCGCATCGGCTTCGCATACCGCATCTCTCCAAGACTAGTGGCGCGCGGTGGCTTTGGCATGTTTTACGGAGGCTTCGAAAACTCGGTGGTCGAAACCTATGTGGACTTCCCCTTCCAGTATTCACTGAGCTTTCCCGAGCTGACGCCGGCCCAACCCGTTACGTTTGCGAATGGCGCCATCGGGACTCTCGAGACCGGCTTGTCCGCCATTGTCCCGCTCACTTCTGCCGATGCCGAACCCAGCGGCGTCTCCTTCACGGGCGAAGACTACCACATGAAAACGCCCGTCACCAACGGCTACAACTTGACACTTCAGTATCAACTTACTGCTAACCAGACTTTACAGCTTGGTTACGTGGGCAACAGCGTGCGGCATCTGGGATCGTACATCAATCCCAACACCCCGAGCGAGATTCTGCCCAATGGGCTCAATTTCTACGCCTATTCACCCTTCCCGGACTTCCAAAACGGAATTACCTATTCGTCTTTTGCGTCGGATAGTTATTACAACTCCCTTCAGGCTAACTATGAACGGCGCTTCAGCTACGGGCTTACGCTGTTAGCTAACCTCACGTGGTCGCAATGCCGGACGGACGCCTCCGATGTGCTGAACGAGACCGCTCTCTACTACCGCGCACCGATGCTGCCGCACTTCGGCATCCAGGCCGACTATGGCCGCTGTGATTTTGACGATCCCAAGGTCGTGCACGTCAGCGGTACGTACGAACTGCCGGCGGGGAAGGGACGCCGCTTTCTCGGCAGCAGTAGTAAGCTGGTTGAAGGCATCCTGGGCGGTTGGAGGACCAACTGGATTCTCACCCTCCAGGACGGCCAGCCCTTCGGCATACCTTGTGTTAACCCCACCCCTTCCGGCTTCGGCTGCTACGCGCTGCTGACCGGACAAAGCATCACCGCCGGCCCGCACAACGTCAATCAGTGGATCAATCCCAGCGCCTTCCACGACGCGCCTGAAGCCACCACCATTGGCCAGACCGATTACTCGCCCCTGGGTGGAGCGCCGATGCAGTTCTACGGCCCGGGATTCCATCGTTTCGACTTCTCGCTTTTCAAGGAATTTCGCACCACGGAAAAGACCCAACTCGAGTTCCGGGCTGAATTCTTCAATCTAACGAATCACCCCAACTTCTCGCCGCCTGGATTCTCCGGCAATGGTGTCGTGCCGGCCCCGGGCTCACTCGATTACGATACTCCGAGCACCTTCGGCGCGATCAATTCCACGCGCGACGGCCAGAACGATCAGCGTGAAATCCAGTTCGCGCTGAAATTCTATTTCTGAGCGTAGATAGGCGCGAAAATGGACGAGAATACCTTGCCCTCTCCCGTGGGGAGAGGGTGGCCCGCGACGGCGCTTTCATCAGCCGTCGCGGGCCGGGTGAGGGGTCAATTTCCTCTCCAATGCTCTTCGCATGACCGATGAGAGAATCTGCTCGACGCCCGCTGCTTTTCCTGCTACGAAATCCTCTCTTGAGACGTAATTTCGGCGCCCGGAGGTCTAAGTACGATCATGGAATCGAGCCTCACCAATGAGTTGCCACAGACCGATGCAAAGAAGGAATCCAGGCAGGCTCAGCCCGCCGAGGGCAGGCTGATCTCACTCGACTTTTATCGCGGGCTGACGATGTTCCTTCTGATCGGGGAGGCCACTGGCTTCTACGAACTTCTCAGGTCGCCAGCTTTTAGCGGCACATTAATAAGCACCATCGGCTGGCAGTTTGAACACCATCCCTGGAATGGACTGCACTTCTGGGACCTGATCCAGCCTTCCTTCATGTTCATCGTTGGCGTCGCAATGCCCTTCTCATTCGGCAAGCGCTGGCAACGAGGCGACAGTTGGACCAAGACCCTTCGTCACGCTTTGATCCGCTCGGGGTTGCTGCTCCTGTTTGGCTGGGCCCTCTATTGCATCGGACCCGGAAGACTGACGTTCGAGCTTTGGAATGTGCTGGCTCAACTCTCCTTCACATACCTTGTGGCTTTTCTCTTCATGCGCAAGCCGGCGCGCCTGCAGATTGGCGTCACCTTCCTCTTTCTGATCGCAACCGAACTCCTCTACCGGCTGTGGCCGGTAGCTGGATTCAACCAGCCTTGGGTGCCGGACCATAATTTCGGCTCCTGGATGGATCTGGTGCTGATGCACAAGCTCGACTCCGACCATTGGATAGCCTTTAACGCCGTGCCCACCACGGCGCACACGATGTGGGGAGTTCTGGCCGGACAGGTCCTGATGAGCACCCGCAGTTCGTATCAAAAAATTCGCCTCCTGGTGATTCCCGGCCTCATGGGAGTTGTAGTGGGCTACGCTCTGAACCCCTGGACCCCCATCATTAAACGCATCGCCAGCACCTCGTTCGTGATTGTGAGCGGCGGGTGGTGCCTGCTGGCCCTGGCGTTCTGTTACTGGCTGATCGACGTGAAGAAGCTGAGAAAGTGGACCCCCTTCTTCAACATTGTCGGAATGAATCCCCTCTTCATTTACCTGTTCACCAACACGGGCGGAGCAATGTGGTTCCACAGAATCGCCAAGCCCTTTACGATGGGATTGTTCCACTGGGCGGGCACCCTTACGGCGGAGATTGTCACCAGCGTCACCGTCTGGGCCATGCTCTGGTGGCTTTGTTTCTGGCTCTACAAAAAGCGCATCTTCCTTAGACTCTGAAACCGCCAGCAGGTGTAGCGCGGACGGCCGCGCTTGCGGTCCCCGGTCGTCCCCAGGAACCACGGAAGAGCCGCAGACCGCACAACCGGCGGTCTGCGCTACCAGACTGCAACCCGGCGCAGGGATTTTCGGCAAACACCTTGACCTTCTACACATCGTGCTGTAACCTGTAGAAGTCGGAGGTATGCCGCATGACGATCAAATCGGATCTCCCTCAAGGCACACTTGACCTGCTGATTTTGAAAGTTGTGGCGCTCGGCCCTGTCCACGGATACGCCATCGCTCAACGCCTTCAACACGTTTCGCAATACGTGGTCCGCGTCCCGCAAGGGTCGCTTTATCCGGCGTTACATCGGCTCGAAAACCGCGGCCTCTTGGCCGCTGACTGGGAGGAGACGGAGACCGGGCGCGAAGCCAAGTTCTATCGCCTGACGCGCCAAGGGCGGGCCCAACTGGAAAAGGAAGCCGCTAGCTGGGAGCGCTTGACGAAAGCCGTGGGACTCGTCCTTAAAATGTCGGAGGGAGGTGCGGAATGACCTGGTGGCATCGCCTGTGGCGCCAAAGGCAATTGGAAGAGCAGCTCGACAAGGAAGTGCGCTTTCATCTGGACCAACACGCCGCCGATCTCGTAGCACGCGGCTACGATCCCCAGGATGCACGCCGTCAGGCCCTGCTTGCGCTGGGCGGGTCGGAGCAAGTGAAAGAGGAGTGTCGTGACGCCCGAGGCACGCGCTGGCTGGAGGACCTTGCGCAAGACTTGCGCTACGCGATTCGTACCTTGCGGCAGCGGCCCGGCTTTGCGGCGGTGGCGATCGTGACACTGGCGCTTGGCATCGGCGGAACCACCGTCATGTTCACGGTTATCAACGGCGTTTTGCTCAGGCCGCTGCATTTTCCCGGTCCTGACCGGCTGCTCACCCTCAACGAGCAGACCAAAGGAATCACCGACTACCGGTGGGGCGATCTGTGGGCTTATTCGTATCCCAACTATCTCGACTGCAAGCAGGAAAGCCGCACCTTGGATATGGCGGCGTGGCGCTACAACGGAGGCACGGTCAGCGCACCCGGAGCGGCCGAACACGTCGATGGCGTCGAGATGTCGTCCGAACTATTCCCCATTCTGGGCTTGAGCGTCGCCCGCGGGCGCACGTTCTCCCCGGAAGACGACCGGCCGGGCGCCGCGCCGGTGGCGATCATCAGCCACGGTTTGTGGCAGCGCCAGTACGGTGGAAGCCCGGCAGCGATCGGCAGGCCGATGGTTTTCGAAGGACAATCCTACACCGTCATCGGCATCGCTCCCCCCGGTCTCAGGTTAGCTTTTGACGCCGATGTTTTTACCCCGATTGGCCGGAACACGAGCGCGTTCATGCTGCGGCGCGACTCGCACCCCGGCATCGATGTTTGGGCGCGACTCAAGCCTGGCGTCACGCCGTCCGAAGCGCAGACCGAATTGGCGGTGATTGGTCGTCGCTTGGCGGCCCAGTACCCAAAGACTAATGCCGGCCGCGGCTTCCTCGCCCGGCCGCTCCGTCAGGAGTTGGTGGTGGAGCAGGTCGGAGACGATCGAGGCAAGCTCTGGTTGCTGCTGGGCGCGGTGAGCCTGGTGCTGCTGATTGCGTGCGTCAACGTCGCCAGCTTGCTGCTCGCTCGCGCCATCTCGCGCCAGCGTGAACTGGCCATGCGCGTGGCGCTGGGGGCGAGCCGAGGCCGGTTGGCGCGCCAATGTCTGACGGAGAGCGCACTGCTAGGGCTCGCCGGAGGCCTGCTCGGCGTATGGATTGCAACTTTGGGCAGCCGCCCGTTTGTGGCCCTCTGGCCGGGCGGTTTGGCGCGCGCCGCAGAAGTGCAACTCGATTGGCACGTGCTGCTGTTCGCGCTGGGCGTCTCCCTTCTGTGCGGCCTGCTTTTCGGCTTGGCGCCGGCCCTGCGCGCGCCCACGCGCGATCTCGAGCAGATACTCCGTGCCGGAGTGCGGACGCTTGCCGGAAGCTCGCGCCGGCTACACAGCGGATTTGTTGTCTCCGAAATCGCTCTGGCGGTCGTGCTGCTCGTCTCCGCCGGACTCTTGGGGCAGACGCTCCTGCGGCTCTCTTCCCTTAATCCGGGCATCGACATTCGCAACCTGCTCGTCACTCGGGCGGCGCTTGCGCCCTCCATACTCGCCAACCCGGCGCGGATACCCTCGGCTTGGCAGGAACTGCTGGATCGCCTGCGCCGCGTGCCGGGCGTGCAATCGGCGTCCATGGTCGATACCGTTCCCATGCGTGAGGGTAACAATCAGATCGGTTACTGGACCAATGCCGCCGTTCCCGAGAAACATCAGATGCCCCTCGCGCTTTCCAGTAGCGTGACTCCGGATTTTCTAAACGTCATGGGAATTGCGCTGCGCGAAGGCCGCTTCTTCGATGACCATGACCGCATGGGGAGCAAGCCCGTCATCGTGATCGATGAGGTGATGGCGCAGCACGCCTTCGGCAATCAGGACCCGATCGGGAAGCACCTCTGGATTCCCGACATGCCTTGTATTGGACCGAAAGGCGAAACCTTCTATGACTGCACCGAGCCTTACGAGGTCGTGGGCGTGGTCGGCCATGTGCGGTATTGGGGTCTGGCCGGAGACGATCAGGCTCGTGTGCGCGATCAGTTTTATTACCCATTCGCCCAAGTCCCTGACCATTTTCTGCCGCGCTGGTCCGAACTGATGTCGATTGTCGTCCGGACCAGAATTCCACCCCTGGATTTGCTCGTGTCCTTGCGGCGGGAGGCGCGCGGCGCTGCTGGCGATCAGGTCCTTTACCAGGTGAACACGATGGAGCAGCTCGCCGGCAAGTCGCTTGCAGAGCAGCGCTTTCTCTTGCTGTTATTCGGCCTGTTCGCGGGGTTGGCGTTGCTGCTCGCCTGCATCGGCATTTATGGCGTGCTGGCGTACATCACCAGCCGGCGCGTGCCGGAGATCGGCGTCCGCATGGCATTCGGAGCGAGCGCGCGGGACGTCGTGCGGATGGTGCTGCGGCAGAGCTTGGTCATGATCATCGCCGGTGTTGCGGTGGGCGTGGCCGCGGCCCTCGTTGCGGCGCGTCTTTTGGAACACCAGGTCGAGGGAGTCCGATCCGTTGAGCCGTGGACTTTCGCCATAATGATTTGCGTGCTCGTCGCCGCGGCTCTGTTTGCGAGTTTTCTGCCCGCCCGTCGCGCCAGCCGAGTCGATCCGATGCGCGCCTTGCGCGAGGAGTAAGCAGGTAGCGCGGACCGGCTTTTTAGGTCCGCGGTTCTTCCGATTGATCGCAGCAGCGACCGGGGCGAAAAAGCCGCAGACCTTCAGGGCAGGTCTGCGCTACTCGCTACAGGTCCTGTTTAGAACTTTGGTAACAGAAATCCGGTGTGGCGGCAGTGCTCCTTGAATTCTTCCCCGAACTGAGCGGCCAGAACCGATTCCTCTTTCTTCCCCTTGATCAGGTAGGCAAGGATGATGGCGGCGACCCCCGCCACGCCTCGCCACTTGTCAATCGCCAGAGCTGTACCAAGTGCGGCGAGAATGATCCCGGAATAGATCGGATGCCGGAAATGAGCGTAGGGGCCGGTGCGGATCAGTTTGTGTTCCTGTTTGAGGGTGATTCTGCCGCTCCAATATTGCCCCAGGTGCCAGCGGGCCCACAGGGCGAGAGCGATTCCAAGCCAAGTCAGCGCGACCGCAGCAACCAAGGTCGCGTAAGTACGACGGAAAACGCGCTCCTCAAGTGCGCCAAGGTGCACGAAGCCGGCGAACAGCAGGGCGAAGCCGCTGAATTCCAGAATCAGGTGGCGGGCACGTGAGAGAAGGGACTCGGTAGCCACCGTCCTGCGCGTCTTCAGCGCGCCCACAACCCAGTACACGCAAAAGACGACCCAAGGCCATTTGATAAGATTTTCCCAAACCAATTCGACTCAGCCCCTCTCCTCAGACCTTCACCCGCTATCCCGGAAACAGCCCCTCAAGATTCTGAAAGCCCGAATCCCGCCACTGCCGGAAGCGATTGCGGCCTTCTTCGATCAACCCAATCACAGTCTCTTTTTCCAGTTTATCTGGAGAGGCCATCTGCCACAATGGGTCGAGCCAGTTGGCGAGCGGGACGCCGGGGTCTAGTGTGTTGCGATCCAACGCGGCCAAAGCGGCTGCTGTTCCGAAGGCGTAGTGTGACGGCTTGACGCCTTGCCCGAGCGCCACGCGCAAGGTGCCGACCAAGCGATCGTCCCAACCGAGTTTCCGCTGCGGGTCGCGCCCGACCCTTTCGACGCTGTCGTGAAGGAATGGATTGATCATGCGGGCCAGCAAGTCGTCCGCGTATTCGCGATATCCTTCGCTCGTAAAGAGGCGGTCTTTACCGGCATATTTGCTCACCAACGCTCTCCCGGATTCCTCGATGAATGCCGCGCGCAAAAACGCCAGGATATCAGGAAATCTGCGAAGGTCGGCGATTTGCGCCACTCCGCGCAGTGCGGCGACGTAAGCGGCCAGGGCGTGGGTGGCGTTGTGCCCGTATAACTTGGCGTCTTCGAAAGGCAGCAAGTCGTCCTTTTCTTCAAAGACCCTTATGCCGCGCTCGAACGGTGGCGCGGAGGCGCTGGGCGCAAATCGAATGCTGGAAATCAGGATGTGGTTAAATGCTTCAACCAGAAAGGCGCGATGGCTGGTTGGAGTTACCGTGGCCAATTGCTGTAATCGGATTTCCTCCGGGGCGGTAACCACTCCGCTCATCTTTCCGATCACGGTGTTCACGAATCGGACGCCCGCCGCGACACGCTCTCTCTCATTCGCGGGAATCTCCTCGAAGACGCTCGCTTCCAGAAGTTCCGCCGCGTGGTTGTGGTTTTCCGCCGCGTAAACGGCCGCCCGTGGCCCGTGCTGAGCGGCCTTGCGCCGCAGGCCCTGCGCGAGGAGTCGATGAATGCTGCCTTCGCTGGGCGAATTGTAGAATTGCACGCTCGGCACCGCGGTGGCAATTTCCTCGGCTTCCGCAATCGCCTCCACCAGACGACGCCGGGCGGGTTCGGAGCCCGGATCCTCGATCTCGACAGGCCCCACCTGCGCGATCTCGACGCGGTCGGCATGAGCGATGTTCAATGAAAAATTCCCTCCGGCTCGCCGCGCCGCGTCGACGACATCCTGGGCAATCTCGGCAACCACCAGGCGGCCGAAATTCCCCGAACGAAAGGCTTCGTACAGAAACAACCCCGCTTGGATGGCGCCGAAGCCGAAGCCAACGAAAGTGCGCTGACGGACGGGACCGGGGGCTGGGGACTGGGGGCGGGGGCGGGACGCGGGAAGTCGAGAGTCGAAAGGCGAAGGTCGAAAGGTGGCAAGTCGTCGATGCTCGGTGCTCAGCCTCTCAGCTCGATCCAACTCCTTACCACTGCCTTGTGCGTTGTGATCGCCGCTCCTCACTGCCGTTCTCGACTCCTCTGCGTTCGCCACTCGACTGGTTCTTACTTGCGCCGAAGGCGCCTTGGAGTGCGGCGGCTTGACGCCGCCTTGCGATCGCCACGGCCCTCGAGCCCGTACGAGTGGCAGAAAGGCGGCGTCAGGCCGCCGCACTCCAAGGCGCAGCGCGCGTTTTCATGGCTTCTCGGGCACGGGCGACTGTTCTAGATAGTGTGCTTCGTCCTGCCCGCTCCAGGACCTCACCACCTTAATTTCGGCGCTGCGCCGGTGAGGATAGACAATGGCTTTGCCGTCAATTTCCTGAGCCCTAATCATGCGCAAGAATTCGACCGCATGCTCGAGGTCGCCGATGCGAGTAATGTGGCGCGCGGCGTCGAACTCCGCCTTTGCCATCAACTCCAAGGTTCGAGCGATGTCCCAGGGAGAGCCTCCGCTAGAGCCGGTGACATTGACTTCATTGTAATGAACGATCCCTGTATCGAGGCCGATGACATCTGCGCCTTTCTTCAGGCCGCCGAACAGGTCCAGGACAGCGCCGCGGCCTGCCAGACGCTGAGCGCTCTCGATGGCCTGTTTTGAGCCCACGGCAACGATCACGTCGTCGGCGCCGGCGTAATTGGTGAGTCGGTTTACGACTTCGTTCACATCGGCGGTCGCTGGGTTGATCGCGCGCAGATCAATTCCCAGCCCTTCTGCGCGCGGACCCAGTAGCGTTCTCACCAACTCCAAACGCTCCTCAACCAGGTCGGCCACTGCAATGGCGCGCGGTTGGTAGCTGAGCGCCACGTCGACGTGCATGCGGCCCATCGCTCCCGCGCCGATCACCACGGTGACGCCGCCCGGCTTGAGACCTTTGATGATCTGGCGCGGCCCCAGCGGCGTCTGCTGCAACAGATGCACGTGGTGATCTTGTGCCGAGACGCAGCAGGAGACAGGCTCGCTGAGCGCCGCGTGCGCGAACGGGAACGAGCCGTGCGGTACCGGCAGAAGGCAGCCGGCAGCCACCGTTTCCTCTGTGATCAGGATATACTCCGCGAGGTGCCCTGGCAGCGTGTAGCCGACCGCGACCTTGGCGACGCCGCGGCCCGCATCGCGATAACGCTCCGGGTAGTTGATGGGCGGATGATCCACAGCGGGTTGAACGACGTATCGCTCGCCCGCATGGTAGCGAGACGCAAGCTCCTGCCCCACCTCGAGCAGCGTCACGCATCCTTCGTCGCCGAGAATCAGCGGGAAGCGTTCGAGGTCCCAGCCGTACACCTGCGAGTGCGCCGGGCCTTGCTCGACGAGTTTGATGAGCGAGGTGCAAATTCCTGCCGCATCGACTCGGGCCAACATTTGACGCGGCCCCGGACGAGGAACGGGCACTCTCTTGATTTGCAAGTGAGCAAAGCCGGTCCCATTCAGAACCAGGGCGCGCATTTCAGTGGGGACGGAAGGGATCATGTGGCCTCAGGCAACGGGCAGTGGGCAGATGGGCAGTGGGCAGATCGCCTCTCCAGCAGGTGAACCCGTCGATGTCGGCCGCTTGATGAATGAAGTGATGAGCTGCTCGCTATAGCCGTCTGGGCGCGTGGCGCACCGGGTCGTAGCACCGGTTGCAGGGGTTTTCGGATCTCGAATCTGAAATCTGCGATCTGAAATCTCCTCGCCCTTCAAGCGTGAGAGCAACGAATAATGATTAACGTGCCTGCGTGCCCACTGCCCATCTGCCGACCTGCCCACTGCCCATCTGCCCAGCCTAGTCGTAGTACTCCAATCCCAGGTGAGTGATCAGCTCTTCGCCGCGCAGGTGCCGGAGGGTGTTTTTAAGTTTCATAAGTTGAATAAAGATATCATGCTCCGGGTAAACACTGGACGCGCACATAGGGCTCTTGAAGTAGAAGGAGAGCCACTCCTGAATGCCCATCTTCGCCAAGTCTGTGCAACGCTGAGCCAGGTCCATGAAAATCACCAGGTCCAGGGCCATGGGAGCGGCCAGGATGGAATCGCGAAACAGACAATTCACCTTGATCTGCATCGGGTACCCCAGCCATCCGAAGATATCAAGGTTGTCCCAGCTTTCCTTATTGTCGCCCCGGGGAGGATAATACTCGATCCGCACCTTGTGGAAGTAGCCTTCATAAAGCTCCGGATAAAGATCGGGCTGAATGATGTACTCGAGCACCGAGAGTTTGCTTTCTTCCTTGCTGCGGAAAGCCTCCGGATCGTCGAGCACCTCGCCATCGCGGTTGCCCAGGATGTTGGTTGAAAACCAACCCTTCAGCCCCAGCAGCTTGGCTTTGATGCCTGGCGCGAGGAGCGTCTTCATGAACGTCTGGCCGGATTTGAAGTCTTTGCCGCAGATCGGAATCCTCTTCTCCGTAGCCAAAGCTGTGAGCGCCGGAATATCCGTGGTGATGTGGGGCGCGCCGTTAGCGTGCGGGACTCCCAGTTTCAGCGCCGCGTAAGCGTAGATCATGCTGGGCGAGATATCCGGATCATTCGACTTCAGGCCTTCCTCAAAACTTTCGAGGGTGTTATGCACGGGATGGGGCTTCGAGAAAACTTCGGTCGAGCCGCACCAGATCATCACCAGGCGGTCCGCTCCCGAATGCTTCTTGAACTCCTCGATATCTTTCATCACCTGCTCGGCGAGGTGCATTTTGGTCTTGCCGGTCTTGACGTTGTTGGGGTGAAGGTTCTTCACCCACTTCTGCTCGAACGCCGCCGGCATGGGCCGCAATTCTT
>Ga0187781_10000900_pt1 | contig 22006 bp, 20 predicted proteins | sample 0715_SJ02_MP02_2_FD_132447 | JGI IMG/M metagenome (GOLD analysis project Ga0187781, IMG submission 132447) | Tropical peat soil microbial communities from peatlands in Department of Meta, Colombia - 0715_SJ02_MP02_20_MG | ecosystem: Environmental > Terrestrial > Soil > Wetlands > Peat | place... | reverse complement strand
CGCGAGTACTATCTGAACGAGCAGATGAAGGCGATCCAGAAGGAGCTGGGCGACGAGGACGGCAAGGACGACCTCTCCGAGCTTGAGGAGCGCATCAAGAACACCAAGCTCTCGAAGGAAGCGCGCGACAAGGCGACAGGCGAGTTGAAGAAGCTTCGGCAGATGTCGCCGATGTCGGCCGAAGCGACGGTCGTGCGCAATTATCTCGACTGGCTGCTCTCGATCCCGTGGGGCAAGCGCTCCAAGGTCAAGAAGGATCTGCCCTCTGCGCAGACGGTGCTCGACGCCGAGCATTTCGGGCTAGAGAAGGTCAAAGAGCGCATCCTCGAATATCTCGCCGTGCAGACGCGCTCCAATCGTCTTGCGGGACCGATCCTGTGCCTCGTCGGACCGCCCGGCGTCGGCAAGACCTCTCTCGGCAAATCCATCGCGCGCGCGACGGGCCGCGAATTCGTGCGCATGTCGCTTGGCGGCGTGCGCGACGAGGCCGAGATCAGAGGCCATCGCCGCACCTATATCGGCTCGATGCCCGGCAAGATCATCCAGTCGATGCGCAAGGCCAAGACGTCCAATCCGCTCTTCTTGCTCGACGAGATCGACAAGATGGGCATGGATTTCCGCGGCGATCCGTCGTCGGCGCTGCTCGAGGTGCTCGATCCTGAGCAGAACTGTACGTTCAACGATCACTATCTCGAGGTCGACTACGACCTTTCGAACGTGATGTTCGTCACCACGGCGAACACGCTGAACATACCGGCCCCGCTAATGGACCGCATGGAGATCATCCGCATCGCCGGCTACACCGAGGATGAGAAGGCTGAGATCGCGCGGCGACATCTGATCCCGAACGCCGTCAAGAAGCACGGCCTCGAAGAGGCTGAGTGGCGCATCGAGGACGAGGCGCTGCAGACGCTGATCCGCCGTTACACGCGGGAAGCCGGCGTGCGCAATCTCGAACGCGAGATCTCGAACCTCACGCGCAAGGCGGTCAAGGAGATCCTGCTCTCCAATGAGAAGGGCAAGCAAGTCGTCGTCACCTCCGACAACATCGGCGATTATCTCGGCGTGCCGAAATATCGCTATGGCGAGGCGGAGCTTGAGGATCAGGTTGGCGCCGTGACGGGTCTCGCCTGGACGGAGGTCGGCGGCGAGCTGCTGACGATCGAAGGCGTCATGATGCCCGGCAAGGGCCGAATGACAGTCACCGGCAATCTGCGCGACGTCATGAAAGAGTCGATCTCTGCGGCGGCGTCCTATGTGCGCTCGCGGGCGGTGGATTTCGGCCTCGAGCCGCCGCTGTTCGATCGCCGCGACATCCACGTGCACGTGCCCGAGGGCGCGACCCCCAAGGACGGCCCGTCGGCGGGCGTCGCCATGGCGACGGCGATCGTCTCGGTCATGACCGGCATTCCGGTTCGGCGCGAGATCGCGATGACCGGCGAGATCACTTTGCGCGGGCGCGTGCTGCCGATCGGAGGCCTGAAGGAGAAGCTGCTCGCAGCGTTGCGCGGCGGCCTCAAGAAGGTGCTGATCCCGGAAGAGAACGCCAAGGATCTGGCGGAAATCCCCGACAGCGTGAAGAACGGCCTGGAGATCGTTCCGGTCTCGCGCATGGAGGAGGTGCTGAAGCACGCGCTGGTGTCGCAGCCGACGCCGATCGTCTGGCACGAGCCGCCGGCGGCGCTCGCCGCGCAAGACGCCGTGGACGAGGAGGCCGCGGGCGTCCGCGCGCACTGACGCTCTTTAATATTCCGTCGTCTGTCCGAAGCCTCGCTGCGCCCTGCCAGCGGGGCTTTTTTTCGCCGGCGACGGGGAATGTCGCCGTCTATGCGGCAAGTTCTCAGCGGTCTAGGCGCCACAGAGCGTCGGAATCCCCGTTTCCCGGGGATTTTTTGATTGCTATCGCGCTGTAGCCCTTGCAATTGCTGCGATTCGGGCTCACCGTCGCCGCGGACTGGATGCCGCTGATTCGTTCGATCCCGCCTGTGCCAGAAAAACTGCGGGAGATGCGGCGACTTCCGGCGCCAAGCAGAAGGAATAGGCCATGGTCAACAAACTGGAACTCGTCGAGCATATCGCCGAAACGACGGACACCTCGAAGGCCGCCGCAGCGGCGGCGCTCGACGCGGTGCTCGACGGCATCACGAAGGCTCTCAAGAAGGGCGAGGAAGTTCGCCTCGTCGGCTTCGGCACGTTCTCGGTGAAGAAGCGCGCCGCCGGCAAGGGCCGCAATCCGGCGACTGGCGAAGAGATCAAGATTCCGGCGTCGAAGAGCGCCCGCTTCAAATCCGGCGCGACGCTCAAAGCTGCGCTCAACAAGACGAAGTGATCGTCTTCTCGGCGCGGTGCGCGCGCCGCAGATGAAGTCATCCCGCCGAGGGCGCTGGTGGTCCCACGGCGGAGGTTTGCGGCGCCTCGCTGGGCTCTCCCTGGCGAGAGGTGGCGTAATATGCTAGACGCCCCAGCGCGGCGCCGGCGCCGGGCGGTTAGCTCAGTTGGTAGAGCATCTCGTTTACACCGAGAGGGTCGGCGGTTCGAGCCCGTCACCGCCCACCATCATGATTGTCTTCGGAGGGCGTTTGGATCGGTCGGCGACGAAGAGCTTGCCGAAGATATTCGCCCCGCCGCTTGGCCTGAATTTCTGGGCCAGATCGCCGTTTCGCCCCTTGATGGCCACAGCCATCAAGTGTCACAGAACCTTCGTCTTCGAGGATGAAAGTCGGCGCCTGTCCAGAAGCGTGCCGGCCGCCGATGATCCTTGAAGACTCCAATGCACGCGTCCGACGCCCGGCGTTTCTTGCAATAATCCTTCTGCTTTGCTTTGGCGGATGCGCCCTCGCGGCTCCGCGCGACGACCGGGAGCCGCTCACCGTCGCCGTCTATGAGATGGCGCCTTACGGGGCGATCGGCGCCGATGGGAGCTTCTCCGGCGCGAGCGTCGATCTGTGGCGGCGCACGGCGGAAGCCGTCGGAGTCGATTACACTTTCGTTTCCGTCCCGCAGATGGACGCGATCCTCAGCGGGCTGCGCGAGGGGCGCTACGATGTGGCGATCGGCGCGATCACCATCACGCCAGAGCGCGCCGCGCATCTCGACTTTTCCTACCCCGCACATCGCTCCGGCGTCGCCGTCGCCCTGGTCAAGGAGAAAGGCGTCGCCGCCGCGCTCGCCGCCTATGTTCTGGTCGCGCTGGAGTTGAGCTCGCTCATCCTGGCGATGGCCGCGCTGCTTGTGCTGATCGGCGTCGTCATGTGGTTTATCGAGCGGCCTCGGCGCGTCGACCGCGAGGTGGAAGAATCCTCCGTCATGAGCCTGCGCGACGGCATCTACTGGGCTGTCGTGACGATGACGACCGTGGGCTACGGCGACAAGACGCCGAAGACGCCGGTCGGTCGGCTCGTCGCGATCTTCTGGATGCTCGGCAGCGTGGCGCTCGTCTCGGTGCTCTCGGCGAGCCTCGTCTCGCGCCTCACGGTCGAGCATATCGAAAGCAGCGCGGCGTTCACGGAGGCGGATTTTTCTGGCCGCCGCATCGCCGCCGCAGCCTATTCCTCGGGCGCCGAATATCTCGAGAGCCTGCATCTGCCCCATCAAAAATATGCGACGCTGCAGCAAGCGCTGGATGCGCTCGAGGGCGGGGAGGCGGACGTCGTCGTCAACAGCGTCGGAGCCCTGCGGCATTTGGTGGCGTCGCGCTTCGCGAAGACGCTGCGCGTGGCGCCGACCCTGCTCTCTCCCGCATACATGGCCTTTGCTTTGCGAGAGCACAGCCCGTTCAAGAAGCCGATCGACCGCGTGCTCATGAGGATTACCGCGAGCCCCGAGTGGCGCGCGGTGGAGGAGAGCTATTTCCAGCACTAGCGACCGGGCCTGGAGGGCTTTAGATATTCGGCGCGTCGCGCTAAGCTCCGTCTTCGTCCTTTCCGCTGTCTTGGAAACGTTGACCTTCGCCCATGACCGTCATCCCCATCCGCTATGTCGAGCCCGTTTTTCGCCCGCCGAGCGAAGCGGAGTCGCTGATCCTTCCCATCACCGACGGCTGCTCCTGGAACAAATGCACATTCTGCGAGATGTACACCGCACCGCAGAAGCGCTTCCGCCCACGCGACGAAGAGGAGGTCCTCGACAGCATCCGACGCTGCGGCGAGAGGTTTGACGATGGCGTCAAGCGCGTCTTCCTGGCCGACGGCGACGCCATGACGCTTTCGACCCGCCGCCTTGCGACCGTGCTCGAGGCGATCCGCCGAGACCTGCCAGGCGTCAGGCGCGTGTCGAGCTACTGCCTGCCGCGCAATGTCGCCAAGAAATCAGTGGCGGAGCTCGCCGAGCTCAAGGCGCTTGGCCTGACGCTCGTCTATGTCGGGGTCGAGTCCGGCGACGATGAGGTGCTCGCGCGGGTCAACAAGGGGGAGACCTACGAGAGCGCGCGCTGGTCGCTCGAAAAGCTCCAGCAGGCGGGGATCAAGCGCTCGGTGATGATCCTCAACGGCCTCGCCGGCCAAGCGCTGTCGCGGCAGCACGCCCAAAGCTCGGCGGCGTTAATGAACGCCGCTCAGCCCGAATATCTCGCCACGCTCGTCGTGAGCTTTCCCATGGGCGAGGCGCGGCTGCGCGAAAGCTTTCCCGAATGGGAGCCGCTCGGCGTGCTAGGCCTGATGCAGGAGATGGAGCTGTTTCTCTCCGAGCTTGAGCTCAATCGAACTGTGTTCCGCAGCGACCACGCGTCGAACTGGCTGATCCTCAAAGGGACGCTCGGCGCAGACAAGCCTCGGCTGCTGCGCGAGCTGCGCGCGGCGATCGCCGCGCCGGAGGCGGCCCCCTTGCGGCCGGCGTGGGCGCGCGGGCTTTAGCCTAGCGGCCTGCGTCACTTGATTTGGCGGGTTGTGATGCGAGCCTGAAGGCTCATGGTCCCTAGCGCCGGCTGACCGCTAGCCTCCAGGCTCGCCCGGCAAGACCCATCGGCTTGGCTGACGCAAGTCACTAGGGTCGCGTCACGACGCCGGCTGCGCAATGGCGACGATCTTCGCCGCCTTGTGGATCGCCTCGAGCGTGTCGCCGACGCATTTCCCAAGCAGGGCCTTGGCGAGGGGGGCGACGTAGGGCAGCTTGCCGTTGGCCGGATCGGCCTCGTCCTCGCCGACGAGGGTGAACGCGCGCTTCTCGCCGTCGGCGAGCTGCAGCGTGACAGTGTGGCCGAAGCGCGCCTGCGAGGTGTCGGCGATGGGGTGCACGATCTCGGCGCTGGAGCGGCGCGCGGTCCAATAGCGCAGCTCGCGTTGGGCAAGCGTCAGCGCGTGGAGGTCGTCCTCGGCGGTCGCCCGCTCGATTTCCGCGTGATGGCGAGCGATCTCAGCCTCGATGCGCTTGAAACCCTGCGGCGTCACGAGGTTGCGGTGCGGGCTGATGGGCCGATCGGCGATGTCCTCGCGGACGATGTCGTCCTGCTCGCGGATGAAGGCGCTGCTCATTCCTATTTCCTGCTTTGATTCCTGTCAGGGCTGCTTGAACTTGAGAGCCGTGCCTACTCAGAATGGGGCCTCGGTCATTAAAACGCAATATAAGGACGACCGCGTGCTTAAGCACGCACCAACGGCCGATTTTTTCGCCTTGAGGCTTAAACCATGAGCGGCGTCTCCATCGAGCCGGCCGGCGCGAAGACCGAAGGCCCCTGCTCCTGCTGCGGCGCCGAAAGCTGCACGGTCTGGAGCTTCGCCTATCGGGACGGGTGGGCGGCGGCGGCCATTTCGTGCGCTCGACCGTGGGGCGCATCGACCTTCATGGCGCCCATATCGATCTGAACCTCGGGCCCTGCGGCGAAGACGCGCCGCCTCGCCTGCGCAGCGCCGTCAGCCTGGAATATCGTGACACGGCGGCCGGGCCATCGGTGTGCGTCACTGACGCCGATAGCCGCGAGATCGCGCAAAGCTCGCTGGCGGGCCGCGCACTGCAGCGCAGCGAGGTCATCGGCTCGCCGATCGCGGCCGAGGCCTTCGCGATCGTGGACGCCGTGCTGAGGCAAGACCCACGTCTCAACGGGGCGGAGAAGCCTTCGCCTCACTGCGTATAGCGCCGCACGAACCACGTCTTGACGGCTTGCGTGAGCGCCCCGTAGCAGCACAGCGTCGCCGCCAGGATCGGCCAGTAGGCGGCAGGAAGCGGCGTGAACTCGAGGATGCGCCCGATCTCGGTATAAGGCAGCAGGACGCCTGTTAGGCTGACGACGAGCGAGGCGCCAATGAGCGTCGGGCTGGCGATGCTCTGCACGAACGGAATCTTGTCCGTGCGAATCACGTGTATGATCAGCGTCTGCGTCAGCAACGACTCGACGAACCAGCCGGTCTGAAACAACGACGGATTGCTCCATCCGTCGAACACGTGAATCATAACATAGAAGGTCGTGTAGTCGAAGATCGAGCTAATCGGTCCAATGAACACCATGAACTTGAAGATGTTCCCAATGTCCCATTTACGCGGGGCGGCGAGATATTCAGGATCCACGTCGTCGCTCGGGATCGCGGTCTGCGAGAAGTCATAAAGCAGATTGTTGGCGAGCACCTGGATCGGCAGCATGGGCAGGAACGGCAGCAGCACGCTCGCGCCAAGCACGCTGAACATGCTGCCGAAGTTCGAGCTTGCGCCCATTCTGATGTATTTGACGATATTGCCGAAAACTTTGCGTCCCTCGACGATGCCCTGATGCAGGACCATCAGGCTCTTCTCGAGCAGGATGATGTCGGCCGACTCCTTGGCGATGTCGGCGGCCGTGTCGACGGAAACGCCGACATCCGCGGCTCTGAGCGCCAGGCTATCGTTCACGCCATCGCCCAAGAAGCCGACGACATGCCCCTTCGCGTGCAGCGCCGCGATGACGCGCGCCTTCTGCTCCGGCGCCGTCTTGGCGAAGACAGAGATCGTTTCGCAAGCCTCGGAGAGCTCCGCGTCGCTCATGGCTTCAATCTCGGAGCCGAGGGCGAGGCGATTGATGTCGAGACCAATGTCGCGGCAAATCTTGCGCGTCACGACATCATTGTCGCCGGTCAGGATCTTGACGGTCACGCCAGACGCCTTGAGCGCAGCTAGCGTCGAGCCGACGCTTTGCTTCGGCGGATCGAGAAAGGCGATGAAACCAAGCAGCGTCAACGCGCTTTCGTCCGAGACGGCATAGCGCGCTTTCGCAACTGGGAACTCTCGATAGGCGACGGCCAAAACGCGCAGCCCGTCCTCGTTGAGCGCCCGCGCCTTTTTGAGAGCGAGATAGCGATGCGCAACCGAAAGCTTGCGCCTGCGACCGTCGATCTCGCAAAAGCCGCAAGCCGAGACCACCTCTTCGACCGCGCCCTTGCAGATCAGAAGCCTCGCTTCGTTTGTTTCGCCCGAAAGGCGTTGCAAGAGTCCCGCAAGTTTCCGTTCGGGCGCCGTTCCGACCTCCTCGAGAATGACGGACAGGCGCCGACGGTTGAAATCGAAGGGGATTTCGTCGACGCATCTATAGTCCTGGGCGAGGTCGAGCCCGCCGTGCTCCTCGACGTGCCGTAGAACCGCGCCGTCGAGCAGGCTCTTCAGACCGGATTGATGGCGGCTGTTCAAATATGCGTATTGCAGCGTCTTGCGGCTCGTCTTTCCTTGCAGGTCGAGATGCAGGCTGAGGACGATTCTATTTTCCGTCAGCGTTCCGGTCTTGTCGGTGCAGAGCACGTCCATCGCCCCGAAATTCTGAATCGCGTTCAGCCGCTTGACGATCACGCTCTTGCGGGACATGGCGATCGCGCCCTTGGCGAGATTGACCGTCACGATCATCGGCAGCAATTCCGGGGTCAGACCAACGGCGACGGCCAATCCGAAGAGCAGCGCGTCAGGCCAATCGCCCTTGGTGGCGCCGTTGACGAGGAACACCAGCGGCGCAAGGACCAGCATGAAGCGGATCATAAGCCAGATGAAGCGGTTCACGCCCTCGTCGAAGCTCGTGCGCTCTCGCCCTCCCGAGAGCTTGTCCGCGAGCCTTCCGAAATAGGTTTCGGCGCCCGTGCGCAGCACGACGCCGACTCCGAAGCCGCTGACCACGCTCGCCCCCATCAGCGCCAGATTTCGCGCGTCGAACGGGTTCACGACGACCTCCGCGCCGAGCGTCGCGCTCTTCTCGCAAGGCATGGCCTCGCCGGTGAGCGTCGATTGGTCGACGCAAAGGTCCTTGACGTCGAGCAGCCGCAGATCGGCCGGAATCATGTCCCCGGCGCTGAGGCGGACAATGTCGCCTCTGACCAGGATTTCGCTGCCGCGGTCCCGAAAACCGCCCGTGTCGCGGCGCCGCACATTGGCGCTGAGCTTGATCATCGCCTTCAGCTTCGCCGCAGCGGCGTTGGAGCGATGCTCTTGCACGAAGGCCATGAGGATGGCGATCGCGACGATCACAGATATGATGATCGCGGAATGGAGATCGCCGAGCAGATAAGAGAGGGCGGCGAGCGAAAGCAGCAGCAGGTTGAGCGGGTTCTTGGCGCGATCCCAGAATTCCCTGGCGAGGCTCGGCGCGCCGTTTCGGCCGACGACGTTCGGCCCGAAGGCCGCAAGGCGCGCCAACGCCTCCTCCTCATCCAGTCCTTCCAACCGTGCATTCACAAGGTCCAGGACTTCGGCTTCGCTCATGCTGGCGGCGGCGAGCAGCTCCCGCGACGGCTCGGGCTCGGAGCTTGGCTCCACAGTCGCCCGGGAGGGCGCCGCTCGCATGAAGTTCACACGGACAAGCAAAGCCCTCTCCTCCCGTTTTCCTCTCAGGCTCTTCGTCGAAGGCCGCCGAGGCCGCAGTTGAGCACAGGGGAGAACGCGCCGCCACGCCTTTGATCGCGGCGGCGCGGCGAGCGGCTATTTTTTCACGACATCCAAGAATATCGGTTCGCTTCCGCGCTGGACTCCCCGGACGCCAGCTGGCGGCGCATCTCGCCGCTTGCCCGGCGTCTTGACCAGCTGCGACGGCGAGACTCCCCATCGCACGAGCTCGCGGCGCACGGCGGCGATCCGCGCCTTGAATCGCTTCAAGCCATCCCTTTCGCCCTCATCGCCGAGCGAGACTTTGACCTCAGGGAAGCCTTTGAGAATTTGCGCAATCTCGCGCAGCTGCTCGCGAGCGGACAACGCCAGCGCCGGCTTTCCGGTCTCGAAGGCGAGCTTGTCAAGGTAGAAGCGCCTCGTCGCCGCCTGCGGCGTCGCGTCTCCTTTGAGAAAGGCGAGCAGCGCTCGCGCGACCGCGTCTATCGGCGCCTCAGAAACTCCAGTCGCTGGGCTTGGGGGGAAAGGGATTTCATGCGCCGGGCTTGCAGGCTGTTCGGCGCTGCTCTTTCGGTCGCCCGCTTCAGCAACTGCGGGCGCCTCAGAGGGTTTCACCGGCTGCCGCTGAGGCAGGAGCGCGACCGCGGCGAGCGCCGCCGTGAGCGCCAGCGCGACCCAGGCGATCGGCTGGCGCGCGCTCGCGCGGAGCCGCGTCGCCGCGACCGCCTCGGCGTGCAGGTGCCGGTGGTGTATGTCGGGATAGTGCGAGTGGGCATGCGTCAGCTTCTCATGGCGGTGCCAGTGCGTATGCGGCTCCTCGACCGCGCCGTCATGCGAATGCCGATGGTGCTCGTCGTGCGCATGGCTGTGCTCGTGCTCGAGCGCCTCATGCGTATGCATGTGCTGATGCCGCTCGGAAAGATGCATCCACAGGCCGAAGCCCATCAGCGCCGCGGCGGCGACAAGCCGCGAGGTGAGCGGATCATGCAGCATGAGGATCGCGCCCACGGCGCCGATAAAGGGCGCGAGCGAGAAATAAGCGCCGGTGCGCGCAGTCCCGAGATGCCGCAGGGCCAGCACGAACAGCACTAGGCTAACGCCGATGCCGAGAAAGCCGACCGCAGCCGCCGCGGCGACAATCGTCGACGGGAGCGCGGCGACGCCGCGAGACAAAGCGAGCGCCACATTGACCGAGCCCGCCGCGAGACCCTTGATCATAGCGATGATCACGGGATCGGACGACGAGAGCTTTCGCGTGAGATTGTTGTCGACGCCCCAGGAGAAGCAGGCGCCCGCGATGAGCAAGGCGCCGAGATCGAGCCTGACCCCCGTCCCGTCCCAAGAGATGATCGCGGCGCCGGCGAGGATCGCCAGCGCGCCGAGAAGGAGGCGGCGATCGACGTTTTCGTGAAAGGCGAGCCAGGCGACGACCATGGTCGCAAGGCCCTCGAGATTGAGCAGAAGCGAGGCCGACGAAGCCTCCGTACGCGCGAGGCCGAGCATCAAGAGCAGCGGCCCTGCGACGCCTCCGAAGGTTACGATCGCGGCGAGCCAGGGCAGGTCTGATCGCCGCAGCGGCGCCTCCGCCGAGAGAAGCCCAAGGCGGCCCCGTCCGAGATGGACCAGCGCGAGGCCGAGGCCTGCGCCGAGGTAGAGCAGCCCGGCGAGGATTTGAGGCTCGGCCTGCGTAAGCAGCAGCTTCGAGAAGGGCGTCGAGGCGCCGAACAAGAGCGCTGAGCCGAGCGCGAGCGGCACGCCGGGCCATCTGGGGGCGGAGTCGTCGGTCATGAGCCGAAGTCTATTGGACTCTCCCCGCGCAGAAAAAAAGGCCCGCCGAAGCGGGCCCTTCGAACCTTGCGCTTACTCGCGCCCGCCCGCCTGCCGGCGCAGGAAGGCGGGGATCTCCAGATGATCCTCCTCGACGCTGCGCGGCGGGGCGATGCGGCGGCCATGCTGATCTAGCCCGCCTTGCGGCGAAGGCGCCGGCGGACGCTTGGCGTATTCCCCATGCGCTGGAGCTGGCGCGAACGGGCGCTGCGTCGAGGGCGCTGGGGCGGATGTGGCCGCTGCTTCCATCGCGCCTTCTTGGCGGCTCGCGCCGAAGGACGCCAGCCGCTCGAAGATCGACTTGCGCCGCGCGTCCACAGCGGCGGCGTCGCCGCGCGCCTGGCGCAGCTGCTCTTGCGCCGGACGCGGGAAGTCCTCAATCTGCGGCATGCGGACCGTGCGCACCGGCTGCTCCGTCGCCGGCGGCGCGTAAGCCGGCTCCGGCTCCGGTCGGCGCGTCGGCGCGCGGGGCGCCTCGGCATAGGCCGGACGCGAGGGGGCCGCGACCGGCTCGATGTGCACCCCATGCGACGCCGGGTCATAGGCGGCGCGCTGCTGCGTCTCCTCATAAGCCGGCTCGTCATGATAGGCCGGCTGGGCCGGATAGGCGGGCTCCTCCGGCGTAGGCGCAGTCGCCTCCACTGCATGGATTGGCGCCGACGCGGGCGCGATCTTGACGGCGGCGCGGGCCTCGTTGACCCGTTGCGCTTGGCCGTGCATCTGTGCGCGCAGACGTTCGGTCGTCTGTTCGTTGAGAATCTCGGCCAGCGGGTCCGGGACGGTGATCGCGGCAGGATCGATGCCGGTCGCAACGACCGACACGCGGATCACGCCCTCGAGCGAGGGATCGAAGGTCGCGCCGAGAATGATGTTGGCGTCCTCGTCCACCTCCTGACGGATGCGGCTGGCCGCCTCGTCAACCTCGTAAAGCGTCAGATCGTTGGCCCCGGTGATCGAGATCAAGAGGCCGCGCGCGCCCTTCATCGAGACTTCGTCGAGCAGCGGATTGGCGATGGCCGCTTCGGCGGAGAGGATCGCGCGGCGCTCGCCGGAGGCCTCGCCCGTGCCCATCATCGCCTTGCCCATGCCGCGCATGACCGAGCGCACGTCGGCGAAGTCCAGGTTGATCAAGCCTTCCTTGACCATGAGGTCGGTCACCGAAGCGACGCCCGAGTAAAGGACTTGGTCGGCCATGGCGAAGGCGTCCGCGAAGGTGGTCTTCTCGGTCGCGATGCGGAACAGATTCTGGTTGGGGATGACGATGAGCGTGTCGACGCACTTCGACAGCTCGCTGATGCCCATATCGGCGACACGCAGGCGGCGCTGGCCCTCGAAATGGAATGGCTTGGTCACGACGCCGACCGTGAGGATGCCCATTTCGCGGGCGATCGTCGCGATGACGGGCGCGGCGCCCGTGCCGGTCCCGCCGCCCATGCCCGCGGTCACGAAGCACATGTGCGCGCCGACGAGATGCTCGCGGATTTCATCGCGCGCCTCTTCGGCGGCGGCGCGGCCGACTTCCGGCTGCGCGCCGGCGCCTAGGCCCTCGGTGACCTGAAGCCCCATCTGAATGATGCGTTCGGCGCGCGAGGATGCGAGCGCCTGCGCGTCAGTGTTCGCGACGAGGAAATCGACGCCGGACAAGCCCGACGCGATCATGTTGTTAACCGCGTTGCAGCCGCCGCCGCCCACGCCGCAAACGACGATCCGCGGCTTCAGTTCCCTCAGCTCGGGAGCTTTGAGTGTGATGGTCATAACCTTCAAGCCTTTCAATTCTAGCCGCGTTCACCAGTTCCCGCCGGAGCCTTTCGGCGCTCTCGCCACGAGGCCGCCCGGCGCTCTTCCAATCTGCGACCTGCGCTTCAGCTCTTCGAGCCTCGCGCAAGCCGCTAGAAACTCTCCATCAGCCACCGTCCCATGCGCGACATGTAGCCGTCGTTCCCCACAGCGCGCTTGCGCTCGCGATGAGACTCGAAATATTCGCGACCCGCGACCTGCGGATAGACGAAAGCTCCGAGCGCCGCCGCGAAAGCCGGGCCGCAGGCGGCCTCGGGCAATCCTTCGACGCCGATGGGGCGGCCGACGCGCACCTGCCCGCCGAGAATGCGCCGGGCCGCTTCCGCGACGCCGGTGAGCTGGCAGGCGCCGCCGGTCAGCACGACGCGCTGTCCGGCGCTTGCGCCATAGCCGGACTTTGCGAGGCGGTCGCGCAAAAACTCCAGCGTCTCCTCGATGCGAGGACGGATGATGCGCACGAGATGCGACTTCGGCGCCTGCGCTGGATGCTCGCCGCGCTCGCCGACATGCGCGTAAGTGACGGTCTCGTGCTCGTCGCAATGCGAGGCGAAAGCCGCGCCGTGAAAGGTCTTCAGACGCTCAGCGTCGGAAACGCGCGAATTGAGCACCCGAGCGATATCCATGGTGACATGGTTGCCGCCAAGAGTCACTGCGTCGACATGCGCAAGCTCGCCGCCTATGAACACCGCAAGCGAGGTCGAGCCTGCGCCCATGTCGATGACCGTGACGCCCATCTCGGCTTCGTCCGGCTCGAGCACGGAGAGGCCCGCGACGTAAGGGGCGGCGACGGCCGCGTCGATCGAAAGATGCGCGCGCTCGGCGGCGAGCATGAGGTTGCGCGCTGCCGCCTGATCACAGCTCGCGACGTGCAGATCGACGCCAAGCTCCTCGCCGATCATGTTGCGCGGCTCGCGCAGTCCGCTCACGCCGTCGAGCGAGAAGCCGATCGGCAGCGAGTGCAGCACGAGCCGGCCGCTTGTCGTCGGATGCGTGGCGGAAGCTTCGAGCACGCGATGCACGTCGTAATCGGCCACCTCGCGTCCGCCGATCGCGACCTTCGCGGCGAAATGCTGCGAGGCCAAGCGTCCGCCGGAGGCGGTGACAATGACGCGCTCGATGCGAAGGCCGGCCATGCGCTCTGCGGCGTCCACGGTCTGGCGGATGGCGCTCTCGGCCTCGTCCATGTCGACGACGAGACCGTTCTTGACGCCGCGCGAGCGCTGATGGCCCAGCCCTAGCACTTGCGTCTGGTGCGTGCGCCAGTCGTCGCCAGCGCGATGGCGCGCGGGGGCCAGGCGCGCGATGACGCAGGCGACCTTCGAGGTGCCGACGTCAAGAGTCGCCACCGTCGCCCCGCGTCGCGGCGAGAGCTGCTTCATACGCTTTGCGTTCGACCGACTCATGTCTTGCCGCCACTCTTGACTGCTTTATGCGGGCTCGCCGCGGCGAGCGCCGCGGCGCCTTCTTCCGTCAGCCGCACCGCCACGCGGTCGGGCAGACGCAGATCGATCGACATCAAATCCTTGTCGAGGACGCGCGCTTCGCGCTGCAGGCGCAGCAGCAGGCCGACCGCGGCGCCAGGATCGCGCTCCGGCAGCTTGACCTCGACGCCATTCTTCATTTGCAGCGACCAGCGGCGGTTGGAGACGAGAACGCCCGCCTTCACGCGCGAGGCGAGATCGCCCATGCCGTTGAGCAGGGCGAGAAACTCCGGCAGCCTTTTGCCGGCGTTCTCGCCAACCACGAAAGGAAGCCCGAGGAAGCGCTGGTCGTTGAGCCTGTCGATGACCGTTCCGTCGGCGGCGATGATAGAAAGGGCGCCATCCATCTGCCACAGGGCTGCGGGCTCGCGCTCGGTGAGGCTGATCACGAGCCGGTCGGGATAGAACTTCATGACCCGCGCATCCTTGACGAGCGCGAGCTGCATAAGGCGCTTCCGCACCTCGGCGGCGTCAAGGAACAGCAGCGAGGCGCGCGGATCGACGCCGGCGGCGGCGAGGATCTCGTTCTCGCGCAGCTGCGCCTGGCCGGAGATCGTCACGGCGCTGATCGGAAAGCCTATGGCTCTCGCCGCGATGTCGCCGGGGGCGCCCTCTTCGGCGATAAGGCGGTCGTAGCCGCCGCCATTCACGAAACCCAAAGCCGCCGGGCCGCCAAGCAGAATGGCGAGGGCCAGCGCGTTGACGCCAGGCGTCAGAGCGATCGCCGTGAGGCGGTCAAGCCGAGAGCGGGCGGGGCGCGCGGGGGCGGGCGTTTGCCTGGACGCCGAGCGCGGGACGGCGGGGATCGCCGGCGTGAAGCCGCCCATCGGGACGGCGGCGGCGAAGGCATGCGGCGCCGATGGCGCCGCAAGGCGCTCTCTCAGCGATCGCAGGAAGCGTCGTCCACCATCCATCGGACCAACTCGCCAAACGAAAACCCGGCATGGGCGGCCATTTCGGGCACAAGCGAGGTCTCGGTCATGCCGGGTTGCGTGTTGACTTCCAGCACGACCAGCGCCCCGGTTCCGTCGGGTCGATCGTCGAAGCGGAAGTCGGCGCGGCTGACGCCGCGGCATCCCAAAGCTCGATGAGCCTCGAGCGCCAACTGTTGAACTTTTAGGTAAAAATTCGGTTTAAGGTTTGCAGGAAGTATATGCGTCGAGCCGCCTTTGATGTATTTGGCTTCATAGTCGTACCAACCGCCGCCGGCGGCGACGATTTCAATAACGTCGAGAGGCCTGTCGCCCATCACCGCGCAGGTCAGCTCGCGACCGGCAATGAACTCCTCGGCGAGCATGAAATCGCCATGCGCCCAGTCGCCGCGCGTCAATTCCTGCGGCGGATGCTCCTGGTCCTCGCGGACGATGAACACGCCGAAGGACGAGCCCTCCGACACAGGCTTCAGCACATAAGGTCGCGGCAGCGCATGTTTTCTCGCCGCGTCCAGCCTATGCAGGACGCAACCCTTCGGCACGGGCACGCCCGCCGCCGCCATGATCGACTTGGCGACCTCCTTGTTCATCGCTGCGGCCGAGGCCAGCACGCCCGAATGCGTGTAGGGAATCTGCAAGAGTTCCAGCACGCCTTGAATCACGCCGTCCTCGCCGTAGCGCCCGTGCAAAGCGTTCAGCGCGACGTCGGGCTTGAGCTCCGCAAGGCGTTGCGCGATGTCGCGGCCGACATCGATGCGCGAGACGCGAACGCCCTCGCCCTCGAGCGCCCTGGCGCAGGCCTCGCCGGAGCGCAGCGAGATTTCGCGTTCGGCGGAGAGCCCGCCCATGAGCACTGCGACATGTTTTTGCAAGTGACGAGCCTTTCCGCGCTAACGCCAGACGACGATTCGGAAGCCATCCGGAGCGTCATGGCCGGGCTTGTCCCGTCGTCATCTGCGCCGGGACGCTTAAGGAATGTTTCGAGGTCTGCGGCGCGCTTTATCAGCGCCGGTTTGGTTTGCAAGCGGTCACCGTGTGATCAGCCTCGATCTTCGTTCACGATGTCTTAAAATTCATGTTTTCGGCGGTTTTTGGTCGAGGAGACGTCGCGCGCGAAGCGCTTGCGGGCGGAGCGCGGCTTCTATATGAGGCTCGCGGGGCCTCGTGGCGGAGTGGCTACGCAGAGGACTGCAAATCCTTGTACGGGGGTTCGATTCCCTCCGAGGCCTCCAGGCCGAGCCTTGTCCGAACCGGGCAGATAGGTGATAGATTGTTCCTAAGACATAGGTGAAACCCGTGGCCCGAACGGGTCGCCGAAGGGTTGCAAGGTTTTCTGCTCCAGGCTGCACGATGACCCAAAGCGCCCTCTCTCTAAATGACAAGTCCCTCCAAGACGCCCGCTTGAGGCCGCCGGCTCTGGGGCGCGCCTTTTTCCTCCCTCTCGACAAAAATCTGGCGACGCTTTCTGTCGCCGTTTTCGCCTTTTTGGCTGCCGCGCTGTTTTCGCTCGCGCCCGCCAGGGCCGCCGAGCCGTCGCCCTGCGCAAAATTCGCTTGGCCTCTCGCGAAAGAGCAAGGCTGGTTCGCCGCGCAGGACTTGCGGATGATCGAAAGCGGCGCGCGGACCGATCCGAACGGCGCGGTCGCCGTGAAGCTGCGTCCGTTTTCCGAGGTCGCCTTCGCCAAACAGCCGGAGCGCCACCCGAAGACGCCGGAAAGCTTCGGCGCGACGATCGAGGTCGCGGCTCCGTCCGAAGCAGGCCGCTATCAGATCACGCTCTCGGACGAAGCGTGGATCGATGTGCTTCAAGGCGGGGCCTTTCTGAAGTCCGCTGCCTTCAGCGGCCGCAAGGGCTGCCCTCTTGCGCGCAAGAGCGTGCGCTTCGACATCGGTCCGGCGCCCTTTACCGTTCAGATCAGCGGCGCGCCGATCGACCATATCAATCTTGCGATCTCGCCGGCGGAAGACCACTGATCAATCTCTCCGACCGCAGCACGAAGCGTGCAGCGGGCGAGACAAGCGAGGACTTGTTGCGGCTGGTGGTCGAGCGAGAGGCCGCCGCCGGGGGCGGGACTCCCCACCGTTTGTAAAGTCCCATCAAGGGCGAGGATAGCGGCTTTTCGCCGGGAGGCTCGAGTTGAAGAGAGTCCGGGATTCGAGCATCGCGCAGGCGACGGCGAGCAGCCCGATCTTGGCTCCGGGCCGTTTGGGGCTTTCGGCGAGCGTCATGGTCGCCAGGGCGACGGAAGGCGTCGGCGAGCTCGAGCGCTGCCTTTCCACTTGCGCTAACTTAGGACGGCGTCACTTTCCAGCCTACCCACCACAATCCGCAATGAGTCATGGATATGGTCTTTCGCGACGATGAATGCCGCATGCGCAACGACCATGCCCCGGCAAACCTGACCACCATCAGGCGCGCGGCCTTCGCCTTCCTAGAGCGAGCGTCAGCCAAGGAGTCCATGCGCGCAAGACGCAAGCGAGCGGCTCGGGAAGACGGCTTCCTCAATAGTGTCGTCGTTCCATGAGCCTTCACCCGATCCCCTTGATGATCGCGCAGGTGGCGCGACGCTCGCGGCGCTTCGGCTATCAAGTCACCCGCCGCAACGTGAGATTGATTCGCGCTCCGCCCGCGAGCAGCTCGGGCGGCAGCGGCGCCGGCAGGGTGGGCAAGATGCGGTCGACGCCGTGGTGGCGAAGACGCGACTCGCCCCCCAACACGAACACGTCGCCCGAATGCAGCACGAAGGACTGCGTCGCGCCGCCGCGCTTTGTCCCGCCGAGGCGGAAGCGGCAGTCGGCCCCGAGCGAGATCGACAGCACCGGGGCCGCGAAATCCTTCTCGTCGCGATCGAGGTGCAGGCCCATGCGCGCGTCCTCGTCATAGACGTTGACGAGGCATGCCTGCGGCGGCGCCGGATAGGCGGCCAGCCGCTGCCACAGCGCAAGCAAGGTCGCAGGAATCGCCGGCCAGGGCTTGCCCGTGAAGGGATGGCGCGGTTCGTAGCGGTAGCCGTGCTCCCTGTCGGAGAACCAGCCGAAATCGCCGCAGTTCGTCATGCGCACCGACATCGGCGCGCCAGTGCGGGGCATAGTCGAGACATAGAGCGGCGCCCGCGCGACGATCCCAGCGATCTCGCGCGCGAGCGCCTCCTGCGCAGCGGGCTCCAGCAGCCGGCGATGCAGAATGGCGCCGGGCGGCAATTCTGTCTGAGCCTCGGCCATGACTGCCAGTCCCGGAATCTCACTTCTGATGGCGCCGCGCGGATGACAGCCCGCGCTCTATTTGAAATAATGCCGATTTCCGCCAAACGACAAGTGGGAGGCGCAGATGATGAACCTCGTGGCTTTGCAGGCGAACGCGCCAAATCTCCTCGCGTTCGAGGAGCGCTACAGGGCCGGCAAGGCGCTACGCGATGCGACGCCGCGGGAGAAATTGGGCGATTTCTCCACCGCCGACCGCGATCCGGTCGCGATCATCGCCGAAACCAATAAGACCCGGGTGCAGATGCTTGTGCCGATCCGACGCGAGCGCATGGCGGCGTCGGCTTTCGCCTTTCTGCGCGGCGCCGCGGCGGTCATGGCGTCCGATCTTGCGGGTGAGCCCATGCCAGGTATTCCGGTTCAGGCCTGCGGCGATTGCCATCTTATGAATTTCGGGGCGTTTCTTTCGCCTGAGGGCAATTCGCTGTTCGACATCAACGATTTCGACGAGACCCTGCCCGGCGTCGATTTCACCGTCGACGTAAAGAGGCTCGCGGCGAGCTTCGCGGTCGCTGCGCTCGCCGCAGGCGACAGCGACAAGAGCGCGCGGCGCATCGCCAAGGGCGCGGCCGCCGCCTATCGCGAGCGCATGGCCAAGCTCGCAGAGTTGTCGCCAATCGAGGCCTGGAATTCGCGCATGCTGGTTCAGCGCGAGGCTGCCGACCTCTTTGACGACAAGCTTGCGAGGAGCCTGCGGCACGCGGCTGGGCACAAGCATCCCGAACGAGATGGGGACGCCGACTTCCCTCACGTGAAACGCGATCCCGAAAGCGGCGAATGGCGCATCGAGGATCGCCCGCCGCTGATCTATCACATAGATCCAAGCGGCGACCCCTCGGTCAACGTCGATCTCCCGCGCGTCTTCGCTCAGGTCGCGGAGACGCTGCCGATCGAGGTCAAGCAGCTCCTGCCGCGCTACAAGCTCGCCGACGACGCCTTCAAGGTGGTTGGCGTCGGCAGCGTCGGCACCTATTGCGCAATCGGCCTGTTCATGGCGCCGGACGACTACCCGCTGTTCTTGCAGCTCAAGGAAGCGCTGCCCTCAGCGATGGAACGGCTGCACGGCGAGAACGGCGCCGCAGCCAACTCCGGGCTCAAGCCCTGGCTCGGCCAGCAGGGCGCGCGCGTCGTCTCCGGCCAGCGCATCATGCAGGCCGCGTCGGACGTCTTTCTCGGCTATACGCGCGACGAAGCCTCGGGCCGCGAATTTTACGTGCGCCGCCTGAAGAACCGCCGGCTCGGCTCGGTCAGCGAGCTCTTGGAGGCCAAGGCGCTGCCGCAATATGCGACGCTCTGCGGGCGCACCCTCGCGCGCGCCCATGCGCGCTCGGGCGACGCCGCGACACTCTCGGGCTATATGGGCAAGAGCGAAGCCTTCGACGACGCCATCGCCTCCTTCGCCATGCTCTACGCCGCCCAGAACAAAAAGGATTTCGAAACCTTCGTCCAAGCCGCTGCGCCGCAGGGCGAGCATGAGACTCCGACGAAGTCGGAAAGATCGACGGGATAACTTGCAAGTCTTGGACGCTTCGGTCAAAAAATAGACTTCTTTTCCCCTTCCTTTTGCGCCAAGCGAGGTCGCGGAAGCGAGGAGCCGATGTCCGCCCTGACCCGAGAAGAGCTGATCGAGGCGTGCGCGGCGCTCTACGCCGCGGCGAACGACAATTTCATGCTGCCGCCGCTGATTCATGGCGCCGGCGACGCGCAGGCCGCGTCGCGCTCGTCTTATCGGTGCCTCGGCGGCGACATTCGCATCGAGTTCGTCGTCGCCTTTGACGCCGAGCAGGTGCGCCAGAGCGGGTTTCCCTTGGAGAAGCTCCCGGTGCGCTTCAAGGCCCAGCTCTCCGACCGCGAGGGGCGAGACTTGCCGATCCCGCTCGGGGAGACGGAGATGGCGGCGCTGACATACGCCTTTCTGCTCGGCGTGAAGGCGCCGATCAGCCTCGAGCTCGACGACGACGCTCCCGAAGGCAAGTGTTCGATCCAGCTCGCGCCGACCTTTTTCGTCGAGTGGCGGCAGCCTTTCGAGACGGGCGAGCAGATAACCTCCGAGCAGATCTGCCGCAGCGTCGGCCGGAGCCTCTGTGGGAAGTCGCGGGAGTTTTTCATAACCGAATCGGACGGCGTCTCGATCTGGAGCCTGCGCGCTGCGCAGGAGCTTTTGGGGGAGCCGAAGCCTTCGGCGGACGAGTTGTGGACGCGTTTTTCGCCGACGCTTCTGCTGCCGGGCGCGGCTCAAGCGGTGTCGGCGACGATCGCGCGGATCGAGCCGCCAGCGCCGGCGGCGCTCGCGCCGATGGGCGCGCTCCGCCGCCCGGAGGCGCGAAAGCTCCGCTATGCCGCGGCGGCGGCGCTCGCGCTGATGTCGGCGTTCGGCGCGTCTCGGTTCTTCGCCGCCCCCCACGACGGCCCCGGTCCCCGCATCGAGACGTCGCTCTTGACGCCAGCGCCGCCGCGGGACGAAGAAGGGCGCGAGCCCGTCTTCGAGCCCATGATCGTCGCCTCGGTCGAGGCGCCTTTCGATCAACAGGCCGAACCGCCGGCGCCTCTCTCAGCAGCCCGAGAGTCTGCGATCGAACCCGCGGCCGTCGCCGAAGCCGCGGCCGAAACGCCGATCGCCCCGCTCATCGTCGCGCCCGGACCCAAAGCGGCGCCGATGCCGCCGCGCAAGCCGATTGCGGTCAGCAAGCTGGCGGCCGCCGTTGCGAATGCCAGCGCCGTTCCTCCTGCGCAATCCGGGTCGCGCAACGTCGCGCGCCAGCCGAGCAGCCCTCTCGACTTGGTCGGTCGGGCGCTGAGTCGCTTCACCACGGACTTCGCAAAGGGCTTCCATCGGCTGACGACGCTGTAGTCACCCTTGCCGGACGAGCTTCTCGAGCGTCGTCTCGCAGCGCGCGCCGCCGCAGCATTTTTGTAAAGCCTCGGCGAAAATGCTGTCGCCGCCGGCCACGGCGGCGAAAAGCGTCATGCTTGAGACGAACTTCCGCCAGTCGGGAAAGCCGAAAATCTCCTCGACCGAGCGTCCGTGCGCGCCAATGACGAGCCGGGCGCATTCTTGGAGACGTGGGCCAAGCTTCGGGTGCCGCAGATAGGCTTCGGCTTCCGCACGCGAGCTTATGGCGTAAAGCTGCGAGGTGGAGGTGAGCCCGAGGCCTTCGATCTGCGGAAAAACGAACCACATCCAGTGGCTGCGCTTGCGCCCCGCCTGCAACTCGGCGCGGACGGTCTCGAAGATCGGATCCTGCGCCTCGACAAAGCGCTGAAGGTCGAAGGGGTCGGATTGCGAGGACGTTGGAGCCTCCGTCACGCGCTTGCCTCGAACGCCGCTGATCGCGCGCGGGGGCCGCCGTGCGGGCGCTTCACCCCATCTCCGCCAGGGCGGGGCAGGAGCCGCAGGGCGTTCCGCCCGCCATGGCGGGACAGGCGGCTTCGCTCGGGCCGCCCGGGGCGGGCTTGGCGATCAGCGACAGTAGCCGCGCCGGCGCCTCGGCGCCGCAGGCGGGACAGGGCGGGGTTTCGTCGACGCGGGCCAGCGCCTCGAACTCGTGTCCGCACTCTTTGCAGGCGAAGGCGTAAAGCGGCATCAGAATCCCCCTTCAAGCGGTCGCAAGGAATTGCGCAATCTCGTCCATGAGCGACAGGCGGCGCCTCTTCATCGTCTCCAGCGTCTCGTCGGCGACGGGCTCGACATCCGTCTCCATGCGATGAATCGTGCGGTTGATCTCGTGATAGTGCTCGGCGAGCTTGGCGAAATGCGCATTGGATTCTTTAAGAATCCTGATGGCTTCGGCCTGATCGGGGAATTGTTCCGAAAGTTCGTGGGCGACGTGGCTCATGCGATGCTCGGTTGTGCTCGCGAATCACGCGAACTTCAGCCGCTCGCGGCTCGCGACGATCTTGTGAAGAAATGGCGAGAGAGACGGGACTTGAACCCGCGACCTCCGG
>Ga0187781_10000899_pt1 | contig 22012 bp, 22 predicted proteins | sample 0715_SJ02_MP02_2_FD_132447 | JGI IMG/M metagenome (GOLD analysis project Ga0187781, IMG submission 132447) | Tropical peat soil microbial communities from peatlands in Department of Meta, Colombia - 0715_SJ02_MP02_20_MG | ecosystem: Environmental > Terrestrial > Soil > Wetlands > Peat | place... | reverse complement strand
TTTCCCTTCCTCTATAACCGGGAGCTTCTTGACCCCCGCGTCGGCCATTATCTTGGCCGCGGCCTCGATGCGCTCGCCCGGGGAGACTGTGACCAACTTCCTCCTCCCGATGGTTACGGGAGTGACCCGGGGGTCAAGGCCCTTGGCCACGAGCCTCGAGATATCCCCTTCAGTCAGCATGCCCGTCGGCTTGTTACCGTCGACGATCACAAGTGCACCAATCTTCCATTTGGACATCACCTTCGCAGCCGCTGAGATGGTCCCCTCCTCTCCGATAGTGCGGACGTTCCTCGTCATCACGTCCTTCACGTATATCATGTGATCATCTCGCGATCAGCACCGGGCAGTGGGCGTGGTTTACCAGACCGGATGAGACACTCCCAAGAATGAGTTTTTTGAAACCTGTCATCCCCCTCGTCCCAGTCACTATGAGGTCCGCCTCCTTTTTTGCTGCGAATTCCACGAGCGCTTCGACCACGGAGGGTGACTCGATCAACTCCCCCGTTACAGCCGCGCCTTCCTGAGCAGCTAGCTGCAACCCCTTCGAGAGCACCTCCTTGGCGGAGGCTTTCTTGGCGTCTTCAAGCATCTTGTAGTCCGGGATTGGCATTCCAGCCGTCGCGCTGTAACCGATTGACGGCGAGGAGAACACATGGACGACAGTGAGCTCCGACCCGAACTTCCGTGCGAGAGAGCACGCAAGGCGGACCGCTTTCTGCGAGTCCTCCGAACCGTCAAAGGCAACGAGTATTTTCCCGAACCCAGCTTCGGTCGGCATCGCTCTCGCGTCCGAGACACCCAAGTTGCTACTTAATGCTGTCTCCCTTTTCGTCCCCCGAGGGAACTGTAACGAAACAAGCTAGGGACCGCCAGGAGGTTGAATTTGCCCACTAGCCTCCGGACCGACCTAAACCGTGAGGGAACCCTATGACGCGCCGTCGGGCGCACTGAGACCGTCCCCGGGCGGGGCGGTCGTCCCTAATACTGATTATCAGAAGCGATAATCGTCCCGGTATATTATAAGCGGCACGGGTTAGGGAGCGTCCATGGAAAACGTAAGCGGAACCACCCATGGCAAGTGGGCAGGACGATTCATCTGGGCAGCCGTCGTGGAAGGACTCATCGCAGTCGTAGCCACCATCCTCATCGTCGAACCGTGGAGTGCCCTCGGCATCAACTCCTACTACTCACCTTCAAAGGTGATCGCAGGGAATGGAGCCGGGACATGGATGTTCACTGGTTACATCGCGTTCCTGGTCGTAGGCGTAGTCGCGACCGCAGTCACCGCTGTCTTCTACTTCTACATCGAAGACATCCAGGGCAGGGTGTACAAGGGGTTCTCGAACCTCCTCGCGTGGGGTCACCTCCTCTTCATGAACGTCGGCGTCGCAGGGTCCATGATCATAATGATGTATCAGGGATACCTGGCTGGCGTTGCTGCGGCACCCGTTTCAGAAGGCGGCCTAGGATACAGCGCGGGACAGATCCACGTGAATATCCTGTCTTGGACGGTCAACCCAATCGGTGGGTTCATCCTTCTCGCGTGCCTCGGAGCCGTCCTGGGTGGGCTCGGGTACTTTCTAAGAAGCGCGTCCAAGAAATAGGACACGCTTCTTCCCTGTTTTTCAGCCAAGGCGATGCGGAATAGACTCAAATAAGCTGATTCCACCTTTTCCTGCGTTTGGAGATTACCGATCAGTCTCGCGTCCAGGCGCTGGTCGAGGGGCTCGCAGACGAGTACTCCAGGAAGATTATCCTATCGGCCATTCCCAAGGCGAAATCGGTGGAAGACATGAGCCGAGAGAACGACATTCCTCTGAGCACGTGCTACAGGAGGGTCCACGAGCTCCTCGACAGCCAGATACTTGTGGTCGAGAAGATCATCGTCACCCCGGACGGCAAGAAGTACGAACTCCTAAGGAGCGCCTACAAGGCGGTCAACGTTACATTCGACGGGGGGGTCATGAAGGTCGACGCCCTGATCAACGAGGACGTTGCCGAGAAGCTGAGGCGCCTGTGGATGACCATGAGGGAGGCGAAGTGATTGCTGTTACAGAGAATCGAATCAAGGGAGGTGACACGTCCTAAATGGATCCAATCTATCTAGACCTGGCCCAGGCGTTAATCCTCGTCTTCGGGGGGGTGGTCGTCTACTTCGCCTCAAGGGCCTACGGGAGGACCAAGAGCCAGGCGATGCTCCTGCTCGCGGTAGGGTTCGCGTGTGTTGCAATCGGTGCAGCGGCCGCGGGCATAATCTACAACACGAACACAGCAGACCTCAGCACGCCGATAACGGTGCAGGCCTATAGCCAGGCCATCGGATTTCTCGTCATCGTCTACTCCCTCGCAAAAGCGAAGAGCTGACCGAACAAGAATCTGAAACGCGACGTTCGCCCCAGAGAGGCGGATTTGCATCTTTCCAGGGGACGCGCAGACGGTCCTCCCCGGCCAGCCTGATGCGGCGAAAATTAGGCGAAACACCCTTGAATGCACCGTCCGAGAGTGGGTCGGCAATCATGCCCACATCGGGCGTTCCCAGGTACTGGGAAAAGCGGGTCGAGCGGATTTCCCGCCGGGGCCTCAGGGAGCTGCAAAGGCGAAGGCTTAGCTCCCTGCTGAACTATGTTTACAGACGGAGTCCCTATTACAAGCGGGCGTTCAAAGCGGCAAAGGTCCATCCGTCTGATTTCGTGGACCTCCCGGACATCGGGAAATTTCCGTTCACTACAAAAGACGACCTGAGGCAGTACTCCTATCCCTACGGGGGCGACCTCCTCTGCGTCCCCATGGGCGAACTGATTGGTTGGCACATGACGAGTGGAACGACCGGTCGGCCTACCGTGGGGCCGTACACCCTCAAGGACCACAGTACCTGGATGGACGTGATGGCCAGGACACTTGTGACGGCAGGGGTACGGCCCGGAGACATCCTCCTGAACATCTACGGCTATGGCCTCTTCACGGGAGGCCTGGGCTTCCACCAGAGCTGCCACCTCGTGGGCGCCGCAGTGGTCCCATGGAGCGTCGGGAGGACCGAGCCGATGGTGCAGGCTATCAGGGATTTCAAGCCCACCGTGATGACGGGTACTCCCTCTTACCAGCTCTACGTGCTAGAGACACTGCAGAAGAATGGAATCAATCCTGTCGAAAGCTCCATCAGAGTGACGATTCCCGGAGCAGAGGTATGGACCGAGGAGATGAGGCAACGCATAGAGAAGGGGTACGGTTTGAAGGCGAAGGGGGGTGGGGCGAGGAACGTCTATGGCGCGACAGAGCTCCTCGGGCCGGGGAGTGGGCAGGAGTGTGAGCAGGAGAACGGGTTCCACTTCTGGACGGACCACTTCTACCTTGAAGTGCTCGACCCCAATACGAACGAGGCTGTGGAGCCGGGGGAAGAAGGCGAGATGGTGGTGACTACCATGACGAAGGAGGCGATGCCCCTGATAAGATACAGGATGAGGGACCTCACCGTCCTGGACGATGGGGATTGCCCGTGCGGGAGGAACGCTTTCCCTCGTTGCAAGTGGATTACTGGGAGGGTGGACGACGTCATTCACTACAGGGGGACAAAGATCTGGCCAGGGGCGATACAGCAGGCCATGTTCAGGTTTCCGGAAGTTAACGATTACCTTGTCGAAGTGGACAGGAGCGGCAACAGGGGGTTCCGCGTAACCGTGGAGGTCGCCACGGCCCACGACACGCCTGAGCTCAGAGAGAGGATAGAGAAAGAGATGGGACGGACGCTCATCTTCATCTCACCGAAGGTATCGTTCGTTACGGAAGGCACCCTCCCAAGGTACGAGGGGAAGTCAAAGAGAATCCTGATCGAGTAGTAAGCTAGACCGCGACGGGCATGAACCACCATGGAGAAGTACGACTCTGGATGGCCTGTATACCAGGCGCTGGGCCTGGCCATTTCCGAAACGCTTCGGGAGAACCCATTTAATACCGGAAAACCGAACTTGTAACATATGGCAACGCCAGCGCAAGCCAAAGAAGCAAAGATAGACGTTCACTGGAAGGAAGAACCGCTCGTACCTCCGCCTGCGAGTTTCGTAAAGCAGGCAAACGCGCCCGACAAGAGCATCTACACCAGATTCTCTGAAGAGAATTTCCCACAGTGCTTCGACGAGTACGCAGATATGCTGACCTGGGACAAGCGGTGGCAAACCACGCTGGATACTAGCAACCCCCCCTTCTGGAAATGGTTCGTCGGGGGCAAGCTGAACGTCTCCTACAATTGCGTCGACAGGCACTTGGCGACCCATGGGGACAAGGCTGCGATCGTCTTCGTCCCGGAACTTGAAGACGAGCAATACCGTTGGATAACATACAAGGAGCTGTACGCGAAGGTTAACGAGTTCGCCCTGGTGCTGAAAGAGTTTGCCGGGGTAGGGAAGGGGGACAGGGTAACCTTTCACCTGCCCATGATCGCCGAGCTCCCCGTCTCGATGCTCGCATGCGCGAGACTCGGCGCAATCCACAACGAGGTCTTCGGAGGATTCAGCGCAAAGGCGTGCGCCGACAGGGTGGTCGACTCGAAGAGCCACGTCCTGGTTACGTGCGACGGCTACTACCGCAACGGTCAGCTCATTGACAAGAAGAAGGATGCAGACGGCGCCGTCGAGGAGGCCGCGAAGTTGGGGATCACCGTCGACAAAGTACTCGTGTGGAGGCGCCATCCCGGGAAGTACGTCTCATCGGTGCCCATGGTAGAGGGGAGGGACTACTTCGTGGACGAGCTGCTCAAGAAATACGCCGGGAAGACGGTCGAACCCGTCTCCATGGACGCCGAGGACACTCTCTTCCTCATGTACACCAGCGGCTCTACGGGGAAGCCTAAGGGGGTGCAGCACAGAACCGGGGGGTATCTCGCCTACGTCACAGGGACAGCGAAGTACGTCCTTGACATCCACCCCGACGACATGTACTGGTGCCTCGCCGACATCGGCTGGATCACAGGACACTCGTACATAGTGTACGGGCCGCTCTCCTTGGGTACCACCACAGTAATCTACGAGGGAGTGCCCACATATCCAGACGCCGCCAGGTGCTGGCGGATAGCGGAGAAGCTGAAGGTCAACATATTCCACACGGCCCCGACCACCATAAGGATGTTGAGGAAGGCGGCGCCGGATGCGCCGACCAAGTACAACTACCACTTCAAGAGCATGACCACAGTGGGCGAGCCGATCGAGCCGGAGTCCTGGAAGTTCTACTACGAAGTCATAGGCAAGGGTGAGGCTGTCATCACCGACACCTGGTGGCAGACCGAGACCGGTGGGTTCCTCTGCAGCACGGTGCCAGCGGCTATCCCCATGAAGCCGGGGAGTGCAGGTCCGGGAGTCCCGGGGATCTACCCCGTTGTTTACGATGACGAAGGGAACCAGGTCAAGGGCGGGGAGGGTTCGGCTGGGAACATATGCATTCGAAACCCGTGGCCAGGGATCATGCAGACCATCTGGGGAGACCCAGACAGATTCGTGAAGAGCTACTACGAAAAATACTGCAGGGACAGGAGCAGCAAGGACTGGAGGGACTGGCCGTACCTTTCCGGGGATGGTGCCGTCGAGAGCGCCGATGGCTACTTCAGGATCCTAGGGAGGATCGATGATGTAATCAAGGTAGCCGGTCACAGGCTGGGGACAAAGGAGTTGGAGAACGCCGCCCTTACCGCCCCCGAAGTGGGCGAAGCGGCAGCTGTGGCGGTTATAGACGAGCTGAGGGGGCACATGCCGCTCATCTTCGTCTCCCTGAAGCCTGGCTTCGAACCGAGCAAGGAACTTGCAGAGAGGATTAGGAGCAACGTGGCGAAGGAGCTCGGGCCCATAGCGAGGCCGAAGGCAGTCTACATTGTGTCCGACCTGCCCAAGACGAGGTCTGGGAAGATCATGCGCAGGATCCTCGTGTCTATCTCAGAGGGAAGGGACTATGGGGATGCCTCTACCCTGGCCAACCCCGAGGTTGTGGAGAGAATCAAGCAGCAGGTCCAGGGGACATAGGGGAGACAGCACCCAATCGGGAAATCCCCTAGCCCGACGGACTCCGCCTCAGACAGAAGCGAACGCTGTGCCTAGACCTTGGGCTTGACGGGGAAGATGGGGAGCACTACCCTGCCGTATACCTCGTTCAGGAGCTGGGCTATCGACGTGTATATGGCGCTCAGGCCGCAGATAACGCCCTCGTAACCCGCGAACGTGATCACAGAGGAGTTGTTCCAGGCGTTCCCTGCAGCCAGGAGAAAGAAGAGTATGAAGAGGGAGCCGAACACAAACATCAGTGCGCCATTGAGCTTGAGTGTGCCGATGAACATCAGGAGGGTGAACAGGCCCCACATGAAGAGGTACGCTGCGAGGGAGGAAGCCGGGGTAAAGGACACAAGGCCCATGATCTTGAACAGAACAATCACTGCGAACGATTCCCAGAACAGGCCGTAGGAGAGGAAGGCTGTCATCCCGAAGGTGTTTCCTTTCCTGAATTCAAGGGCTCCCGCTATGATCTGGGCAACGCCTCCATAGAACAGGCCCATGGTCAGTATCGGGGAGTCGAGCGGTATAGCGCCTGCGTTCCAGAGGTTGAGCAGGACCGTTGTCATACCGAAACCCATCAGCCCGAGGGGCGCAGGATTGGCAAGGAGTGGCTCAGTCTTCGCTTGAACTGCAGTGGCCAATGGAGGGAACTCAACCGTGGCCATTTTAAGCAGGTTCCCGAATGTGTTTGGGTGGCGTCCGGGACCTAGCGAAGCGCTTCCGCCTGAATCAGCTCGGCCAACTTCTGGAAGTAGAGCCGAGTCGCCATGGGCATCGCCTCCAGGTTCCTGTCGATGGACTCCAGGACGTACTTTACGGCTCGCTTCGAGCTCTTGAACTCGAACTTCATGGGGAGTATTGGGTCCTGCACCACGTCTATGGTGTCGACCAGATGGCTCGGAGCCTCTGCTTTCGCGTCACTCGCAATCTTCTGGTACCAGCCGGCAAGGACGTTCGGCTCGAGGCCAAGCTTAAGATCCTCAATCTCCCTGAGCAATCTGTTGAGGACGAGCATCTCTTCGTTCGCCAATTTAGCTGTCGGGTTGTAACCTCTCGGGCAGGGGTTTAAGGAAAAGTGTGAAAACTAGTTTGCGCCAGCGTTAACTACAGAGCATCTCTCGGGAATCCTGTCGGAAGAGTGTAACCTCGGCCCCTCTCCTAGCTGCATCTCATCTGAAAGAGCTCACTCTTCTCGTACTCGGCCTCCCATACGTGCGTGCTGTTTCTTCCCCTGCGGACGGCCAGCAGGGTGTATCCCGCCGGAGCGTCCCTGTACGCACGCTCTAGGATTTCCTCCGCAGGTTCCGAGTCTTCGTCGAAGCTCTGGACAATGTGCTGTCTGTACTTCTCGATTTCTTTCATGTAGTCAGAGAGACAGAGTGCCTTCCCCTGAAGACGAGCCGAGGTGATCAACTTTACCTCCGCGCCACAGGCCTCGCACTTCACCCTGGTCATACCGTCGTTGAGACACACCCTACCCACGCCGACCACCATGGGGAAGGAACCGGGCTGGGATTCGACGACTCCGCACATGATGCATTTGGCAGGTCCCCCTGAAGAAGAGTGCTGCAACCTGGGGGGAAAGCGTCGTCAATCAATTTAAGGTTGCCTCGGGACGACCCCGTTGATCAGACTGCAGTCCGTGTAGGCGTACCCAATACGACTCAATATGAAGAAGAACCTCCGCGGTGGAAGTTTCACATACGCGCATAATCAGACTGTTCTGGTCAAGGCGCACTCGCTGTAGGGAGCACGACTTCAGAGAAGTCGAGCTATCTCGTCCACGTTGGATATCTTCGCGAGGAGCTTCAAACCGGGGGCGTCCCTGTCGATGCCCGTGGTCACAAGAATCGCGTCAATTCCTGCTCTCGTGGCTCCAAGTATGTCGGTCTCTGCCTGATCACCAATCATGACCGCCTCGCTCTTCTTTGACCCGGCCCTGCCAAGTGCTATGCTGAACATGAGGCGAGAGGGTTTGCCGATGACCACGGCACGCTTCTGGCTGGCGAATTCGATGGCCTTCACGAGGGGACCGGTGGCCAGGGCTGGACCCGACTTGTACATGTAGAGCCTGGAGGCGTGCGTTGCAATGATTCCCGCCCCATTCCTAGCTACCCTCGCCGCATGGTCCAACTTTTCATAGGTGATCTTCCTGTCAAGCCCGACGACGACGTAGTCGGCGGTTTCGCCCCTGGTCCTTCTGTGGCCGCACCTCCTCATCTCAGCGTCGAGCCCCTTCTCGCCGACTAGGAAATATGACACCTTCCCGTGCCTCTGCTGGAGATACTCCGCGGTCAGGAGGCCGCTCGTCAGGACCTCGTCCTTCTTCACAGGGATGCCGAACTCCAAGAGGCGCGAGTGCACCGTGGCGGCCGAGTCCGTGGAGTTGTTGGTCAGAATGAACAGTTTCTTTCCGTTTGCCCTCAGAGCTCCGATAGCCCTGGTTCCCCCAATCTTCACTCTGCTCTCCTTGCCTTTGTAGAATACCCCGTCGAGATCCAACAGGAAGAGGTTCTTCTCACTGAGAAGCCGCTTCATCCCTCTGACCTCACTTCGCCACTCCCAGCGTCCACGAAGACTTCGTCTCCTGCCTTCAGGCCCGCGTAGACCGAGCGCTGAATACCGCACATGACGGGGATCTCGTTTCCATAAACGGCCTTTGCCATGACCGAGCCTATCACTGCTGACAGGTCGACCGCTTCTGTCACGACCGCAACTGGGTTGTTCCCACGACGCACCGTTTCGAGAAACCAGGACGATGCTGTGGTTGATCCCTTCCCGAACGGGTAGAATAGAACCTTCCCCTTCACGTTCAATCCTCTGACGTCGCTCCTGACATCAGTTACGACCCCAGTGGAAGGATCTACTCCGTGTGCGAATGTGAAGGCCCTGTGCGAGGGGAGCGCTTCACCAGCGGCGCTCCCCATGACCAGACCCATCCCCTTCGCGAGCAGTGGTCTCACGCTGTCACCTTCTCGATAATCTCCTTCTGCGAAGCGTAACCCACCTCAATCTCCCCCTCGGACGACACCATCTCGGCCAACTTCGCGGAGTTCGTCAGGACGGTGTTGAATCCGAGAGCCTTCAGCGGAGATATCTCGGCGTCCGTGCTCTGGGACATGCGTGCACCCGTCTTTTCGATTATCGACGATATACCGGTCCGTTCGGCCATGTCGTAGGCCTGGGAAGACGTGTAGGCATACATCTTGACCCCCCTCTTCAACTTCCTCCCTTCAAGCAGCTTCGCAAGCTCGCCGAGCTCGTTGACGGAGAGGTGGGGGACACCGAAGGCTGCCAGGTCGGGGAGTTCGGAGGTCTGGTTCAGGTCTGACTCGATGTCGTTCAGGCTCGACCTCGTGACATCTATCTCCTCGACCTTATCCCCACCGGAAGCCTCGTCCACTGTCTTGGAGCCGGGGGTAATGCCGGGGAAATGGATCATAGTGACGGGGCCCGCCGCGGCCGCAGCGGCTCCCAGGTGTTTAATCTGGTCAGAAGACACAGATGGGGGGAGCCCGGCAAGAAACGGAACACGCGGTCCCGCGTTCCTTCCGACGAAGAATCCTATCGAGCGATAGTCGAGTTCTGTGAGCCCATCCAGGCTCAACTTGAAGGAAACCCTTGCCCGCCTGTTCTCGTCCAGGAGCATACCGAACCTTGGGGTCAGTCCCAAGATGGCGCAGGCGATGTCCATGCCGGCGGTTATCTTGTTGGACCTGGACCCGAGGACAGAGTTCGCAAACACCACTGCGCTAGATTCTGCCCAAGCGACGATGTCTCCCTCCTTGGGGAAGTTGCAGACCTGGTACTGGACGCAAGTCCAGCACCTCATTCCCCCCATCTTGGCGTAGGCGTCGCATAGCCTGAACTGCTGCCTCGCGTAGGCCTCAGGGATTCCAAAGCTCTTCCAGTTCTGCAGGTCGATGCTTGCCGGGTCGACCGATGTGGGGACGGCGAATTTTCCACCCGATTCGGCGAACCGCTCCAGCACCTCAACCCCAGCGTCGTGCAGGCTGCTGTAGTGCGCGAGCACATGCGCGGACTTGATGGGAACGAGCTCGTCTGCGCCCACGGCGTCCCCCACCTTTGAGACGATTCCCATGGCGAACTGCCTTGCCTCGCCCAGGTCGCCTCGGAGCATCTTCTCCTGGGCCGAGTCGAGATGCAACTGCCTGTTCGCCCCCAGAATCGGTTAAAAAGCCATCTCGCCGTTTCTGCCTGAGGAGGTTCTCCTACTTCCTCCCGACGAAGCTCTCGTTAGGCTTCGGTTCCGTCGAAAGTGTGGGAGCCGAGGCGAGAGGACTGGGGTCGACCAGGGCGTCCTCTTCATTCAAGATCCGAAGAATTTGGGAATGGGAGAGGGTGAAATTCGCTCCGGGGAGCGATCTCGACACCGCCGCTGTCATGCTGGAGACTCCGCGCCAGGCCATGCCCATGGATCCTTTCTGTGCTCCGATATGATGTACCATAGGACAGAACCAATCAGCAGCGCCTGGGCGGCAGAGCCCAAGACAAGGATTATGGTCGCGGGAACGTTACCGTTCTCTACCAGAGCGTAGTGTTCCGGCTGTGTGAGCGTCTCGCTAAGCGCTATTACGGCGAGAACGAGGCCAAGGTAATACGAGACCCTGGGCCGCGTGAACGTGAGCACACTGTCAACCACGAAGAGGAGCCATCCGAATGTCAGTATGTCAAAGACGTCCGGGGGGAGAAGGGGCTGAGCCTGCCAAAGGAAGAACACACCCAAAATAGCAGAGAATATTATCAGTGCCTGAATCACCTTCGCAGCAGAGATCATCGCGAGCGGCGACCTGACTTCGATATTTCAAACTATGCCAGCTTCGAAACTCTTTTGAAGCGATGTTAGTCCCGAACGCTCCATGGTGACAGGGAGCAAGTCGTTCCACCTGCCTGAATCGAAACTTCACTATGCACCGCCGAGAGAGTTCCGCACTCTGCACAGGAAGATAGAGCTCTCCTTGGATTTCCAGAAGAAGAGCATTTCGGGCTCTTGCACTCTGGACATTGAGCCCATTCGTCGGGGCCTCAGAGAAGTACACATCGACGGCTGCGAGCTTGACGTCAGGGCATGCACCGTTGACGGGGTGAAGACAGACTTCGAATACGACAACGCCGTCCTTTCGGTTCCGCTCCCAGACAGGGCCGGCCCCCGGTCCATCAGGGTGGACTACTCTGCAGCACCTAAGGAGGGGTTGCACTTCACCGGTCCTGATGCGGAGCACCCGGAGAAGGAGGTCCAGGCCTGGACGCACAGTGAACCAGAGTCCGCTCGCTTCTGGTTCCCCTGCCACGACCACCCCTCTGACAAGTCTTCCAGCGAGATGCTGATTCGAGTTCCGAAGGGTTTCAGGGTGATTTCCAACGGGAGACTCGTCTCGGAGAGAGAGGAAGGTGAGGGCACCGTCTTCCACTGGAGGGAGGATACGCCCCACTCGTCCTACCTGACGTCGTTCGTTGCTGGCAGATTCAGCGAGATAACTCAGGAGGTCCACGGTCTCAAGCTTCACTATAACTTCCCGGAGTCGAAGCGGGCAGACGTGCTCAGGTACTTTGGGGAGACACCGAGGATCATCGAGGTGCTCGAAGAGCTGACCGGGATGAATTACCCGTACGAGAAGTATGACCAGACCACCGTTTATGACTTCATGGCGGGGGGAGAGGAGAACCTCAACGCCACGACCCTGTCCATGAATTACTACCCGGAGGCAGGCGCCGAGGCCGACTTCCAGCCCATGTACTCAAACCCGTTCTCGTCTGCCGTAATCCTGGTTGCTCACGAGGCAGCCCACCAGTGGTACGGAGACTGGGTTACATGCTCCGATTGGTGTCACGCCTGGATCAACGAGGCTTGGGCGACCTACCTCGAGTCGCTTTACACAGAGAGGACCCGCGGAGCTGACCAGATGAGATGGGGGATGCGCGCCCGTGAAGTTGATTACTTCGAAGAGGACGAGACCAGATACAGGCGGCCCATAGTGGACAGGAATTACGTGTGGCCTCACGACGTCTTCGACCTAACGACCTATCGCAAGGGAGCCTCGATGATCCACGAGCTGAGGTATATCATGGGGGACGACGCGTTCTTCCAGGGGGTGGCCGAGTTCCTGAAGAGGCACGCGAAGGCGTGTGCAGACACCGATGACATGCGCAAAGCGATGGAGGCTGTAAGCGGGCTCCAGCTTCAGGAGTTCTTCGAACAGGCTTTCCTAAGGCCGGGTTATCCTGAATTCCAGGTTGAATACACCTGGGACGACGCAACCAAGACGGCAACTCTGCGTGTGAGGCAGGAACAGTCCTCTTCCGACGGAACACCCATCTTCAAGCTTCCTTGTGATATCGTGTTCTACGTCGGGGGCGCCAGGAAGAAGTTCAGGGCCATGCTCGACTCCGCGGAACAGTCGCTGGTGTTCTCCCTCGACGCCAAACCCTCTGTGGTGGAGTTCGACCCGGAGAGGTGGCTGCTCAAGAAGCTAAAGTTCGAAAAGACTTTCGACCTGCTAGAGAACCAACTGGCACAAAGCCACGACGCGTGGAGCAGGGCTGAGGCGGCAACCGCCCTAGGGAGGGCGGCATCTGAAAGAGCTATCCCAGCCCTCAGGTCCGCGGCGAGCAAGGAACAATTCTGGGACGTAAGGGCCTGCGCGCTGCTTTCACTGGGGGAAATCGGAACAGATGCGGCGCTGGGGGCGCTCCTAGAGGTTGGCGTACCTTCCGAGAGGCGCGTGAGGCGTGCCCTGGCGAAGGCACTGGGGAACTTCAAGGACGAGAAGGCGAGGAAGTTACTTGTCGGGTTCCTGGAGTCGGACGAGAGCCCCTATGTTAGGTGCGAAGCGGCCCTATCGTTGGGGAAGTCATGGCCCGAAGGCGCCCTCCCATACCTCAAGAAGGGGATTGGGGTCCATTCACCAAACGAGACTTTGGCAGAGGCATGTCTCGAAGCGATGGGGAAGCTCAAGGACGAGGAGGTGAAGGAGATTGTCGATGCCAGCCTTGCCTATGGGAAACCCACCAGGATGAGGGTAGGGGCTCTAAAGGCCATCAGGGCACGCGGACGCATCGCGGATGACGAACTCCCACTGCTGAAGGACATGCTGCTGCGAGACAAGGAGTACAGAGTGAGGCTGTACCTGATATCGCCTCTTCTACGGGAACTTGCTGATGGGAGGTTCACGGACACCCTCGCAAAAGTCTCGTGGTCTGATAGGAATGCCGGCGTAAGGAGGGAGGCGCTGGAGGTTTTCCATGGTTTGTCAAGACAAGCAGATCAAATGGCCGCGATCACCGGGCTGAGGGCAGAGGTGGAAGGGCTCAAGGAAGAGAACAGGAGACTACTTCGGACGGTTGTCTAACGATACCCCATGCGCTTCCTCGGGCTGATGCCCCTGGTTGACGTGACGCGCGATTGCCTCGAGGATAGAAGCCGCTTCATCTTCGGCCCCATCGAATCGAACACCTCTGCTATGTCATACCCTGTTTCGGAGAATGCGTGCCTCTCCTTCGGCGTGTACACTTCCACGGAGACCTCGTACCTCGCGTGGTTCTTTCCTGGCTTTTTCGACTTCACCACTGCTCGAATCTCCTCGATCAGCGGATAGACCTTGCACAATTCCTCGGAGAGCTTCTCGAACTTCATCTTCGCCTCGCCAGCTTCTACAGGCTCGTCTGGGAGGCCGACGATGTAGAACGGAGGGGTGGGTCGCTTGGGGACCATCTGAGAACGGCCAACGGCCCACTGGTGCTGTCTTTATGGGTTCTCCCGCGCTCCTAGGGTTGCATCAACCTGCGACGTCGGCTCTGCGGGTGAAGTTGACCGATGGCTTTCCGCGTCGGAGGGCTACTTCGGCTGGATCCCCAGCACCCCGCCTAGCTCAGAAATCGAAGATATCACATAGTCCGGCCCCTCTGAGGCGAGCCGGTCGGGCGCATAGCTCCCGGTCGCAACTGAGACGCTCATCACGCCGGCTCCCTTGGCCGCCATGACGTCATAGGGGGTGTCTCCGATGTAATACACGTGATCCTTACGAAGCGAGAGCATGGACACGGCCTGAAGAAGCCCGTCGGGGCTGGGTTTCATTGTTTCGGTGTCGTTCCGGGTAAGCACGAACTCGAAGAGGTCCTGGAGCCCCGCGATCGCGAGAGACCTGTTTGCAGCCTTCCGCCCGCTGTTCGTAACGACTGCGAGCCTGACCCCCTCCGCTTTCAGGTCGATGAGGGCCTCCTTAACTCCTGGAAATGGCTTCGTAGAAGCGATGTCCTGCAGCTCGAAGGCGTCGAGAATGTCGAAGGCCCTGCTCCTGTAGTCCGCGTACCCCCCATCTACGGGGGGCATCCTCGCCTTCGCGGCGTCGAGGATCTTCTGGGTGGGGGTAGACAAATCCAGGCCGGACGTGTCGACCCCCCTGGCCTTCAGTTCCCCAATCAGGGCAGTCCTGGTCCCTACGGCGTCGAACTTGAACGAAACGAGAGTACCATCTATATCAAAGATGGCTGCGACGACCATGGCGGTCTAGATCTTCTTTTTCGAGAACAGGATAAGGATGGCTACCCCGACGAATCCCAGGGCAATCACTAGAATCGCAATGGCAGTCAGAGTGTCCGACCCCGCCGCCTGAAGGACTGGCAGGAGAGGATACAACCTGCGCGCAGTCCGCCCAACTTCGTATTTATTCCTTGAGGACGGCTATCGGCTGGAACCGTTAAGTAGACTCCCTCCCTTTTCCGCTCACGTGCCGCCACGAATAACATGCTACGGCGGAGTCGGAGAAATCGGCGGGAACAAGTTCATCCTCGAGGACAGGGGAGTTAAGGTAATCCTCGATTTCGGAACGGGGTTCTCCGAAGGCTCGGACTACTTCGATTCGTCCATCTCCCCCAGGGGGGTCAACGGTGCCGGGGACCTGTTCGAGTTCGATTTGCTCCCTCAGATTCCTGGGCTATATTCCGAAGGGGCACTGCAGAACACCAATGTCGAATACACAGAACCAGAATTCGACGCCGTGGTGCTGAGCCATTATCACTCGGACCATACCGGGAGAATCGAGTACATCGATCCCAAGATCCCGGTCTACTGCGGCGAAACGACATCACTGATTCACGACGCGTACAGCGCTTCCACAGGCTCTCCACTGCGCGGACACCCCATCAGGAAGTTCCGAACGGGGGACAGGTTCACCATCGGCCCAATGGAATTCCGCCCCATCCACGTGGACCATTCCATACCGGGAGCATACGGGTTCGTCATACACACCAGCGGGGGGACCATGATATACACCGGGGACTTCCGGTTTCACGGGCCCGCCGGGTCCATGACCAAGGACCTCGTGGACTCCGCTAGACAAGAGAAGCCCAAGCTGCTCCTCACCGAGGGGACGAGGGTGACCCCCAAGGGCGATAGTGCTGGTATGAGCGAGTCGGCTGTGAAGAAGGAAGCACTGAAAATGGTTAGGGGGACCAGGTCTCTCGTCTTCTCCACGTTCAGGGGGAACGATGTCGACAGGGTGAACACCTTCTTCGACGCCTGCCTGGAGACCGGAAGGCGGCTCGTGGTCTCCATGAAGGTCGCCATGCTCCTTGAGAAGCTCTCCGCGGACAGGGGACTCCGGGTCCCGCGCGTCGGCAGGGACGTGGACGTGTACCTCCGGAGGAAGAAGACTGGGAAGTTCGATGATTCGGACTACTACGCCTGGGAGAGGCCCTTTATTGCGAGAGGATTGACCTCGGAAGACGTTAGGAGAAGACAGGGGGAGGTCTTCCTCCACCTTGAGGCATGGAACTTCCCCGAGCTCATTGACATTAAGCCCGACAGGGGAGGGACCTACATTCACGCGGCAACGGAAGCGTTCAACGAGGAGGGGGAGAAGGAAGAGACATTGATCAGGAACTGGGTCGAGCACGTCGGGTTCCGCTACGCACAGCTGCACGCGTCCGGCCACGCCCCAGGGAAAGAGGTGGGGGAGCTCGTCCGAACCATCTCCGCCAAGAAGGTAGTGCCAATCCATACCGAATTCCCCCAGTTGTTCGGTCAATTCAACAGCGAGAGGAGTTGGGTCCTAGAGCCTCCCGTCAGGGCGAAGGCGGTCTCGATAGGCCCCTGAGCCAACAAGCAGAAATAAGGTAAATCGACGGCGCACACCGTTGGAGAGCCAAGGGGCCAAGGACCTCGCCGAAGCCGGTGTCTCCAAGGCCCAGGCCGCAGGTGCGACCTACGCCGAGGCAAGGGTGCAGAGAACCTGGGAGAGGCAGTTCGCGCTGAAGAATGGGGAGTCTCAGCCGTCCTTTTTTGCCGAAGGGTACGGCGTCGGCGTAAGGGTGATTTGCGGAGGAGCGATCGGATTTGCGGCCACCAATGACCTGAGGGCAACGTCGGTGGGGGAGTTGGCGAGAAGGGCAGTGAGACTCGCCAGGGCCTCGGCAGGACTCCTGAAGCACCCGGTGGAGTTAGACGACTCGAAGGCGGTCCGGAGGAAGTGGGCCCCACCCGAGACCCGAAGGGTGGAGAACGCCGACTCGGTGTGGCTGCGAGAAATCCTCCTCGACATCGAAAGTCGGATAGCCGACGGGAAGGCAGGGGTGAAAATCCCAGGACGGTTGCTGTACCTGGGGGCAGAACTTGAGGAGAGATACTACGTCAACAGCGACGGAGCCAGAGTAGAGGGGCGCCTCCCGAGGGTTGGATTCTTTGGCTCTCTCACCGCGGTAGAGGGGGGCGCGACGGCCCAGCGGTTCATCCAGCAGGGGGAGACGGGGGGTCTCGAGGTTGTGAAGCGCATCGGGCTGGTGAGGAAGGTCGAGGAAGAGGCCAGGATCATCGGGAAGATCCTGAAGGGCGCAGCGAAGGCGCCCAATGACACCGTGGACGTTCTGCTCAGTCCTGAGCTCTCTGGGATAGCCGCCCACGAGTCCGTCGGTCACCCGCAAGAGGCTGACAGGGTCCTCGGCCGGGAGGGTGCCCAGGCCGGGGAGTCTTATCTGAAGGCCGACAGCATTGGCAGGAGGGTAGGGAGTTCAGAGGCAAACGTGAGCGACGACCCGAACCTACCCCATTCGAACGGTTTCGTGCCCGTTGACGACGAAGGCGTCGAAGGAAAGAAACGGTTTCTGATCAAGGAAGGGATAATCAACGAGTTCCTGCAGAACCGGACCACCGCGAAGGAGTTCGGCCTGCGAAGCAACGGCTCGGCGAGAAGCGTAGCCTTTGACAGGGAGCCCATCATACGCATGTCGAACACGTTCGTAGAGCCGGGGGACTACTCCACAGACGAGATCATTAAGGAGGTGAAGCACGGAGTGTTCTTCAAGACATTCACAGAATGGAACATAGACGACAAGAGGCTCAATCAGAGGTACGTGGCACTCGAAGCCTACCTGATTGAGCAGGGGGAACTGAGGGGGCCGGTGAGGTCTCCAGTCCTGGAGATAACAACTCCGAAACTCTGGGGGAGCGTGAAAGCTCGTAGCAAGCACATGGAGTTCGAATCAGCCACGTGCGGAAAGGGGGATCCTCAGCAGGGAGCTCCCGTTTGGACCGGAGGTCCCGAGACGCTGTTGTCAGGAATCAAGTTGGGGTCGAGGTGAGCGTTATGGATTTGAAGGAGCTCAACGAGACCGCCATCGACACCGCCAAGGCACTGGGAGTGGACGACGCAGTCGCCCTGGGCGCCACAGAGGCCGACAGCATGATCCGGTTCGCAAACAACTCCGTGACCGTAGCCAACAGGGTGGAGGAGTGCGAGCTCACGATCTATCTCGCAAGGAGAAGGCGCAGGGCGCTCGCCTCTACGTCGAATCTCCAGACTGGAGCAGTGAAGAAGTTCGTACGCGACCTCTTCTCATCGATGGAGGGTCTCCCAGAGTCGAACTATGTCCCACTCCCTGACAAGCCCGCCCGATACACTCCGAGCAGGACAGGGTACGACAGGAAGTTGGAGTCCCTCGAGGAGGAGCTGCCAGAGATGGCCGAGGCTGCAATCGGTGCGGCAACGGCGGCCGGAGGGGAGAGATCCGCCGGCGTGATCAACGCGGGTAAGGTCACGGTCGCAATACTGACGACAACGGGGACCCGCGGCATCGACTCCCGGACCGCCATCACACTGAACATCCGCTCCTTCGCCGAGAAGGAATCGAGCGGGCACGGTCTGTCGTGTTCGTCTTCACTATCTGGCTTCGACCCGGAGGATGCTGGGAGAAGGGCAGGCGAGGGGGCCAGGACCATGCGCAACTCTTCCGAGCCGGAAGCAGGAAAGTACTCGGTCCTTCTGAGCCCGACCGTAGCCTCAAACCTTGTGGAGACAGTGGCCTCTGCCGCCTCTGCCTTCGCTGTGGACGCAGGGACGTCGTATCTTGCCGAAAGGTTGGGCAAGAAGGTAGCCGCACGATCGTTCAGCCTCTCTGATCACGGCGTGACCGAAGGGGGATTCGGGGGGAGAGTATTCGACGACGAGGGTGTACCGACGAAATCCAACAAGATCATCGAGGGAGGCGTCCTCAAAGGGTATATGCACAACCTCACCACAGCAAGCAAGTGGAAGGTCAGGGACACGGGAAATGCTGGCTTCGTCACACCTCATCCATGGAACCTCGAGATAGGGAGCGGGGACTCCACCTACGACGAGATGGTGAAGGAGATGAAGAAGGGAATCGTACTGACCAGCAACTGGTACACGCGATTCAAGAACTACAGAACGGGGGAGTTCTCGACCGTCCCGAGGGACGGCGCATACCTGGTTGAAGCGGGCAAGATTGTGAAGCCGCTGAAAGGAATGAGGATGGGGGACGACCTCGTGCGGACTTTCTCCTCTGTCACCCTGCTCTCAAAGAAGAGGGAATGGATACAGTGGTGGGAGGTGGACACCCCCACGCTCTGTCCCTGGATGCTGATAGACGACGTGACGATTACAAGAGCCTATGGATAAGGGGGAGGGCTGCGCCGACGCGCAGCTAAGCGTCATCGTCTAGCGGACCACAGGGACGGTCTCCAGCGCCTGGTTGAGGAAGGCGGCGTCGGGCTCGTAGTCTACAAGCCTGTCCCCGAGCTTGTCCTCGTAGGCCTTCAGGTCGAGCAACCCGTGGCCGCTCAGGTTGAAGAGGATGGTCTTCGGTTCGTTTCTCTGTTTGCACTGTAGTGCGATGTCGATAGCCGCTTTGATGGCATGGTTGGACTCGGGGGCCGCCACGATCCCCTCCGTCTGTGCGAACAAGATGCCCGCCTCCATCACATCGTTCTGCGAATAGGCGACGCTGCGCATGTACCCTTTGTCGATGAGCATGCACATGGACGGAGCCTTGCCGTGATATCTCAGACCTCCGGCGTGGATTGGGGGGCACTGATAGGAGTGGCCAACTGTGTGCATCTTGAGAAGCGGCGTGGTCTCGCCGGTGTCTGCGAAGTCGTATCTGTAGGAGCCGCGAGTGGTTGAAGGGACCGCCTTGGGCTCGGAGGCGACGAACTCTGATTCGCTCCTGCCGCGGAGCTTGTCCTTCATGAAGGGGTAAGCCAGGCCCGCGTAGTTGCTCCCCCCGCCTATGCACCCGACGATGTAATCGGGGTCTTCGTCGAACTCATCCATTTGGAGCTTGGCCTCCTGGCCTATCACTGACTGATGCGTGAGGACATGGTTGAGCACGCTGCCTAGCGCATATTTCGTGTTGTCGTGGGTGACGCAGTCTTCAATGGCTTCGCTTATGGCGATGCCTAGGCTCCCGGGGTGGTCAGGGTCCTTCTCGAGGAACTTCTTACCAACGTTCGTCCTTGCGCTGGGCGATGGATGGACCTTCGCACCATAGACCTCCATCAGAGTCCTCCTGTATGGCTTTTGATCGAAGCTGCTCCTGGTCATGTAGACGGTGAGGTCTATGTCGAAGAGCGCCGCGGCGAGCGCGAGCGCGCTCCCCCACTGCCCCGCGCCTGTCTCTGTCGTGAGCCTTTCCGTCCCCTCCTTCCTGTGGTAGTAGGCCTGGGCGATGGCCGTGTTGGGTTTGTGGCTCCCTGCCGGGTTGAGGTCCTCTCGTTTGTAGAAGATCTTGGCAGGAGTCTTCAGCTTCTCTTCGAGCCTTGTCGCCCTGTAGAGGGGCGTCGGGCGCCCGAGGCGTAGGTACGCCTCCTTGACTTCCTCCGGGATGGGGATGAACTCCTCCGTCGAAACCTCCTGCATGACGCACTCTTTTGCGAAGAGACGGAGGAGGGGCTCGGGTGCCATGGGCTGCATGGTCCTCGGGTCGAGAGGAGGCGGGAGCGGCTCTGGCAAGTCGTGCTGGATGTTGTAGTAGCTGTCCGGCAGCTTGTCCTGTGGTAGGACTGACTTGAGCTGAGTATTGCTCATGGGAGGGGGCGGCTACTAGACAGATTTATGCAATCGTGAACAGTTCTGTGCATGATAATTACGAACGGAATGTGGAGAAACGCTCAAAAAAGCGCATTTCGGTACATGATTTCGTGTGGCCTAGGATAAGGGCTGAGTTCGAGAGGCAGGTAGTCAGGCCTGCAGTCGTCCGAAAGATGATCGAGTGCGGGATGAGGGTATCTGACGATTTGAAGCTGTACGTCGGGGACGTCGAAGTGGACTACCTGGCCGTTTCTCGGGCAGTGGGCGTAGATAGGAGGGTCGTCAAGCAGACGGCTGAGCAGATCCGCAGGAGCCCTTACCTCTACTCGATCTTCTCCAAGACCAAGCCTCTGGGGACCAGTCTGGTCGATCTGGTCTCTTTGCTGGGATACACGGCCCTTGTCGTGGAGGCGGACCCAAAGTCCCCTGGTGTTATGGCAGAGGTGGCGGAGATCCTGTCCCGCCATGGGATGGTCGTGAGACAGGCCGTGGCCGAGGACCCGGAAATGGTCCTCGACGCCAAAATGACTTTGGTGGTCGGGGGACAACTGACGGGGCAGGCCATGGAGGAGTTGAACGGACTGAAGGTCGTGAAGAGCATAAAGATCCTGAAATAGAATTGTGCGCAGCCATGGCCGCGTATTAGCGCACGGACCCGGGGATGAACGCGTCCGGTCCTAGCTATTTCTCGAGCATCCGCGAGAACGTCCAAGAAACAGTGCTCAGGATCTCGTTGAGCCTGGCGTTATCCCTGTAGTTCTCTATCACGAGTTTCACTATCGCCCCGTTGGACTCGTCGGCATCGAAGCGGAGCTCCATCCCTTTTGCCAGCTTCCCGGAACCAACTAGCTCCTGGTCCTTCGTCTTCATTCCCTGGAGTATCTTCCCCATCAGGAATGACTTGAAGGGGGGTGTGGAGGTCTTCAACACCACACCGCTGGTTGGTTCGATCGCGACAGTGTCTGGGGTTATGGACGCAGTGGCAATCAGTTGACCGCCCTTGTCCCGCTTCAGCTCCCTCACCTCTGGCGCCTCCTTCGACTCCGACATCATCTCGCTGGCCTGCTTGAATGTAGACACTCTGAGGCTGTCGTCGACGTAGCTGAGCGTCTCTTTGAGCCGCTCCAACTCCTCTTCGAGCTCGGCTATCCTCTGCTCGAGCCAGAGTTTCAGCTCCGCTGCCCTCTTCGTGTCCTGATCCGGAGCCGCCATTGGGGCACGTCCGGCCGAGTTGCGCTAAAAACGTTAGTGGGTTATGGCCCCCGAGAGGGGGGCGACGGTGAAAGTGTTAAGCGTGGTACCCGTCAACCCCGCTGATTGCTGAGGCTGAAGCGCAGGACGTCTCTTGTAGCGGCCGCGTCCGTGTTTGCGGCCTTGTATGCAGTCCTCGGGGCCGTCCCGATCTCTCGGCTGGTGCTGGGGCAGGGGAACTTCCTGACGGCGAGCAACTTCATAGCCCCCCTGGCTGGCATGCTCTTCGGGCCGCTTGTCGGAGGCCTTTCGGCGATCGTTGGCGATGTGATTGACTCGGGTGCAGGGTATGTCACGCTCTCTGGGACGGGATTGTCGGTCCTGGCAGCCGACGTGGCAACGGTCGTCACGGCAGGTCTCGCCTTCTCCGGGAGGAGGACGGCCGCAGCG
>Ga0187781_10000897_pt1 | contig 22022 bp, 19 predicted proteins | sample 0715_SJ02_MP02_2_FD_132447 | JGI IMG/M metagenome (GOLD analysis project Ga0187781, IMG submission 132447) | Tropical peat soil microbial communities from peatlands in Department of Meta, Colombia - 0715_SJ02_MP02_20_MG | ecosystem: Environmental > Terrestrial > Soil > Wetlands > Peat | place... | reverse complement strand
AGGATATGCGCTCCGCTCCCGGGCGGCTCTGGGTCCCCGGTCGGCCGGCAAAAGGACCGGTCCGCACGGAGCGTGCTTAACTCAAGGCCCATGCGGCGAACGGGCAAAACTCCTTGTCCGCCGCGCTTTGAGGAAACCCGGTTCTGGGGCTGAGCCATCGGGGTGATAGCCGGTGGTGAGTGCCGCCAGCGTGAGCGCCGAAAGGCGGGCGCGCCTCCGACAATGGCGCGCAGCCGCGCAGCAGACGAGTGGCGCAGACTGCGTACACTTGTCTGCGCAACGCGGACATGGTTGGCATGCGCCTCTCGGCGCTCCGCTCCCTCTTTCATTGCTGGGAGCGAATCTATTTTGTGCGTGGTCGTAGGCAGAGCTCGGACACGACGTGTCGCGAGAGCGTCCCACACGTCGTCATTGCCGGGCCTGACGCAGCAATCCCTGCGGCCAGGCCACGCGCTCAATCGGGCGTTCTGGCACGCCGCAAGATGTTGTCGTTTCCGTTCGCCCGGCAGGACAAAGATGGGCTTTCCTTAATTCCTCCCCGCCGGGATTTGCCGTAGATTACCGCTGGAGGGCGCTTCGGCCCCAAGGAAAAAAGAACAAATGACGCTGCAGACGCAAAGCGCCCCGCCGCCGGCCCATGCCGAGCATTTCTGGTACGCCTCTTATCCGCCAGCCATCCCCAGGACGATCGATCCGGACACCTATTCGTCGCTGCCGTCGATGCTGCTCGACGCCTGCGCCCGGCATGCGCCGCTGCCGGCCTTCGAGTGCCTGGGCACGACCATGACCTATGCCGAGTGGGAACGCGTCAGCCGGGCCTTCGCCGCTTATCTCGTTCAGGAGGCGAAATTCCACCCGGGCGATCGCATCGCCATTATGCTGCCGAACCTGCTCGCCTATCCGGTGGCCTTTCTCGGCGCGCTGCGCGCCGGGCTGACCGCGGTGAATGTCAATCCGCTCTACACGCCGCGCGAGCTGAAAGAGCAGCTCACCGATTCCGGCGCCACCGCCATCGTGATCATGGAGAATTTCGCCCACAAGCTCGAGCAGGTCTTGGGCGAGACCCAGATTCGCCACGTTGTGGTTGCCCGGCTCGGCGACTTCATGCCGCCGATCAAGCGCGCGGTGTTCAATTTCGCCAACAGCTACATGCGCAAGGCGGTCCCGGCGTGGCGCTTTGCGAGTTTCGCGCTGCTGCACGCAGCCTGCAGCCGCGCGCCCGGGCCGCATTTTGTGGATGCCGCGCCGGCGCCGACCTCGCCCGCGCTTCTGCAATATACCGGCGGCACCACCGGAGTGGCGAAAGCCGCCGTCCTCACGCATCGCAATCTCGTCGCCAACACCTTGCAATGCCGCGCGGTGATCGGGCCGTATTTGCCGGAGGAGCAGGGCAGCGTGCTGACGCCGCTGCCGCTCTATCACATCTTTTCGTTGACCGCGAACCTGCTTGCCTTCGCGCTGATGGGCGGGCGCAGCGTACTCGTTCCCGATCCGCGCGACATCAAAGGGCTGATCCGCACCATCGCGCGCTCCCGCGTCGCCACCATGACCGGCGTGAACACGCTGTTCAACGCGCTGATCAACAATCCCGACTTCGCCGCGCTCGATTTCAGCAATCTGAAATTCGCCGTCGGCGGCGGCGCCGCCGTGCAAAGCGCGGTGGCGGAGCGCTGGCGCGAGATCACCGGCGCCGAACTGGTCGAAGGCTACGGCCTCACCGAAGCGTCGCCGGTCGTGTGCATCAATCCGGTGCGCCATCCGCGGCTCGGCACCGTCGGCCTGCCGGTGCCATCCACCGAGGTCGCCATCCGCGACGACCATGGCAACGATCTGCCGGTCGGCGACACTGGCGAGATTTGCGTGCGCGGCCCGCAGGTCATGCACGGCTATTGGCATCGCCACGACGAGAGCAAGCTTGTCCTCAGCGAGGACGGCTGGCTGCACACCGGCGACATCGGCGCTTTCGACGCCGACGGTTATCTGCGAATCCTCGACCGCAAGAAGGACATGGTCAACGTCTCCGGCTTCAAGGTTTTCCCCAACGAAGTGGAAGACGTAATCGCGCAGCATCCCGGCGTCTTGGAATCCGCCGTCATCGGCGTTGCCGATCCGCACACCGGCCAGGGCGTCAAGCTGTTCGTGGTCAAGCGCGATCCGGCGCTGACGGAAGAAGCTTTGACCAAGTTCGCCCGCGAGCGGCTCGCCGCCTACAAGGTGCCGAAGGTGATGGTGTTCGTCGACTCGCTGCCCAAGAGCAATGTCGGCAAGATCATCCGCAAAGATTTAAGGTGATCGCTCATCCTTCACCGCGCAGCGGGGGGATCATGCCAACGGGTCCGGCCCGCCGTGGCGGGCCCGATGACAAGCTCCACATGGCAGAGGGGGCGCGGCGCTGAGGCTTGCCGCGAGGCCCACGCCCCTTCCACCATCCGGCTTCGCTGGTGCTCCCCGTTCCCCGCTTCGCGGGGCGTTGACGAATTATTCAATGCGCCATCAGCACCGGGAGGTTCGCATTCGTGAGGATATGCCGGGTAGTGCCGCCGAAGATCATTTGCCGCAGGCGGCTTTGCGTGTAGGCCCCTTTGACGATGAGGTCGCAGCCGAGCTCGGCGGCTTTCTTCAGAATCGTGTCGCCGGCATTGGCCTTGCTGGAGGGAAGCGTCATGGTCGCGGCGGCGATGCCGTGGGCGGCGAGCGAGCGCGCAAGCTCCTCACCGCCCGGTCCGGCGACGGTCGCGCTCTCGACCGTCAGGATGGTCACGCGCTCGGCGCGCTTGAGCAGCGGCATGGCGAAGGCGGTGGCGCGCGCCTGCTCGGTCGAGCGGTTCCAGGCGATCATGACATTGGTGGCGAGCGAGCGTGGCGAATTTGGCGGCGCGATCAGCACCGGCCGTCCGCTTTCGAACAGGGCGGATTCGAGCGTCACCATCGAAGGGCTCTGCCATTGTTCGCCCGGCCGCGCCAGCGCGATGATGTCGAAAACCCGCCCGTAGCTGCCGACGAAATCGTGGCCGCTCGGGGCGTCGGCATTCCAGACCCATGTTACCGCCGCGGGCGACGGCGCTGTCTCTCTGGAATACTGCGGCACGCCCCGCCGCTGCATGAAGGCGTGGAACAGATCCTCCGCCTGGCGGACCATGTCGGCGTCGTTTTCCTTCACCGCCACCATGGTCATTCCGGCGTCGGGGTCCATGGCGACCATCTCGGCCACTGCAGGCCGCAGCGCAAAGCCTTCGATCCGGCTGCCGAACTTCTCGGCAAGCAACAGCGCGCAACTCAACGCCGATTCCATCGCCGTTGTTTGCTCGGTGGGCACGAGGATGGTCTTCATGTGTCGGCGCCCCGGTTTTCTGCCGTCTTATCCGGGCAGTTGCGGCGATCATACCGCGAGCCACTTCAGCCCGATAGAGCGCTCGGGCATCGGCCGGCGTTTCGCCCGCCACGTCCGCTCGCCATCTTGACGCCGGCACGTGCGCCGGGTTAGCCGCCACGATGCTGGAGACTTTATCGATGGCTGTCTACACCGATGTCGCGGCGGAAGACCTCGGCCTCTTCCTCGCCGGCTACGATATCGGCGAACTCCTCTCTTACAAGGGTATCGCCGAGGGCGTCGAGAACTCGAATTTTCTGGTTCACACCAGCCGCGGCTATTTCATCCTCACGCTCTACGAGCGGCGCGTGGCCGAGCGCGACTTGCCGTTCTTCCTCGCGCTGATGGAGCATTTGGCGAGCCGCGGCATCACCTGTCCGCAGCCGGTCAAGAACCGAGCCGGCGAGACGCTGGGCCGGCTTGCCGGACGGCCGGCGGCGATGGTCACCTTTTTGGAGGGCATGTGGATCCGCCGCCCCAGTGCGCAACATTGTGCCGCCTTGGGTGAGGCGCTGGCGCGGCTTCATCTTGCCGGCGCGGATTTTCCAATGCGGCGCGAGAACGCGCTTTCGGTTGCCGGCTGGCAGCAGCTCTATGCCGCCAGCCACCATCGCGCCAACGAAGTGCAACGCGAGCTGGACGGGCTACTCGCCCGCGAGCTTGATGCGCTGGAAGGCGAATGGCCGCAAGGGTTGCCGCAAGGAGTCATTCACGCCGACCTTTTCCCCGACAATGTCTTTTTCCTCGGCGACAAATTGTCGGGACTGATCGACTTCTACTTCGCCTGCACCGATACGCTGGTCTACGACGTCGCCATCTGCCTCAATGCCTGGTGCTTTGAGCCGGATCATTCCTACAACGTGACCAAGGGGCGCGCGCTGCTTGCGAGTTACGCCAGGACCCGTCCCTTGTCGCCGGCGGAATGGGAGAAGTTGCCGCTGCTTTCACGGGGCGCGGCGTTACGTTTTCTGCTGACGCGGCTGGTCGATTGGCTCAATGTGCCGCCGGGCGCTTTGGTCAAGCCGAAGGATCCGATCGAATATCTGCGCAAGCTCCGTTTCCATCAGAAGGTCGAAAGCGTGCGCGACTATGGGGTGAGCGCGCCGTGAGTTCGGCCTTGCCGCATGTGGTCGTGCACACCGACGGCGCCTGCTCGGGCAATCCCGGTCCCGGCGGCTGGGGCGCGATCCTCACCTTCGGCGACCGCGGAAAGGAGATCAAAGGCGGCGAACTCAACACCACCAACAACCGCATGGAATTGATGGCGGCGATCTCGGCGCTGGAGGCGCTCAAGCGGCCGTGCCGGGTCGATATCCACACTGACAGTCAGTATCTGCGCAACGGTATCATGTCGTGGATCGCCAACTGGAAGCGCAACGGCTGGCGCACGTCCGACAAGAAGCCGGTCAAGAATGTCGATCTCTGGAAACGTCTCGATGCGGCGCTCGGCGAGCACCAAGTGCGGTGGCATTGGGTGCGCGGCCATGCCGGACACGACATGAACGAGCGCGCGGACGAATTGGCGCGGCAAGCGATCGCCGAGATACGCAATACGGGCCAGGCCACCGGTTAAAGCGTCAAAAGCTCCTCGTTAACTTCCGCAAATCGCTCTGCGTTGGTGAATGCGTTTACGCATTCACGGTTAATTTAAGTCCCCGTTCACTTGCCGTCGCTTTTCTGGGAATGAAAGCGGATGATTGAATCGCTGATGTGGTGCGGCATTGGCCTCCTCGCCGGATGCCTGCTGATGCTGCTTTTTTTCCCGGCCGTGCATCAGCGGGCCGTGCGGCTGACGCGGCGCGATCTGGTCGATGCGACCCCGCTCACGGCGAAAGAAATTCAAGCCGAAAAGGATCAGTTGCGCGCGCAGTTCGCCGTCTCCGTGCGGCGGCTCGAAGTCAATATGGAGCAGATGCGCGTGAAAGCGCTCGAGCGCGCCGCCGACCGGAAGAATGCGGAAATGGCGCGCTTGCAGGTCGAGATCGACAAGAAAACCGCGCTGATCCTCGCGTTACGCGCGCGCGAGGAGGTGCGCAAACGCACCGTCAAGCGCATCGTCAAGCTTCTGCTCTATCTTTTTGCTCGATCGAACCGGCGGCGCGAGACGCCGCGAGTCTATGCAGCACAGCGACAGCCGGTCTGGGAGTTCCAGCGCGAGCCCGACGCGGGCGAGCTTGCCTCGACCGCGGCTGCAATTGCCGCGGTCAGCTTGAAACGGCGGCAGGCAGGCTCGCGCAGGTAACTCGCCCGCTGCCGAGCGCTGCCGTTTTGCCGCCGCTAGGGCATGATCCCGAAAAGTGGAAGCCGGTTTTCGGAAAAGATCATGCTCCAATGCGATATTTGCACCATGATCCGCTTCGATTTGATCGGATCATGGTCTAGTCAAGCCTTACAACTGCTTGAGCAAAGCATCCGCGCCGGACGCTTCCGCCTTGCCGGCGACGTCTTCGACATTGAGCTTCTTCACGACGCCGTCTTCGACCAGCATGGCGTAGCGCTTGGAGCGCGTGCCGAGGCCGAAACCCGAGCCGTCCAGCGTAAGGTCGAGCGCCTTGGCGAACTCGGCGTTGCCGTCCGACAGGAATTCGATCTTTCCGCCGGCGCCGGTCGCCTTCTTCCAGGCGTCGAAAACGAACACGTCGTTGACGCCGGTGACGGCGATCGTATCGATGCCCTTGCTCTTGAAGGCGTCGGCATTGGCGAGAAAGCCGGGCAGGTGGTTGTTGTTGCAGGTCGGCGTGAATGCGCCGGGAACGGCGAACAAGACGACTTTCTTGCCCTTGAAGACTTCCTCAACGGTTTTCACCGCTGGGCCTTCCGGTCCCATGACGCGGAATTTGATGTCGGGCGGCAAACGATCGCCAACCTTGATCGGCATGGTGTCGAATCCTTTCGTTATCCCAATGGGGGTTTTGTTTGGGCGAGCGTAAATTAGCGCAATCGGCAAATTAGTCGAGACGGGCTTCAACCTCGATGGCGTCGGTGGGCGAAACGGCGGTGATCTTGACCATCGCGCCTTCGGCCTTTGCGCCAGGCGGCAACCCATCAAGCTCGAACGCATAGCGCCGCATTCGATCCGGGCCCGCGGCGCCATTGCTCTCGGGCTGGGGAAGCGGCAAAGCCCATTCCGGCGTCGGGCCTTCAGCAAAAAGATCGACTGTGACTCCGTCGGGAGCGCCGACAACGACAACAACACGCTCACGCTTGCCGCCGGTCTCACGATGGACGGAGGCGATCGTCAGACTGCCGCGCTCACCGAGCGCTACGCGGCGCGGCACGCGCGCTTCCGCGGCGGCCAGTGCCGGCTCTTGCGCGCCGGGCTTGCCGGAAAGCGTCAGCGCAAGCTCGGCTTCGGCCGGCACGCAAAGCTTTCCGCACACCGCATAGCCGAGCCTAACGTGCAGCGATGACGGCTTGGTGGCATCGTTTGGAGTGATTTGCAGCGGCAAGACCACATCGCCGTGATAGCCGATCGAGTAACCGCCGGCGCCGTCGGCAAAACGCTCCGGAGCCGGCCAAAGCGTGCTTACCGATCTCACATTTTCCGAGCCGGCGAAATCGATCGTCGGCGGAACGCCGGAATCACCCGGATAGCGCCAGTAAGTCTTCCAGCCTGGATCGAGGCGGATTTCAATCCCGGCGCGGGCGAATTTCTCGTTGCCGGTGTTCAGCGTCGCGCCGGCGATCAATCGCGTCGAACCGTGCGGTTCTCCGTCCCAGGGCGAAGCGTCCTGCGCCAGCGCCGCGGGCATAAAACCGGCGCACATGAGTGCTACGGTCGTTATCATTAATGGATGGGCAAAGGTGTCACGCATCATCACCGTCCTTAGGGCGAAGCCGCCCACACGCGCCACTGACATGATCGTGAGTGCCGCGCCTGTTGGTCGCGAGTGGGTCATAGCCGCAGCAAGATTGCCTGAACTTTTCCCGCGGCCATTCGTTTGCAAAACCGGAACGATCGGCTAACCTTTGGGTATGAAATTGCCGCGCGGCACGTCGGTGAAGAATACCAGCCGGGGCAGGGGCTATCTGGACGGCCAGATGCTGATCGCCATGCCGGCGATGCTGGACGACCGATTTGCCCGTTCGCTGATCTATATCTGTGCGCATTCGTCCGAAGGGGCGATGGGCATTGTGGTCAATCATCCCGCGCCGAATATCAACTTCTCCGATCTTTTGGTGAAACTGGATGTGATCCCGGCGGCCGACGTGATCCGGCTGCCGTCGCGCGCCGGCGTTGTGCGGGTCATGCGCGGCGGTCCGGTCGAGACTGAGCGCGGCTTTGTGCTGCACAGCGCCGATTTTTTTATTGAAAATTCGACGCTGCCGATCGACGACGGCATTTGCCTGACGGCAACGCTCGACATCCTCAAGGCGATCGCGCGCGGCGATGGCCCGGCGAGCGCCATACTCGCGCTCGGCTATGCCGGTTGGGCTCCTGGCCAGCTTGAAAGCGAGATCCAGGGCAACGGCTGGCTGCATTGCCCGCCCGATGCCGACCTGATTTTCGGCACCGACATCGGCGGCAAGTACGAGCGGGCGTTGAAGAAGATCGGCATCGATCTCGGGATGCTTTCGAGCGAAGCCGGCCACGCCTAGCCGCTTCCTGCAGCTATTTGCTGGCGACGGCGGACACCGCATGTCGCGCCGACTTGCCCTCTCTGGCTTGCGCTTGAATAAGGTCGCGGGCGCGCTCAGCCGTCATCGGCTCGCCGAAGACAAAGCCTTGCGCATATTCGCAACCGAGTTGCGACAGCTCGACCGCGTCGGAGTCGGTCTCGGCGCCTTCGGCGACAACGTCCATGCCGAGATCATGGGCAAGCGCGATGATCGAGCGGAGGATGACGGGGCGTGTGCCCTTCGCCGTCGTGTGCACGAACGACTTGTCGATCTTGATCGTGTCGAACGGAAAGCGCTGCAGATAGGCGAGCGAAGAGTAGCCGGTGCCGAAATCGTCGAGCGCAAGGCCGGCGCCGAGCTCGCGAATCCGGTGCAGCATCTGCGCGGCGTGTTCCGGATTTTCCATCACCACCGACTCGGTGATTTCAAGCTTGAGCGAGCCGCGATTGACCGGCGCGCGCGCCAAGACCGTGCGCAGGTCTTGCATCAGATCGTGGCGGAGCAATTGCCGCGATGAGACATTGACGCTGGCGAAAAGCGGCTCGCGCGGACGCAGCGTTCGCTGCCAGGTGCTCAATTGCCGCGCGGTGCGTTCGAGCACGAACAGGCCGAGCTCGACGATCAGCCCGCTTTCCTCGGCGATGTTGATGAATTCGTGCGGCGACATGCGACCGAGCTTCGGATGGTTCCAACGCGCGAGCGCCTCAAAACCCGCGACCACGCGATCCTCGAGCCGTACGATCGGCTGATAGAGGATGTTGATCTCTTCGCGCTCGATCGCGCGGCGCAGATCCGACGCGATCGTCAAGCGATCGGATTTGCGTGCGCGCATGGCCGGCTTGTAGACATCGATACGGTCGCCGCCGTTGCGCTTGGCGTGATACATCGCAAGCTCGGCGTCTTTGAGTCGTTCCTCCGCGCTCTGCGGTTCGCTGTCGCCGAGCGCCAATCCGACCGAGCCGGTAAGGAAGATTTCGCGGTCGTTGAAGGTAATGGGCGCGCGCACTGTGCGGCGGACGGTTTCGGCAAGCGACGTGATGCGCGCAGAATCGCGCTCCGACAGCACGATGAGGCCGAACTGATCGCCGGAAACGCGGGCGAGCGTGTCGTGCGGCTTGATCAACCGCCCGAGCCGCCGCGAGAGTGTGAGCAAGATGGAATCGGCAAGCGCCATGCCGACGGAATCATTGACCTGCTTGAAGCGGTCGATGTCGATCACCATCACTGTCGGCCGGATGGCGGTGTCGGCCTTGGCCAGGCCAAGCACCGCTTCGAGCCGGTCGAGGAAAAGCTCGCGGTTGGGCAGGCCGGTGAGGTTGTCATGGACTGCGTCGTGCAGGAGGCGCTCTTCGGCGGTCTTGAACTCGGTGACATCAGTCAGCGTGCCGACGAGCCGGATCACTTCGCCGTCGGAACCGACAACGGGGCGCGCGCGCAGCGTGAACCACAGATAATGACCGTCGGCGGTGCGCATGCGGAAATCCTGCGCGATGCGTCCGCGGCGCTGCTCGACGATGCCGTCGAGCGTGGCGCGGAAGCGGTCGCGGTCGAGCGGATGCAGCACTTCGAGCCAGTTCGCGGCAGCGCCGTCGAGCGACCCCGCTTTTAGCCCGAGCATCGCTTCGGTCTCGGGGCTTGTGAACACACGGTCGGCGGCGACGTCCCAGTCCCAGATCATGTCGCCCGCACCGGTCAAGGCGAGCGCACGGCGCTCCACGTCCGAGACGATGCCTTGCGCCATGCCACCGGCGAAAGCGTGTTGCATGACCGTAAAGCCTATCAGCATGACGATGAGAACAAGGCCGCCGAGCAGCGCCGGCCCGACGATATCGTTGGTCACGAAGCCCAAGACCGTCAACGCCGCGCCGAACACCCAGGCGACCAACAGAAGCCAGGTCGGGATCAGCATCACCGCGCGGTCGAAGCCGTGCGTCGACAGATAAAGCACCAGCGCGAAGCCAAGCACGGCGATGAAGAACAGCGAAATGCGGGCGATGCCCGAAGCAACCTGCGGGGAATAAAGCGCGACCGCGACGAGCGCGCCGAGAAAGGCGAGCCAGCCGACGGTTATATGTGCATAACGCACATGCCAGCGGTTCAGATTCAAATAAGCGAACAGAAACACCAGAAGGGTCGCGACCAGGATCGCTTCGCCCGAAGCGCGCCGAATGCGCTCGGCGCCCGACGACATGTCGAACACCTTGCCCCAGAAGCCGAAATCGACCCCGATATAAATCAGCACCGCCCAGCCGAGCGCGGCAGCGGCGGGAAACATGACGCTGCCCTTCACCACGAACAGAATGGTCAGGAACAGCGCCAGCAAACCGGCAATGCCGATGACGATGCCCTGATAGAGCGTCAGCGAGTTGACCTTGTCCTTGAACGCGTCCGGCTCCCAGAGATAGAGCTGCGGCAAGCTCGAGCCGCGCAATTCGGCGACGAAAGTGATCACCGTTCCGGGATCGAGCGTGACGCGAAAGACGTCGGCGGTCGGATTCTGCAAGCGCTCGGGTGGATCGCCGGAGGAGGGCGTGATGTTGGCGATGCGCGACATGCCGAGATCCGGCCAAAGCAGGCCGGATCCGACCATGCGGTAATGCGGAGCTACGATCAGCCGGTCGATTTGCTCTTCGCCGTTATTGGCGAGTGCGAATACCGCCCAGTCGTTTCCGGCCTCGCGGCCGCGCACTTCGATGCGGCGGACGATGCCGTCGGCGCCGGGCGTGGTGGAAACCTGCACGCGGTCGGTATCGGTGCGCTGGAGTTCGACCGCATCGGTGAGGTCGATCGCCGCGGCGTCGGCGCGGATATTGACGGCCTCGACGGCGGCGGCGCCGGAGACACTGAGCATGCCGGTAAATACGAGGGCCGCGAACGCGATGGCGGCGCGAAGAAATGACAACAGACCACTCCGAGCAGCCGGCGCACTTCGCGCCCCAGAAAGTGGAATTCCCCCACGCTGAGTTCGAGCAATCATAGCCGATTTTGTGCCGGATTCGCGGCTTTCGTTGTGGCAGCCGTCAGGCTCAAACCGCGGCACATGCCGACCAGTAGCCTTTGATGCGCGCGAGCGCAAGAAATTTTCCCTTTCTTATCAAAGGGTCAAGACGATTTTGCCGATGTGCTCGCTGCGCTCCATGCGGGCATGGGCGGCGGCGGCACCGCGGAGTTTGAAAGTTGAATCGATGAGCGGCTTGACCCGACCGGCGGCGATCAGCGGCAGCACCTTGGTCTCGACCGCACGCGCGATCGCCCCTTTATCGGCGACCGAGCGCGCCCGTAGCGTTGAGCCGGTATGAGTCAACCGTTTGAACATGAGGCGGCGGAAATCAACATTGGCACGAGGTGACGCCTGAAAGGCGATCTGCACGATGCGCCCTTCGACGGCGGCCGCCTCATAATTGCGATCGATATATTCGCCGCCGATCATGTCGAGGATGACATCGGCGCCGTGCTCCCCGGTCGCCTTTTTGGTCGCAGCGACGAAATCTTCGGTCTTGTAGTTAACGGCGAGGTCGGCGCCGAGCTTCACGCATGCCGCGCATTTTTCCGGCGAACCTGCCGTCGCGATGACGCGTGCGCTGAAAGCTTTGGCGAGTTGAATGGCTGTCGTGCCGATGCCGGACGATCCGCCATGGACGAGCAGGGTCTCTCCGGCGGCAAGCCGCCCGCGCTCGAATACGTTGTACCAGACCGTAAAGAAGGTTTCGGGGATGGCGGCTGCTTCGACCGGCGAAAGATTCGATGGAACCGGGAGTGCGTGACTTTCGTGCGCAAGGCAGTATTCGGCATATCCGCCGCCGACAACGAGTGCCGTCACCAAGTCGCCGACCTTCCAGCGCGTCACACCTTCTCCGCGCGCGACGACGTCGCCCGCAATTTCTAGACCGGGAATATCGGTTGCGCCTTGCGGCGGCGGGTAAAGGCCCATGCGCTGCATAAGGTCCGGCCGATTGACGCCGGCGGCGGCGACCTTGACGAGGATCTCGCCGGCAGCGGGTTTGGGCACTGGTCGCGATTCCGGCGTCAGGACTTCGGGCTCGCCGGGCTGGCGGATGGCGATGACCGTCATCTGGTCGGGCAGTGCTGTCATGGTGCGAGCGTGCTAAGCGTAGCGGTGGGGAAATCGCGGCAGTCTTAGAGGACGGCGCGCTGATGTGACAACCGCAGCCGCCGGCAAGTATAATTCGTGAAGGAGGCCGAGATGCCTACGATCGACCCGGATGAACTGCCGAAGAAAAAAGTCGCCCACGAGATTGGCCAGGATCTTTCGTTGCTTTCGATCGGCGAGCTTGCCGAGCGGGTTAGTCTGCTCAAAGACGAGATCGGCCGCCTGGAAGCCGAGATGGCGGGAAAGCGCGCGTCCCAAACCGCGGCGGATGCCTTTTTCAAGAAATAAGCCAAGGCGTTACGCGGGTTTTGCTACCGACGGTTCGACTTTTCCGCAAATCAAGTTCAACTGCAAAAAAATTCAGTAACTTTCTGTCGAATCTTAACCTTCGGTTAAGCTTTCTCCTTCATTACAAATAACGTCCATCTTCTGGACATTGAGTGGCTCCTGTCCACTCTGTTTGACGCCTCCCTGTTATCACCTTGAGCCGCCGGCAACGGCGGCTCCTTTTTTGGCTGATCGGCATCGCGCGCCTCGTTGGCGCCGCATGAATGTCCGCGCTGGCAACCAAATTTTTCGCCGGTACGACTATGAGAGGGCTTTGATCGCATCGCGCGCTGGACTTAGACGGCCAGTCGAGCGATGCTGTCACCGGTGTGAGGCGTGTCGATGTCCGAGAAGCGTGCGAGTGAGGCTAGTACGGTTTCGTTCAGTGAACGGCTGGCGAGTTCCCAGGTTTTTGCCGCCCTTTTTCGCGATGGAATGGCGCTGGTCGAGGAAACCGCGAGCTATCTCGACGGCACCGGCCGCACGGAATCCAAGAAACTCGAACGCAACGCCGCTCTGGTCTATGCGACGGAGAGCATGCGGCTGACCACGCGGCTGATGCAGCTTGCCTCGTGGCTCCTGCTGCACCGCGCGGTCAAGGAAGGCGAAATGACGCTCGCCCAGGCGCACGAGGAAAAGAGCAAGGTGAGGCTTGCGTCTTGCGAGCCCGGGGATGCCAAGTCGATCGCGCTTTTGCCGTCCAAGCTGCAGGAACTGATCGGGCGCTCGACCAAGTTGCAAGCCGAAGTGCGGCGGCTGGACGCGACGATGCACGCACCGACCCCAATCAAAGCGGCTGCCGGCAACCCGGTCGAACGGCAACTCGGCCTATTGCGCGCCGCTTTCGAGCGCGACCGGGTCTGAGCGCGACTTCCCTTGCGGCGCTGCCGCACGTCAGCGGCACCAGCGAACACGCAGACCGACTCGCTTATTTCTTGAGGAAGCCCGAATACTTCTTCTGGAAGCGCGAAAGCCGGCCGCCGCGATCGAGGAGTTGCTGCTGACCGCCGGTCCAAGCCGGGTGCGACTTTGGGTCGACGTCGAGATGTAGCGTATCGCCGGGCTTGCCCCAGGTCGTGCGGGTGGTGAATTCGGTGCCGTCGGTCATCACGACCTTGACGACGTGGTAATCGGGATGGGTGTCGGGCTTCATGGCGATACGAGCCTTCCGGCGTTCGGATGATATAGGGTGAAATTTGTCGGCTCTATAGCGCGCCTGCCGTGGCGAGACAAGCCGCCGCAGCATGCCGATGCGCGTTGAAAGCTTCGCGTGCACAAGGCATTGTCCGCTCATTCGCGCCGGCGAGGCGCCGAAAAGGTATTGCGGCGCATGGACTTGCGTGTTGACCAGGATGCGGCGGCCAAGGGCTCGTCCTTAACAAGCATAACGGCAGCGGCGACGGCTCAATCGGCCGAGCCGGCGACAGAGCTTGGCGCGAGCGCTCCGGCGCCCGAGCGCCGGATCAACTTGCGGCCGCTCGCTTCGCTGCTGCCCTATATCGGCCGCTACCGCTGGCGCGCGCTGTCCGCGCTCGGCGCTTTGATCGTCGCCGCGCTGACGACTCTGATCGTGCCGGTCGCCATTCGCCGCATGATCGACTTTGGCTTTACGGCGAGGGGTGTGGCGCTGATCGACAGCTACTTTCTGGTCATGATCGGCGTTGCCGCCATATTGGCCGCGGCGAGCGCGCTTCGCTACTACCTGGTTACTACGCTCGGCGAGCGCGTGGTCGCCGATCTGCGCGGCGCAGTGTTCGCGCATGTCACTTCGCTGTCGAGCGCCTTTTTCGACGAGGCGAGGACGGGCGAAATCGTCTCGCGGCTTACCGCCGACACGACGCAGATCAAGGCCGCGGCAGGTACGTCCGTTTCGATCGCGCTGCGCAATTTCGTGCTGTTTGTCGGCGCCACCGCAATGATGGTGGTATCGAGCCCGCAGCTTTCCGCCTTCGTGCTCGCCGCGATCCCGATCATCGTGTTGCCGCTTTACGCCTTCGGCCGCGCCGTGCGCCGCCGCTCGCGTTCGGCGCAGGATACGCTCGCGGAAGCCTCCGCCTACGCGGCCGAGCTGATCGGCGCCGTGCGCGTGCTGCAAGCCTTCACCAATGAGCGTCTCGGCATCGGCCGGTTTCGCCAAGCGGTCGAGCGCGCTTATGAGACGGCGCGCGATTCGATACGTTCGCGCGCCTGCCTGACCGGTATCGCCATCTTCCTGGTTGCTACGAGTGTCATCGTCGTATTGTGGATCGGCGCGCAGCAGGTGCTGGCGGGCCAGATCACGCCCGGGCGTCTCAGCCAGTTCATTCTCTACGCGGTACTTGCGGGCAGCGCGCTCGGCTCGCTTTCGGAAATCGGCGGCGAGGTGGCGCAGGCTTCCGGCGCGGCCGAACGCTTGTTCGAGATTCTCGCCATCCGTCCGGCGATCGCCGCTCCCGCGCATCCGCTGGCGCTGCCGTCGCCGGCGCGCGGCGAAGTCGCATTCGCCGATGTTCATTTTTCCTATCCGACCCGGGCGGAGGTCTCGGCGCTCAACGGCGTTTCGTTTGCCGTTCGCCGCGGCGAGAAGGTCGCGATCGTCGGACCGTCCGGCGCCGGCAAGAGCACGATCTTTCATCTCCTGCTCCGCTACTACGATCCGGCCGCCGGCAGCATCGCGTTCGACGGCATCGAGCTTGCTAAACTCAATCCCGCGGATTTGCGCGCGCGGATCGCGCTGGTGCCGCAAGACAGCGTGATGTTTGCAACCACGATCGGAGAGAATATCCGCTTCGGCCGTCCGGATGCGTCGGAAGCGGAAGTCGCCCGCGCGGCCGAACTTGCCTACGCGGCTTCGTTCATCGCCGCCTTGCCGGCCGGCATGGATACGCCGGTCGGCGAGCGCGGCGTCACCCTGTCCGGCGGCCAGCGCCAGCGCATCGCCATCGCGCGCGCCATTTTGCGCGATGCGCCGCTTCTTCTGCTCGACGAGGCGACCTCGTCGCTCGATGCCGAGAGCGAGACGCTGATCGCGGCGGCGCTTGCGCAATTGATGCAGGAGCGCACCACCATCGTGATCGCGCACCGGCTGGCGACGGTGCTGTCGTGCGATCGCATTCTGGTGCTCGATCAGGGCCGCATCGTCGAGGAGGGGACGCATCAGGCGCTCGTTGCCGCGGGCGGCCTGTATGCACGGCTGGCGAAGCTGCAGTTTCAGGGCGGCTGAGCTCGCGCAGGCGCGTCCGACGCTCAAGGCGCCCACCGCATGCGATGCACCGGCTTTCCGGAAATCGGATTGACGCCGTCGCCGGTGACCGAAAATCCGAGCTTCTCGTACAGGCGGATGGCGCGCGCGTTGTCGGTGTTGACATGAAGCTCGAGCCCGGAAGGCGAAAGATGCTTGGCCACGGCGATAAGCGCGCTGCCGACGCCCGACGCCCAATGCTCCGGCGCAACGACGATCTGATCGAGATAGCGGGTTTGCGGATCGACGGTGACAAAGCCGATCACCTCGCCGCCGGCTTCGGCCATTACGACGTCGGCGGATTTAGTGAGCTCGTTGCGCCAGCGTTTCCGCCACCAGTCGAGCCGCTCGGCGAAATCCATCTCCGGATAGGCCGCCTGCCAGCTGCGCAGCCAGAGCGCCACGGCCGCATCTTCGTCCTTTGCATCATAAGGCCGCAGCGAAACGGCGAGCGCGCGCGGGTCTAGTCGCACCGTAGGCTCACCGTCCACGTCTCACCTTTCCGTCAGTTTCAGTTCGATGCGCCGGTTGCGGCTATGCGCCTCTTCGGTCGTGCCTAGATCGATCGGCTGAAACTCGCCGAAGCCGGCGGCGACGAGCCGCTGCGGCGGCACGCCCTTGGTGATCAGATACTGCACGACGGAAATCGCGCGCGCCGCGGACAAGTCCCAGTTCGTCTTGAACTGAGTCGTCCCAGAGAGCGGCCGTGTGTCGGTGTGGCCGTCGACGCGCAGCACCCAATTGATCTCCGACGGAATCTGTTTTTCCAGGTCGAGCAGCGCGGCCGCGAGCTTGTCGAGCTCGGCGCGGCCTTCCGGACGCAGAACAGCCTGGCCCGAGTCGAAGAAGACCTCCGACTGGAACACGAAGCGGTCGCCGACGATGCGAATATCCGGACGATTGCCGAGGATGTCGCGCAGCTTGCCGAAGAAATCCGAACGGTAGCGCGACAGTTCCTGAACACGCTGCGCCAGCGCAACATTCAATCGCTGGCCGAGATCGGCGATGTGGAGCTGGGCGTCTTTTTCCTTCTTCTCGGAGACGTCGAGCGCGCTTTCGAGCGCGGCGATCTGGCGCCGCAACGCGCTGATCTGCTGATTGAGAATCTCGATCTGCGCAACGGCGCGCGCGGTCGCCGCCTTCTCGAGGTCGATCTGCGAATTAAGCCTGCCGGCTTCCGCCTTGCCGGCGTCCTTGCTCGATTGCGCGCCTTCGGCGGCGCCGCGCATCCGGTCGCGCTCGCCTTCGACAGCGGAGAGCGAGGCGCGCAGTTGCGCGATCTCGGCCTCGAGGCTGGTTTTGCCGGTCCGCTCCAGCGACAGAAGCTCGGAGAGGCGCGAGATCTGCGCGCTCAGGCGCGCAAGCGCGGTGTCCTTGCCGGTGATTTGTTGCGACAGAAAGAACTGCGCCACCATGAACACCGTGAGCAAAAAGATGATCGACAGGACGAGCGTCGACAGCGCATCGACAAAGCCCGGCCAGTAGTTCATGCCGCTGTCGCGGCGGCTTCTCGCAAGCGCCATGGGATATTGAGCCTATCTATGCTTCGTTCGCGCGCGTATCGGTTCGCGCCTATCTGTCGACGGCTTCGCGCGACAGGATTTCCATGAAACGGCGGATATCGTTGTTGAGCTTGGCTTGCGCGTCCGCCCAATCGCGGATCATCTGCTGCTCGGCGCGCATGTGCTGAACGAGGCCCTGGATCGCTTCGGCGAGGTTTGCCATCGCCGCCGTGGTCGCCTTGCCGGAACCGGCTTCATTGACCGAAAGCCGCAGCCGCTCGATCGCCTCGGTGATATTGACCGGAAGCGCGCCGCCGGTGGCGACGCCGATCGCGCCGGTTTCCTCCACCGTCGTGGCGAGCCAATCCTCGAGATTGGTGTAGAAGCGGTTTTGCGCCTGGCTCGTTTGCAGATCGAGAAAACCGAGGATCAGCGAGCCGGCAAGGCCGAACAAGGACGAAGAAAACGAGATGCCCATGCCGCCGAGCGGCGCGGCCAAGCCTTCCTTGAGCGTGTTGAACACCGAGTCCGCGTCGCCGCCGACATTAAGATTGTTGATGATGGTGCCGACCGAACCCACGGTCTCGATCAGGCCCCAGAAGGTGCCAAGGAGGCCGAGGAACACCAGCAGGCCGGTGAGATAGCGCGAAATGTCGCGCGCCTCATCGAGACGGTTCGCCAGCGAATCCAGAAAGGCGCGCATCGTCTGCGCCGAAATCGCCACGCGGCCGGCGCGGTCGCTGCCGAGGATCGCGGCCATCGGCGCCAGCAGCGTCGGCGGGCGCGCGGTGCGGCCAAGATCGGCGCGGCGGTAACTGTTGACCCAGGAGACTTCGGGAAACAGCCGGATGACGCGCGCGAACGACAATACGATCCCGATCAGAAGCACCAGGACGATCAGGCCGTTGAGCCACGGATTGGCGTTGAAGGCGTTGAGGATTTGCTTCTGCAGCACAAACGCGATCAGGCCGCAAAGAACCAGAAACACCAGCATCCGGAACAGAAAGATGCGGGGCGAGCCGAGTCGGACTTGGTCGGGGTTGTTCGCCATCGGCGTTGCCTAGCGCCTCCTTCGGTAAGGGGAAGCGCATCCTCCGCTCATTCCCGGATGAGCGGACATGCGGACGATGACAGCCGAAATTCCAGTCACGCCCTCCCGATCCTCGCTTTCGCCAGGACGCGCGGATTGTGATAATCGGATCGGCCTCATCGCATGTTCGCTCTGGCGCTTCGATTCCGCTCCACTATGGCACAGGCCGAATCGAAGAAAAACGCACGATTGCCTGATGAAGCCTGCGGCGAAATTTGCGGCGCAGTGATGACATCGGCGACATTCCCGGACCGTGATCCCTCCATCGAATCGGGTCACGGACTGGATTCTTCGTTTTGCGCATGATCTTGTCCGAAAACCGGTTTCCACCCATCGGGTCAAAGCCCGAGGGCATGCTTTTCGGGATCGTGCTCTAGGTCGCGCGGCGTCCGCCGGGCGCCGGCAGTGCGACCTTGGCCGGACTTTGGTTAATCTCGCGCTGCGGATCGTTGGCGGCCTGCTTTCCCGCCTCCTGCATGAGGCGAATGAGCTCGCGGTGCATGGTTTCGTTGCCGGCGGCGACACTGCCTTTGCTCAGAATGGCGTCGCCGCCGTCGAGATCGCTGACGAAACCGCCGGCCTCGCGCACCAGGAGGATACCGGCGGCCAAGTCCCAGGGCGAAAGGTCGCGCTCCCAGTAGGCGTCGAAGCGGCCGGCGGCCACCCAGGCAAGATCGAGCGAAGCGGCGCCGAAGCGGCGCAAGCCGGCGAAATGGCTTTGCGCGGCGGCGATCTCATGCCGGCCGAGCGCCAGATCGCCGCGGCCATAATGCGGCAGCCCGCAGGCAACGACCGCGTCGGCAAACCGCTGCCGCGCGGCGACGCGGATGCGCCGGTCGTTGAGGAAGGCGCCTTTGCCGCGTTCGGCAACGAACAGATCGTCGTTCGCCGGATTATAGGTCAGCGCCGCGACAATGGCGCCGTCGCGCTCGAGCGCGATCGAGACGGCGAAATGCGGAATGCCGTGCAGGAAATTGGTGGTGCCGTCGAGCGGATCGACAATCCACCTGTGACTCTTGTCGGTGCCGGCACGGGCGCCGCCTTCCTCGCCGAGAAAGCCGTAATCCGGCCGCGCCTTGGCGAGTTCCTCATAGACGATTTCCTCGGCGCGGCGGTCGGCGGCGGTGACGAAATTGCGCGGGCCCTTGAGCGAGACCTGCAGATGCTCGACCTCGCCGAGGTCGCGCTTGAGGCTGCGGCCGGCGCGATAGGCGGCCTTGATCATGACGTTGAGGATGGCGGAATGGACCATGCTGCGCTTGGCTACCTTTCGCGGCGCGTTCACGCAAGGGCGCCGTGCTCATCGTTGGCCGCACAAAGCAGGTAACGGGGACCTTTCGTCGCCACCGGGCTGAACACCTGACCCGGTGGTCCACGCTGTCCTGCGGCGAATCAAGCGACGCGGTAACTCTCAACATGCGAGGGCGCCGCATGGATTGCCGGGTCAAGCCCGGCAATGACGAAAAATACGAGATCGTTCTCGCGGCGCGCTGATCTGCCCGAGCTTTGCCTACGACCACGACGCCATTTTCAAAAATAGGCTCGCTTCCGGCAAAGAAGGGAGCAGCGCGCCGAAAGGCGCATGCCAACCATCGCCGCCATGCAGACAAGTGCGCGCATGTGCGCCACTCATCTGCGTTCGGGGCGGCAGCGCGCTCTTTCGGGGCGCGCTCGCCTTCCGGCGCTCTGCTGCGGCACTCGCCAGGGCGAACGCATCCGCCGTTGGCTCAATTCCAGTTCCCGCGTTTCCTGAGACCTGACCTAACGGGCGTTACCCGCTTCGGTCTGTCTCGAGTCTACCGAGCTCCTCGGAGACCGGTCGTCATGCCGGTCGAGCGGTGGCCCAGAGCCGCCCGGGAGCGAATGGCAAATCCGCCCGCAGGCACCGCCCTCGCTCCGCTTTTCAGGCATGCCTTCCGGAAAGGCGCCCTTAATGAGCGAGGTAGTCGATATGTAACCGAAATGGGGACGATTGTCAAGAGGCGTCACAATATGAGCAACTTAGTTGCTATCGCTATCGCCGGAGGCTGGGGTGCGGACTGATAAGCGTCCCACCGATTTCCACTTTCGGGCAAACTCGGACACAAAGCCAGTGTCGTCGAATGGCCGAGTCTGACCCAACCGGACGTTATCGAGTTATTTTACGAAACTCGTCTCACGCCAGGTGGCTGCCACGTTCCTTCGCCTACCGGCAGGATGGAAGGCGGCCGAGTCTTCGGCCAGTAAAGCCGCATCACCAGATAAATCGGGCCGTTTGGCGCGGGCAACCAGTTCGCTTCTTTGTCAGCACCGGGCGACTTATTCTGAATATAGATCGTCAACGATCCGTCCGCATGAGTCTTTAAGGCCGGGAGCATTGGTGAATTGATCAAATAGCGATTTATCGGATTTTCAACCAGTAACTGCGTCTTGCCGTCATACATCGTCAGCGACCAAAAGGCGTTTACCGGCGGCTGCTGCCCAGGCGCGAATGTCAGCGTGTAATTGTGTTGACTTCCATCGAGGGTTTGGCCATCGCTGTCGGTGCGCGTACCGGGGTACGTCGCTTCGATTGCATCGTTGCCATAAATCCCCGCCTTTGCTCCGGCGGCGCGCTTCAACCAGTCGCCATCGAAGAAGGCGCTGTCGCCAAATAGAGAACTAACCCGCCAACCGTTGATGCCATGACCGGCATTAGCCACGGCTTCATCAACCTTGCGCTGACCCTCGAACATTCCCAAAGCGACTTCCGCTTTGTCCTCAAGTGACAGTTCTTTGAAGCTGAAAGTCTTGCCGGGGCCGACACCGATATGCGCAAGCTGAGTGCGTATTTCGGCGTCGTTGGCTGCGGCGGGAGCAAACTGCAATGCAAAATCGAGATAATCGAAGAAGTTTGTTTTCACCAGTTCCTTGTCGATTTTCGGAAAGTCGATGGTGGGCGCGGGCGGGGGCGGCGGTTGGTTCAAGTAAGCGGAGAGCGTCTTTGCTGCATAGCCCGCCTGAACCTTTTTCACATTGTCGATATCATCTGGATTGAACAATTGAGTACGAAAAATTGCAGCCGAAAACTGCGTGCCAGACTGAAAAATCGTTTTGATCCCGGATGGCGTTGCTCCAGCCCAGCCCGGCCCGACGACCATGTAGCTACTGGCGTCGTTTCCGGTGGCGCGGCTGCCGATGTAGCCATAGTTGTAGGTATTGCCGTCACAGAGTTGGACGGAATAGTAACGCTTGGGGTCCACCGCAGGCACTGAAAGGACCATCGGCTCTGTACGCAAGTCCATCCAAACTATCGAATAGGGGGTATCGCTGTTGGGAGTGGGAATAGCGGTGTCTTTGTATGTGAAGACGTTCGCTGAATTTGCAATCTGATTGAACGGCGCCTTGAACTGCCCCGAAGAACGGTCCACGGCGTAGTCATACATGACGCCGTAGTTCATCACGACGGGCAGACCGTAGATGAACCCCGCCTCAGCAATGTCCTTTGCCTTGAGGAAGCCGGGACGCTGAGTGCTCGTCTGGGTCAGCGCAGTGCTGGACTTGGTGGCTAGACCGGCGATTGCAGTTACAGCAGCGGAGCGAAGGAGAGCGCGCTTGGTCCACATGTGAACTTTCTCCCCGGAACAAGGAACTATCTGTAGATTTTAGCGCAGGCCGAATAACCTCGATATGACCGGTTCTGGCAGATTTTGTTGCAGAAGTCGTTGGCGATCCTGCTGAACAATGATTCTGTTGCTCTGATGCGATTCGCTATGGAGGCGGTCGATGATGGGGCGGCTCAATCACGACCAAGGCGAGTTTTT
>Ga0187781_10000896_pt1 | contig 22038 bp, 19 predicted proteins | sample 0715_SJ02_MP02_2_FD_132447 | JGI IMG/M metagenome (GOLD analysis project Ga0187781, IMG submission 132447) | Tropical peat soil microbial communities from peatlands in Department of Meta, Colombia - 0715_SJ02_MP02_20_MG | ecosystem: Environmental > Terrestrial > Soil > Wetlands > Peat | place... | reverse complement strand
TGTGATTGTCGTGAATCCAGAACAGATTCCTGCGTCGCTGCCCGACGAGCTCGAGGGCATCGCCACACGCATCGTGCACGGTGGCGCGGCCGGACCACGCGGTCTTTTCGATATGACCACCGGGTCGCGCATCGCGCCGCTGAACGATACCTTTGCGGTGAGCGCCATTTCCAAAACGGAACTCCTGCGCGCCCAAGCTGTGAACACCGCCCAAGCGAGTAATCTAATGAAGCTACCCGGTGTCCAGGGAGTCGGCGTCACTTCCAGCGCTGATGCGCCGGGAGAGGCTGCGCTGATGATCTTCGTGGTCCGTGGTGTATCACGGAATCCCATACCCGTTCTGATTGACGGCGTGCGCACACGCATCCGCGAGTCCAGCCGGTTCACCGCGGGGCATCGCGGCAACGAAACCTTTGCAGGCTGTCGTGTGCCGCAAACACCTCAGCTGCAACGCCCCAGTCTAACCACCACACCCTGAACCCGCGCTCGTGCTTTACCAAGTCGATGAAACCGCCTTGGAGGGCTATCTTTGCACTTCCCATGGGGTTAGAATCACCTCAGATTCCGATTCGCTCTCGGACCGGTTTTCCAATCAGGGGGTTCTTATGCGACGCATTGGCCTATTCCTCAGCGCCGCCCTGCTCGCTGCTGCGGGGTTCGGCTTCGCTCAACAATCCGACAAGCCCAAAGACGCACAAGCAGAGGCTTCCTCCGGCCCAGTACCTGCGGACGCGGCAGCCAAGAAAAATCCGGTAAAGCCAACGACCGAAGGCTTGGCGGAAGCGCGCAAATTGTACGGGTATCACTGTGCCATGTGCCACGGCAAGGATGGTGACGGCAAAGGCGACCTTGCCACAGACATGAAGTTGCAATTGAAAGATTGGCGCGAGGCCAGCGTGCTCTCAAATTTCAGTGACGGCGAATTGTTCTATATCATCACCAACGGCCGCGGCAAGATGGTAGGCGGCGAGGGTGACCGCACCAAGGAAGAAGTACGCTGGAACCTGGTCAACCTGGTCCGTTCCTTCAGCCAAAAAAGCGCAGCAGCCACCGCCAAACCATAGTTCCGCCAGCCTCCGATTTCGTAAGTTGAAGGCGCCTCTCTTTCAGGGAGGCGTCTTTTTTTGCTACTGCGTTATGCTGTGGTCCTTGGATTTGAGGAGGAAATATGGCACACGCACCAGAGTTCCTGGCATTAGTGAACGACGCCAAGAAGCGCGTGAAAGAAACCAACGTTCGAGACGTGAAGCGGCGCCTGGATGCCGGAGAAAAATTTATCCTGGTGGATGTCCGCGAGGATAGCGAATGGGCCAATGGACATCTGCCGGGTGCCATTCACCTCGGAAAAGGGATCATCGAACGAGACATCGAGCAACGCGTGCCCGCCGGAGACACCAAGCTGATCTTGTATTGTGGCGGCGGTTTCCGCTCGGCGCTGGCCGCGGACAATCTGCAGAAAATGGGCTACGGCAACGTGGAGTCGATGGACGGCGGTTGGAAGGGTTGGCTGGAAGCCGGATATCCGGTACAAAAAGGCTGAAAACGGGGTAAGTGCGTCCAGCGTAATCAAGCCAACGCCGGAGCATACTTCTTGCGGCGTTCCGCCAGTTCGTCGGCGATTTTCTGATTCACTTCCCGGGTAATCGGATAAAAAATCAGGCAAATGGCTGCGCCCACGAAGGCCAGTCCGGCATAAACGCTGGCGGTCATGCGAATGCCCAGCAGGCAGCGTTCCGTCTGCACCGCATTCGGCACGTACCCATAGAACGAAAACAGCCAGCCGGCTACGGCGCCACCCAGAGCCAATCCGGCCCACAATGCAAACACCACCGCCGACGTTACCGTGGCGGTGGCGCGGCGCCCCAGTTTCCATTCACCATAGTCCGCCACATCGGCCATCATCGCCCACAACAGCGGACACGACCAGCCATAGGCGAATTGCCTCAGGATTTCCGACGCAAAAATGGGCACGGTCGCGGTTGCCGGAATGAACAGCAACGCGATATTGAAAATCGCGGTCAGCACCATACTAAGGATGAACAAGTTGCGCTTGCCCATGCGCATGGCCAGTGAATTCGAAACCGCCACGCCGACCAATAGCGACGCCAGACCGAAACCATTGAACCAGCTAAACAGCGTTTCGTGACCGGCGCAGTATTTGAAGTACGGCAGCATCACGCTGCCGCGGATGGAGATGGCGGTGAAATAGAACGTGGTTACCAAGAACAGGGCGATCCATGGACCATTACGAAACAGGTCACCCAGATCCTGTCCAAACGAGGTTTTCTGCTGTGGATCGGGTTGAATGCGCTCTTTGGTAGTGGCGAACGCGACGATGAAGAACACCACGCACAGCACCGAAAACAAACCCATCGTTAACTGGTAGCCTCGCGCGTTGTCGCCCCGGCCCAGGTAATTGCGCATCGGAATGGCCAGGCTTTGCACAATGAATCCGGCGCTGTTCGCGAACACCTGACGGTACGACGACAGGCTGGTGCGTTCATCCGGGTCCCCGGTGATTACACCCGTCAGCGCCGCGTACGGCACATTGTTTATGGTGTAGATCAGCCGCAGCAGGATGTACGTGGTATACGCGTAGATGATCTTTCCGGAAACACTCAGGTGCGGCGTGGTGAAAGTGAGGACCCCAATGATGCCGAAGGGCACCGCCGTCCACAGCAGCCAGGGCCGAAATTTGCCCCAACGCGTGTTCGTCCGGTCGGCAATCAAACCCATTACCGGGTTCAACGCCGCCGCGCCCAGACCAACCACCAGGAACAGCGTTCCCGCCTCCGCCGCGGTCAGCCCGAACGTATCGGTGTAGAAGCTCAATTGCAGCGCCAGCATCGTTTGGAAGATGAAGTTCGCAGCCATGTCCCCCAGGCTGTAACCAATCTTCTCGGTGACCGAAAGTTTCTGGATCATATCGGCCTCGCTGTTCTCACCCGCGATTATCGTTTTACCCGCAAAACCAGTTTTTGCAGGTCCCCGTCCCGCGAGGAATTGCCAACCATGATTTGGAAGTCGCCTGGTTCGACTCCATAGCGCATGTTCACGTCGTAGAACGAAAGCTCGTCTGCCGTGATATCGAAAGACACGGTCTTCGTTTCCCCGGGTTGCAGCCGCACTTTCTGGAAGCCTTTCAGCTCCTTGACGGGCCGCGTCACCGAACTCACCAGATCGCGTATGTATAGCTGCACCACTTCCGTTCCTTCCCGCTTGCCGGTATTGGTGACATCGGCCAGGACGCGGGTCGCCTCCTTGACCTTGATCGTTTTCTTCGTCAGCCGCGGATTCTTGATGGCGAACGTGGTGTAGCTCAACCCGTAGCCGAACGCGTATAGCGGCGATACGTCGTCGAAAAGGTAGCCGCGCCGCGCCGACGGTTTGTAGTTATAAAACGCCGGAAGATGACCCGCGGAACGGGGAATCGTAATGGGCAGTTTCCCGCCTGGGTTGTAATCGCCGAACAAAACATCCGCCACCGCCCGCCCGGTTTCCTGACCCAAGTACCAGCATTCGTAGATGACCGGCACATGTTGACTGACGTAATTGATCGACAGCGGCCGCCCGTTGAACAAAAACACGATGACTGGCTTGCCCGTCGCCAACATGGCTTTGACTAATTCTTCCTGCCGGCCCAGCAGATCCAGACTGGTGCGGTCACCCATATGTTGCAGCGACCACGCTTCCCGTGAAGTCTGCTCGTTGCCGCCAATCGCCAGCACGATTACATCGGCATTCTTGGCTACCTGCGTGGCTTCTTCAATTTGTTTGCGATCTTGTTCCGGATCGCTGGCCACCACTTCGTCCTGGTTCCAGGAACCGCCAATGGTGATTTTGCAACCCTCGCTGTACAGCACCTTGACGCGATTCCCAACCTTATTTCGAATGCCCTCCAGTACCGTCACGTCGTGCTTTGGCACGCCACTGTAACCGCCCAGCAGGCTGCGGTTGGCATTTGGACCGATGACCGCGATGGATTTGATCGATGCGAGATTCAATGGCGCAAGGTTGTTCTCATTTTTCAGCAATGTAACGGCTTCGTGCGCCGCGGAGAGCGCCAGCTCACGATGGGCGTCGCAGCCAACCACCCGTTCCGCTTTTTCCGGATCGACGTAGGGATCGTCGAACAGCCCCATCTCGAATTTCCAGAAAAGCATCGGTGCGACCAGTTCATCCAGTTCGGACTCTTTCAACACCCGTTTGCGCACCAGTTCACACAAATGCAAATAGCAGTCTGGGTCCGGCAACTCGATGTTGACGCCCGCCCGAACCGATTGCACACACGATTCTTTTTTGTCCGCGGCAACGAAATGCCCGTGCGTGTCCGGGCGATAACCGAGTTCCCAAATCGCGAAGTAATCGGAAACCACGTAACCTTTGAAGCCCCACTCCTTGCGCAGCACATCTCGCAGCAACCACTTGTTCGCGTGCGACGGGACCCCGTCGATTTCGTTGTACGAGGCCATCACGCTGATCGCTCCCGCGTGCTTCAGAACCTGCTGGAAGGTGTACAGGAAAGTTTCCCGCAGCACTCGCAGCGAAACGTTCGCCGGGGCGCAGTTCATCCCCGATTCCGGCTGCCCGTGACCAACGAAATGCTTCAGCGTGGCCAGCAAGTGCCGCTTGTCACGAAAATTGCCCTTTCCCTGGAACCCGCGCACTGCCGCAATGCCTAACCTCGACACCAGGTACGGATCTTCTCCGTAGGTTTCCTCCACGCGCCCCCAACGGGGTTCACGCGCTACGTCAATTACCGGCGTGAGCGCCTGGTGTGTGCCTCGTAGCCGCGCTTCCAGCGCAGTCATCGTGAACAGCGATTCGACCAGTTCCGGGTTGAAGGTCGCGCCCAACGCAATCGGCTGCGGGAAGCTGGTGCCATCGATCGCCGCGTGGCCGTGCAGGCACTCTTCGTGAAAAATCACCGGAATCCCTAAGCGGCTATTCTCCAGAAAGAATTTCTGAATGTCGTTGCACAGCCGCGCCATTTCCCGCGCGTTTTTGCCTTTGCCCGAGTCACTGGGGCGGCCGACTTGACCCACCCCACGTCCGCCCCACAACCCGGTTTTGGCTTTCTGCAAATCAAAATTGCCGGCGGCATCGATCAACGTGTCCGGCTTTTGCTGCCAGATGCACACCATCTGCGCTGCCTTTTCCTCCAGCGTCATCCGCGACATCAGGTCCTTGACTCGACGGGCTGAGGGCAGCTTCGGGTTCTTATAAGCCGGCAGCGGTTTGCGCTTGGGCGCCGCAACTGCGGTTTCCTTGGTCATGCGGTACACTCCTCTGCATTGCGTTACTCAGTTTGAGACGCCAAGATCCCGCGCAGCAGTGACGGAGCGCAACGGCCCGCTTAACTCTCAACCCCGCTCCGCACCACACTACATCCGTCATTCTGAGCGAAGCGAAGGATCGCTCTTTTCTTTCGACTTTCAACTCTCAAGCCTCTAAGCTCCGCACAACACGACAGCCGGAACAGAGAGCCAGACCGAGATTGCGGAAAAGCCGCTCCGGCTGACAGGAATTTTCATGGCAGGTTGTCTTTGTTTCTCGAACGGTCAGGCCATCATACTACAGAACCTCGTTAACGTACACGACGCTGATTCATTAGGGTTTAGCGCCCTCATCGAATGCCCCATCGCCCCGCCAAACTCCTTCCTGTAGCGCCGCCCTTCAGGGCGGCATGCCGAGCTAAAGCTCGGCGCTCCTCACGCACCCGTTCGTGGCACCCTTGCCACAAATGGATTGCAACAACCGACAGCCAACGATCGAACGGCAGCTCGAGAACTCTCGCCTTACGCGCAAAGGAATTCATCGCACCTACAGTGGGCACCGCCTTGACCGCCTGCTTGCCCATGCTACTTGGTGTTTCTGGGCGCTTCAGCGAAATAGAACGAAAAACAAAAGCGTTGCTCAGGCTGCGCTGACCTTGGAGCGCCTGCGCCTGACTCCAGTTTGTTCTTGGCTTCTGGCCAGGGCAAGTCAGCGAGCAGGGGTACGCTTCTTGTGCTTTACATCACCGCGTCGCTCTTCCACACAAAATATGCTTGAGCGTTGGGTAGCTGAGCGTCGCGGTTGAGAAATCAATCCGTGCTGACACGCGAAGAATTCGCCGCCATTATCCTCGGCACGGTCTTTCTGTTCATAGGGGTTGGTGCCTGCTGCCTTGCTGCAGTTCGCGGTGGTAATACCAGGCGGATTCTGTCGTGGTTTGGCATCTTAAGCGCAATGTATGGAGTCCGCCTGTTTGCAGAAGTTCCTCTCGCTTTTGGTTTGTTGTTCGGCTCCTTTTGGCACATCGCCCCGCAGTTGGTATGGGCCATCATCTACTTGCTCCCGATATCGGCCCTGTTCTTTTGGGTGGAGCTAAGCCGGGGGAACCTGCGCCGCTTTTTGCAGATTATGCTTGTTCCGGCATCCGTGATTGCTGCCGTGGGCATTTCTGCCGTTCTGCTCCATAAATCTCCCGACAGACTCATGCTCTATTACCGGATACAGGTAATCTGCGGGCTGCTGGCGATCGCAGTAGCAAACGCGGTTCCGCGAATCGGGAACAAGTACTTGGTGATTCGAAGCTGGGTTTCAGCGGTTGGCACTTTGCTTTTTTTGGCTGCCGTCCTGTATGAAAATTCACGAACGTTTCTCAACCTGCGTGAATATCCATTCCATTCCTTCGAGTCGGTTGCCTTTGCGTTGTTTCTGTTCTCGCAGGGGTGGGTGGCGGCAGAAAAAGTCGTTGCTGACGAACACCGCCTGCTGTCTATCGAAAATGAACTCGCCATGGCCCGCGAGATACAAACTTCGATTCTTCCCAGCAACGTTCCTGAACTCAGTCGGATGCGGATCAGCGCGGCATATTGTCCGATGACTGCCGTTGCAGGAGATTTCTACTGGTTTATCGCCATCGATCCTCACCGCGCTGGTTTCTTCGTGGCCGATGTTACCGGGCATGGCGTTCCAGCGGCTCTCATTGCGTCCATGATCAAGGTCGCGATGCAGTCGGTGGTGGCCTGTGCGAATAATCCGGCATGCGTGCTGCGCGGAGTGGAGCGTGCCCTTTCTGGGTAGCCAGTTGGTCAATTCGTTTCGGCAGCTTACTTATGGCTCGACACTGAGAGCCACAAGGCGCTGTACTCGGCTGCCGGACATCCGCCGCTTCTGCATTGGAGGCAGGGCAAGCTGGAGAGCATCCAGAGCAATGGCCTTGTATTTGGCGTGAGGTCGGGATGCGAATATCCGGTTCGTGAGTTTCCAATCACTGCAGGTGATCGATTCTTGCTCTACACGGATGGCTTGATTGAGCCGGAAAACATCAACGGCGAGTCGTTTGGGGACCGCCGGTTGGGAGAAGTATTGTCCAACAGTCAATTGCTCTGTTCTTCTGAAGTGTCCGACCGTTTGCTTTCTGAACTTCGGCACTGGCAGCCTGCATCCGCGGCCCAGCAAGACGACATCACTGTTATCGTCATCGACGTGCTTTAGAGAAAATGTGCCACCCAACAGTTTTGGCAACGAGCCACAATGTTGTCATCCCCTGAAGTTCAACTTCAGTCCTGCTCTTACCTAACCGGACAGCGGGGATTCGCTAGGTCGTTGAAAATCCGTTTGTGGCCAACAGGTTGTTGCGCATGGGAATCGTTATTAACACTGGTATTAAAGTATGATGGGGCATAGGATGCGGCCTGTTTGCCGGCCTGCGTGATGGCCGGAATGGCGGTCGAGGAGCCTGCGTTATGCGCACACGGGTGGAACGGCGTACGGTCAATCTGTCTGCTTATCCGGATCTGGTAGTCAGCTATCTGGGGATGCGAGTGAATCGCATCGCCGGAATCAAGACGCTGCTGGGCTTTGGTCCGAAGATTTCTTCTTCCGCCGCGGCACAGCCAGACGGGTTGCTTCGGCACGAGTCAATCATCTATTCGTTATTTCCCATGCATTTTGGCATGCGCCAATACTGGCGCGACACAGAGTCACTTTTGGAGTGGACGCGTTCGGAGCCACATCGGCAGTGGTGGCAGAGTTTTTTGAAAGACTCGGGCGGGACCGGGTTCTGGCATGAGACCTATTTCCGACGCGGAGGCATGGAAGCCATTTACAACGATGTGCCGGAAAAAATCGGCTTGATGGCGTTTGCACCGGTGGTACCGGCTCGCGGACCGATGTTTGGCGCAGCGGCAAGGGCCGAAAAGGAATCTGGAGGGCGACCCGTCCTGTCCGAGGAAGAGCTGTACGGGGGGCCGGAAACGCGGGCTGAGACTCAGTAGGACCTTCCGCAAGTCCTCATCAAGGTTGATTACGTCGGCGCGGATGAACAGCAAGCCGACCAGGATGAGCGCCAAGAGGACCAAGACAAACACGCCGAAAGTGGTCATGGGGCACTAAAGGGCTCCGGTTCGTCCTTCCGGGCTTAGACGAAGTATTCGAGGCGATGTGGCCGTCTCTCAAATCGGCAATCACGGGTAAATACATTAGCTGCGAACACAGGCCGGGCCGTTGGAAGTTCCTTCCATCGCGTCAGCGGCCTCGCCGGTCGGTCCGGCCTGCCAGTAGTACTAAATCGGCGAGGTGATTCGAATGAGCCATAAACAAAATGTATTTGCACCATTAAACCGTCCGACGCTCATTTCGCTGCGACTTTGATGGGGGAATTTGGCTGGGGCGGAAGGATTCGAACCTTCACCATCCTCATTAACAGTGAGGTGTCCTACCGGTTGGACCACGCCCCAGCGGGATTGTCAGAACTGCTCACGGCAGAACCGCGGCAGGTGCGCTTCGCCACGAAAGTGGCGGAAGACATCAACAAAGATAGCACGCGGCTTGCCATCACAAAAAGGTCATTGAACTGCATTTGGGCATAAGCGAAGTTTATCGCTACACCTGTGCCAAAACGGTGCATCCCGCCCCGCATCTTCCACTGCAACTCCTGCCGCTTCTGGTTTTCCTCTGCAAAGGTTTCGAATCCACAATACTCTTCACTACCTCCAAACGATTGCGCGTTGGTAACGCTCCGGGCTTAGAGGTTGCAATCGCAAACATTTTGATAGAAACTATCCGGTCGCTAAAACAGACCGGACCCATGCAGTCTGGCCGAGGAACACTCTCCTGAGATTGACGGCCCTGGGAGATGCTTGATCCTCTAGCGAAAAAGTTGACATGGCCCAAATTTTTCACCGCAGTGCAAATTTAATTGCGCGGTTCTCTGTTCTCGCCATAGTGGTTCTTGCGAACTTGGCTCTCGCAGTGGTTTTGCTGGTGGCCCGCTCGCCGTATATTACCAATCAACGAGTGACCCGCGTGCAACCGGTGCAGTTCAGCCACAAGCATCACGTGGGCGATGATGGAATCGATTGCCGCTACTGTCATACCAGCGTAGAAAATTCTGCCTACGCGGGTATCCCTCCCACGAAAACGTGCATGAATTGCCATTCGGTGCTGTTCAATACTGCGCCTTATCTCGAGCCGGTGCGCGAAAGCTACCGCAGCGACCAGTCCATCGAATGGGTGAAAGTGCATCGCCTGGCCGATTACGTGTACTTCAATCACAGCATTCACATCAACAAAGGGATTGGCTGTTCCACGTGTCACGGTCCGGTCAATGAAATGCCCCTGTTGTTCCAGTATTCTCCGTTGAACATGCAATGGTGTCTGGATTGCCATCGCAATCCCGCCCAGAATGTGCGGCCCAGAAATCAAGTCTTCAATATGGATTGGACTCCCCCCGCAAATCAGGAAGAAATCGGCAAGAAGCTTGTAGCGCAGTATAAAATCCGGACACCCGGCGAGCTCACCAGTTGCTCGACGTGTCATCGCTGACGAATGGATATGACCGACCAGCCCGAAAAGAACAAATTGCGCATCGTGCAACCGGCGCCCCCTAGTGATCCTTGGCACAATCACGATCACGACCATGATCACCCTGCCGACGAGTCCACCATCGAGCGCGAGCATCGGCTGGATCTGGCCGCGGTTCGCGAAAAACTTCGCGGCAAGTCCGGGAAACAATATTGGCGAACCCTCGAGGAACTTGCCGACGATCCCCATTTCGAGGAGTTGTTGCACCGTGAATTTCCGCGCCACGCCTCCGAGTGGGACGATTCTGTCGATCGCCGCGATTTCCTGAAATTGATGAGTGCTTCACTCGCCCTGGCGGGACTCGCCGGATGCGGCAAGCCCGACATCAGCAACATTGTGCCCTACGTGCGCCAGCCGGATGGCTTGGTACTCGGCAAGCCAAATTTTTACGCAACCGCTATGCCGTTTGGCGCTTCCACCGTGGGCGTGTTGGTGGAAAGTCACGAAGGACGGCCCACTAAAATCGAAGGCAATCCCGATCACCCCTCCAGCTTGGGCGCGACCAACGCCCTGACTCAGGCGGCCATCTTAAGTTTGTACGATCCCGATCGCTCGCAAACGGTCCAGCAAGCCGGCGAGATTCGCTCCTGGTCGGCATTTCTCGATGCCGCGCAGGATCTGGCTACGAATGTCAAGGCCACTAAGGGCGCGGGTTTCCGCATACTCTCTGGCGCCGTCACCTCGCCCACCTTAACCTCGCAAATTCGCAAGCTGCTGGCCACCTATCCACAGGCCAAGTGGTACCAGTGGGAACCGGCGGACGGCGACGGACCACGAGACGGCGCGAAGATGGCCTTCGGACGCAACGTCAACACCGTGTACGAAATTGCCAAGGCCGATGTCATTGTGTCTCTCGACGCCGATTTCCTGGCCAGCGGCCCCGGCCATGTCGCCTACGCGCGGCAATTTGCGAAACGTCGCGGCCTCGACGCCGCTGATCTGGCCATGAACCGGTTGTACGTCATCGAGCCCACCCCTTCGGTCACCGGCTCTTCGGCGGATCATCGTCTGCCGATGCGTGCCAGCCAGATCGAATTATTCGCCCGCGCTCTTGCCGGCAAGCTGAGCATTGGCCCGGGCGCCACACTTTCCGGGCAAGCTGCGGAATGGCTGGAAATCGTTGCCAAAGAATTGCAATCGGAACGCGGAAGTTCCGTTGTGATAGCGGGCGAATATCAGCCTGCGGCGGTGCATGCCTTGGCGCACGCGATAAATGCGGCTCTGGGGAATGTGGGCAAGACCCTGTATTACACCGAGCCGCTGGTGTCTGATCAAGGCAATCTAGATTCGTTGCGTGCGCTTTGCTCGGAGATGGATCACGGCCAAGTCGATTTGCTGCTCATTTTAAGTAGCAATCCAGTCTACGACGCCCCGCACGATTTTGACTTTGTCAATAAGCTCAAGAAAGTGGCCACGACGATTCAGGTAGGCCCCTATCTTGACGAAACCGCGGCGTACTGCCAGTGGCATGTGGCGGAATCGCATTTCTTGGAGACTTGGAGCGATGCGCGCGCCCACGACGGCACCGCCAGCATCATCCAGCCGCTGATTTCGCCTTTGTATTACACCCATTCCGCGCACGAAGTGATCGCGGCGTTCAGCGACAAGCCGGGCATGGCTAGTTATGATGCCGTCCATGCGTATTGGACCGAAGAGTCCGCGCATTTGCCCATGTCCATCGATGCTGGGTGGCGCAAGTGGCTGAACGACGGCGTGATCGCGGGCACAAAATTCACCCCTCTCAACGTCGAATCGAAATTCAACGCCTCTAGCCTTCCGCCGGTACAGCCCGCTCCCGCGGATCAAATTGAATTCATCTTCCGCCCGGACCCGTGTGTGCACGACGGCCGATTCGCCAACAACGGCTGGCTTCAGGAACTTCCTAAGCCGGTGACCAAGCTGACTTGGGACAACGCTGCCCTCGTCAGTCCGAAATTGGCTCAGAAGAGCGACTTCGTCCAGAAAGTGCAATCCAGCGGCGGCGAACACGGCAGAATCCTGGCCCCGCTCGTCGATATCCAACTGAACGGCAGCAAAGTCACCGCGGCGGTTTGGACCTTGCCGGGGCAAGAGGAAAACACCGTGGTGCTGCCGTTGGGATACGGCCGAACCCGCTCCGGATATACCGGCACCAACAAAGGATTCAATGCCTACGTCGTGCGCACTTCCAACACCATGTGGACCGCCACCGGCGGCAAGATCACCTCGACCGGCGGCAGCTATCAACTGGCGTGTACCCAATATCACTTCAACATGGAAGGCCGCCAGTTGCTCAGCACCGCGACCCTCTCCGAGTATCGCCAGAATCCGGATTTCGCGCACGAAGGCCACGAACTGCCGGCCAAGGATGATTCGCTGTACAAGGCGTTCGCCTATCCCGGCTACGCCTGGGGCATGGCCATCGATCTGAACAAGTGTAACGGGTGCAATGCTTGCGTGGTGGCCTGCCAGTCGGAAAACAACATTCCCGTGGTCGGTAAGGACCAGGTGATGCGCGGGCGCGAGATGCACTGGATTCGCATTGATCGCTACTATACCCATACCGAATCCGCCACCAGCCAGGAATCCACCGGTGATCCCTCTGAATACAACCCCACCCTCGATAATCCCAAGACTTTTTTCCAGCCCATTCCTTGCCAGCAATGCGAGAACGCGCCTTGCGAGCAAGTGTGCCCCGTGGGCGCCACCGTGCACAGCGCCGAAGGCTTGAACGACATGGTCTACAACCGCTGCATTGGCACCCGCTACTGTTCGAATAACTGCCCCTACAAGGTGCGCCGCTTCAATTTCCTGCGTTTTCAGGATTGGGATACACCGCAGTACAAACTAATGCGCAATCCCGAAGTGACCGTGCGCAGCCGCGGCGTCATGGAAAAGTGTACCTATTGTGTGCAGCGCGTCAACAATGCCCGCATCGACGCCGAAAGGCAGGATCGCCCCATCCGCGATGGCGAAGTCGTCACCGCTTGCGAAGCGGCCTGCCCCACCCAAGCGATCGTCTTCGGCAACGCCAACGACTCGAATAGCCGGGTTGCCAAGCTTAAGGCGCTGCAGCGGAATTACTCGGTCCTGGGTGAGCTGAATGCCCGCCCGCGCACCACCTACCTGGCGGCGGTACGCAATCCCAATCCGGAGCTGGAGAAAGCATGAGCGTCACACTGCCTCCCGCGAATGGGCGTGAAGTTCAGCGTCTGGAACCGCTGCTGGAACCGGGGCACACTTACGCGTCGGTGACCGACAAGATTGCCGCGGTGGTGCTCACCAGGCCGCTGGGCATCGGCTGGCTGTTCGGTTTCAGCCTGGCTTTCGTGGCCGTGATGATTTTGTTTGTGGCCGTGGCCTGGCTGATCACCAAAGGCGTAGGAATTTGGGGCATCAACATACCGATTGGCTGGGGCTTCGCGATCGTCAATTTCGTTTGGTGGATCGGTATCGGCCATGCCGGAACACTGATTTCCGCCATTTTGTATTTGTTGAACCAGCAGTGGCGCACTTCGATCAACCGCTTCGCCGAGGCCATGACCCTCTTTGCTGTGGCCTGCGCCGGCTTGTTCCCCTTGATTCACACCGGCCGTCCGTGGATGGCCTACTACATGTTCCCGTATCCCAGCACCATGGGCATTTGGCCGCAGTTCCGCAGCCCGCTGATCTGGGATGTGTTCGCGGTGTCCACCTACGGCACCGTTTCCTTGTTGTTCTGGTTCGTCGGCCTGGTTCCCGACCTGGCCACGCTGCGCGATCGCGCCAAAGCTCCCTATCAGCAAGTGATCTACGGCATGTTGGCCATGGGCTGGCGCAATTCCGCGCGCCATTGGCACCGCTATCAGTCGGCGTACTTGCTTTTGGCGGGGTTGGCCACGCCTCTGGTGCTTTCGGTGCACACCGTGGTGAGCTTCGACTTTGCGGTTGCCATCGTTCCTGGTTGGCACACCACGATTTTTCCACCCTACTTCGTTGCCGGCGCCATTTACTCCGGCTTCGCCATGGTTCTCACCCTGGCAATTCCACTGCGCAAGGCCTATGGCTTGGAAGATTTCATCACCATGCGGCACTTGGATAATTGCGCCAAGGTGATGCTGTCCACCGGTCTGATTGTCGCGTACGGATACTTCGTCGAATTTTTCATGGCCTTTTACAGCGGAAACAAGTTCGACGTGTTTCTGGCCAATCAACGCTTGCACGGCCCCTATTCGAAATTCTATTTTGCCCTCATTTTGTGCAACATTTTGACTCCGCAGCTCCTGTGGATCCGCAAAGTACGCCGCAATGTTTTGGCGCTGTTCCTACTCTCACTGGTAATTAACACCGGTATGTGGCTCGAGCGCTTCGTCATCGTGGTCATTTCCCTGACCCGCGACTTCATGCCTTCCGCCTGGGGCCGTTACTCCGCCACGGTTTGGGATTACGCGACGCTGCTCGGCACCTTGGGTCTGTTTACCATGCTGTTCTACTTGTTTGTGCGCGGCCTGCCGGCAATCGCCATTTCCGAAATGCGCGAATTGGTGGCCCATCAGGCGCACGCCGAAGAGGACCGCACATGACCGAACATCGTTCCCACACTTACGGAATCATGGCGGAATTCGAGTCGCCCGAGCAATTGCTCGCCGCCGCAAGAAAAGCGCGCGAAATCGGGTACAAGAACGTAGACGCGTACACCCCGTTTCCCATCGAAGGTTTGGCCCACGCGATTGGGTTCCGTTGGACCGCCGTGCCTCTGATCACACTGATCGGCGGAGTCGGCGGTGGCCTCACCGGATTCGGCCTGCAATACTGGTGCTCCGCGATCAGCTATCCGATCAACATTGGTGGGCGTCCGCTCAACAGTTGGCCGGCTTTCATTCCGGTGACCTTCGAATTGACCGTTCTGGGCGCCGCGTTGTTTGCGGTCTTCGGAATGCTGGCGCTCAACAAACTGCCGCAACCGTATCATCCCGTGTTCAACGTCGAACGATTTGGCGCGGCGTCGACCGACCGTTTTTTCCTGCTCATTGAAGCGCGTGATCCCAAATTCGATTTGGCCGAAAGCGCCCGGTTCCTTCAAGAAATGTCCGCGCGGTTCGTCACCGAGGTGAAAGATGAGGAATAAAACCTCGCTGGCGTTGGCGTGCGGGTGCCTTCTCAGCATCTGCGGTTGTGGCACCTTGCGCCAGGACATGGCCAATCAACCGAAACACGACCCCTTATCACCCGCCAGCTTCTTTCCCGACGACCGTTCCGCCCGGCCTATCTTAGACAACACCGTGGCACGCGGTTTGGTGGCCGAGGATCCCCTGTACACACCCAAGGATTCCAATGTGTTCCCGCTCCCGCTTACTCCGGAACTGCTCGAGCGCGGCCAAGACCGCTACAACATTTTTTGCTCGCCCTGCCATGGTTTGCAGGGTGACGGCCAAGGCATGGTCACCCTGCGCGGCATGAAACATCCTCCCAGCTACCATGACGACCGCCTGCGCAATGAGCCCAACGGTCATTACTTCGACGTGATTACTAACGGCTTTGGCGCCATGAACGGCTATTCCGCACAACTCGATCCCCACGATCGCTGGGCCATTGTTGCCTATGTGCGCGCGTTGCAACTTAGCCGCCATGTGCACGTTGCCGATTTGCCGGCAAACCTCAGAGACAAGCTGAGCGCCGGGGGAGCCGGGAAATGAACGGGCAAGAATATAATGCGCCGGCCAGCGTGAACCGCGCTCAGCGACTCGCCTTCCTGATTGGTGGAGTGGCGCTGATCTTGGCCATCGTGGGCGCGGTAACTTCCCCCGCCAAGTTTTACGAATCGTATTTGTTCGGCTATTTGCTGGTGCTGGGGCTAACCCTGGGTTCGCTGGGTCTGCTCATGTTGCAGCATGTCACCAGCGGAATCTGGGGCATCGTGATCCGGCGTCCCCTGGAGGCGGCCACCCGCACGATTTGGCTGGTGCTGCTGATGTTCGTGCCTATCGTGCTGGGGATGAAAATATTTTATGGCGAATGGCTGGATCCCGCCCAGGTGAAAGCTCATCCGTTAAGCGATCTGCAGGCCAGGTATCTAACCCAGAGCGGCTTTCTGGTTCGCGCCGTGGTCTATTTTGCGATTTGGATCATATTGGTTTTATTGTTCAATGCTTGGTCCAAAGCGCAGGACAGCAATCCCAATGACCTGGGTGTGCGCAAGCGGTTCCGCATGACCGGGCCGCCGGGAATTATTCTTTATGTTTTGTCGATGACCTTCGCGGCTATCGATTGGGTGATGTCCATTTCCCCGCACTGGGCTTCCACCATTTACGGGTTCATTTTTGTTGGCGGTCAGCTGATCAGCGCGATGGCGCTGATGATCATCACCGTTGTGGCTTTGGCGAAGTCCGAGCCTCACTCCGGTTTCATTCGCGAGCGCCACCTCCACGATTTGGGCAAACTCCTGTTTGCCTTCAACATGCTGTGGGCGTACTTCGCTTTTTCGCAGCTGCTGATCATCTGGTCAGGAAATCAGCCGGAAGAAATCAGCTATTACCGCTCGCGTCTGAATGGCGAGTGGGGCGTGGTGGCAGTGATTGTGTTGGTGTTCAGCTTTGGACTGCCCTTTCTGATTTTGTTGTCGCGCGACGTGAAGCGCAATCCGCGCCTGATTGCGGCGGTGGCTGCCTGGATGTTGCTATTCCGGCTCGTGGATCTGTATTGGATGACCCGTCCCGAATTTAGCGCATCGGCCTGGCCGAATTGGCGCGACATCGTCGTGCCGGTCGCGCTGATCGGATTATGGGTCGGGGTTTTTGCCACCAATTTGAAGCAGCGACCGGTCTTGCCCTTGGGAGATCCCAAGCTTTCGGAGGTTTTAGCGCATCATGAGCACCGCAGATCCTAGCCACGGGCACGGGCCTGTCGGCAACAACGGGCCGGTGCACCAGGATGTCTCGTTCGAGAAGAGCGACGTGCGCGCGTCCGCCATTCTCAAGTTCCTGGTGTATCTCGGAGTTGGGGTTGTTCTCAGTTATGTCCTCACCTTTTTCATCTATAACAGCTTGAAGGATTATTGGGCCGACACCCATGCCCCCCTTTTGCCCTCCCGGGTGCAAATGGGTCCCACCATGCCGCCAGAGCCGCGTATGCAGGGCATGCCGGGGCACTTTGTGGATCCGCAGCAGGATTTGCGGGACAAGATCAAGGCCGACACCGACGCCAACAACAAATTCGGTTGGGTCGATCAGAAAACCGGAATCGCGCAAATTCCCGTCAAGGACGCCATGCAGTTGATCGTTGACAAGGGTTTGCCGGCTGTCACTCCAGCGCCGGCGGAAAAGAAGTAAGGAATCATGAACGTGTTACGCAGTTTGCTGATCGTGGCGGGCGTCCTGTTTAGCGGCGCCCTCTGCCACGCTCAGATGATCCCAGACAATGTGGGCAAGTCCTCCAATGGACTGCCACCCGCGCTCGTGAACGTTGGCTTTGATCCGCAATTGAATGCGCAAATCCCGTTGGATACGCCGTTTCTCGACGAGTATGGAAAGCCGGCGACGCTTCGCCAGTTTACCGGAAAGAAACCGCTGGTTTTGGCCTTCGTGTACTTCAACTGCCCGATGTTGTGCAGCCAGGTCGAACAGGCCGTGGTGGGCGCCTTGAAGATGACCTCCTTTAATCCTGGAAGCGACTACGATGTCGTGTTTATAAGTTTCGACCCGAGTGATACGCCGGAGGCGGCGCTGCAGAAAAAGCAGGAAGCCCTGTCGCGCTTCGCTCGGCCCGGCACCGAAGCGGGCTGGCATTTTCTGACCGGCACTCAACCATCCATCGATGCGGTCACCAAAGCCGCTGCATTTCGCTTCACCTACGATCCCAAAACCAGGTTGTATGGCCACGCCAGTGGAATCCTTCTGCTTACCCCGGACGGCCGCATCTCGCGCTATTTCTTTGGAGTGGAATATCCGCCATCCAACGTCCGCTTGGGACTCGTCGATGCGTCTTCCGGCAAGATCGGAACACCGGTCGATCATCTTTTGTTGTTCTGTTATCAGTACGATCCTACGACGGCCCACTACAGCGCTACCATCCTGACCGTCATTCGCATGGGTGGCGTGGTGACGCTGTTCTGTTTGGCGCTCGGTTTTGTGATTTTCCGCCGGCGGGACCACCGCAGCGCCAATCGCGGCAATATCGGGCCGGGTTCGCCGACGCAAGGAGCACATTAGAGCCGTGCAGTCATCGCTTCCGTTCTTTCCAGAGCAGGCCTCCAGTTTCGCGGGAAACGTGGACGCCTTGTTCATGTTTATTCTGCTGACCTGCTTGTTTTTTGCGGTGCTAGTCAGTTTGTTGGCGATTTATGCGGCCTTTAAATATCACCGCACTTCCCCCGGTGAAGTTGGCTCTACCGCTCACGGAAACATGTTCTTGGAAGTGGGCTGGACCGCCATTCCGTTGATTCTGGCTCTCGGCATGTTTGCCTGGGGCGCGGTTGTTTACGTGAACTTCCGTACCGCCCCGAAAGACACGTTGGACATTTACGTCGTTGGGAAGCAGTGGATGTGGAAGCTGGAGCAACCCAACGGTAAACGCGAAATCAACGAATTGCACATTCCCGTGAACCGCAACATCAAGCTGATCATGGGCAGCGAAGACGTCATTCATAACTTCTACGTTCCCGCGTTCCGCGCCAAGATGGACGTGGTGCCCGGGCGCTACAACACCTTGTGGTTCCGGCCCACCAAAATTGGCAAGTATCACTTTTTCTGCTCGCAATATTGCGGTACCAATCATGCGGTCATGGGTGGTTGGGTCACCGTTATGGATCCCGCCGAGTATGCTGCCTGGCTTTCCGACGAATCCGGGAACGTGAATCCCGTTTCCGCCGGTGAAAAGTTGTTCACGCAACTTGCCTGCGTCACCTGCCACCTCAGCAATGGCACAGGCCGCGCCCCCTCGCTCAACGGCGTCTACGGCGCGAAGGTGTTATTGTCCGACGGCAGCACCGTTACCGCCGACGACGCCTACATCCGCGAGTCCATTCTGCAGCCTAAGGCGAAAATTGTAGCCGGGTATCAGCCAGTGATGCCCACGTTCCAGGGCTTGGTGACCGAGGAGCAGATCCTGAATCTGACCGCGTACATCAAGTCGCTGCAGTCGCAACCGGTGCCTGCCAAGGGCGCCGGAATTGCGCCAACCAGCGCGGGGAAGAAATAGCCATGGCTACCACCAGCACGATCCACACGGGTCCGGCTCTGAAATTGCCCGAAAAACATTATCTCAATACCGGCTACGGTATTCGCTCGTGGCTCCTCACCACCGACCACAAGCGCATCGCCCTGCTCTATCTGCTGTCGGTGACCTTCTTCTTTTTCATTGGCGGCTTCTTCGCCATGATGATCCGCCTGAGCCTGCTTACGCCTGACGGCCGTTTGTTGTCTCCCGACACCTACAACCGCATGTTCACCATGCACGGCGTGAGCATGATCTTCTTCTTTCTGATTCCCTCGATTCCGGCAATCTTGGGCAATTTTTTCATTCCCCTGATGATCGGCGCCAAGGACTTGGCATTTCCCAAGATCAACCTGCTTAGCTGGTACATCTACATCGTTGGTGGCGCCTTCACCCTGTACTCCATGATGGCCGGCGGACTAGACACCGGCTGGACGTTCTATACGCCCTTAAGCACCGTGTATTCGAATTCCGCGGTGGCTCCCGCGGTCGTAGGCATATTCATTACCGGTTTCTCCTCCATTTTGACCGGGCTGAATTTCCTCGTGACCATTCATACCATGCGCGCTCCGGGCATGACTTGGTTCCGCCTGCCGCTGTTTGTTTGGGCGCACTATGCGACTTCAGTGGTGATGATTCTCGGCACGCCGGTAGTGGCCATCACCTTGGGCCTGGCCGCCATGGAACGCGTCTTTGGCTTGGGCTTTTTCAATCCGGCTATGGGTGGCGATCCGATTCTGTTCCAGCACCTGTTCTGGTTCTATTCGCATCCCGCGGTGTACATCATGATCTTGCCGGCCATGGGCGTGATCAGCGAAATCATTCCTACTTTTGCCCGTAAGAAGCTGTTCGGTTATCATTTCGTGGCCGCGGCCAGCTTGGCCATTGCGGTCATCGGCTTCCTCGTTTGGGCCCACCACATGTTCCTGACGGGGCAGTCCACCTACGCCGCTCTGGCCTTTTCCTTCCTCACTTTCCTGGTGGCTATTCCTTCCGCGGTGAAGGTTTTCAATTGGACGGCCACCCTCTTTGGCGGATCGATTTCCTTTGACACGCCAATGCTGTACGCCTTCGGCTTCCTGGGCTTGTTCTTGGTCGGCGGGCTCACTGGACTATTTCTCGGCTGCCTGGGCGTCGACATGCATGTCCACGACACTTACTTCGTGGTCGCGCACTTCCACTACATCATGGTCGGCGGCGCGGTCATGGGCTACCTCGGAGGCCTGCATTTCTGGTGGCCGAAGATCACTGGCCGAATGTATCCCGAATGGCTGGCGCGAATCGCCGCATTGGTTCTTTTCGTCGGCTTCAATTTGACCTTTTTCCCGCAATTCGTGCTCGGCTATCTGGGCATGCCTCGCCGCTATCACGTGTATCCGCCGGAGTTCCAGGTTTACAACGTGATGTCTACCGCGGGCGCTTCGATTTTGGCACTCGGTTACCTGTTGCCCATGATTTATCTCACTTGGGCCGCCTTTTATGGCCGCGTAGCCGGAAACAATCCTTGGCCGGCCACCGGGTTGGAGTGGACCACTCCTTCACCGCCTCCCACGGAAAACTTCGAGGTGACCCCTGTGGTCACTTGGGAAGCCTACGACTTTCACAATCGGCCGGAGCTAGGCCTGGACGTGCCCAGTCAACCTGTGGGGGCTCATGAGCACGACTGAAGGGACAACGGACTTGACCCGCAACACAGGCGCTCGGGTTGCGCCTGAATTCCAACGATAGGGGAATGCGGAGTGCATCGTACTGGTGAGCTGTACGGACAATTCGAGACTCTGGAGCAGCAGAAGGACAGCGCCACACTCGGAATGTGGATTTTCCTGGTTACCGAAGTTCTCTTCTTCGGCGGCCTGTTCTTAACCTACACCGTTAACCGCCATCTGTACTTTACGGCATTCGGCGTTGGCGGAAACATGCTCGATCTGAAGCTGGGCGCGACCAACACCGTGGTCCTCATCGCCAGCAGTTTTACCATGGCCATGTCCGTCTGGTCGGCCCAGACGGACCGCAAAAAGCTGCTTCCGCTGTTTTTGATTTTGACCTTCCTGCTGGGCGGCGTGTTCCTGGGGATCAAGTACGTTGAATATAAGCAGAAGTTTGATCATCACTTGGTCCCGGGCCACTCCTTTGACCTCACCTATCGCATCAACCACCCGGCTCCGGGCGACAGTCCCAAAGAGCTCGCGGCAGAGCGCCAGGAAATCGAAGACGCGCTTAAGACCGAGGCTGCGGGAACTCCTCAGGAGCAGTTGACTGCCCTGAACGCCCACGCACAGCTTTTTTTCTCCCTGTATTTTGGCATGACGGGTCTGCACGCCCTTCACATGATCATCGGCGCGGGACTTCTTATCTGGGTGATCAGGGAATCCTTCAAAGGCCGGTTTACCGCCAGCTACAACACTCCGATTGAGATTGTGGGTTTGTACTGGCACTTTGTCGATATTGTTTGGATTTACCTGTTCGCGTTGTTGTATCTGATTAATCGGCACTCGGTGTAACAGGAAAAGCGAGGCATTTGTGACTGAGCACGTCGTTTCGCCCAAAATCTACGTAGTGATCCTGCTTGCCTTGTTGCTCGGTACCTACCTGACCGTCACTGCCGCCCTGCATGACTTTGGTCTCTGGAACATTGTGATTGCCCTCGCCATCGCGACCACCAAGGCTACCCTCGTGGTGCTCTTTTTCATGCACGCTAAGTACAGCCCCAAGCGTACCCAGCTTGTCGTTGCCTGCGCTGTCTTCTGGCTCGCGCTTCTTCTCTTCATGACTATGAGCGACTATTTCACCCGCGTCGACTATCGTGGCATTCGCTATCCGGTGTCTCAGAACGTTTTCATCCATCAGCCGCATCGCTCCTGAAGCTTCTTTCGAATTCAACACGCGTAGTTAGATTAAGCGGCCAGGCACACGCAGACTCGTGTGTCTCAAATGCTTCAGGGTGTATTTTGAATAGGAAAATTTTTTCCGCTTGGTGGGCAAACAAAAAAAGAGGGGAAGAACGAACCGGCCCAG
>Ga0187781_10000895_pt1 | contig 22042 bp, 18 predicted proteins | sample 0715_SJ02_MP02_2_FD_132447 | JGI IMG/M metagenome (GOLD analysis project Ga0187781, IMG submission 132447) | Tropical peat soil microbial communities from peatlands in Department of Meta, Colombia - 0715_SJ02_MP02_20_MG | ecosystem: Environmental > Terrestrial > Soil > Wetlands > Peat | place... | reverse complement strand
GTTCTCGCACACGAAGATCACGGGTAGCCGCCACAGCGCGGCCAGATTGATCGTCTCGTTGAAGTGCCCGGCCTGCACGGCGCCGTCGCCGAAGAAGACGACGCTCACCTGATCGGTGCCTTTGAGGTGGCGTGCGAGCGCTGTTCCGAGCGCCATCGGCAGGTTGCCGCCGACCACGCCGGTGGCGCCCATGAAGCCGTGCTCGGCGTCGACGAGATGCATCGAGCCGCCGACGCCCTTGCACAGCCCATCGACGCGGCCCATCAGCTCGGCCATAACCCGCTCGACGGGCGCGCCCTTGGCGATTGCGTGGCCGTGGGCGCGATGACCGCTGTAGACCGCGTCGTCGTCGCGCAGCTGGCCGCACACCGCCGCCGCCACCCCTTCGCCGCCGATGCTCAGGTGGATCAGGCCGTGGACGACGAGCGTGCGCTTTAGCTGGGCGACGCGCTCCTCGAACAGCCGGATCCGCCACATCGTGCGTAGGAGCCGGCCCGCGGCCTCACCGTCGATCAAGGCGGCAACCGCCGAAGAATCCTCATCCTCGTCCCACGCGACACAGTTACGCCGCGACGGGCGCCTCGCCCAGCACCTGGCGGACGGTCCCGGCGATCTTCTCCTCGTTGGGCAGGACGTAGGCCTCCATGGGCTCGCTGTAGGGCACAGTCACGTCGAGCGCGGTCACCTGCGCGATCGGCGCTTTCAGCGTTCCGAACCCATGCTCCGCGACTTCGGCCGCGATCACCGCCGAGGCGCCACCGTGCCGCGTTCCCTGGTCCACGACCACGAGCCGGCCGGTCTTCTCGACCGAGGACAGGATGCTTGCCGTGTCGAGCGGGTTGAGCGTGCGGGGGTCGATGACCTCGGCCTGGATCCCTTCTTGTGCGAGCGCATCGGCGGCGGCGAGCGCCCGGCCGACGGTCCACCCCGTGGCCACGATCGTGACGTCTCCGCCTTCGCGACGCACCGCGGCTTGCCCGAACGGCACGGAGTACTCCCCCTCGGGCACGTCGCCGTGCTCGAGCACGAGCAGGTAGTTGATGAGGTAGCAGACGGGGTTGTCGTCCCGAATCGCGGTCGTCATCAGCCCCTTGGCGTCGGCCGGCGTCGAGGGCAGCGCGATCTTCAGCCCGGGGAAGCCCATGAACGCGCCGTAGATCGAGCCGGTGTGCTGGCCGGCCCAGCCGGCGGTGAATCCGTAGCCGGCCTTGAACACCACCGGGACCTTGACCTGGCCGCCGCTCATGTAGCGCAGGCGCGGCGCCTCGTTGACCACCTGGTTCATCGCCACCAGCATGAACTCGGCCATCAGCAGTTCGACCACGGGCCGGTAGCCGGCGAGCCCGAGGCCGACGGCCATGCCGATCTCGGCCGTCTCGGAGATCGGCGAGACCCGGACCCGGTCGCGCCCGTACGCCTGCACGAACCGGTGGTCGTCGCTGGGGGCCACGTCCTGGCCGTAGAACAGGACGGTGTCGTCGCGGCCCATCTCCTCGAAGATGGCCTCCTCGACCGCCGCGATGTAGGGAATCTCTCGTGCCATGACTTCTCTCCTAGGCGTACACGTAGTCGGTGCGGGCGGCGGCTGCGGGGTCCGGGTAGGGGTCCTCGAGCGCGAAGTTCACCGCGGTATCCATCTCGTCCCGAACTTCCTGCGCAATCTCGTCCGCGCGCGCGGGGTCGAGCACGCCCTGCTCAATCAGGCGTGCCCGGAAGCGGGGAACGGGGTCGCCGCGGAGCGCCGCCTCGTACTCCTCGCGGTTGCCGAATACCGTGATCGCCTCGTGCTCGGGGTAGTGCAGGGGAACGCCGGGCGGCGCGATGATGTTTCCGTGCGCCGATAGGCGGTAGACCTTGGACTCGACCAGGGTCGGGCCATCGCCGGCGCGGGCCCGGTCCGCGGCCGCGCCCACCGCCTCGTACACCGCGACCGGGTCGCCGCCGTCCACGGTGACCCCGGGCATGCTGTAGGCCTTCGCCTTGACCGACAGCGGCTCGCCGGCGGCCGCGTTGGCGTCCTCCTGCTCGGAGCGCGTGGCCACGTTGTAGTTGTTGTTCTCCATCACGTAGACGACCGGCAGCTTCCACAGCGACGCAAGGTTGAGTGACTCGTGGAAGGCGCCCTGCTTGGAGGCGCCGTCGCCAAAGAAGCCGAGGACGATTTGGTTCTGCTTGCGGATCTGGGCGGCCCACGCCGCGCCGGTGGCCTGCGGAATGCCCTGGCCGACGATGCCGCTCGTGCCGAGGAAGCCGCGGCCGGGGTCGACCAGGTGCATCGAGCCGCCGTAGCCGCCGCACAGCCCGTCCTTGCGGCCGTAGATCTCGGCCATGATCGCCTTGGTGTCGGTGCCGAGCGTTATCGGGTAGCCGTGGCAGCGATAGGTGGCGATCAGCTGGTCGCCGGGCTGGAGCGTCGCCAGCGAGCCCACGATCGAGGCCTCCGCCCCGTCGGCGAGATGGGTGTGTCCCCGGATGACGCCCGGGTGCTCCTCGAACGTCCGCTTGACCCGTTCCTCGAACTCGCGGATCCGCAGCATCTGGGTGAACATCCAGACGAGCCGGTCGTTGTCCAGCTGTTTCATGTCTCTCCTTGTCAGGTCACGCCGGCGCCGAACTGCGCGACGGTCGTCTCGTAGGCCCGCTTGAACTCCTCGTCCATGGGCAGGTTGCGCAGCTCCTCGGAGAGGATCTCGACGCCCCACGGGCCCTCGTAGCCGATAGCCCGGCACGACTCGATGTAGCCGGGGATGTCGAACTCGCCCTCCCCGGGCAGACGCCGGTGGTTGATCACCTCGTCGATCGGGTCGTCCATGAACTCGACCGGCCCGTCCGACAGCTCCACCCAGGCCAGGTACTCGCCGGGGATGCGTCTCAGGTCTTCGGGCGGGATGCGCAGCTTGCCCATGTGCCAGGTGTCGATGGCCAGCCCGCCGTTCTTGCGGCCCGCCTCGGTAACGAGCCGGATGCCCTCGTCGAGGCTGGTGAAGATCGGGTCGAACGGGATGATCTCGTAGGAGATGCGCGCGTTGGTGTGTTGCGCGGCGTCGTCGCACAGCGCCGCGTACTCCTCGATCAGCTGGTCGAGCTCGCAGGGCGTCTCGGGGATGTTGCCGACCTTGATGTGGTGGGCGTCGAACGCGGCAGCGGTCTCGAAGAGCTGCTTGCGCAGACGGTCCGAGTCGGCGCGCTTGAGTTCGCCCTCCGGGACGAAGAAGTCCCACAGGAACTCGACCTCGAGGTACTCGAGGCCGGCGTCGCGGAAGACGTTCGCCATCTCCTGGAGGGTCGTCGACTCCAATTGGTGCGACACGTCGGCGTGCCAGAGCCCCAGTCCGCGAAAGCCCACCTTGGTCGCCTCCGCGCACCGGTCGCTCCAGCTGAACAGGCTCCACTCGCGGCCGGTATGGACCTCGACGGGACCGCTCACGGTCCAGTACGTAGCCATCAGGGGGGTCTCGGCCATCGTCGCTCCTCTCGTGTGAGATCGACGGTACCGCCGCACGCCGGACCGAGTCCAGTCATCCCGTGCAGCCGTTCTTGCCGATCAGCGCTCCCGGGCGGGCGATTCCGGTTAACCCCTCACTCGCCGCCCGAGCCACGGTGAATTCGGGTTCATCCGGCTATGGCACGGTTATCTCCGCACTCGCGCCCCGGTGATGGCCGAGTGTCGACTTAACCGCAATTGCTCTAGTCCGATGAGGGGAACTTCGGTCTAGTCCGGCGCCGTCGATCGCGATTGCCGGAGTGCTGCGCGGGTAGTTCCCGGGCCATGGCCTTGCCCATGGGCTCGCCTCCGGCGACGATCGAGCGGCTTGCGCGCGCGAGACCGTTCAGATCGACGATCCGGAGACGGCACTACGGGCACTCACCGCGCTACGGCGCGAGCTCGATGCCACCGAGCCCGAGATCGTGCGTCGCGCCCTGCAGTCCCGCGCCTCGTGGAGCCTGATCGCTCGCGCCGTCGGGGATCAGCAAGCAGGCCGCCCACCGCAAGTACCGCCACCTATTCGAGCCCGGCGGCGAGACCGGCGCCGATCAGAGAATCCAGGCGAGCGAAGCGGCCCGGCAATGCATCCAGTTCGCGCGCGAGGAGGCCAAGCGTCTCGGCCAGCCGGCGGTCGCCGTCGTGAGGCGCGCGAGCGCGGCGAGGACTCGCTCGGCGTCGAGCGGCTGCTGCTGGCCCTGCTGTCGGACTCGCGCAACGGCGCTGTGCAGACGCTGGAGGAGCTGAAGACGACGTCCGAGGCGATCCGCCGCCGACTCGACCGGCCACGGGTCACCGACGCGCGCGCGGGCCTACCGCCGGACCTCGCCGGCGCGGAAGTTCAGGTCACCTCGCGCAGGCGACCGCTCTCGACCTCGTAGACGAAGCCGCGGACCGCGTCCTTGCGGGGAATGAACGGCGAGGCCTTGATCCGCGCGATCGACTGGCGCACGTCCCCTTCGAGGTCCTCGAACGCCTCGGCCGCCCACGCGGGTCTGATCCCGCTGTCCCGCTCGATCGACTGGCGGAACTCGTCGTCGCTGAACGTCAGCATTCCGCAGTCCGTGTGATGGATGAGGATGATCTCCTCGGTTCCGAGCAGGCGCTGCGAGATGGCCAGGGAGCGAATCGCGTCGTCAGTTACCACACCGCCGGCGTTGCGGATCACGTGGGCGTCGCCTTCCTCCAGGCCGAGCGCGCCGTAGACGTTGAGCCGGGCGTCCATGCACGCCACCACTGCCACCTTGGTGGCCGGCGGCAGCGGTAAGTCGCCTTTGTCGAATGACGCGGCGTACGCCTCGTTGTTCGCGAGCAATTCGTCGGTCGAGCTCATCGTTCTCCTTCGATGGCGGGGTTGCCGGCAAAGTACCAAAAGTCAATTCAATTACTGAAGATTATCGGAGCCGATTTCACGAGCCTGCTCGCTTCATCGCCACCGCCGCCGGGTGGCGCGATAGGACAGGGAAGCCACCGAGGAGCAAAATCACGTGCCTTACCGACTCCAGACCGAGGCGGTGGCGGACGAGCTGCGCGCCGGCCACTCCCGGATCGACGACTGGCCGCTGTCGCGCGGTGGCTCGAAGGCGCTCGCGCCGGGCCTCGGGCGCGGTTACCGCCGCGGCCGCCGCGCGTTCGAGCACGCAGGTGATGCGGATGCCGGGACCGCGGGGCGCCTCCACGGATGGCGCAAACGCACCAAGGATCTCTGGTACCACCTGCGACTCCTGAAACAGTCCCGCCCACCAGCGGGCGCGCAGCGTCCTCCGGATGACCTCGCGGCAGGCCCGTCAGCGAGGCTCGGATGCCGAGCGGGCCGTCGCCGCGAGGCCGGCGAGCGCCCGTCCGGACCCGTCCGCCACCACGTAGGCCGCCTCGTCGAACCGCCGGGTCTGTTGCCAGAAGCGCCACGTGAAGTCCGGCCAGATCGTGCTGTTGCGCCCGTTGCGGTCCAGATACCAGCTCGAGCATCCTCCGGTGTTCCACACCGTCGGCTCGAGGCGCGCCTGCAGCTCGGCGTTGTAGGCGTCGTAGACCTCGGGACGGACCTCGATCCGCGTCGCGCCGCGGCGTTCCATCGTCCCCAGCGCGCCGAGCACGTAGTTGAGGTGCGCCTCGATCATGAACACCATCGAGTTGTGGCCGAGCCCGGTGTTCGCGCCGATCAGCCAGAACAGGTTGGGGAAGCCCGGCACCGCCGTGCCGCGGTAGGCCTGCGGGCTGCCCTGCCAGAGGTCGGCGAGCGTCACCCCGTCGCGTCCGGTGATGAACTGCGCGAAGGGTGCATCGGTCACGTGGAAGCCGGTGGCGAAGATCAGCGTGTCGGCCTCGTGCTCCGCACCGTCGGCACCGACCACCCCGCCGGGACGGATCTCGGTCACGGCGCTCGGCACGACGTCAACATTGGGCTTGGTGATGGCGGGGTACCACTCGTTGGAGGGCAGGATGCGCTTGCAGCCGAGCACGTAGTCGGGGGTCAGCTTGGCGCGAAGCACCGGGTCCGGCACCTGCTTGGCCAGGTGCGCCTCGGCCGCTCGCTGGACGACGTTCATCAGCTTCGGGCGGTAGACGAGCCCCGTCACGAGCATCTCGCGGCCGCAGTAGACGGCCGTTCGCACCGCCCGCTGCGCGACCGGCAGACCCTGGTAGAGCCGGCGCTCGAAGTCGGTGATCGGCCGATCGCGGTGCGGCACCACCCACGGTGGCGTGCGCTGGAAGACGGTGATCTGGTCGGCGATCGGCTGGATCTGCGGAACGGTCTGGATCGCGCTCGCGCCGGTCCCGACGACCGCCACCTTACGGCCGGTCAGGTCGTGCTCGTGATTCCAGCGCCCGGTGTGGAAGGTGACCCCGCGGAAGTCCTCGATTCCCGGCACGTCGGGTATCGACGGCTCGCTGAGCGGGCCAGGCGCGGCGACGACCAGGCGGGCCGAGAACGGTCCGTCGCTCGTCTCGAGTCGCCAGACGCCCTCCTCCTCATCCCACTCGGCGCTCTCGACCGCGCAGCCCAAGCGCAGGTGCGCCCGCACGCCGTAGCGGTCGGCGCACTCGCGCAGGTACTCCTGGATCTCGGGCTGGAGCGGGTACGTCCGCGTCCAGTTGGGGTTCAGCGCGAACGAGTAGCTGTACAGGTGGGACGGGATGTCGCACTGGCAGCCGGGATAGGTGTTGGCCCACCAGGTACCGCCAACGTCTTCGTCGCGCTCGAACACCACGAAGTCGCCGAACCCGGCTCGCTTGAGCCGGATCGCCATCCCGAGGCCGCCGAACCCGGCGCCCAGGATCGCCACTCGGAAGTCGCGTCGATCAGCGGTGCTCATGCCATCTCCCCGGTTGTCGAAGAAACAATAGTGTTCTCCAATGTACACTGATGTTCCCATGAGCGTCCAACCCGAATCGCCCGTGCGGACGGTACTGCCCCGAGGCCGCCACGCCGCGCCCCGGCCGGTGGTCCGCGCGGCCCAGCGTGCGCGCATGCTCGAAGCGATGGTCCAGGCCATGGCCGAGAAGGGATTCGCGCGGGTGGCCGTGGCCGATGTGATCGAGCGCGCCGGCGTGTCGCGCAAGACCTTCTACGAGCAGTTCGCGAACAAGGAGGAATGCTTCCTGGCCGCCTACGACGCCGGCGTCGACCATCTCCTGGCGGCGATCGATGACGCGGTGGCGGGGCCGGCACCCGACTGGTTGGCCGCCGCCCGCCGTGCGGTCGAGGTGTACCTGGAGACGATGGCGGCAAGCCCGGGGTTCGCCCGGGCCCTGCTGATCGAGGTCCTCGGAGCCAGCCCGCAGGCGCTGGCCCGTCGCGACGTCGTGCAGGAGCGCTTCGCCGCGCAGCTGGCGGCGATCCACCAGCGCGCTCGCGCCGACATCCCGGAGATCCCCGAGCTCGCGCCGTATACGTTCCGCGCCGCGGTCGGGGCGGTCAACGAGCTCGTCACCGCCCACGTGCTCGAGCACGATCCCGAGACGCTGCCCGAGCTGACCGACGCCATCGTCGACGTTCACCTTGCGCTGCTGGTCGGCCGCGAGCTGGCCCAGCGCATCGCTGGACGGGCGGCCTGAGCTCCGGCTGAGTCGGATTGCCGGCGGCGCTTCATGGTTTGATCGGCGACGCCTTACGCTGCCAACCGGTCGAGGGCGGCGACCAGTTCGTTGGGGCGCGAGGCCCACACGGAGTGGTCGGTGTCGATCTCGATCACCGGATCGCACCCGGCTCGTTTGAGCATCAGCCGCTGGAGCGCCGGCTTGATCGCGCGGTCCTGCAGGCACATGACGTACGCCCGCGGTAGCCCGGCGAACGCCTCGCCGCCATCTATCTGCACCGGGTGGGTGAACGGGGCCACCGGTTGCGTGCCCCGCAGCGACGCAGCCCACGCCGCCGCCTCGTCGTCGCAGCAGTGCATGAGGCCCTCGCGCGCCCGCTCGATCCGCTCCGGACACCGCGCCGCCGCCTGGGTGATCACCACCCCGCCCATGCTGTGACCGACGAGGACGGCGCGAGGCCCGGATGCGAGCGCCTCACACACGCGCGGCGCGTACCCGTCAAGCGTCACCTCGGCCACCGGGGTGGGGTCGTCGCCCTGGCCTGGGAGGTCGATCGCCTCGACCTCGTGCCCGGCCGCCCGCAGTCCCGGCGCCACCCGGTCCCAATTGGCCGCCCGTCCGAACGCGCCATGAACAAGCACGATCCTCGCCATCGTGGCGGGATCCTAAGTGCTGCGACGCCAAGCGCACAACCGTTCGCTGGACGGCAACTACGCAGGGTTAGACTCTCGCCAGGCCGAGAGCGACGAGGAAGGCGAGAGGGAACGGATGGCTACAACAGCGCCGAAGGCCGGGGCATTCCCGAGCCCGTACGAGATCGAGACTCCCCCCGGGTGCGAGGGCTGGGAGGAGATGTACCCCTACTACGCGCTGTTTGACGAACGCCGGCGCGAGACCGACGAAAACCGGTTCTGGTTCTGGAACTCGATGCACTTCCCGGTGCCGATGCCCGCGTTCGACGTGATCTGCATCGACTCTCCGTATCAGGCGGTCGGGGCGTGGCAGAACCGCGTGTTCGCGGTGCCGCCGGCGATGGGGATCGACTACCGCTGCGTCAACGGCTACATCTACATCTCGGGCAACCCGGTCACCGACCCGGCGAAGATCGCCGAGCGAGCCGAGTTCTTCCAGCAGCGCGCTGGCTACTACTTCCAGAACTGGCCGGAGCTCTACGGCAAGTGGCGGGCCAAGATGGAGGCGCTGATCCGCGAGCTGGGCGAGCTCGAGGTCCCCGACCTGCCCGAGTACGAGCCCGACGAGGTCGCCTTCGGAGAAAATCGCAACACCGCCTTCTACGAGCTCCTCAACGCCTACGGCCGCGCGCTCCGGCTCGGCGACCTGATGTGGCAGCACCACTTCGAGTTCCTGCTGCTCGGCTACGGCGCCTATGGGACGTTCGCCGAGTTCTGCAAGGGCCAACTCCCGGACATCCCCGACCAGCACGTCGCGCAGATGGTCGCCGGCATCGACGTGATCCTGTTCCGCCCCGATGCCGAGCTTCGCCGGCTGGCGCGGCTGGCGATCGAGACTGGCGTCGACGCGAGCTTCGCCCAGGGCCGCACGCCACAGGAGATCGACGCCGAGCTGGCCGAGAGCGACGCCGGCCGGAGCTGGCTCGCGGAGCTCGAGAAGGTCAAGGACCCCTATTTCAATATGGCCACGGGCGACGGCCTCTACCACTACTACCGCAGCTGGCTGGACGACCCGAGCATTCCGTACGCGTCGCTGATCGGGCACGTCAGCGCGCTCAAGGCCGGTGAGCAGATCGACCGCCCCACCGAGGAGATCGTGCGCGAGCGCGACCGGCTGGCCGAGGAGTACGCGGCGCTGCTCGACGAGGACTCCCGCCAGAGCTTCAACGACCTCCTCAACCTCTCGCGGATGGTGTTCCCGTACGTCGAGGAGCACAAGTTCTACTGCGATTACTGGTTCCTCACGCGGTGGTGGAACAAGATCCGGGAGTTCGGCGCGCTGCTGGCGCGTAGTGGCTTCCTCGAGGACGGCGAGGACGTGTTCCAGCTGTCTCGTTACGAGGTGGCGGGCGCGCTCGACGAGCTGGTGCTGACGTGGGCCACGGGGGGCGTTCCGCTCGGTCCCAAGCACTGGCCGCCGATCGTCGCCCGCCGCAAGGAGATCCTCAAGAAGCTCGCCGACTGGACCCCACCACCGGCGATCGGCGTCACCCCCGAGGCCGTCACCGACCCGATGACGATCATGCTGTGGGGCGTGACGACCGAGCGCGTGCAGGAATGGGCGCGCCAGCAGGAGGGCGGCGCGGTGCTGACCGGCGCCGCGGCCTCGCCCGGCGTCGTCGAAGGCGAAGCGCGCGTGGTCCGCTCGGTCGACCAGATCGGCGACGTCCGCGACGGCGAGATCCTCGTGTGCGGAAGCACTTCCCCGGCCTGGGCGCCGATCTTCTCGAAGATCACCGCGACCGTGACCGACGTCGGCGGCGTGATGTCCCACGCGGCGATCGTCGCGCGCGAGTACGGCCTGCCCGCCGTGGTCGGAACCGGTCGCGCCACCGCCGCGATCCGCACTGGTCAGACGATCCGGGTCGACGGCTCCGAGGGAACGGTCACGCTGCTGTGAGCGGCTACACCCGGCCGCTGCAGCAACTCTCCCGCAGCGACGAGCCGAGCTTCGGGGGTAAGAGCGCCAACCTGGGGGAACTGCTGGCAGCGGACATCCCGGTCCCGCCGGGGTTCGCGATCTCGTCCACTGCCTTCCAGGAATTCGTGGCCGACGCGGGCCTCGAGCGTCGCATCTCGAGCGCGGTGGCCGGGGTATCGGCTCGAGATGTGGACGCGATCGGCCGGGCCTCGCACGCGATCAGCGAAGCGATGCGCTTCGCGCCCGTGCCGGACGCCGTCCGTGCCGAGGTGGAGCAGCACTACGCGCAGATCGGTGCCGCCGCCGGCGTCGATTCGCCACCGGTGGCGGTGCGCTCGAGCGCGGTCGGCGAGGACAGCGCGGACGCGACCTTCGCCGGCCAGCAGGAGACGTATCTGTGGGTGCGCGGCGTGCAGCACGTCTGTGACGCCGTCCGCGACTGCTGGGTGAGCCTCTACAGCCCGCCGGCGATCAGCTACCGGGCGCGCCTCGATCAGGCCGAGGAGCCTCCGACGATGGGCGTTACCGTGCAGCTGATGGTCGACGCCGAGGTGTCCGGGGTGATGTTCACGTGCAACCCGGTGAGCGGCGATCCAAGCATGGTGGCGATCAACGCGAGCTGGGGCCTCGGGCTGGCGGTGGTCGGCGGCGAGGTCACCCCCGACGACTATCTCGTCAGCAAGGTCACCGGGGAAGTGGTGCGCGAGCACGTCCACCTCAAGGACGTCGAGTACGTGCCGGACCCGAGTGGCGGCGGCGCCGTCCGGGTCGACGTCCCGGCGGAGCGCTCCGAACGCGCCTGCCTCGATCAGCTGGGGTTGTTGCGGCTGGTCGAGGTCGGCAAGCGGGTCGAGCGACACTTCGGCAGCCATCAGGACATCGAGTGGGCGATCGCCCGCGGCGGCGGCGAACTGTTCGTCGTCCAAGCGCGTCCGGTCACCGGCCTCGCCAAAAGGCGGGACAAGCCGAAGCCGCAGTCGGCGATGTCGCTGATCATGAGCACGTTCGGCGCCGGCTCCAAGGGCAGCTGACCGCATGCCGTTGAGCGACGAAGACGTGCGGGAAATCCTGCGGATCATCGACGAGTCACAGCTGGCTGAACTACACATCGAGACCGAGGGCTTCTCGCTCTACGTCCGCAAGGGTGGGGGGGATGCCGAGGCGTCCGGCCGCCCTCGGGTTCGATCCGTGTCGGACAGTGCGGTGGAGGGGCGTCCGCCGGGCGACTCGGAGGCCTCCGCACCCCCACCAGCCCAGGACGGCGACAGCGATGGCCTCGTCACGATCCCCGCCCCGATGCTCGGAACGTTCTACCGGGCCGAGTCCCCGGGCAAGCCGCCGTTCGTCGACGTCGGCAGTCGGATCGAGCCCGACACGATCGTGTGCATCATCGAGGTGATGAAGATGATGAACTCGGTCCCCGCCGGCGTGTCGGGCACGATCGCAGCGGTCATCGCCGACAACGCCGAGCTGGTCGAGTACGGTCAGCCACTGTTCCGCGTCGAGCCGGCATGAAGCGGATCAGGCGCGTGTTCGTGGCCAACCGCGGCGAGATCGCGCTGCGGATCGTGAACGCCTGCCGAGACCTCGGGCTCGAGACCGTGGTCGGCACCTCCGAGGCCGACCGCGACGGTCTGGCGGCGCGCGAGGCGGATCGAACGGTCTGCATCGGACCGGCGCCGGCGGCGCAGAGCTACCTGCGCGACGACCTGGTCGTGCAGGCGGCCCTCGGCACCGACTGCGACGCGATCCACCCCGGGTACGGGTTCCTGTCCGAGAGCCCCAAGCTCGCCGCGCGCGCGCGCGAGCATGGTCTTGTCTTCGTGGGTCCGTCGCCGGAGCTGATCGAGCTGAGCGGCGACAAGCTCCGGGCTCGGGCGGAGGCGGCGCGGGCCGGGGTGCCGGTCCTGCCGGGTGAGGAGGTGGGGCCCGGCGCGATGGCGCACGAGGTCGCGGACGAGATCGGCTACCCGCTGCTGGTCAAGGCGGCCGGCGGCGGCGGCGGCCGGGGCATCAAGCTCGCCCGCGATCCGGACGAGCTCGACGGCCTGCTCAGCCTGGCGCGGAGCGAGGCCGGCGCGGCCTTCGGGGACGACCGCGTCTACCTCGAGCGCTTCATCGTCGCGGCGCGGCACGTCGAGGTTCAGATCGCCGCCGACGAGCTCGGCGCCGTCGTTCACCTCGGCGAGCGCGATTGCTCGGTCCAGCGCCGCTACCAGAAGGTGATCGAGGAGGCGCCCGCGCCGATGCTCGATCCCGCGACCCGCAATGCTCTCACGGTCGCGGCGGTCGCGTTCGCCCGCGCCATCTCCTACCGCAACCTCGGGACGGTCGAGTTCGTCGTCGACGCCGACACCGGCGAGTACTTCTTCCTCGAGATCAACTGCCGGATCCAGGTCGAGCACCCGGTCACCGAGGCGGTGACGGGGCGCGACCTGGTCTCGCTTCAGTTTCACATCGCCGACGGCCAGCCGCTTGGGTTCAGCCAGGACGAGGTGCTGTTCGACGGCCACGCGATCGAATGCCGCCTCAACGCCGAGGACGTTGCGCACGGCTTCGCGCCGAGCCCGGGCACGCTGTCGCTGTTCTCGGTGCCCGAGCTGCTTCAGTTGCGCGTCGACAGCCACCTCTACCCGGGGGCGTCGATTCCGCCGTTCTATGACTCGCTGATGGCCAAGCTGATTGGGCACGCCGAGGGGCGAGACGCCGCCATCGACGTGCTGCTTGAGGCGCTCGAGGACCTCGACGTCGAGGGCGTCGAGACCAACCGCACGCTGCTCATCAGCGTCCTCGGCCATGACGACTTCCGTCGCGGCGCCGTCACCACCGACTGGCTGGAGCGGGCGATCGTATGAGCGCCGGCAGGACGATCGAGTTCGTCGACACCACCATGCGCGACGGCAACCAGAGCCTGTGGAGTGCCACCGGCCTGACCACGCCCGACGTGCTTGCGACCGCGCCCACGGTCGACCGGGTCGGCTACCACGCCTGCGACTTCACCTCGAGCACGCACATGGCCGTGTCGGTGCGCTTCCACCGCGAAGACCCGTGGGAGCGCATCCGCCTGGTGAGCGCGGCGATGCCGAACACGCCGCTCAGCATGATCACCCCCGGCCTGCGCTTCATCGCGTGGGTGCCGGCCGAGGAGGACGTGATGGAGCTGGTCTTCAAGCTCGTGGTGCGCAACGGGATCAGGCGCCTGCAGATCGCCGACCCCTCCAACGACGTAAGGCGCCTCGAGCGTGTCGCCGAGCTGGCCAAGGGACAGGGGATGGAGGAGGTGGTGATCGGGCTCACGTACTCGATCAGCGACGTGCACACCCACTCCTACTACGCCGAGCGCGCCGGCGCACTGGCCGACTGCGCGCACATGGACCGCCTGTATCTCAAGGACCCCGGCGGGCTGCTGACGGTGGACGCGGTGCGGGAACTGGCGCCGCATTTCATCGCCGCCGCCGGCGAGCGGACCGTCGAGCTCCACAGCCACTGCACGATCGGCCTCGCCCCGATCGTCTACGTCGAGGGCGTGAAGGCGGGCTTCGAGGTCGTGCACACCGCATCCGGACCGCTGTCGCGCGGAACCTCGCAGCCGGAGGTGGCGAGCACGGTGCGCAACCTCGAGGTGAACGGGTACTCGCACCGACTGGACCTCGAGGCCGAGGCCATCGTCGCCGGGCACTTCCGGCAGCTGGCCCGAGCCAAAGGCCTTCCCGCCGGCCAGCCGCGCGAGTTCGACGCGGTCTACTACCACCACCAACTGCCCGGCGGGATGGTGACCACAACCCGGCGGATGCTCGAGGAGCTGCGCCGTCCCGAGCTGTTCGACGCGGTGCTCGAGGAGATCACCCGTGTGCGGGCCGAGATGGGCTACCCGATCCTGGTCACGCCGGTCTCGCAGTTCATGGCCAACCAGGCAGTGCGGAACGTGATCGACCCGGAGCGCTGGGCGAACGTTTCCGACGAGACCGTGCGCTACTTCCTTGGCCACTACGGTGAGGCGCCGGCGCCGGTCGACCCGGACATCGCTGAGAAGGTTCTCTCGCGTCCGCAGGTGGGCAAGCTGCGCGATCTGAAGCCGATCAGCCTCGAGGGCGCGCGCGAGCGCTTCGGCCGACGCATCTCGGAGGAGGAGTTGCTGCTCAGGCTGACCATGCCGGAAGAGCAGGTCGACGCGATGGTCGCAGCGCGCGGACAACAGGCGCCGGCGCCGGCGGCGCGGCCCGGCCGCAGCCCAGTCGTCTCGCTCCTGCAGGAGCTGGCCAAGCGACCGGCGATCTCGCAGTTCGAACTGACCCAGGACGGCGACACGGTGGTGTGGCGCCGTGTTTGACGGTCTCCTCGACGGCGTCCGCGGCTTCGTCTTCGACGTCGACGGCACCCTCGCCCACCGCGGCCCCGACGGCCGCGCCCACCCGCAGCCCGGCGCGGTCGAGGTGCTCGAGCGGATCCGTGCCTCGGGCCGCCCGCTCGCCGTGTTCACCAACGGCAGCCACGTGACCGCGGAGACGATGGCCCGCGCGCTGCGGGAGGACGGCATACCGGTGCATGACGACGAGATGCTCACCCCGGTCGAGAGCGCGATCACCTACATCCGCCGCCACTACCCGGATCGTCCGGCGCTGTTCTTCGCCCACGACGTGATCCGGGCGCGGATGGTCGCGGCGGGCATCCCGCAAACGCATGGCGACGACGCCGAGGTGGTGTTCGTCGCCCACGTCGACGAGGTCGAGCTGCGCGACATGGACCACGCCGCCCGCGCCGTGGCCCGCGGCGCGCCCCTGCTCACCGGCAGCTACGCCCGCGGCTACAGCGGCGCAAACGGGATCATCTACAGCCGCGGAGCGATGGTCACCGCCGGCATCGCCAAGGTCACCGGCGCCCGGCCGCGGATCGTCGGCAAGCCGTCGCGCGCCGCGGTCGAGGAGGTGGCTGTGCGCCTCGGATTGCCGACGAGCGAGATCGCCGTGATCGGTGACGACGCGAGCATGGACATCGCCCTCGGCCGCATGGGCGGCTCGCGCACCGTGCTCGTGCGCAGCGGCATGAGCGGTCAGGTCGACCTCGACAAGCTCCCCGACCGCCACCGGCCCGATGCGGTCATCGACGGGGTGGCGGAGCTGCTGAAAGCGCTGTGAGAACGTCCCGGCGGGTGCGATCAGCCGCTCATGCCGCCATCGATCGACAGCCTGTGGGACGTGACCATCGCGCTCTCGTCGGCGGCCAGATAGAGCATGCCCTGCGCGATCTCCTCGGGGGTCGTGTGACGACCGAGCGGAATCATCGCGTCGAAGGCCTTGGCGGCTTCGTCGCGTGGCAGGTGCGTGGCGCGCATCTCGATGTCGTCTTGGAACGGAGTCGAGGTCGGACCGGGGTGGATGGTGTTCACCCGGATGCGGCGCGGCGCGAGCTCCTTGGCGGCAGTCCGCATCAGGCCGACCTGGGCGTGCTTGGCGGCGACGTAGGCTGATACCCCGGGCGGCCCGATCAGGCCGACCACGCTTGAGGTGATGATCACACTCCCGCCGTCGGGGATGTGCGGGATCGTGTGCTTGAGGACGTGGAAGGCACCGACCACATGCACCGCGAGTGTGCGCGAGAACACGTCGGATGGGTAGTCGACGATGGGGGCGACCGCGCCGCTGATGCCGGCATTGCTTACGACGACGTCGAATCGTCCGTAGCGATCAACGCCGGCGGCGATCGCGCGCGCCACCGCGAGCTCGTCGGTGACGTCGGCAACCGATGAGAACGCGTTGGCTTGCCCGAGCTCGTCGACGGCGGCGACTAGTTTGGCCTCGTCGATTCCGACGAGGTGCACGCTCGCGCCTTCGGACACGAACAGCCGCGCCGTCGTGAGCCCGATTCCGCTCTCGCCCCCGGTGATGAGGACGACCTTGTCATGCAATCGGGCCATGGCCACCTTTCTCCGCTCTCGGCATCTCCGAACGCGCCGCCGTCAGGCGCCGCCGACAATGTCCCAGTCGGCGCCCTATTTTGCATGAGCCTTATGCTCCGAACCGCCCCATGGCCACGACCGAGCAGCCGACGCCCGCCACCGTTCTCGCCGAACACGGGCTGACCGCCGAGGTGCTCTACGACGAGCTCACCGCCGGCGCGACCCGGCCGCTCCGCCTCGACGACCTTCTCTACGCGGCGGCCGAGCGCGTTCCCGGGGTGGCGCCGACCCGGGCGGAGATGGAAGCCGAGCGCGCGCGCAAGCTCGCCGACAAGCACGGACTCGAGCTGAACCAGGGACTGCTCGCGAGCGAGTTCCTGGCCAACCCGCGCACCGGCCGCCACCTGGTCGAGTCGATGCTGCGACCGACGGACCTGGCGCTCGAGCACGCGGAGGAGCTGCGGATCAGCGGCTCCATCGACCTGGGCGCAGCGCGCGTCACCCGCCACGGGCGCGCCGGCGTGCTCGAGCTCTGCAACCCCCGCCACCTGAACGCCGAGGACGACACCACACTGGCCGCCACCGAGGCCGCCGTCGACCTGGTCACGCTCGATCCAGACATCGAGGTGGGGGTACTCCGTGGCGGGGTGGTCGACCATCCGCGCTACGCCGGCGAGCGCCCGTTCGGCGCCGGCATCAACCTCACCCACCTCTACTACGGGCGGATCGACTTCCTGTTCTATTTGATCCGCGATCTGGGCTACGTGAACAAGATCTACCGCGGGCTCACGGGCGGCTTGGAGAAGCTGTGGATCGCGGGCGTCGAGAAGTTCGCCATCGGTGGCGCGTGCCAGCTCCTGCACGTGATGGACCACGTGATCGCCGTCCGCGGGTCGCGGCTCTACCTGCCCGCGCGCAAGGAGGGGATCATCCCCGGTGCGTCCAACCTGCGGCTGTGGCGGTCGGTGGGCGACCGGGCGGCCCGGCAGGCGATCCTGTCGGGCCGCGAGTGGACGGCCGGCGCGCCCGACGCCGACCTCATCTGCGACGAGATCGTCGAGCCGGGGGACATGGACGCGGCGATCGAGAACCGCGTCGACGCGCTGACCAGCTCCGGCCTGATCAACGCCTCCGCCAATCGCAGCGCGATCCGGGTCGGGCAGGAGCCGCTCGACCTGTTCCGCGAGTACATGTCCAACTACGCGCGCGAGCAGGCCTACTGCCATCTGAGCGCCGCGCTCGTGCGCAACCTGGAGGAGCACTGGAGCGCTGACCGCCGCCGCCTCTGAAGCCAGGATCTGGGATGCCGTCGAGACCCTCCCGCGCGAGCGGCTCGCCGAGCTTCAGCTGGAGCGCCTGCGCGACACCGTCGGCCGCGTGCTGGCCGGCCAGCCGCTCGGCGCCGATCGCCTGGCACAAGCCGGAATCACGGACGCGACCGACATAACCGCTCTCGGCGATCTGCGAGCCGTCCCATCCTTCGTCAAGGACGACCTGCGCGAGAGCTACCCCTTCGGGCTCCTGGCCGTGCCGCGCGAACAGCTCGTGCGCGTGCACGCGTCGAGCGGCACGCACGGGAAGCCGACCGTGGTCGGCTACACCACCGCCGATCTCGAGACCTGGACCGAGCTGATGGCCCGCTCGATGACGATGGCCGGCGTCCGGCCCGGCATGGTGATCCACAACGCCAACGGCTATGGCCTGTTCACGGGCGGCCTCGGCTTTCACCAGGGGGGCGAGCGGATCGGCGCCACCGTGGTGCCGGTATCGGGCGGGCGCACCGCGAGGCAAGCGATGCTGCTGCGCGATCTCGGCGCCCATGTGCTCGTCGCAACGCCCTCGTACTCGCTCGTGATCGCCCAGGCGCTGGCCGATGAAGGCGTCGACCCGGCGTCCACCGCGCTTGAGCTCGGGCTGTTCGGTGGCGAGCCGTGGACCGAGGGCCTGAGGGCCCAGATCGACCGTGCCCTCGGAATCAAGGCGATCAACTTCTACGGCCTGTCGGAGATGTGCGGCCCCGGCGTCGCCACCGAGTGCCTGCTCGTCCGCGACGGGCTGCACGTTCAGGAGGACCACTTCCTGGTCGAGGTGATCGACCCGGACGACGGCTCGCCGGTGTCGCCGGGGACGGTGGGCGAGCTCGTGTTCACGACGCTGACCAAGGAGGCGCTGCCGCTGATCCGCTACCGCACCGGCGACCTCGGCGCGATCGCGACCGAGCCATGCCCATGCGGACGCACGACGGTGCGGCTCACCCAGCTCGGCGGGCGTCGCGACGACATGATGATCATCCGCGGGGTCAATTTGTACCCGTCGCACGTCGAGCAGATCCTCACCGCCGTCGACGGGGTCGCACCCCACTGGCGGCTGGTCCTCGAGCGCCCCGGGCCGATGGACGAGCTGACCCTAGAGTGCGAGCCCAGCACGCTCGATGGCGACCGCGTTGGCCTTAAGCAGACCCTGGAAAAAAATCTCAAAGAAGCCACCGGTGTGCGGATCGCGGTGTCGGTGCGCGAACCCGGCGAGATACCCCGCAGCGAGGGCAAGGCCGTTCGGGTCGTCGACCGGCGCTAGCGCTCCGCGCGTCCGCTGAGCGCCTGCTGGCGGACGTCGCTCGGCGTGATCCCGTACGCGCGCTTGAACACGCGCGAGAAGTGCGCGGCGTCGCAGAACCCCCACCGGAACGCGATGTCCGTCACCGACCCTCCGTTGGGGCGCTGGAGATCCTCGAGGCAGCGGGCCAGCCGCTCCGAGCGCACCAATCCGGCCACCGACGCGTCGACGTCCTCGAACAGCGCGTGGAGTGCGCGCACCGAGATCGAGTACGCCCGCGCGATCGACGCCGGTCCCAGCTCGGGATCCTGGAGATGGGTCCGCACGAAGCGCCTGATGTCCGCGCGCATCGTTTCGCGCGCCGCGGTCCGGCTGGTCGGCATGCACGGCTCCACCGCGGCCCTGAGCAGCTCGAGCGCCGCGTTGGCGGCGGCCACCCCGGCCGCGCCCTCGAGCCTGGGCTGCTCGATCGCCAGCGCGTTCATGTAGCGGACGAGCAGCCGCGCCGGGCCGTTGTCGTCGAGCGGCGGCAGCGCGCGCAGATCGGCGAGCCGCGGGCATACGGCGAGCACGCGCTCGCGCGGGAACAGCAGCGTGCGCTTGTGGAAGGCCTCGACGATCTCGACGTCGGTCGGCTGATGGCCGTCCCATAGGACCACGTCACCCGCCTGCAGGGCCAGGGCACGTGAGCCCTCGCGGACGGTCTCGATCCCCTTGCAGACGAACTGGAACCCTAGGATGTCCTCCTGCCGGGTCTGCGGCGTCATCACCGCGCGGCCCCGGTGCCCAAGAAACGGGGAGGCCGCGCAGTCGACCAGCATCAGGTCACCGATCGGGCGGCGGGTGACGGCCCCCTGGAACTCCTCGGGGGTCCGATCCGTCGGGTGAACCTCGAAGGCCAGGTGGGTGGTGGCGAGGATGTCCGACCAGGCGTCGAGCCGGCGAGCGGTTTGGCCACCGGCCACGCGCCAGCGCTCGGGCTCGCGGACCGCGGGAGCTGACGCCACAGCAGATGCAAGTGCGTCGGCCAGAACGGATTCCTCTCTGTCGATCTCCCTCTCGGACGGACTAAAGCGCCGCCGTCAGGCGCCGCCGACCATTCTCCAGTCGTCCGGTCCTGGCGCCCAATCCTAGCGCCGCTACGGCGTGCCGCTGACCACTTCCTCTGCGGCGAATCGCTCGCCGGCGAGTGCCACGAACGCGTCGAGCGCGGCCGGATCGACCAGCGAGTCGCGGCTGGCCACGCGCTCAGCCGCCTCGCCGCGGAGGATCCGCTTCACCGGGGCCTCGAGTTTCTTGCCCGTGAGCGTGCGCGGGATCCCCGGCACCGACACGATCGTGTCGGGCACGTGGCGGGGCGAGAGCTCGGTGCGAAGCGCGCGGGCGATCCGCTGGCGCAACGGATCGTCGAGCGTCTCGCCGGGCGCCGGCACCACGAACAGGAGCAGCTCGCCGGCGCCGCCGCCCGGGTCCTCGAGGTGCACCACGAGCGCATCGATGATTTCGGGGATGTCCTCGACGACGGCGTAGAACTCACCGGTGCCGAGGCGCACGCCGCCGCGATTCAGGGTCGCGTCGGAGCGGCCGGTGAGGACGCAGCTGCCGCGCTCGGTGAACATGATCCAGTCGCCCTGGCGCCACACGCCGGGGTACATGTCGAAGTACGAGCTCCGGTAGCGGTAACCCTGGGGATCGTTCCACAACACCACCGGCATCGAGGGCATCGGCGAAGTGATCACGAGCTCGCCGAGCTGACCCGGCGGCGCCTCGTTGCCGTCGGGGTCGAACGCGTGTGCGTCGACCCCGAGGCAGGCACCGGTGATCTCGCCCTCATACACGGGCTGGGCGTAGCTGCCTGACACCAGGCCGGTGCACACGTCGGTGCCGCCCGAGCCGTTGTTGAGCAGCATCTGCGGTCCGAGCTGCTCGTAGGCGTACAGGTAGCCCTCGGCGGGCAGCGGTGACCCCGCCGTGCACAGCATCCGGATGCTCGAGAGGTCGCACTCGCGACCGGGTGCAATACCGGCTTTCCGGCACGCCATCAGGTAGGCCGGGCTGACGCCCATGACGGAGGGCTTCAGCTCCTCGGCCAGCCGCCACTGCTCGAGCAGGTCGGGCCAGGCCGGGTCGCCGTCGAGCATCACGATCGAGGAGCGCAACAGCAGCGCCGAGACGAGCGCGTTCCACATCATCCACGCGGTGGTGGAGAACCACAGAAGACGCCCGCCGGGCTTGAGATCCCAGCCGATTCCCTGGTTCTTGTGGTGCTCGATCAGCTGACCGCCGTGGCCGTGAACGATCGCCTTGGGTAGGCCGGTGGTGCCCGAGGAGAACAGGATGTACAGCGGGTGCTCGACGGGGACCGGATCAAACTCGAGCGGCGCGCTCTCCGCCGTCAGGTCCTCCCATTTGAGCGTGTCCGGCACGTCCGCGTCGCCGTACGGCACGCTGATCACGTGCTCGAGCGTCGGCAGCCGGGCCCGGATCGCCTCGACCTCGGCCCGCCGGTCGACGTAGCGATCGCGGTAGCTGTACCCGCCGACGGTGAGCAGCACGCGCGGCTCGATCTGCCCGAAGCGGCCGATCACGCTGCGCGCGCCGAACTCCGGTGCGCAGGTGGCCCAGATCGCGCCCAGGCTGGCGGTGGCGATGAACGCCGCCAGCGTCTCCGGGATGTTCGGCATGTACGCCACCACGCGATCGCCGGAGCCGACGCCGAGGCGCTGCAGCCCCGCCCGCACCCGGCCGGCCTGCTCGCGCAGCTCGCCGAACGTGACCTCACGCGGCGGCCGGGTCTGCGACCTGGCCACCACGGCGACCCGGTCAAGATCATCCTCGCTACCCACCAGGTGCTCGGCGTAATTGAGCTTCGCCCCCGTGAACCACCTCGAGCCCGGCATCGTGCGCTCGGACAGCACGCGCTCGTACGGGCTCCGCGCGCGGATCCCGTAGAACTCCCACAGCCCGCCCCAGAAGCCCTCGAGATCGGTCACCGAGAAGCGGTGGAGCTCCTCAAAGCTGGCGAAATCTCCGCGCCCGTGCTCGCGCAGCCAGTTCGTGAACCGGCCGAGCTCGGTCGCATCCCGCCAGTCCGCGGGAGGGGTCCAGAGGATGTCGCCGACCACTTGGTGGTCCGCAGGATAACTACGGGCGACTCAACTCACTTGTCATTCAGCGCTCGGTTAAGTGCCGCTCAGGCGGGTCTACAGGCAGCCGTCGCCGTCGCTCGGGGCGCCGTGATTGTCCGAGTCGTCGTCGCCGCCGCCGTTCTGCGGGATGCAGCTGCTGGTCGGCATCGGTGTCGCGCTCGTGTGCGTGGTCGTCGCCGGCGGTGGCGGCGCGGGAGTCGTTGCGGTGTGGGTCGTGCTCGGCGGTGGCGGCGCGGGAGTCGTTGCGGTGTGGGTCGTGGTCGGCGGTGGCGGCGGTGGGGTCGTCGCCGTGTGGGTCATGGTGGT